>Ga0187781_10001813_pt1 | contig 16275 bp, 13 predicted proteins | sample 0715_SJ02_MP02_2_FD_132447 | JGI IMG/M metagenome (GOLD analysis project Ga0187781, IMG submission 132447) | Tropical peat soil microbial communities from peatlands in Department of Meta, Colombia - 0715_SJ02_MP02_20_MG | ecosystem: Environmental > Terrestrial > Soil > Wetlands > Peat | place...
ACACCGAGAAACGCCAGCGTCCGCAGCACAGTGCTCTTCTACGAGCAGACGCCAAAGTGTGCCCCGAACAAGCCAACACACAAGAAAAAACTCTTGCAATGGCCGACCTCGTTAGAGATAGCCCGTTAATCGGGACTTGTGCCAATTCTTCGGAATGGCCGGCAGATCAGGACTTCGGACACTCCCTTGCAATCGAATTGAAGCCATTCAAACGCCGGTCATGTAACTTAGGCGATTGCTGACTAGCGAGAATTCTTGCTGCGCAACAATCTGGTCATCTCGGGGCGTGGAAAGGCGGCTATCTGCCTGGAATCCTGCGACGGACTCGGCATCATTCCACGTGAGCAACAGTGCTTGTAAACCTGCCAGACAATTCTCGTGATGTTTCTTCGTCTAAAGTCCAACTGGTTTAGCAACCGACTTAGGGACTGTGTGTTGCCTTTGTACCAGCCGGTCGGGATATTCTGAGCACATGCGGTCAAAACTGACTCATCGATTCGGTTCTCAATCCGATCGAGCCACGGCCTTAGCGACTCAAAACCTCGAATTGGTTCATAGACCAGTCGTTTGGGATAGACATGCATTCTTTTTTTGCGCGGGAAATTCCACCGACTTCCATTGAAGCAATTCCCATTATCGATCATCAGCGCCTTCCACTTCCTTTCCTGCTTTCGTTGGAAGAACACGACTTGGCGGTCGTCCACGTTCATCGTCCAAACGTCAAAAACGAACATACCGGCAAAGTCAGATAGATTCTCGACGGATCGCAATCTTTCCTCGGGAAGTTGGTCGAAAGGTCTGTCGGGAGGCTTTTCATTTTCGACGGTGAATTCGCAGGGATGCTGGGAGCCAAAACATAATCCCGGCTTCACGCGATCAGAGCTTCCTTGGCGTTGAATCCTCAAATCGTCAACTGTGAGCGTGAGTTCCCCGCTCACTTCCACCACTTGAGGAGCCGCGACAGGGAGTCCAAGGTGAAGGGCAAGGGAGCAAGCCAAAAACTCATTTGCCAGAATCCTGGGGCCTTGCGGATTGTTCTGGAACTTGATGACGTAAAATCGGCCATCGGAGCACTTCATCAACTGGGCCTGAGAGCCGCCGTTCATCCGACGAACGTGCTCGACTGCGAAAATAGGGTCAGGCATTTGCTTGTTCTCCTCGCTCAAGTTTGGACGTCTTCTGAAGCCCCTCTGGTAGAAGTCAGATTGAAGCAATCAGCGGCAATTGCCTGCAGACTCCAGCCTTACTTACGGATTAGGGTGTGGCACGAACGTTGGGCTGCCTGAGCAAGCTGTAGGGGGCGGCTCGCTTTATTTGGCGTCCCGGTCGGTCTAAATCACGGCGTCCTGGCCCCTCCGAAACTCGTTCTCGATCTCACTGCGACTACGGGTGGGCATCTGTAGCAGTTGTCGCATAGTCTTGGCCTGTAGGCACGCTCAGATGTCATCGGCCCTTCACAAAATACAAATTGAGAGCCGCGGCTGGCCAAAAGGGATGAACGCTCTACTGATGGTACCGTTGCTGGTCTTGGTTTTGGGAGTCTTTGCAGACAGACTGACGCGCAGGTTTTGACTACAAGTACGGCTATCTCAGACATTGGGTGCGCCTCAGGGCTGGAGGGGGCGCATCTCAAGCGGGCGCATCTGTATTGCATCTATGAGATTTTGTCAATCGGCAAATCTACGGAACTATATCGGCGAGTACCGTAGCTGAACTCTGAAACGGTCGAGTCACAAGCTCAATCAGCACTCGTATCTATCAAATGCATCTATGACTGGACTGCCCAGGCGCACAACTCTGATCTTAGGTCGCATAGGGGCAGCAATTCCGTGACGGGGTATAGAGCGAAGCAACCTCTGGGCCTCTTTTGCCTTTGCGACGAATTGATGCCCATAGCGTCTCTCCAGCCTTGTCATGCTCCTTCGTCGTTCTGCCCTCTGGAGCCTATCGAACACGATTTGCATGCATTTACGGCACATGCCATTCGACCTGTAGCAGACATCCTTGCGAGAGCACCGCATACATCCATAATCTAAAAAGTAATCTAATAGCCTTTTGCGAAAGTCAGGAGGAAGCAACCACCGAATTTTGCGAGAGATGTGAACGGGCAAAAACCAAGGCTGCAAGAGCAACTCCTCTTTGGATACCCGTGAAGCTCGCTTCACTACAAACCTTCCCGGGCAGCGGACTTCGTTCCGACTACCTCCTTTGGGCGATGGGACCCGAGCGGATGGCAACGCTCGAAGACATCGACCAGCTTGAACGCGCTGGGCGTACAGGCATACCTCAACGTGGTTTCGGTCTGAACATGTCCTAGAAGTACTTGAACCGCAGAAAGCGCAGCACCATTTTCATACATGTGCTTAGCAAAACTATGGCGAAGCGTGCGGGCCATGACGCGAGTCACACCTGCGCGGCGGCCCAGTTCACGAAGGATGTTGCCGACTGTCGTAGAGGTGAGTGGCATGTCACGTTTCGGGCGAGATAGCGCGAGTTTTTCCCGCAGAAAATTGAATGCGGCCATAGCTCTGTCACGGGAAATAATCGCAGTGCTTCCGATATACCTGGAAGCGAGCGGGGGCGGAGTTCTACTATAGTCTCGCCATCTTCCTTCCCATGCCCCGTGATTTCTTTGGACACTCCCTTTTTGGTCGGGATAATCCTGCTGGAAGACGTACCCAACCTGTCGCTTCCCGATATACTTCCTCAATGCCATCGCCGCGCTTCGAGTCAACAGTACCACTCGTGTCTTCCCGAATTTCCCAGTCACTCGTGCAGTCCTCTCTTTCAGGTCCAAATCCTGAACCCTCAAACAACGGATTTCACTCAGGCGGCAACCTGTTCCGTAGAATGTCTCGACGAGTGCTTTTTCTCGAAGTGTACGTGTCGCAGCAATTAGGCGAAACACTTCAGCTTCGCTTAAGTGAAGCGGAATTTTATAGGGGGTCTGACGAATAGTTACGAGGCGTGGAGCGGCATAGTTGACCAGACCTCCGAGGTTAAGAAAATCGTAGAACCGGCGGAGCGATAGAAGATGCTTCCGGGCAGAGATTATTGACACGCCACTTTCTGCGAGATGTAGCATGAACTTCCGAATTTCCATGTGTGTGACCCTTGTTAAGCAGGTCCTGCCAAGAAATTCCAAGAATAAGCGAACGCTCTGTTCGTACATGTATTTCGATCCCTTTGAATAGTGCTGAAGGACGAGCCACTGGGAAAATCGCCTCGCTATCTTGCGATTTATGGCGGCATAAGAGCGCATCGCATTTTTCGGCCACCGGGAAATTGATGCCAATGGCTAGGTCCGTGTGGCTCCAGGGGAGGAATGCTAGATGAGGAGAAGTGTCGATTCATAGCAGACAAATGTACCTAGTACAAATATCTCTATGTAAAATCTACCGGCATGCGGCAAGGGGACCTGAGGGTGGACGTATTAGCCGCAACCTCTTTCATGCCGGGGATTAGTACAAGATCGAACAACCGTAGTATTGCGGATTGTCCTTTCTAGTGCATCGTTGCGGGCGATGAGTAACGCGACTCCATTTTGGGATGAAGTCTTCGTCAGAAGTTCCAAATCAGCACAAATGAGATCACTATCTTCGTTTCGGTTTCCGTCATCTGAACCAAAATAAGGCATTTCCTTTATCCGCCCGCAACGCAGCGATTGGAATGAAACATGCCTCCGATGTGAAACATCGATCCGCCACGAAAAAAAACGGCGAATCAAATATTGCTCCATGCGGAGGCAAGATGAAGTCGGATCGACCAGTCATCCCCACTCTCGTCGTCGCAGATGTAACGTGGATTCCGAGGGTTGGCTTGCCCCTCATTTTGGGGTTCCTTGGTTGCATGATCGCTTGCGGCCACCCTACGACAGCGGCCACCCCAGAATCAGTCGTTGTATCCGTAACGCCGTCCTCAACCTCCGTGCCCGTCTCGCAAACTGCGCAATTCAACGCATCGGTACAGAACGACCCTCAAAATAAAGGTATCACTTGGACCTTAACGCAGTCCAGCATCTCCTGCAACCCTGCTTGCGGGATGGTTTCAACAGCGGGGACGAGCGCCACCTATCATGCCCCCGCGAATGTGCCCCAAGGTTCGACTATCGTCCTCACTGCGACCTCTCTTGCCGACAACACGAAATCGGGTTCGGCGCAAATCACGGTGACCGCTCAAGCGCCTTCGGCGATTTCCGTCTCGCTTGTGCCGATCTCGGCGTCTGTTCCCCTTTCGCAGTCTCAACCATTCACTGCCGCGGTGCAGAATGACAGTCAGAACGAGGGTGTTACCTGGACCTTAACGCAATCGGGCGCTGCGTGCGCCCCCGCGTGCGGCTCCATCATCGGATCCACTTCGCAAACCGCCATCTATTCCTCCCCAGGGGGCATCATCCCCAATCCCCCGACCGTGACAATTACTGCGACATCGCTTGCCGACGGTACGCGGTCAGCATCAGCGACAATTACAGTCGGGGCTGTTTCCCCCGTTAACAACGTGAGCCAATGGATTGCCGTTACAAGTTTTGGGGGCCGAGGTGTAACCAGCGTACCAACCACAACAGCAACCTGCACCTCGGGCTCGACGACCGTAACTCTGGCTTCCGACCCCGGTTTCCAAAACGGAGACGGGCTTACTCTCTGGGCCTGTGGACCGACAGCCGCCCTATCGCAACCAGGACCGCCAACTGTCACTACCGGAGATTCTGTTACAGAAACTGTCCCCAACGCTGTACTCGCGCCCACCGCAGGCCTCTCCGGCTACAGTTACGAGATCATCGCAGCGGACAACGCGGGAGGGTTCTCACCGGTGAGCACTCCCACGACGATCACCACGGGACCAGCCACGCTCGGGGAGAACAGTTGTCCCGTATCCACAGAATCACTTTCCGGCTCGACGCTTACGGTCGTCACGTCCGCGCCCTGTAATCTTTTGCCGGGGACGCTCGCCCACATACACGGCTCGAATGTTGCAGCGCTGGATCAATGGATTCAGGTGTCGAGCGTGACGAACCCTACAACGTTCGTGTTCAACAACCTCGCTCTTTCGGGCACCATTGCATCGAAAGGCGGGACACTAGTTTATTGGACTGGAAACCAACTCACTTGGACGGGTCAACAGGGAACCTGGCTCTATGGAATTTGCGCCGAGCGCCCCGGCGACGGCTCCTACCACCTGATTGGGATTAGCCTCCCCTACGTAGGGGGTCTGCCCTCCTCTACTACCTTTACTGATTGGGGAACAACCCTCACAACGTTTCCCGCGATGCCCGCCTATTGGACCGACTCGCTTTGCACGAACACTTCACCTACCGCCGACTACCTCTCGACGATCATTCTCAGTGGTGCCGGGACAACTTCGCTCGTGGTTACGAATGCTGCTTCCAACTCAACTAATGACACGAAAGCCCTGTTCGACGACGGGCCAGCGTTCCGTGCGGCAGCCAAGTTCGCTGCGGGCTACCACGAGGCCGTGTTCATCCCCACGCCCGCTGATCCCAGCGCGTACTATCCGATTAACTCTTACACGAACATGCTTTCGGGGAGCGTGATCCACAGCGGCCATATTGTTGCCAGCGAGACGATTCAGGCACCGACTCAGTGGGCAGGGCCTTCGACCACGGCAGGCGCGATGGCGTTTTCACAGATCTCTACTCCCGTCATTAATTGCCTCGTCTCTCCCTGCTTTTACATTTATGGCGGGATTCCTTATGTTAACGGAGTCGAACTAGCGGGCGGAGGCAACCAGGCGTACGTCATGATTTGGGATGGCGGCGGCCAAGGAGGACAGCTCATTAACCTAAACATCTCGACGGGGGTTGGAGGAACAGACTACTCTGGCATTGGCCTAATCGTACGCTACGGCGCTTACTTCTTTCAAACGCGGCAGGTGACAATAATTGGGGGCCCCAGCGGTATCGAAGCTAACGTGGATCAGTCGTGGACCCCCCAAGAATACTTCTGTGGGGACCCCGATCTGGCCATAGGCGGGGTGTCCCAAGACTTCCTGTCCCTTAACAGCCGCACCGCCTACGAACTGAATTACGGGGGGAACGGCACCGGAGAATTTCAAATGTCCGACGCCTACGCGCAAGGTGGGCTCATGCCGCTCTTAGCGACCCAGAATGTGAACGACGTCATCGAGGCTCCGTTATACCTCGCAAACTTTGTGCAGGATACATCCCCCCAGCCCCTTATAGCTACCTGGGAATACGTCCCCGGTGGCGGAAACGCTCCTCAAATTGTCTACGCTGGCACGACTGGCCTGTCCGTAGACACTGGCGGAATGCCTCCCTTTATTACAGGCAACGCTCCCGGGAGCATCTCGTTGCCTCCCTCATACGTCCTGCCTACTGGCGGCGGTCAATATGTGAACGTAAGCGCTCAGCCTATGTCCGTCACGGCCGGAACTCAGTCGAACACAAATGAGTTCGCTGTTGGCTTAGTGCAGCCGGTCATTAGTAGCGTCACGATCAGCCAAGGAGGGACTTTCCCCGTTGAGTCTGGAACGCTGTGTGTGAACGCCGTGGGGTGGAATGGAGGATGGAGTGCCCCGGATTGCGCCCAGTTCCAAACCACCAGCGGAAATCAGACCATCACGGTTACGCTCGCGGGTCCTGTCCAAGGGGCGAAGGGATACATTATGTATGCGAGCGAGGGCCGCTGCTTCACGCCAGGGACGGGCTGTATTGGGCAAATCACCACCGCAGGCACTTCCTATACTCAATCCACGGACCCCGGATGCTGTTGGCCGATTCCAACTAACAACTATCCGACGGACGGCTCGTCTTGGATTAGTGGAAATGGGGTAGGAGGGCCGCAACTGACCACCTACAACGGACCATTCGACGACAACATTGTGCCCGGTGGACTCACGGGGAACCAAACCCTGACGGAACCAGATGCCAGCGGGACTATTGCCCTGGCTGGCAGTTCCGGGATCAGTGCCGGCTCAATCTCGATCTCCGGTGCAACGAGTGGAGTCTACACATTCTTGGCACCATATCTCTCTGCTCCAAACTGTGTTGTCTCGCCATCGGGGACATCCCCTGCACCTGCATCCCTAACTTACGATGTCTCAAGCTCACCGTCCGGCGTGACGGTAACGCTAGCGAGCCCTGGAACGGCTAAGTTCAATTTTGTTTGCTACCCTCCGACGAACTGATTGACCTGACCGGGCATCTTTGTCCCAGGTGAAATGACAGAGAATTCACCTGGAGGTAGACCGGTCATGCCCATAACCCGATACAAGCCGCAGCAGACCGTAATGCTGCTGCAGCAGATCCGAGCCGCCATGACCGAATCGGTGGGACGAACTGCGATAGCTCCTGATTAGTCGCCTTACCGGACATCTTCCTTACTAGTACCCGGCGTTACGAAATCCCGCCCGTACGGGCCCGCGTAAGTTGTTGAATCCACGTGCCCGGAATTTGAAGCTGCGAGCGTTCCGAAAACACTTGTTTTCAGGTCAATCTAAGACCATGACTTCGATGAACTGTGTTGCCGTATTCGGCCTACAGCGACACGGAGTGAAAACTGGTCATATGGACGAGCTTGCGGGAACACAAGGCGATGGGCGTATTATGAAGTACGTACCTTACCATTCAGGCTGTGTCTAATGAAGTTCGTCCTCGCGTCGGTTGGGTAGAAGGAGTCGAAAAATTCGTGCACGGCCAGCAGGCTCATGCCCATCATTATGTCCCGCAGTGGTACCAGAAAAGATTTCTGAAAACCGGTAAAACCAAATACCTATACCTGGACCTCCACCCGGAGAAAGTCGTGGGCAACGGCTTCAAATATGAAAGAAGGTCCCTATTCCAGCGCGGTCCCAAGATGTGCTTTTGCGAACATGATCTTTATACATTGAAATTTGACAATTTGACGACGGACGAAATTGAGAAGAATTTTTTTGGAGATATTGACAGCCTGGGCAGAAACGCGGTTGCGTTGTTCTCTGATTACCACACTTTCAAGGGTGTCCATCCCGACCAGTTCCGGTTTCTCACTGGATATATGGGAGCACAGCGTTTTCGAACGCCCAAGGGGCTCGACTACCTAAAGGAACAAACGCAACTCCCAGACAAAAACGCTGTCCTTGCGCTAATGCAGAATATTTTTGAAGCCCACGTTACAATGTGGACGGAAGGTGTTTGGGAAATCGTGCGCGCACGAAAGAGTGCGACCAAATTCATAGTTTCGGACAATCCGGTCACTTTCTACAATCGCGCCATCTTTCCACACTTCCACGAGTATCCCGACGATGTGGGTTTGCATGAAGTGGGCACTCGGACACTATTTCCCCTCGGTTCTGATTCTTGTTTGATCATCACGCACGTTGAACTCACGCGGAATCCGAGAACAAATCCGAGCAGGCCGCGGACAAACGCTCGCAACTTCGGTCGAACGATGAAGTATATCCTCGAAACGCAATTCGGCCGCGAGTTAGAGGAGGATGAGGTTCTAAGAATAAATTTCATCCTGAAAAAACGAGCTGCGCGATACATCGCTGCAGCACAGGAAGAGTGGCTATTCCCCGAACGAAACGTGTCCACACGGAAGTGGACGGAACTCGACGACGATTGGTTTTTGCTTCCCAATATGTATAAAGTTCCTTTTGGCGGAGGGATACTTGCCGGAAGTCGCGGCGGACCAACCTTTACGATGGACGAATACGGAAGAAATCCATCGCACCCCGGCTACAAGGACAAGAGTCAGCATGAAAAAGAATGGATAACATTCAATCAAGCAAAAAAAGAGTGGGCCAAAAAGCGAAGAGGACGCTCTCTTGCGCAAGTGGAAACGGGGTCCGGCAAATTGGACGATTTTTCCGACCGAGTCATGTTCGAAGATCTTCAGAAATTGAAGGAATGAGTGCAGTGCTGCACGAGCGTCCTCTCTGCGGTGACGAACAATTGGCTATCTGGCACTTCTGACGGATCCATTGGAGCAATGGATGGCAATTTTCAATTGGCGGAACCCATCTTTCAGGTGGTCAGGGTTGACTTCGCCAGCGCGCGCAGCGTCCTCCGATAACGGCGAATAATCTCCACCGACTTCGCCATCTCGTTTGGGCCTCGCTTCCTGGCGGAACACCATCAACGCCCTTGCAGCAAACTGCTACTCTATCCCGTCTTGAATGGCGAAAATGGTGGTAGCGTCGAGATCACGAGGCTTGAGGATCGGCCCTCGCAATAGCGTCGAGCCTGGCAGCGAGCTCATCGTCGGGAGTCGGTTTGCCGTCCGCGCGATGCGCATTGGGGTGCCCTCGAACCAAGTCAGCCAAATACTCCGCGTCGCTTTTCGACAACCCCCTTCTTTCGAGAGCTTCAAGTCGCTGGCTCATGGCAGAGATTTTTGACTGAATGTACTGGTCGTTGAGATCAGCTGCAGTCAAGATGCCATTGACAACGCTTGTGATGTCGGTCATATCGATTTCGATCATCCGACATACACCCAGACCGGATCCGAGTTGAATGGTCATCACTTTTCGGGCGGCATCCACGGTCACATTCATTCTATCGCTCATACTTGGGCCTCCTGCCCCTTGCCTCGACGACACCCGCATCATTGTGACGAAGTGCAAAGGCGGAAGCAACGCGCATGCCACCACTCATGATGGGGTTCTATTGATCCCGCCGTCAAACATAATTGCCGCTAGGAGAGAAGGGGCCGTCGCCACGAACGCAGTAGCTCCAGGCATCGTTGGGAGTTCTCGCGGTGACGAAGTACCTACGCTCGGTGGCCTCAAGCCGGACTGCAATCCCCTCTGTGCTGAAAAACCGGCCATTTTCGTCTACTATCCTTCTGGGAGATTTCGCGCAACGTGTCAACACCTTCAGGCTGCAGTAGTTCGAAGTTCGCAATGCTTTGGCAGACGGCGGATAACCAAGTTGACTACGTTCCCGCTTTTAGCGTCGAGTGGTCAACAAATGAGGCTCGCTTGCATCTTTTGCCGGAGGGGGGCGAAGACGAGTCCTTTTTGAATTCCCTGCAGCCATCAAGAAACAGTCTCGTCATCGCCCACGGCCACCGGGTTGGAATCTGCCAAATCACTGATAACAAGTACTCGTTTGTGGGAGGAAGGGCCAATTTCAGTCTAACGGCAGCTGTGCAAAGGACAGACTTCACACCCTCTATTGAGGTAGCGTTGGGGGGTACGAGCGCTGACAGACTCGGAGAAATGCGAGCGCGCAGGCTGCTCCTGAACGAAAACCCATACGTCGAGTCACGGGACATCAATGCGATCACAGACGAGCTCTTTATTTCTGGACAGGACACATTCGTCCGAGTCCAATTCTCACCTTTTCCCCGCCTGTACACTCAATTCGGGTCGGATCCCGGAAGATTTTTAGAGATCGCTTGGATCTGTGCGGCTGCGCAATTGAAGCTAAGCGCCTGCGTCGTCGACATCGTCTCGCTTCAACTCGGTCTAATTCGCTCGGGGGTCTCCATGGGCTTAACTGTGTCTTTCAAGGGAAGGCGAAAAAAGAAGTACGTTAATCGTCCCGCATATGAAATGTCGATCGAGGGGACCTGCTCCTTAATTTGATCCCTCGGGATTTACCCCGCCCCCAAAAAAGAGGGAAGAGGATGACAAAGCAGGAGCTTTTGGCGTCGACAACATTCGGCGCGCGTGTTGCCGAAGAAGAGGGAGAAGAACTGAGTGCTTACTTTGTGGAGACAGACCAGTGGAAGAGGGTCTTTTCTGGTGAGGTCGACGTTATCTACGGCCCAAAGGGGTCGGGCAAGAGCGCCATCTACTCGCTTATAGTTGATCGCCGTGCTGAACTACTCGTCCGCCGCATTACGGTCATCCCCGCAGAAAATCCGCGAGGGACAGCAGCCTTCAAAGAGCTCATTGTCGACCCTCCCGCAAGCGAACATGAGTTCCGTGCACTATGGAAGCTCTACTTAATCTCGCTGATCGCCGAAGTGATGCGCAGACCGTTCGGTAGCAATGAAGCCATCAAAAAAATTGTGGGCACCCTTGAGCAGGCGAAGTTGCTTCCGCAAGATACAAGCCTTTCCTCCAAGCTGAAAGCCGTTCGAGACTACGTTCGTCGCCTTGTGAGACCTGAGAGCATTGAAGGTGGGATAAGAATCAATCCCGCAACGGGCCTTCCCGAAGGCATAACGGGCAAAATAACTTTAAGCGAACCCTCAGCCGCGGAAAGGGAGGCGGGAATCGTCTCTGCTGACGATTTGCTGGAGCTTGTAAACGATGTTCTCGCGGCCGGGGAGCAGAAACTGTGGCTAATCTTTGACCGACTCGATGTCGCCTTCGCCGACAACATCCAACTCGAAACGAATGCGTTGCGGGCATTGTTTAGAGTCTATCTGGATCTGATCCCGCTCAAACAAATTTCAATGAAGATTTTTTTAAGGAACGACATCTGGAGCCGAATCATGAACGAACCATTTCCAGAGGCGAGCCATATCACGAGGACTACAGAAATCTCATGGACAAAGAATTCCTTCCTCAATCTGGTGGTTCGCCGATTGCTCCACAACGAGGCAGTTGTCAGCTACTACAAAGTGACCCCCGAGCAGGTACTTGCGAAAATCGACTCTCAGGTCGAGTTCTTTTACAGACTCTTCCCGCCGAAGGTTGACCTTGGTCCCAATAAGCCGGTGTCCTTGGACTGGATTTTGAGCCGCACTGCCGACGGGTCGAGAGAATCGACCCCTCGAGAGGTCATCCACCTAATTTCATCAGCCCTCGAGAAACAATTGGGGTCCCTCGAAATCGGGGTGGCAGAACCCCCCGGGGACCTGCTTGTTGATCGCGCCTCCCTCAAGGAGGCACTTCCCACAGTTTCCAAGGCTCGTTTCGAGCAAACGCTGTGTGCCGAATTCCCTCAGTTTAGAGAACCTCTCGAGAAGTTGAAGAAGGCAAAGACAACACAGACTCCATCAACCCTCGGCAAAATCTGGGGCGTCAGCGAAGACGCCGCTCTAAGACTCGCGAATAAACTCTCGGAAGTCGGGTTTTTCGAACGTAGAGGCTCCAAGGACGCACCATCCTTTTGGGTCCCGTTCCTGTACCGAAGCGCACTTTCGATGATCCAAGGAGCTGCCAAATGAGGGAATCCAGTGTCCGCACCCCACAAGCTACAGCGTCGTCCACTCCGACGCGCTCAGCTCCTGAATCCACTGATGCAGCGGCGCGCCCTGGTCTGGCGCGGTATCGAGGAATTGCACGCCCATGCCGACCTGCTCGTGCGCATAAACCACGCGGCCCCACGTCTTCAACACGCTGATATCCCGCTGGATCGAGAGCTCGATCACCGCGCCCGCGCGCGCACGGTTGCGGTGGTGCGTTCGCGGGATTTCCCCGCATTCTCCCGTGGTGGCAAATTTGCCACCACAGGCTTTTCCTTGCCTCTCTTGAGATTTTCCTTCTGCCGTTCCGCAGCCAGCTTGGTCTCGATCTCCTTCAGGCGCTTGTACTCGCGAAAGCGCGCGAAGACTTTTTTTCTCGTTACTCAATCAGCTTATCGGCATTTTCTTGAAGAATCTTCATAATCCGGCTGAACTCGAGTGCAAATTCTGGATAATTTTGGTTCTGCCGATACCTCCCAACTGCTCCACTCCACCTCTCAGCTAACTCCTTAGACCTGACCTCTTGCCCGATTACCACGCGGTCACGAAGAACGTTCAACCCCTCCATCCATGCCTGCTCCATCTTCAGCTCTTCCTCGCCGCCGAGCACCCCCACGCTCATTGTACTCACAAGGTAGCTATAAGATTTCGTGAGAGTGGAAAACACCTCGCGATATTCAACCCTTTTGCTTTCCAGTATCCAATGTCGACGCTGAGACCGGTTCGCGATGTAGCCGCCCACCAACACGCCAACGAGCGCAACAAATCCGCTCCATGCTTTGTCCGCGAATCGCCCGATTGCAATCCATGTCTCGGGTTGAATCATGCCGCCCGCATTGTACGATTAAGTTATTTTCTCTCCAAATTCTTCAAAGTTTCATCGGCCCGAAAATCCCAATCCACCGCTGCGCCCCCTGGTTTCTCAGACACTAAGCGGGGACACAGACGGCGAAGACCTAGAGAAATCTTCGGGTTGGGGTCGAAGGCGATTTTCGTTGGGTTTCAACTCCGCTTTTGGGTCCAACTTGGGTCCAAGAAATGACCGTTCGGGTGAGATTTTGCCGGGAAGGGTGGTGGAAGGGCAGTAGAATCAGCGAGACTTAGGGATTGTCCACAATGTTCAATCCCCACCGCCTCTACCATCTTATCGAATCAGCGTGCTCTTGGCTTCGACCTTGTTATGGTCGAACATTCAATCTTCATAGGATGAATTAGCTTGAGCACTCGGTAGAGTACGAACGGGGTTGCCGAGCTCTAGCAGAATTTCGACGGAGTGTCACGGATGATAATTGAAGGGGTCATTGTGTCCGGACGCCTCACACCGGACCGAACTTAGTGGATGTACACCTGCAGAAGCGCCGGGCTATGCCCGCTCTCGAGTTCAACTAAAGCCGCAATTTTCTGTCGGTCGGCACGTCATGGGATCGCTTCAAGCAATTTGGCTGGTTTTACTTTAAGAGCATGAGCGATCGCAACGATGTTCAAAAGTGCGACGTTACGTTCTCCTCGTTCTACTCCGCCAACGTAGTTTCTGTGGAGATCAGCTAATTCCGCAAGCTTCTCCTGTGAGAGACCACGGCGCAGTCGAAGCTGACGGACACGCTTCCCTAGCACGGTTCGGGGGTCGGGATCTCGCACCCCGCCATCATTCGTACTTGACCACAATAGGTCTACACACTATAAGTGTTGTGAGGTGGAGCATGCTGTTCAAGCTGCTGACGGTCTCGCTTTCAATTCTGCTAACGGCCGAGACTCTTTTCATCTTGATGCATCGTCACCCAACGAACCGGTTCAAACCTGTCGAAGGTTACGAGGGAGTGGTTGCTTTCGATACAGCTACTGGTCAACTTTGCAAGACTCTGCGGACCGTGTCAGTGACGGAAATTCAACGGTCGGCACCCGATGAGGCACAAAAGTCGGCGCCTTGCCCACCCCTTTCTCCACCTTCTGGAGATTCGATCCTTGACGAAATACGCCAGGCTGGAGTTAGCAAGAGCTGTCGGGGCCAAGGCCAAAGCCTCAGGCAAGAATCTGAAGCAGACTCCACGCTCGAATTTGTGGTCAAACTTCCTACATGTGCTTCAATTCAGTAGAAGGGTAGGAATAACATGGGACGCGAGTTCATCGGGGATTGCTTCACGGACTCGGAATTGGGCACCTATGAGATGGAACTGGCGATCAAGTACATAAAGCAAGAGTGTGGGCCACCGCCGCGAGGTGTCAATGTCGAAATCACGTGGGAAGGCTACGAGCTTGCGAACGACAAGGAGACTCAGTATCCGGTGATTTCGGTCGTTTGGGACGACTACGAGACAGGTTACCCGCAGGACTACATAGAGAAGTGCATTGAAGCGTTTGAGCGATTCGATCTTCCTGATGAAATCCAGGAGCAAAACCGAAAGCTCCACGAATTCCTCAGCCATTTACAGCAGATGTGGGACAACCTCGGAGAGCATCTTCAGGAGAGCCACACTCGCAAACCGCGCTCTAATTTTTAGGCTCTTCCAAAACGGTACACGGTTCCGCTGGTCCAAAAACATCCGTTTTTTGAGACGTCGAATTCGCTTCACTTTTACGGTCCGGATTCAATAACTTGCAGGTGGCGATACGACTAGGTTTTGTGAACATTGCGGACGCTGTTACCCACGCGGCCGCAACCAGAGGCAAATCTTCGACGCAGTTTGCACAAGCGGTGGATTATGAGCAAAACTTCCACGCAACTGGACCTGGCTTGGGGTGCCACGCTGGATTGGGTGCGAGTCGTCTGTACTCGGCTGATGGGCACGGGCACCAGCCGCTATGGCGCGGGTGAGAACTATGGAGTTATCAATCGGGGTGATATCATCATGGCCGTTCGCTCGGCATGCGGCTTTTCCAACGCACCATGGCGGAGGCATATTTCCCCGGGGGCACTCTCGATGACGTGCTGCGTCTCGTCATTCAGGAGATCATTGCGCACGGTGACCGCATCGTTCCCACCAAGGGTGAGGCTGACGAGATCAGTGGCGTTCTTCTCGAGATCTCGAACCCAAGGGCTCGGCTAAGTCGGACAGAAACCAGAGGCAAGATCTTCAGCAGCTTAGGTGAACTCTGCTGGTATCTCGCGAGAACGAACGCACTCGGGTTCATCAGATACTACATAGAACCCTACGTTGATTTCGCAGACGGCGATGTAATTTTCGGTGGGTACGGTCCAAGGTTATTCGACTGGCGGGGCATAAATCAGATTAATAACGTAATTGAAATCCTCAGGAGCAAATCGCCTTCGCGGAAAGCTGTCGTACAATTGTTTGACGCGAATGATCTCATCGAAGAACATAATGATGTCCCTTGCACATGCACACTTCAGTTTATGAATCGCCATGATAAGCTGCACATGTTCGTGTACATGAGATCTAACGACGCTCACTGGGGGCTTCCTCACGACGTATTTTGCTTTACTATGCTTCAGGAAATTGTAGCTAGGTCTTTGGAGATAGAGCTCGGACCTTACAAGCATCTAGTTGGAAGCCTGCACTTGTATACGAAGCACCTCAGAGCAGCGAAGCGCTTCCTCAAAGAGGGCTGGCAACCGACACCCGCAGTCATGCCACCTATGCCTCTCGGCAACCCTTGGCCCGCCATCGAGCTGCTACTCCACGCGGAGTCGGAGATTCGCATTCGAGGGGCCGTCGAGGATGCGGACGTTAAGCGACTTGACCCTTATTGGGCAGATCTCGTTCGTTTACTTGAGGTGTATCGAGCAAAGGAAGATAGCGATCTGGGTAGGATGATTGCAGTTCGCGGCCGAATTTCGTCCGATGTGTACTTTCCTTTTATCGATCGTGCGATCCGAAAGTTGGAGGTCTCTAGGCCCCCCTTGCCCTAGGGTGGAGGAGAAGACTGAATGCATAGCGCATTGACTAAGTTGATCGATCGTCTAGACAATCCTGCGATGTCAGAAGCAGATGTCATTCGTTGGGGCGCCCCCGTTCCGTCTTTCGGTGACTTATCGCGTGCAGAGGTGGCTACACTGGGGCTGAATCCGAGTAATCGCGAATTCGTCGACGAGGGCGGTGACGAGCTCCAAGGCCCATATCGCAGATTTCACACTTTGAGGTCCCTGGGCATCAAGACGTGGTCGGAAGCTGACGCCACTCATCTGCGCTTGATCTTGGATTCTTGTCGGACATAT
>Ga0187781_10001814_pt1 | contig 16272 bp, 8 predicted proteins | sample 0715_SJ02_MP02_2_FD_132447 | JGI IMG/M metagenome (GOLD analysis project Ga0187781, IMG submission 132447) | Tropical peat soil microbial communities from peatlands in Department of Meta, Colombia - 0715_SJ02_MP02_20_MG | ecosystem: Environmental > Terrestrial > Soil > Wetlands > Peat | place...
AGTCGGACATTGCGCTCACGTAAGGCACGACGCGCGACCGCCGCTCCGACACCCGACAAAGTGGAGCTGAGCCGATGTCTCATCTTTAGCGCCCTCTCGGTGTCGCGGTCGGCTTGTTCAATAATCATCGCATTGCGGTCGATGCCGACCGCCCGAGAGTCCAGACAAAAATGGGTCATTTCCTGCTCAAGGATACCTAAGTCGACCAGAGCACCCGCCGGAACCAATAGCCTTGTCGAAGGGCGCACGACCGCCGTCGGCAGTTGACGAAGCAGGATGCGCGACCCCGCATTTCCGATGAAGGAGTGTCCAGAGTTCGGGCCTCCACAGCGAACGCAGATGTCGATCCCCTCCCTGAGGGTAATGTGGGCGGAGACTTTGCCCTTCCCCTCCGAGCCGAACTGACCACCCATCACTATCCACAGGCTCACAGCATGCCCTCAAGACGTCAGGTCGAGCCGCAATAACTCCGCACGAAGATTAGCAATAATCTATCACAAAATCTGGGGCGGAGTTGGCCTTGGATTAAGCTGGTCGAAGTTGATAGCGCTTAATAGGTCCGGGAGGTGGGGCCGTGCATCGCCACCTGAGACGGACAGGGGAGAATTAGATGTCCAAATTCTTGACATCCAGCGCGTTTTCTTCGATGAACTGGCGGCGGGGTTCGACGACGTCGCCCATCAGGACGGTGAAGATGGAATCGGCCTCGACCTGGTCCTCGACTTTGACCTGAAGGAGGACGCGCTGCTCGGCGTCCATGGTGGTTTGCCAGAGTTGATCGGGGTTCATTTCGCCGAGGCCTTTGAAGCGCTGCACGGTGAAGGCCTTTTTGCCGAGAGCCATGACGTGGTCGAGCAGTTGGCGCCGGTCCTCGATGGTCAACTGGGTGCCGTTGGTCGACATGATGAAGGGGGGCTTATCGTATTCGCGGACGCGGCGGTGGAGGTCAAGGAGGCGCTTGTAGTCGGCGCTCGAGATCAAGTCCCAGTCGATGGTGCGCTCGCCCAGCGTCTCGCTTGAGAAGGTGAGGGTGTAGAGGTTGTGCTCCTCGTCGAGGCGCAGGTTCGAGGTGAAGCCTTCCACCTTGAGTTCTCTCGCGACCAGGTCGAGTTTCTCCTTGTTCTCGAGTTCCATCTTCTTGCCTAATTCGGCTTTCAACAAGACGTTGACCGGGCGGTCATCGCCAATCCTTCTCTCGAGCTTGTCAAACAGTTCGACGTACTCTGCCAAGGCCATCAGGAAGTTCGTCAAATCGCCGCCTTCGAGTTTTGTCTTCTTGCCGTCTCCCACCTCGACGGTGTGGTCTTCCGTGGCGCGGCGCATGATTTCGCGGCGAAACTCTTTCTCGTCCCGGATGTAGCGCAGGGACTTGCCCTTCTTAATCAGGTAAAGGGGCGGCTGGGCGATAAACACGTGACCGCGCTCGACGAGTTCCGGCATCTGGCGGTAAAAGAAGGTGAGCAGCAAGGTGCGAATATGCGAGCCGTCCACATCGGCGTCGGTCATGATGATGATCTTCGAGTAGCGCAGCCTCGAGACGTCAAAATCATCTTTGCCAATACCGGTGCCCAGGGCGGTGATGAGGGCGCGGATTTCCTCGTGGCCCAGCATCTTGTCGAAGCGCGCTTTTTCGACATTCAGAATCTTACCTCTGAGCGGCAGGATGGCCTGATACCGGCGGTCGCGCCCTTGCTTGGCGGAGCCGCCGGCCGAATCGCCCTCGACCAGGAAGAGTTCGCAGCGTTCCGGATCGCGCTCCTGGCAATCGGCCAGCTTGCCGGGCAAGCCGCCGGAATCGAGCGCGCCTTTGCGCCGCGTCAACTCACGCGCCTTGCGGGCCGCTTCGCGGGCGCGCGAAGCGTCGATGGCCTTAGCGCAGACCTTGCGCCCCACCGTGGGATTCTTCTCGAACGCTTCCATCAGCTTCTCGTACACGAAGCTGGCCACCGTACTCTGGATGTCGCTGTTAAGCTTGCCCTTCGTCTGGCCTTCGAACTGCGGTTGAGGAAGCTTCACGCTAATCACCGCCACCAGGCCCTCGCGGACATCTTCGCCCTGGAGGTTTTCCTTCACGTCCTTGAAGAGTCCCTGGTTCTGGCCGTACTGGTTGATGGCCCGGGTGAGGGCGGAGCGGAAGCCGGAGAGGTGCGTGCCGCCGTCGACGGTGTTAATGTTGTTGGCAAAAGAAAAGACCGCCTCCGCGTAGCCATCGTTGTATTGCAGAGCAAATTCCATATGAACGATGTCACCGTCTCCCTCGCCGTAGGGACGATCCGCCTCGGCGTAGATAGGAGTGGCGTGCAGCACTTCTTTGTTCTTGTTGAGGTGCTTCACGAACTCCGCAATTCCGCCGTTGTAATGAAATTCTGCCTGCTTGTTGCTGCGCTCGTCCTTCAGGCGGATCGTAAGGCCCTTGTTCAGGAAGGTAAGCTCACGCAGGCGCTGAGCCAAGGTGTCATAATTGAACTCGACCGTTTCCATGACCTTGGCATCAGGCAGGAAAGTGATTTTGGTACCTCGGCGTTCGGTCTTGCCCGCACGTTTCAGAGGTTGGATGGGCTTTCCGCGCTCGTAGGACTGTTCCCAGGTGTAGCCGTCGCGCCAGATTTCCAAATCCAAGCGCTCGGAAAGCGCATTGACGACGGAGACGCCCACGCCGTGCAAGCCGCCTGAGACTTTATAGCTGTTCGTGTCAAACTTCCCGCCGGCGTGCAGGACGGTCATCACCACCTCGGCCGCCGAGCGTCCTTCCTCCTTGTGCATGTCTACTGGAATGCCGCGCCCGTTGTCGACAACCGTCACCGAGTTATCACTGTGAACGGTGACGTCGATTCGATCGGCGTGACCGTCCGCCGCCTCGTCAACGGAATTGTCCACCACTTCCCATACGAGGTGGTGCAGACCCATGGGGCCCGTCGATCCAATGTACATGGCCGGGCGCTTACGCACGGCCTCAAGATCCCCAAGCACCTTGATGCTGGCCGCATCGTAGGCCTGGGCTCCGTTAGCCTCTCCGGGGTTTTGCTTGCTCACGTGTTCCTCAGACCTCCCCCATAATCCCTTCTCGACAAAAAAGCCGGCAGAGAAAAGCTCTCCCCGCCGGCGCTGCCTTGCATAGCCAAACTGGGTTCCAACTACTGGTCAGAATTATCGACCTTCCCTGTTTCGATCGCTTCCAATGCGGGATGCATCACATTACACCCCAGAGCTTTCACCCAGGCCTGTCATTCCCAGCGTAGCGAGGAATCTCGCCCTGCACGTGCGGGTCATGGCAGCAAGAACCCAGGCAAGATTCCTCGCTACGCTGGGAATGACAGGCCTCGCCGACAAGCCGCGGTTAAATCCTCATCGGCATCACAACGTAGCGATACCGGTAAGCCCCGCCCTCCGCCGGCCGCAGTTGTCCCGCGCTCTGCTCATCCTTCAGTTCGAGGGAGATCTTCTCCGCGTCGGCGACGACACCGAAGAAATCCAGCAGGTACTGGTAATTGAAGCCAATCTGCATGGCCTCCTCGTTGTAAGACGTGTCGAGCACTTCGCGGGCTTCGCCGTACTCCCCGCTCGAAGAGGAAACCTCCAACTGTCCCTTATCGAGATGCAGTCGCACCGCGTGCGAGCGCTCGTCCGCAAGCAACGCCACGCGCCGCACCGCGGCGGAAATGGTCTCCTTTTCAAGTTGCAGCACGCGGTTGTTTTCGCGCGGCAGCACAGCCTCGTAGTTTGGAAACTGTCCCGTCAACATGCGGCAGATCAGCACTCGCTGGCCCAGCGAAAAGAAGAGATGTCCTTCGTCCTTGGAGATGCTGACCGGCAGCTCACCTTCCCCTTCCGTAAGCAGTCTAACCAGTTCCCCCATCGCCTTTTTCGCGATCAGCAATTTCAATTCGTTCTTCAGTCCACCCACCTCGAGATCGCGCTCAATCAAGGCAAGCCGGTGTCCATCAGTCGCCACCATCGCCATGCTGCCGGGCTTGAGCAGCAGGAGAGCTCCATTCAACGTGTAGCGCGACTCCTCGTTGGAAATAGCGAACACTGTCCTCTGGATAGCAGTTGCCAGGACGTTGGCAGGGAGCGCGGCTAAGGCCGGTGGGACGACCGGCAGCATTGGAAAATTGTCCTTGGCCATCCCGACCAATTTGAATGAAGAACGATCGCAGGTCACTTGCACCCAGTGGTTCTCCAGAGCCTTAAAGTGGACCTCCGCTTCGGGAAGCGAGCGGACGATTTCGATCAGACGTTTAGCAGGTATGGTGCCTGCACCCGGGCTCTTCACCTTGGCTGGGCAATTGCAGCACACACCAAGGTCGAGGTCCGTGGCGCTGACTTTGAGATTTTCTCCCTCCGCTTCAATAAGAAGGTTCGACAGAATGGGAATGGTTGTCTTCTTCTCGACAACTCCTTGGGTGAGATTCAGTTCCTTCAAGATTCGGGATTTTTCGATGGAGAATTCCATTTCATTAATATCCTAAGAGAAGGAGTTTTTAGTAGTAGGAGCTGTGGAACTGTGGAAAAGTGTGCAAGCTGTTTCAAGACTTCTACTTAAAGCGTTTTGTCTTGTGCATGGAGTCGATGGACATGTGGATTTCGCCGGGCCGCCGGGCGATCCCAAGAGATTCACAAGTTTTCTCATAATGAACGTCCTTGGAAAGTCGCTAAGTTCAACCGAGACTATCGTGAAGCTTGTTGAGAAGCCTGTTCAAATCTCTGTCGGACTGCCGCAACTCCGATATCTTATTGACAGAGTGTAACACAGTTGTGTGGTGTTTGCCGCCGAATTCCCTGCCGATTTGCGGGAGCGAGGCGGTGGTGAGTTCCTTGGCGAGGTACATCGCGACCTGGCGAGGATAGGCAATCGGTCGGCTGTTGTTTTTGGAGCGTATTTGGGGAAGCGACAACCCAAACTCCTGGCAAACCGCTTTCTGAATGATCTCGATCGAGACGCGCCGTTCCCCGAGATCGACGAGATCTTTTAGCGCCTGTTGCGCCATCGAGACGGTAATCTCCGCGCCGGTGAAAGAAGAAACTGCAATCAGCCGGTTGAGCGCCCCTTCCAGATCGCGCACGCTCGACTTGATTTTGCGCGCCACAAAATCACTGACGTCGTCGGGCAGGGTCAGCCCCTTTGCCTCACACTTCTTCTCCAGAATGGCCCGCTTGGTCTCAAGATCGGGAGGTTGCAGGTCCGCGATCAGGCCCCACTCAAATCGAGAGCGCAACCTTTCCTCCAGTCCGGGGATATCCTTGGGCGGGCAGTCGCAGGAAATCACCACTTGCTTCTGCGCCTCATAGAGAGTGTTGAAGGTGTGGAAAAACTCTTCCTGGGTGCGCTCCTTCCCCGCGATGAACTCGATGTCATCCATGAGCAGGGCATCAACGTTTCTATACTTTTCCCGAAAGGAAACCATGCGGTCGTAGCGGAGGGAGCTGATCACGTCGTTGGTAAAAGCCTCCGAGTTGACGTAGGCCAACCGCATCTCCTTCCAGTTGTGTTTCACCATGTGGCCGACGGCTTGCATGAGATGGGTCTTGCCCAAACCCACTCCTCCATAAAGGAAAAGGGGGTTATAGGCTTTCGCGGGGGCCTGCGCCACGGCGCTGGCGGCCGCATGAGCAAATTGATTGCAATTGCCGACCACGAAGCTGGCAAAGGTGTACCTCGGATTCAGTTGATGCTCGACCGAATCAAAGTCCAGCTTGCTCTGCAGAGGTTTAGTGGCGTCACTGTTCAGACTTCTCTTCTCCGCAGTCTCCGCAAAGACGTAGCGGATCTCCTTGAAACTCAGGTTGAGCTGGCGCAACCCTTCAGCGATCAGACCCGCATAGTGCTCCTGGATCCAGTCCCGGAATTCCGGGTTGGGCACCGACACCACTATGGCTTCGTTATCCACATGGCTAAAGCGGGTGGGTCTCAACCAGGTTTGGTAGCTCTGTGTGTTGACCTTCGCTTTGAGATAATTCAGGACTTGGAGCCAGGCATTCATTAAGGTTTCGCTGGGGATGGGAATAATTCTAGCGCGAGGCGCGCCCATCAGGCTGAAAACGATCTGTCGAGCCAACGCACCACGTCAGCCTTAACCGGCCTCAGGCGTTGCAGCTTGGCGCTCTCGCTACCCCCACTATCTTTTCAATTCGGAGCTTCTCAAGACGGCGAGCAGGCATCACGCTAACTACTCGGCTCACCTACTCACTATACCACGAACCAGACGCGCTGCAAATTTCTTACAGACGGATTTCTCAAAAATCTGTGCACGAACGAGCTGACGATAGAGTTCGCTCCAGCGGCGGCTCTACGCCGCCATTCGGCGACCGAAACCCGCCGCGACAACAAGTTGTATTGTTACCGACGCCGTCCCATCGTTGCTCCGGCGCACCGATGGAAGTAAAATACTTGCCTACGTGCCGGTGGGACGCGCAAGCAAGAGCGAAGGTCGGTGGGCGAATGGCCTGCAAATCAAAGTGGCTGGCAGTTTGTGTCTGCCTGCTGGGAGCATGCTGCTCCTCTGCCTGCGCGGACGAATACACCCAAGTGTCGCGTTACTCAGTGCGCATGTTTTCTTACGGCCTGCTCAGCATCGATTCCCGCACCGGCGACATTCACGTGGAGGGCTGGGACGAACCCCGGTTGGAAATCGAAGCTGAGAAAGTAGTGCGAGCCAAGTCGAGCGAAGCCGCGAAGCCGCTCTACGAGCAACTCAGCGTGGTGCTCGAAGGACGGGACAAGCGCGTGCTGCTCCGAACCCTCTATCCGGCGCGCAAGTTGTGGCGGCCGTTCCGTGGCGAGGCGCGGCTCTCAGTCAATTACCGCATCAAGATGCCTTTCGACGCCAATCTTGCCCTGAAATGCGTCGATGGCGACGTTTGGATTCGCGGACTACAGGGAAAGCAGCAAATCCTGGTTAATTACGGTGACGTGGAGATCGACATCCCCTCGCTGGACCGTCTCCGCTCGCTCCGCGCCCACGCCTGGCTGGGGTACGTGCAGAGTGATCTTCACGGCGAGGATCGGGGTGGGTTCGGACCTGGAATTTACTTCTGGAATCCCACGGGCGAGCAGGACATCAACGTTAAGGTGCGGATGGGTGGGGTTTTCGTCTATCGTGACCAGTAGCGCGGCCTGGGGCGGCCGTTGCGGCCGCCCGCTCGCGCGCGGGGAAAGTGGCACCAAGCTGCCGCGCCCCAAAGCGCCTGTGTCGGGAATTTTGTAGGATGAAACCCCCGCCCACTTGCTAACACTTGGTTTCCCTTCTCGTCCAATAATCCGAATGCCTCACGGAACTTCCGAGGCCCTGTAAACGTTAAGCCGTGTAGCGCGCGATTCTTGCGCGGCACGGGCCAGTCTCGTCTCTGGAGGACAACAATGCGAAAGCTCAACGCACTACTGCTGGTCACGCTGCTGACCCCGATTTTTGCGGCGTCAGCACTCGCCGATACGCATATCGAAAAGAACCTGAAGCTCGAGCCCAACGGCCGCTTCGTGCTCGACTCCGATGTGGGAAGCGTCACCCTGGCCGGCGCCTCTTCTTCGGGGGCTCGGGTGCTGATTACCGCTGACCGCGATGACTTCCAATCTCGTTACGACATCACCTTCCAAGAGAACTCCGGGATTGCAGGCGTGACGGTGCGCCGGAGGGACCATTGGGGATGGAACGAGCATGGCTCCGTGCACTTCGAAATACAAGTCCCCACCCAGACCCAAACCGAAATTCGCACCGGCGGGGGGAGCATCGAATTATCCAGCCTGCGCGGCGAGTCGCAGCTCAAGACTTCGGGCGGCGCGATCAATGTTTCCGGTATGAATGGCAGACTCGATGCCAAGACCTCGGGGGGCTCGATCCACTTGCGGGAAGTGACCGGCGACGCGCGGGTCGACACTTCCGGGGGGCCGATAGAAGTATCCTCGCTCGAGGGCTCGCTCAACGCACACACCAGCGGCGGGTCCATTCGGATTGATCGTGTCAGCGGCTACGTGGAGGCCAGGACCTCTGGCGGCCCCATCTCCGTGAATTTCGGCCGCGGCAACGCGCGCGGCGGGGTGCTCGAAACCTCCGGGGGTTCCATCGAGGCGGACCTGGACGGTTCTGCGAATCTCGAAATCGATGCCTCCACTTCCGGCGGTTCCGTCACCAGTGACTTGCCCATTAAAGTGGTCGGCAAGATTTCAGGCTCCAGCCTGCATGGCTCGCTGGGTTCGGGCGGCGAAACGTTGCGTCTCCACACCAGCGGCGGCTCCATCCACATTCGAGCGCTGTGATCAGGGCGCGGGGGCGGCCCCGTTGGCCGCCCTCAGGGGCAACCACCGGGGTTGCCCCCATCATACGGCGCGAAAGCCAACCTTCTCGGGGCCGAGTTGGTCCCCCATTCAGACGGACACATTGACCCCCTCCTGCAAAAGAAGTTGCAACCAAGCTCCGTCTCCATGCATCACTTGATGGTAGTTCCAATAGTTCAATGGGCTCGCGCGGATTCTTGCGTAGCAGGAGAGACTCAGGTTAAGCTATAGGCGATGAGGCACGTGCATCAGAAGTCGATTCTGAGGACGCTTGCGACGGCGCTGGTTCTCTTCGCGCAGGTGCAGCTCTTGTGGGTGGCTGCCGTACACTGCCACGAGCTGCCGCTCGCGCCGCTTTCGGCAAGGTTACAATCCGCCGGCCCAACCCAGCAGACGACTTCTGCCGGTGCCGACGTTCAATGCCCTGCCTGCACTCTTATTCACCAAAACATTGCCCAAGCCACGGCAACCTTTTCGGCTCAACAATCCACCATCTCCGAAAGGCGCTCTTTCACAACATCACCCGTCAGCGCTCCAACCTGTGATGAGCCGGTCCTGCGTGGCCGCGCTCCCCCTCTGTCCTAAGTCCCGTCCTCTACTCTCTTCTCACAAAACAACAGGCACACACCTTAGGAGGGCACGATGACTTCTGGTATTCGCGTGGCATCTATACTGGCAGGTATACTTCTGCTTTTGCCGGGAAGCGCGCGCCTTTTGAGAGCGGAGGCCAACTCGGTCTCAGTGTCCGGAGTAGTGAAGGACCCTTCCGGCGCCGTGATTCCAGGGGCTACGGTGACCATCTTCAATCCCGTCACCGGTTATGAGCGCACGGTTTCCAGCGACGCCCAAGGTGGATTTACCTTTCCCAACGTCCCTTTCAATCCCTATCACATGACGGTGAGCGCCACGGGTTTTGCAACGCGTACCCAGGACGTGGATGTGAACTCGGCTGTGCCCCTCAACTTGAACATTGCGATGGAGTTGACCGGTGGTAGGACTACCGTGACCGTGACCACCGAGGCTGCGGACCTGATTGAGAATGTACCGACCACCCACACGGACGTGGACCGGGCGCTCATCGCTGATCTACCCCTCGAAAGCCAGTCTTCGAGTTTGAGTTCGCTGGTCACGCTCTCCTCTCCGGGGATTGCGGCCGACTCGAACGGGCTTTTTCACGGCTTGGGCGACCACGCTTCCAACTCCTTCTCGGTCGACGGCGAGCCCATTACCGATCAGCAGAGCAAGGTCTTTTCGAATCAACTCCCTGCCGACGCCGTGCAATCCCTCGAGGTGATCGAAGGCGCCCCTCCGGCGGAATTCGGCGGAAAAACCAGCTTGGTGATTGTGGCGACGACTCGCTCCGGCCTGGGAGAGACTCAGCCGCACGGCGACGTCACAGCTTCCTACGGAACCTTTGGCACTTCCACCGAGGCCTTCGATCTCGGATACGGAGGAAAGACCTGGGGTAATTTCATTTCCGCGAACGGCCTGAACACCAGCCGGTTTCTGGATGGTCCGGAATTCGACGTCTTCCACGACAAGGGCAACGAGGAGAATGTCTTTGACCGTTTCGACCTCAAGCCGTCGGATAAGGACACGGTGAACTTGAACTTCCAGTTCACGCGCTCTTGGTTCCAGACGCCCAACTCCTACGACGCCCAAGGCGCCTCGGCGTGGTCCGGGCTGGAGGTCGACAACGGCGGTCTGGGCCCCAACGGCCTGCTGGTGGGCCCCACGGACCAGCGATCACAGATCAAAACGCTTGATATCGCGCCCTCCTGGACGCGCCTCTTAAATAACGAGACGGTGTTCACCTTCGGCGGCTGGGTGCGCCAGGATCGCTACAATTACTACCCCAGCAACGATCCCTTCGCTGACCTCATACCCGATCTTCAACTCCAGACCATTCGCCAGACTCGCCGCCTCACAAACGCCGGCGTCCGCGCCGAGGTTGCCTACTCGAAGAGCATCCACAACGTCAAAGCCGGCGTCTTCTTCCAGCACACCTTTCTGACTGAGGACGACCGTTTCGGAATCGTGGACCCCAACGCCAACGCGGTTTGCTTGAATGCCGACGGAAGCCCGTATACGGGCCCGAATCTGACCGATCCGTCAAACTGCATTGCGCCGCTCACGCCCAACCCGAGCTTTCTTCCCATTTTGGGTTGCTACGATTTAACCCGCACCGCCTCTCTGCCCGCTTCCGACGGTTGCGCCAACGCCACCAGCGGCCTTTACCCCTATGATGTTCACACCGACATCAAAGAGGTGGCCCTGTTCGGCCAGGACTCGATTACTTACAAAAACTGGAACTTCAATCTGGGCCTGCGCGCCGACTTTTATCACGGCATCGCCAGCGCCAGCTCGGCGGAGCCCCGTATCGGGGTTGCTTACAATATTAAGCCCTCCAACACCATCCTGCGGATCTCCTACGCGCACACCATGGAAACCCCCTTCAACGAGAACCTGATCCTGGCGAGCACGGGATGCAGTGATCCGGTGATCAGCGCGCTGATGACATCCACGATCAGCCCGTGCGTGAGCACCACGCCGCTAAGCCCCGGCGACCGCAATGAATTCCACGCCGGCCTCGAGCAAGCCTTCGGCAAACATTTGGTGATTGATGGCGAGTACATCTGGAAGTACACTCATCGCGCCTTTGATTTCAGCATCCTCGGCGACTCGCCCATCACGTTTCCCATCGAGTGGGACAAATCGAAAATCCCCGGCTACGCCATCCGGGTCAACGTTCCCACCACTCACGGCTTTTCGGCGTACCTGGTGACGTCCAGCGTGGCGGCGCGCTTCTGGGAGCCCCAGGTGGCGGGGGTCGGCGCCACGCCCGCTTCCACCTGCGCGGTGACAGTGATAGGGTGCGAAGTGTTCCGTATCGATCACGACGAGAAGTTCAATGAAACCACCCATCTCCAGTATCAGCCGTTCAAGCGCGGCCCCTGGGTTGGCTTCAACTGGCGGTATGACAGCGGCCTGGTGGCAGGCCCGGTGCCCTGCGCAGGCGGCAATTGCGCCAATGGTCCGGCCGGGACCGACTCCATCGTGGATGCTTCGATTATCACGCCCGATCAGCAGTTCCAGGCCGGACTCTCTTGCAACGGCGCGTTTGCCACTCCGACCGTCGGGATCGGTTCGACACTCGGTTACGATATTTGCCCGGGGAACGAGTACAAATCGAAGTATGTGTCGATTCCGGCGCCCGGCACCGAAAATGACGACCACAACCCGCCCCGCATCGCCCCTCGCAACCTCTTCGACCTCTCGATCGGCCAAGACAACCTGTTCAACGGCGACAAGCGTAAATGGAGCCTCCGCCTGACAGCCATCAATCTGTTCAATAAAGAGGCGCTCTACAACTTCATCTCGACTTTCAGTGGAACCCACTACGTCACTCCGCGCGCCCTGACGGTTGAGCTGGGGTTCCACTTTTAGCGGGTCAAATCTACTCCCCCTACCGCTCAGGCAAGAGCGTGTGAGAACCCAACCGTCTCCCCCCTGGGGGAGAGGGTGTGCCGCAGCCGGCGCTTTCATCAGCCGGGGCGCGACGGGTGAGGGAGTAGCCGGAATTGTGCCGCTCTTCGAGCCCCTCTCCCCGGCTCTCCAGGTGGTGAGCCGAAGGATCAGGAAGTCCTCAGTCAGGACGCAGCCATCCGAATGTGGTTAGGAGGGTAGTTCTTGCCGCTCGCGAATTGCTTTGGCCTTTTGGGCCATCTTCTTGGCCTTCCTGTGTTTCCCCTCGCGCCCATAAAGACTGGCAAGGTCAAAGTACGCCGTGGCCAGGGCAGGAGCATCCGGTTTTGGTTGCTTGGTGAGAATGGTTAACTCGTCGGCGTAGGCTTGTTCGGCTTCTGAGAACTTTCCTTCCAGCGCGTAGGCGGCGGCCAACCCGTTCAAAGTCCCCGCGGCTTGCGAGCTTTCGGGTCCATACACTTTCTTCACGATTACCAAAGCTCGCAGGTAGAGCAGGTCCACGTTAATCTGCGGGGATTCAAGGAGCAACACTTTAGCCAGGCTCCCGAGGCTTTGCGCTAAAAGGGGATTATCGGGCCCCAAGGCTTTTTCCCGGATGGTAAGAGCGCGCCTCAATAGGGGCTCCGCCTCGGCGTATTTCTTTTCCGAGCAGTAAAGCTGCGCCAAGTTATTGAGTCCGCAAGCCACATCCGGATGGTCCGGCCCCAAGAGTTTTTCCGCCATGGAGAGGGAACGTAAATACAACGGCTCAGCTTCCGCGTATCGGCCCTGGGCGCTATAAAGGGTTGCCAGGTTGTTCACGGAATTGGCGACGTCGGGATGCTCCGGGCCCAAGGCCGCTTGCCGGATCGAGAGCGAGCGTTTATAAAGCGATTCGCTCTCTGGGTACCTGCCTTGCCGCATGTACAGAGTCGCCAGGTTGTTGAGGCTGGCCGCGAGTTGAGGGTCGCTGGGCCGGAGCCTTTTTTCTTCAATGGCGAGCGCTCGATGGTAAAGTGGCTCCGCCTCTGCCGGCTTGCCCTGCTCCCAATAAAACTCGCCAAGGTTGTTGAGGGTATTGGCGACCTCACGATCCTCTGGTCCCAGGATTCCTTCTTGCAAGGCGAGGCAGTGGCGGTAAAGTGGCTCGGCCTCCGCGTACCGGCCTTGGTAAGCATACAGGGAGGCCAGATTGTTGAGCGTGGCGGCCACACTGAGGGTCTTCGGAGCCGCTTGGCTGGCCCAGATTTCCAGCGCTTGTCTGAAAACCCGCTCTGCCTCGCCGTACTTGGCCTCGCGCTGGTAAAGGACGCCCTGGTCGTTAAGGACTAAAGCCAATCGGTGGTTCGAACTCCCCAAGGATTCCGCTTCTTTTTCCGCCTCTATAAATAGCACTTCCGCTTCGCGATAGTGCCCTTGGCTGTAGGCTTCCACAGCGGCGGTGAGTGCGCCATTTCCCTGGCTCAGTTGTCCGAATGCCACGCAAGGGGCGAGAGCCAAACAAAAGCAACATAAGCTTAAGTTCCGCATTCGGACTCCCCCATAACCGTCTGCGTGAGAGCTTTGTAGCGACGGGCCGCCGCCGGGCAGTGTGCCGTTCATGCCTGATGACAAGCGAAGGGCGACCTCTTCAGTGGCCCGGCCCAGCGCCTGGCTGGACCGGTCTTCAGCGCTCACCGGCAGGAAGACTAGGCAACTTCCTTGCCAGTTAGAGACTTCTAAGTCTCTCAGGAATAAGGGAAAAGACGGATGTTCTGTCGCTTCTGGTTAGCGTTTGACCTTGCTTGCGGGCTACATTCAGAGCCACTGCTGAGAAATCCCGCCAAACTGCTGCTGCCGCCGGACACGAAGGCCCCGAATCGTGGGTATTTTGGCGCATTGAAATTTTCCTGGATTCAGACTAGTTGTCTATTGACAGCCGCAAAATAATAGGCTAGAATTCTTAACGGGCTGAGCGGCCGGCCGCCGGCCTCGCCGGAAGTGGCCGGCGCTGGGGGCGGCGGGGATGATGCAGGATGTTTCCGGATCGACAACCGGCGCTGTCCCCATCGGGGTCCTTACCGGGCTTTTGCCGGCAGAGGCGAGCAGATACAGACAAATAGAAAATCGTGGGAACGAAGCTAAGAAGTCATTGAAAACAAAGGAAGTCATATTTTGTAAAGTGCGAAAACGAACCCAAAACAAGCACAATTTCGCACGCTTTTTGCGCATTATACGCAGAAACAGGCCGTTCGCGAACACAGGCGACAGCAGGACGCAGGAAGCCATGAGACAATGTCGCTAATCTGCTCCCGCCGCGCTCTACCATGACCTCCCGTTTCCTAGTTTTCTTACGACCGAACCGGGAATGTCTATGAAAACAAAGGATTCGGACAAAAAGTCTTGGCTGCAGCAGACCGCGCATCGAGGTCTGATGCGCTATCCGCATTGGGTTTGGTGACCCGGCACGAAGGCGCAGCTCCGCTGCCACACTCCAAGATCCTGGACATTTAGTACGAAAGGGCACGCCTCGGAACACAAATTGCCCATCTCCAAGCCGTACGTGGGTTTTTAGGGTGTTTTAACCCGACAGTGGGATTCTGCATCCCGAGCTAACTCGACAAAGAGGTTTCGCCATTGAACCCGGCCTGCGGGGGTTAAAGCTGCTATGAGCGTAAACATCGGGATAGACATCGGCGCTGTCAGCCTTAAGCTTGCAGCCATCGGATCGACCACGGACGAGACGCTGTTCCGCAACCTTGGTGGAAAGTCTGCCACGTTTTACGAAGCGGAGTTTCCCGCCGCCAGCCCTTTTGCCGGGCGGCCGCTGATGCTCTCCAACTACCGGCGAATTCAGGCCAGCCCCATACAGTCCACCTTCGACCTGCTGCAAGAGCTTTACGAGTACATTCCGGAGGAAAACGTCGAAGGGATACGCGTGACCGGGTCGGGCAGCCAGTTGATCGCGAAGATTCTGGGCATCTACTTCGAGAATGAGTTCCGCGCCATCGCCAAAGGCGTGCGGACGTTCAACCCGGAAGTACGTACGATCTTCGAGATCGGCGGCGAGTCCTCCAAATACGTGCGGCTGGACCCGGAGGCCGTGGGAAAGCACCTGGGCATTGTGGATTACCAAACCAGCGGCGAATGCGCGGCAGGCACCGGGTCTTTTATCGACCAGCAGGCCACGCGGTTGCTTTACAGCGTCGAGCAGGTGGGCGCGGCGGCGTGCGCAGCCAGTTGCGCGGCGCGCATTGCCGGCCGCTGTTCGGTCTTCGCCAAGACCGACATGATCCACGCCCAGCAGAAAGGCTACAGCACGGAGCAGATTCTGCGGGGCCTCTGCGACGCGGTGGCGCGGAATTTCAAATCCAGCATCGTCAAGGGGCGGGCGGTGGTGGCGCCGGTGGCGTTTATCGGCGGGGTAGCCCTAAATGCGGGCATCTCGAAGGCCCTGCGCGAGGCGTTCAAGCTGGGCGAGAACGACCTGGTGGTTCCGGGACTTTACTCCTGGCTGGGCGCGGCGGGCTCCGCCATGCTCGAGGCGGAAGAATGGCGCAAACGCTCCTTCAAGCGTATCCATCAGTTGCGGCAGCATGAGGCTGCGAAAAGGAGTTTCGCCTGCACGGAAGCGCTGTCGATGCAAAACGTCTTGCTCTTGCGGGATCAGGCGCAAGCGGTCCGGCTGGATGTGGGAGGAGTGGGCGCAGGGGGCGAAGAGGGTGCCGCGCGCACAGCCGGTGCGGAGGCTCGCGAACCGGCGGGAATTTCAAATTTGAAATCTCAAATTTCAAATCACGACGAAGCAGACCCTTGCATGAGTTCGGCGGTCGCTCAGGCCCAAGCTTCCAATGAGCTCGGAGCATACCCGGGCAACGGCTCGGCGGGCACTGAGGCCCAGGCTTCCAATAAGATTGAAGCCTACTTGGGCATCGACGTCGGCTCGGTGAGCACCAACCTGGTGGTCACGGACCGGGAAGGCAATCTCTTGAAAGAGATCTACCTGCGCACGCAGGGCCGGCCCATTGAAGTTGTAGACCGGGGACTGAAAGAGATCGAGGCCGAACTGGGCGCCCGGCTCGACATTCGGGGCGTAGGCACGACCGGTTCAGGGCGCGAGTTGATCGGCGAACTGGTCGGCGCCGACACGGTGAACGACGAGATCACGGCCCACAAGACCGGCGCCATGCACGTTTGCCAGCAGATGGGCATGGAGCCGGTAGACACGATCTTCGAAATCGGCGGGCAGGATTCCAAGTTCATCCGCATCGAGAAAGGGGTGGTGGTGGACTTCACCATGAACGAAGCTTGCGCCGCCGGCACCGGCTCTTTCCTCGAGGAGCAGGCCGAAAAACTGGGGATCTCCATCAAAGAGGAATTCGCCCGCCTGGCGCTAGCTTCCGCCAACCCTGCCCGCCTGGGCGAACGTTGCACGGTGTTCATGGAGCGCGACGTGACCGCCCTGTTGTTGAAAGGCGCAGAAGTGGGGGATCTGGCGGCGGGCCTAGCTTACTCGGTGGCGCTGAACTACCTGAACCGCGTCGTGCGGGGCAGAAAAA
>Ga0187781_10001815_pt1 | contig 16260 bp, 14 predicted proteins | sample 0715_SJ02_MP02_2_FD_132447 | JGI IMG/M metagenome (GOLD analysis project Ga0187781, IMG submission 132447) | Tropical peat soil microbial communities from peatlands in Department of Meta, Colombia - 0715_SJ02_MP02_20_MG | ecosystem: Environmental > Terrestrial > Soil > Wetlands > Peat | place...
ATCCTCTGGCTGCCAAACAACAGTGCCGCAGCTGCGGCCAGCGCCACCGTGGCGCCACTTTGCAGCGCGCGCCGCGCCCGCCCCGGGCCCTTTCCGCGCAGCATCCACTCGATCTTGGCTAAACTCTTCCCTCGCATGACCGGCCCACTTCGCAACCCGTGCTGCTGGCCCAAAGGCAGCTCAATCCGCTGCCACGGACACGTTATAGCACGTTACAACACTCATCTGGGGGAGTCTGTTCTGGGAGGTGGCCGCAGCGAAGGTGCCTTTCGCCGCGCGCCCTCTGCTCCTGTCTCTGGAACGGTCCGCGTGTCTATTCTTGCACTCTTTCCTCGGACCCGTCCGGCAGGCCGCGCCTCGGGCATCGCGCTGCCGATTTAGCCCATCCCAAACCACACTCCGGCCTTGCGGCAATCGCCCTTGGACCTCCCCAGTAGACTATGCTTATACGCCAAGAGCAATGCCTCAATTGGGCTAGCTAATTCGTCCCAAGCAAACCGAGATAAGTAGCCCAGATGGAGTACTCAGCAAGTAGAGGTCCAATTCAAGCCGCCTCCGTTGCCGCAACTTTCCATGGACTTACCTGTCTCTTGTTCTGCCGCCACTGCAATTTCCTGAACTTGTTATGCATCACCGTCTTGGCTTTGGGAACTAATTTTCTAACCTCTCTAAGCTCAACCCGCCCGGACTTAGAACGCGCAGAAGGTTACTATTGTCCCTACCCAAAAGGATTAGGCCGGCTTGGCCATTGTACAGGCTGATTCCTTCGGTATAGTTCCAATTGTCTAGTTCGTAGCATTTCCTGCCTTCCCCCCGGAGCTCCCAGGATTTCCACAATGAAAAATAACACCGCAACTCAGGCTATCCGTGTCTTCGCCCTGCTCCTTGGCCTCCTTTCGCTCCTTAACTGTGGCACCGGTTCCGGGGATCCCAAACTCCAGTCGATCAACCTCACTCCCGCCAACGTCACGCTTGCTAAGGGCGAGAATCTGCAGCTTTCCGCCATGGGTGGATATAGCGACGGTTCGACGCAGGCCCTGACCGATTCCGTCACCTGGCAATCCAGCGCCAGCGGTGTGGCCACGATCAGCGAGCAAGGTCAGGTCAGTGCAGTGAGCGAAGGCTTGGCGCAGATATCGGCCTCTTACCAGGGAGTCACAGGGTCCACTAATGTCACTATTGGCGCGCCCGCACTGATTGGAATCACCGTGAGTCCGAACCCTTCTTCGGTGCCGGTCGGCGAGTCCGAGCAGCTCGCTGCGGTGGGCAACTTCTCCGATGGCTCGGTCCAGGACTTGACCCAGTCGGTCACCTGGAGTTCGTCTCCCTCCGGTATTGCGGCGGTTGGCTCGACCGGTCTGGTGAACGGCCTCGCTCCCGGCAACACCACCATTGTCGCGGCCTCCGGCAGCGTCCAGGGAGCCGCAGTTCTCTCGGTCGGCAGTGCGGTTCTCACTTCCATCACCGTGACGCCCGGAACGGCGTCGATTGCCGAGGGCAACACCCAGCAGTTCACAGCCACTGGAAACTACAGTGACGGCAGCACCCAGAACCTGACAAGCTCCGTTACTTGGAGCTCACCTGCGCCCGGCGTAGCCACCATTGCAACTTCAGGCCTGGCTTCAGGGGTTTCTGTGGGCACAACCACCATCAGCGCGGCAGCCGGCTCGATTTCCGGCTCCGCTGTCTTAACTGTGCAGGTGCCCACGCTGGTTTCGCTCGCGGTGACGCCGTCGAGCCCGTCCATCGCCTCTGGCGGCAGCGCGCAGTTCGCTGCCACCGGCACTTATAACAATGGAACCACACAAGACCTGACAAGCGCTGTCACCTGGAGTTCCTCGGCGCCGGCAATTGCCACGATCAGTTCTCAGGGCCTGGCTTCAGGAGCCGCTTTCGGCTCTACCACCATTACGGCTTCCGCGGGCAGCCTCACCGCCTCGGCCAGTTTGTCGGTCACTACCGGCTTCTTCTTGACCGGCTCTCTCAACACTGCCCGCCAGTTCCACACCGCAACCATGTTGAATAACGGCATGGTGCTGGTCGCCGGCGGCGTGGGAGCGAGCGGCCCTCTGGCTAGCGCCGAACTTTACAACCCGGCAACGGGAACCTTCACCCTTACCGGCAGCCTCAACAACGCGCGCAGCCAGCACACCGCTACCCTGCTCCAGAACGGCAGCGTTCTGATCGCCGGTGGCATGAACAGCGGCGGCAGCATTGCCAGCGCGGAAATCTACGACCCCGCGTCGGGCACATTCGCTGTGGTCGGAAGCCTCAACACCGCGCGCTGCATGCACTCGGCGACAATGCTCAGCAATGGCAGCGTGCTGATCTCCGGCGGCCTCGATGCCAACAATAACCCGCTCGCCAGCGCCGAACTGTTCAATCCCTGGAACGGGACCTTCGCGTTCACTGGCAATCTCAACGTTGCCCGCAACTCGCACACCGCGACCCTGCTCAACAATGGGCAGGTGCTGATCGCGGGCGGCAATCCGGCCGCCGCTCAGACTGCGGCCGAGATCTACGATGCGCCCAGCGCGACGTTCACTTCTACCTCCAACCTGAACACAGGCCGCTTCAATCACACCGCGACGCTGCTCAACGACGGCACAGTCCTGCTTGCCGGCGGCGCCGCTGCCAATGGTGCGCTGGCGGCAGCCGAAATCTACAACGCATCCACCGGCTTGTTTACCCCGAGCGCAAATTTAAATTTTGCGCGCTTCGAGCACACCGCTGTGCTCATGAATAACGGGACGGTGCTGATCGCGGCTGGTTTTGGAGCCAACGGTGCACTCAGCAGCGCAGAAATATACGACCCCGTGGCGGCCACTTTCTCCCTGACGGGCAGCTTGTACAACGCTCGCTATGGCCACAGCGCAACGCTCATGAATAACGGACAAACGCTGGTCGCTGGTGGTTACAGCGGAAACTACCTGTCGAGCGCCGAACTCTACCAACCCGGCTCTCTCACTCCGCCCAACCTGGTGTCCATCTCTGTCACACCCGCCAATCCCACGGTTCCGCTCGGCGGCGCTCAGCCCATGATTGCTACCGGAACTTTTGCCAACGGCAGCAGCCAACAGCTCGCTTCCGCAACCTGGAGCTCCAACAACCCCGCAGTCAGCGTCAGCAACGATGTCACCGATCCCGGGGCCGCCTATGCCGCCACTGCGAACGGCTCCGCGAACGTGACCGCCTGTACAGGCTCTATATGCGGTTCGACGGCGGTTACCGTCGGCCCGCCCGCGCTGGTTTCGATTGCTGTCAACCCCGCGAACGCTACCGTTTCGGAGGGTTGGTCGATTCAGTTCTCTGCCACCGGTAGCTACACCGACGGCAGCACCAATTCGCTCACCTCATCGGCTGCCTGGAACTCCTCGGTTCTGGGTGTGGCCACAATCTCAACCACCGGCTTGGCGACCGGCCAGTACATGGGCAACTCCACCATCAGCGCAACCGTCGGCTCGATCACCAGCAATGCCAATCTCACCGTGGCTGAGCCCGTAGTTGTCAGCTTGGTTGTGAGCCCGTCGACGCTCTTCATGTCCCCGGGAACTACCACTCAGCTTCAGGCGATTGCGACCCTAAGCAATGGATTCACCCAGGTCCTAGGCGGCACTGACGCGCTTTGGAGTATCAACGGGCCCGCCGTCGCAACCATCACCAGCAACGGAACCGTCACTGCGGAACAAAACGGCGTCACCACCATCGTTGCCCAGAACAGCGGATTTACCGCATCGGCTACCCTCGTGATAGCCCAGGTCAGCACTCTGAACGTCATCCCATCAACCATCTCGATGGCTCCGGGGGAAAGCACCCAGTTCCGCGCCATCGCGACCTTGTTCGATGGCACCACGCAGGATGTCACCGCAGCCGTCACCTGGAGTTCGCTGCAGCCTGGCGTCGCCGCCATCGGCGGCAGTGGCTTGGTGAATGCCGTGCAAACCGGCTCAACCACCGTCAGCGCTCAGGGAACAGGCTTCTCCGGATCCGCGAGTGTGAACGTCTCCGAGCCCATAACCCTGACTATTGTTCCCCCGTCCGTTTCCATGGTCATTGGCAGCTACCGCCAGTTGCAGGCGATTGCCACCATGCCGAATGGTTCGACCCAGGATGTCAGCTCTCTAGCCACCTGGGCTTCCGCGCAGCCAGGGATCGCTCCCGTGAACGGCACAGGATTGGTCAATGGAGCGCAGGTGGGCTCGGCGTCGGTTTCCGCGCAGTACAACGGTCAGACCGCCTGGGCGAGCATCACGGTAATGCCGCTCTTGTTGACCAACTACTTCAACACCGCCAACGCGCTGGCTTCCGGCATCGACGGCACTCTCGAAATCACCAATCCGGGCGTGACCGCCGGGTCCCCCTCTGCGGGTACCCTTTGCGCCATGATCTACGTCTTCGACTCCAGCCAGGAGATGAATGAATGCTGCGGATGTTCGATTTCCGACAGCGGGCTATTAACTCTCTCCTTACTCAATGATCTGACCGCAAATACTCTGACGGGCCAGCGACCGACCGCTGGTTCTATCTTGATCATCCCGTCCGATATCGGACCCAACCCGCAATGCAACCCCGCCAGCCTGTCGCCCACGGGCATGCTGGAAGGTTGGCAAACCAACGATCAGCCGGCTGCTGGCGGCACGTACCAGGTGAGCGAAACCCCCTACTCGTCGTCTGCGCTGAACAGCACGAATCAGACCGCCTTGTCCGCTTTGTGCGGTTTCATAGAGCAAGAGGGCAGCGGTGCTGGCATTTGCACTTGCGGCAGCGGCGGCAACTAAGCACGCCGATAACGTGGCTGGGCCAACGAAAAAAAAGGGCGCCTTCTGGCGCCCTTTGGTTTGTCCTGACAGGTCGGTTTATCCCAACCCTCAACTACTGATGAAGCGAAGTCCGCTCACGAAATGCTGGTTATCCCGGCCGCGCTTGGCATTCCAGCGAACCTGCATCAGAGAAGGAATTGGCACGGGAACATCGGGCGCGGCAATCTCGCACGACACGAAGGTGGAAACGGGGAGGGGCTGCGCACTGAGGATGCAGGCGCCACCTTCGCTAAGGTTTTGAATTCGTCCGCGAATCTCGCACGGGGCGGCATAGCGGGCGCGGACCGGAGGCAAGCTGCGCGTACACACTTCCAAGGCCTGCGGAAAGCGCGCGTGCAGCCGCCGTTCTCGTTCCGCCCGTTTCACGAGGATGGATCATCCCTCATCGCCAACGCGCGGTAAAGTCCTCAATTGAACTAATTCACACTGGTTATATTGAATAGGATAGCTAGCCTGGGTTAACCCATAGCCCGCGCCCCGGTCAGTCGACCCACGATCCCCGAGCGCGTCGAAACCCCCATTTTGACCATGACGATGCGCACGAACGCCTTTACCGTGTTGGGGCTGATCTGCAAGCGGCTGGCAATCTCTTTGGTGGTCAGGCCCTGCACCAGGAGCTCTACGGTTTCCCTTTCGCGCTGCGTCAGGTCAAACTGCCGGCATATTTCCTCCAGCGCCAGGTCGGGCGTGGCCGTGCGCTCGAAGATCATCGCCATCGCCGGTTGCGGTGTCGTGCGGCCGTTGCAGTCGATTTGAAACCTCCGGCAGATGTAGCGGCGGCGCCCGGATTGATATTCCTTAACTGCATTCCCATCCCCGAAGGTATGGTCCACCAAAACTGTGCGAATTCGATCTGCAAGGAAGACGCTCAATTGCTTGATACGGTCCGGCCTGCTCGGATAAGAGAGAATCTGGACCGCTTCCGGGTTGGATGCAATCACATTTTGCGAGACATCCAAAAGCAGGAAACCAGATCGACTGGGAGCGATTGCCACATGCCACCTTCAATAACAGTGAGTTGGACTTGCCTTGCTGCTACCTGGGGGCCCTCGCGGTCGCGGAACACTGCCGATGTGAACTTAAAACTGGCTGGAATCGCTGGTATTCTAGCCCTGATCCAACAACAGTTCAGTGTAATTAGGTCCGATCGCTGGGGAGGGAATGCAGATCAGATATCGCGCAACCTACCGCGACAACGTACAGTGAATTCTCCCCCGAATGTCCGCTTCTGTCAAGGTAAGATTTTAGTTTCGGGTGAGTTTAATCGACTTAGCTCGAAAGAACTAGTCCTACAATTTCCTGACCTACCCGTTTCGGTTCGTTCAAAGGATGCATTTTCATGCAGCACAGTGAAACTTCTTTGCGGCTTTGTCGACCCTCGGCGGACCTTAGCCGCCAAGGCGGCCTTTTTGTGGCCCTGCCCTTGGAAACAAGTTTTCCACAGAACCTTGGCAGGCCCTCCCGCGCCATCCTCGCCTGCCCGGCTGTAGACCTCGCCCTCCATTCCGCCAAAAGCCGCTCCTCTCAACCATCTTGCGCCCATGCCAAAACGGACCTATCGACCGTACTCTTTTGCAAGCTCTTTCCAACTGTCAGCGACACAGCTTAGACTCGCCTCTCTTCCCGATTCGCTGCAGCAGCCGCGCTGCATCTCTCTGCTCCGTCATTCCGCGCTGACTTCACTCGGACGAGCTACCCACCTGTTCTGACTAGCCCGCTTGACTACTCAACATAGCTAACGCGTTGGGACGATGCCTCGGCTAACCCATTTGGTGTCGTTTGCCCGCGCTAGAGGACGGCCTCCTGACGCTGCCCTTTGGACGGTCGTAACCACACCGTAAATCGCTCCTTTTTGAGCCGTTCTGATCACCCCAAGAAGCGCGGACGGCCCAGTTCTCAGGCACACACAAAGCGCCCGCATGAAAACACGAGGATGAAAAGGGGCGGGCACCCGCCAGAAAAGCCACGATCCAAACTACACTGCCGTGGGCTACGCTACTTCTTGCGCTTCTTCTTGGTTCCCTTCACCGGCTTCTTGCCCGCAGGAGCTTTCTTCTTGCTCGCCGGCTTCGCCACTGCCTTCTTGCTTTGCGCCTTTTCCGCCTTGGCGGCCTTTGCAACTGGCTTGGCAGCCTTCTCCGCCGCTGGCGCTGGCTTGGGCGCAGCCGCAGGCTTGGCTGGCGCTGTCTTGGCCGCAATCGTCGCCGCTTTCGCTGGCGTCTCGACCTTCGCAAGCGGAGCGGTCGCAGCCTGGTGCTTGCCCTTCACTTTTCCCTTTTGCACCGCTGCCGCAGTTGCCTGAGCCGCGGCCGCTGCCGCTTTGGCCCCGCGTCCGCGCTTGCTCGGCGGAGGCGGTGGAGGCGGCGGGGGTGGAGGTGCCAGCGGCTTCAGGTATTTCAGTGTTTCGGTTCGCGATCGCAGCTTGCCGTCAAGCAGCATCAGGAATACATCGTTGGCGATCTTGCTGTAAGCGGGAAGCTGCGGCGTGATGTGCAGCTCCGTCATCTCCGGCAGCGGAATCTTCTGCTGTATCTGTCTCCACTTCGTAAAGAAGCTCTTGATCTTTTGCGTTACCGTCTGCTGCCGCGCCGTCACCGCCAGAAACAGAACCATCTCTGGCCGCGCCGAACCGAGCAGCTGCCAGGCGCGCGAGGGCGTCGCCGCTTCTTTGCCCATCAGCCGCTTTGTCAGATCGCGGGCGTTGTCCTCCAGGTCCTTCCACGCCTCCACCAGGTCTTTGCGCGGAATGGCCCGCCGCAGGTCCGACACTTCCTTGTCGCTAAGCCGCGCCGTCAGAAAATAAAGCACCGCGGGAGCCACGTCCGGCGTGTAACCCAGCTCGTTCATTTGTTGCCGCGTCTTCATCGTCGCGTTCAATCCGGCCGCGTCCACCTTGGCCGCTGTCCAGCGCGGGTGCAGAATTTTCAGCCAGCCTTCTTTCTCGTACGCCTTCAGGACGCCGAGGGCGTCATCCTCATAGGCCAGCTGCTCGATCTCGTACCCGATGCTGGCGTTGCGGATGTATTCGATGTATCCGTTTTCTTTCCCCGTCTCGTATCGCGCCTGCGTCCGCTCCTCCAGTGGCCAATGGAAGCGCGTGGCCAAGCGCGTGGCCCGGATCATCCGCGACGGATCTTCCAAGAACGCGTAATTGTGCAGCACGCGGATCAGTTTCGCTTCGATGTCGGCCGCACCGTTGAACGGATCCATCAGCAGGCCGCGCGACCCTTCATTCAGCGAGAGCGCCATCGCGTTGACCGTGAAGTCGCGCCGCCGCAGATCCTCGATGATGGTCGCCGGGGCAATCTGCGGCGGCTTGCCCGTCTTCTCATAGGTCTCCGAGCGCGCCATCGCGACTTCCGCCCGCACGCCACCGGGGAAAGTCAGCAGCAGGGTTCGCGTGGTATCGTCGCTCCCGCCAAGGACTGCACCACTGCGCACCAGGTCTTTTTCCAATTTCAGAGCATTGCCCTGCACGGTGAAGTCGAGGTCGCGGATGGGAAATCCGGTAATGATGTCGCGCACCGCGCCGCCGGTCAGGTACACGTTCATCTCGGCTGACTTGGCAGCTTCGACTACCGTTGTGACTGCTTTTTGTTGGTCCGGCGAAAGCCGGGTTTCCAGGGTGTAGATGTAATCAGCCATCGCTTCCTAGTCGCCTTCTCGTGGCTGGAGCCGTGCTCTATTCACAGGATTTCCACAGGGGTGCCGCAGTCCCCTTGCGAGCGATCCCAGACGCCTGCCCTAACTCGCTCTATATACGAGACTTACAAAACGTGCCCAAATCTCAGCAAACTAGAGAAGGTAACACAAGGTTTACCCGTTTGGCTACTGCCAAGGCGCATACTGTACGTTTTCCTTCCGAAAATGCGAGAATCGCCACGGGAGCTTTGCACCAGTCGTTCCGGTACTTGCAGTTTGCGGAAGCTGCTTTCTTTCGGCGAGTGGCAGTTAGCTTTTGGGTGGCGCAGCGCTTTGAGCGCTGCGATAAGCCGCGATGTCTTCAAGGCGGCTTTAGCCGCTGAGGTCGTCGAAGGCTCATGTACGCCCCCGCGCTGCAAGTGACCGTTCGTCCTAGTGGAGACCCGCGCCAGCCATGCCCTCAACCCACAAGAAGGTCATCGTCCGCAAGCACGACCGCGATTCCGTCAACGGCTACGTCGCTCCGGCCGATTTTGTGGTCGATGGCAAGCTTGAGCTGCTCAACACGGCCGGGAATGTCGTCGCCATCGACCTTCGCGACATCAAATCCGTCTTCTTCGTCCGCGACTTCTCTGATTCCGATCTTCTTGCGCGCAAGACCTTCACTACCCGCCCGCGCACCGAAGGCCTTTGGGTTCGCCTCAAGTTCAAGGACAGCGAGATCGTCGAAGGCATCCTGCCCAGCGACCTCACCCAGAATCCCGCCGAGGGGTTTCTAGTCACCCCGCCCGACCTCCGCTCCAACACGCAGCGCATCTTTGTCCCGCGCTCTGCGCTAGCCTCCATCACCGTCCTGGCCGTGATCGGCGCGGCCCGTCGCCGCCGCAAGGGACCTCCCGACGTCCGCCAGGTCACGCTGTTCGAGCAATGACGTCTATGCCCTTGTGCACAATCCGCAGGGCTACAGCCGGCGATGCATCCGCTATTCTCGACTGCCTTGGTGCGGCCTTCGAACCCTACCGTAAAACCTATACGCCGGAGGCATTTCTGGACACCGTACTGACCACTGATGCCTTGCTGAAACGCATGCGTTCCATGGCCCTGTTTGTGGCTGGAAGTGCGTCCGGGGATATTGTCGGAACCATCGGCTGCCAGATGCTGGAACGAGCTGAGGGACACATTCGCGGCATGGCGGTGCTGCCTTCGTGGCAGGGTTCCGGTATTGCCGCGGAGTTACTACGACGTGCGGAATCGGAGCTATCGCAACTCGGCTGCTCCTGGATCAGCCTGGATACCACCGAACCTCTGCGCGCAGCTATCCGCTTCTATGAGAAGCATGGCTTTCGCCGATCCGGGAAGGTTTCCGACTTCTTCGGCATGCCGCTTATTGAATACGTCAAAACGCTGACTTGACTCGCCTGCCTTTCCTGGCGCCATCGTCGCATGCTCTTCCCTTCCGCTACAATTCCCCACGAGACATCGCCATGAAACTCGCTGAAATCGCCGCTGCCATCCACGCCCGCCTCGACAACGCTTCCCCGGACACCGAAATCACCGGCGTCGCCGGGATCGAGCACGCCCAGCCGGGCGAGCTCACTTTCCTCAGCAATCCCAAATATGCCGCTGCCGCCAAGACCACGCGCGCGTCCGCCGTCATCGTCGAGGAGAACTTCCCTGCCATTTCCACCGGCATGCTGCGCATAAAGAATCCTTACTTCGCCTGGGCGAAGGCGGTCGCGCTCTTCTACCAGCCTCCGCGTTATGCTCCCGGCATTCATCCCACTGCCGTCGTCGATCGCACGGCGAAGCTCGGCAAGAACGCTCACCTCGGCCCGTACGTGGTCATCGATCAGGATGTCACCATCGGAGACAACGCTGTCCTGCTGGCTCACGTCGTCATCTATCGCGGCGCCAGAATCGGCCACAACTTCTTCGCTCACACCCACGCTACCGTCCGCGAGTTCTGCCAGCTCGGCAACAACGTAGTCCTGCAAAACGGAGCCATCGTAGGCGCCGACGGCTTCGGCTTCGCGAAGGACGACGGGAACAACTGTCATCCTGAGCGGAGCGGGGCAAGCGAAGCGCAGCCCTGCGCAGTCGAAGGACCCCTAGCCCCCGGCACGGACCCCGGCCCTCTGCGTTGGCACAAAATCGTCCAATCTGGAATCGTCGTCATCGAAGATGACGTCGAAATCCAGGCCCTGAGCTGCATTGACCGCGCCGCCGTCGGCCAAACCCGCATCGCGCGCGGCGCCAAGATCGACAATCTCGTGCAGGTCGGACACGCCTCTACAATCGGGGAGAACACGCTCCTCTGCGCGCAGGTCGGACTCGCCGGTTCCACCGAAGTCGGCAACAACGTCATTCTCGCCGGACAAGTCGGCGTTGCCGGCCACTGCAAAATTGGAGACGGCGCCATCGCCACCGCGCAATCCGGCATTCCCAACGATGTCGAGGCTGGCAAAACTGTCAGCGGTTATCCCGCCATCGATAACAAGTTATGGCTGCGCTGCTGCGCCGTATTCAACAAACTCCCCGAGTTAGCGAAAGCGGTCAGGAAGAGTTCAATTTAAGACGAGTGCGTCGCTGTAAGGTAGCGTACCTACTGGCATTTTGCCGAGCCCCTCCTGACTCGTGGGGCTTCTCCTTTTCATGGTTTGTTTTCTTCCACTGTCGGCAAACGCTGCGCCTCCACTTACCCCGATTGACACGGCTTTCGCCGCGCCTATAGTCGCGCCGACATACCGCTTGGTCTCCGGACGAGGGCACGACCTGGTATGTGCTGCCGGGCGTGACTGGAGAATGGGCCGTTGTTTTTGCCGATCCCGGCAAGGGCTGGTTGGTGGGTCTGAACGGGGTGATCTGGAAAATCAGTTTCTAGTTATCTGCCGCCAACCCGGCCGTCCTGAGGTTGCACCCGGCAACGAGTGGATCGGTTCGCCGCCCTGGTTGTAGAATTAGGGACACGTTATCTGTGGGGGATTGCCGCGTTATGAATGCGACTTTGCCGGTGCCTGAGGGCAGCCTGCCCCCTGCTTCCGCCTCACCCGCTTTGCTTGTGCCCGCCGCCGTGCAGCATCCGCGTCACGCCGCTCTCGTCCGCGTGACCCACTGGCTCACCACGCTCGCCTTCCTGGCGTTGCTGATCACCGGCGGCGAGATCGTCCTTTCGCATCCGCGCTTCTACTGGGGCGAGACCGGCAACGTCAACATGCATCCCTGGCTGAATCTGCACCTGCCTTCGTCGCGCCACACGGTTCCGACCGGCTACGGATACGTCTTGCCGGACCAGAACGGCTGGAGCCGCTATCTTCACTTTGAAGCGGCCTGGCTTTTAGTCGGGACCGGCTTGCTTTATGCGATCTGGGGATTGTTCAACGGGCATTTCCGGCACAATGTCTCTCCGGCGCGGTCGCACCTTTCCGCGCAGACGCTCGGCAACTCGTTGCTAAGTCACTTACGCTTTGAGCGGCCTGGCCCCCAAGAAGTCTGGTCATACAACGTACTGCAACGGCTTAGCTATCTCGTCGTGATCTTCGTCCTCTTCCCGCTGATGATCTGGACCGGTCTCGCCATGTCGTTCAGTTTCACCGCCGCATTTCCTGCGACGGTTGCGATTTTAGGGGGGCATCAAAACGCGCGCTCGCTGCACTTTCTGGTGACGATCCTGCTCGTGCTCTTCCTTCTCGTGCATGTTTTCATGGTTGCTTTTGCGGGATTCATGACTCGGACGCGCGCCATGATCACGGGCCGCGTGGTAGCGCCGAAGGAGTAAGAAGTAAGCAGTGGGGAGTAAGACGTAAGAAGTAAGAAATAGGTAATACGGAGCGATGCCATGACCGATATCTCGCGACGTAAACTGATCGCCACCGGGCTGGCGGCCGCCGCCGGCGCTTCCGGGATTGCTCTTGCGGCCAAACTCGCTCAGAGCCACGGCCTCATTCCTCCCGATGCTGGCGTGCGCTTCGGCGCGGGCGAGGCGCTCACCTATGCGGCGCAGCGGATTCTCGGCGCACGTGCCTTGGCGCGTGAGTTTTCCCCCGACCAGATCTCGCAAAATCCGTTTGCCAACGAAGTCGATCCTCTGGGCGATGAATTCAAGCGTCTCGAAGACGGACGCTTTGCGGAGTGGCGCCTGACCGTCGACGGCATGGCCGCGCGCCCGACGGCCTTCTCCTTCTCCGAGATCAGAAGTTTTCCGACGCGCACACAGATCACCATGATCGGCTGCGAAGAAGGCTGGACGTATATCGCCGAGTGGACTGGCGTTCCGCTTTCCTTCATCTTGGAGCGCGTCGGCGCGCTGCCCCAGGTTCGCTATGTGGTCTATCGTTCGTTCCAGCAAGATTGGTGGGATAGCCTCGACATGGCCGATGCCCTGCACCCGCAAACCATCATCGCGCACGGTATGAACGGCGCTGACTTGCCCGTACCGTTCGGAGGTCCGCTCCGCATGCGCGTGCCGCGCCAACTGGGATACAAGAGCATCAAGTATCTTACTCGCCTTACGCTGAGCGATAGCCTGAAGCCGTTCGGCAAGGGATTAGGCTCGGCGGCTCCCGAAGGCGGGTACGCCTGGTATGCCGGCATCTGACGGCCGGTTTCGGGTGTATAGTATTTCGACTACGCGACCTCGATCACTACCCCGGACTGTAATCCCGACTTGAAAGGAGCAAAGCTATGCCCACCAAGATTCTTCAAATCAATTTCAGGCTCAAGACCTCGACCGCAGACTACCAGGCCTTGTGCCAGTCCCTCGCCCAAACCTTCTCCGCGGTTCCTGGCCTTTGCTGGAAGATTTGGCTATTGAACGAGCGCGAAAAGGAAGCCGGAGGCATCTATCTCTTCGAGAGCGGAGGAGCGCTGAACGATTTCCTCTCCGGGCCGCTCGCCACCCAGGTGAGAGCTCATCCTGCCTTGTCCGACTTGAGCGCCAAGGTCTTTGAGGTCATGGATGAAGTGACGGCCATTACCCGCGGCCCCGTAACCGCAGAAGCCAAGGCCGCTTGAGAGGATCCGACGTCGGTGCATAACCCAGGTTAGCACCCAAGGCCGGGCGCGAACCTGCCCCACGCGTCCGAGGAGCGACGAATCCGCTCTCTCAGAGCCGGAAACTCGGACCGAATGCCGCACCGAGTCGACTCCTCCAGGAATACTTGTGCAGCGAACTTCAGGACAGTAGCAGCCTTCTGAAGAACTCCGGCTTGGGGTGGTGCAGCGCTTTTGGTGTCTGCGTGAGAACCCATTGGTGCGTGCCCCATCCTAAACGCGGCGCCATTTTGCCGCATTTAGGGTGGAATTCCCTAAGCAGGATATCCGACCAACACTTATCCCCGATTTACCCGATTTCCAAAAATCCAATACCGGTGCACCATCAAAACTCCACCCCTGTCATTGCTGATCTTCTTTGGATCGGATTTCATCGGAGAGACTGACATGATCCTGGCTACGCACATTGCCGATTCTTCGTGGAAAGGCTGCTACATCGCAGCTATTTTTCAAGACGACACCACCAAACTTCCGGGACTGGTCGCGCACGCCGAGTCCGAAATCGTGGCTCGTGCACGCTCGCTTTTCGAGGCGCCCGGCGACCATGCCGGTGAGTTGCGCGCGCTGCACAACGCGTTGCGGATGCTTCAAGTCCTGAAGAAGGCGGGTGGCCCAACTTCGCGTCCTGAGGTTGCACGCTAACCTGGGCTCAAGAATAGTCTCTGCCGGTGCCCGCTCGCCCATCTAGGTCGCCCGCCGCCGATCCCCCGCCGTCCCTTCGGAGGTTTCGCTACAGTTAAGCGTCCAGTTAAGCCCACAGTTAGAAATTGCAGTTAAGTCACTTAACTGGAAAACTTAACTGACAGCCACCATCGCACCACCGCGCTGTTCCGCAGCCGTATCTGGTGATCGCCACTAGCTTGATGTGCCGGTCGCTTCGGGGCGCGGGGAGGCGCTGGCGGCCTGGGCGTGATGACGGACATCGGCGCCCAAAACCCAGAAGATTACGTCTTCAGCAATGTTGGTCGCGTGGTCGGCAACGCGTTCCAGATTGCGCGCAACCAGGAGAGCATCCAGCGCTTGCTGAGTAATTTGCGGCTGTTCGTTCATGGTTCGCACCAGGGCAATAAAAGCTTCGTCGCGCATGCGGTCGACGACGTGGTCCATCTCCAGAACCGCCTGCGCTAGCTCCGCCTTGCCCTCGACGAAAGACTCCAGCGAACGCCGCACCATGGCGCTGACCGCGGTGGCCATGCGGGGAATATCGACGGGCAGAGGAACCTCGGGCAGTTCGATCAGATCCATGATGCGTTCGGCGATATTGACCGCCTGGTCGCCAACGCGTTCCAGGTCGGCGTTGATCTTGGTGACGGCGAGGATGAAACGCAAATCGACGGCGGCGGGCTGTTGGGTGGCAAGAATATCGAAGGCGAGTTCGTCGATTTCGCGCTCGGCGGCATTGATCAGGCTCTCGTTTTCGAGCACCAGGCGGCAGCGGTTGAGGTCGCGATCGGTATAGGCCTGAGTGGAGCGCTCGATGGCCAATTCCGCCAGACCGCCCATGCGGAGGAGCTTCTCGCGAAGCTCCTCCATTTGTTGTTGAAAGCGAGTGCGCATCCGTTCGACCTCTTCTATCCGAATCTGCCGGTCACGTAATCTTCCGTCCGTTTGTCGGACGGATTGGTGAAGACCTTCTCGGTTTTGTCGAACTCGATCAGCTTGCCGAGAAGGAAGAAGCCCGTAAACTCGGCGACGCGGGCCGCCTGTTGCATATTATGCGTCACAATCACGATTGTGTACTGCTCTTTTAATTGAAATATGAGTTCTTCGATTTTGCCGGTGGAAATGGGATCGAGCGCGGAGCAGGGCTCGTCCATCAGCAATACCTCGGGTTGCACGGCCAGAGCGCGCGCGATGCACAGCCGCTGCTGCTGGCCTCCGGAGAGACTGGCGCCGGATTTCTTGTGCAACGCGTCTTTCACTTCGTCGAACAGGGCAGCGCTGCGCAGCGACCTCTCCACGACTTCATCGAGCAACTTGCGCTTGCGGAAACCGTTCAGCTTCAGGCCGGCGGCAACGTTGTCATAGATCGACATGGTCGGGAACGGATTCGCCTTCTGAAAGACCATGCCCACGCGGCGGCGCAACTGCGTGGCGGAAGTGCCGTTGTAAACGCTGAGGTCGCCGATGCGGACCGAGCCCTCGACACGCGCTTCGGGGATGGTTTCGTGCATGCGGTTCAGGCAGCGGATGAAGGTCGATTTGCCACAACCGGAGGGGCCGATGAGCGCGGTGGCATGGTTGGCCTGCACCGCCAGGTTAATGTCGAACAGGGCCTGCGTTTTCCCGTAGAAGGCGTTCAGGTGCTCGACGGTGATTCCGACTCCCATAAGCTGCTAGGCCCCCGCCAGCTTCCCGTGCCGTACCGCTATGCGGACGGCAGCCACCGCGCCAACGATCAGGGTGATCAGCACCAGAGCTCCCGCCCAGGCTTGGCGATGCCAGTCATCGAAGGGGGAAAGAGCGTAGGTATAGATTTGCAGGGACAAGGCCGCGGTCGGCTGACGCAGGTCCCAGTTCCAGTACTGGTTTCCGAAAGCCGTGAAAAGCAGCGGCGCCGTTTCTCCCGCCACGCGCGCGAAGGCCAGCATAACCCCGGTAATTATGCCTGAGGTTGCGGTGCGCAGCGTGATCGAAAGCGTGGTCCGCCAGTGTGAAATGCCGAGGCCGTAGGCAGCCTCGCGGATCGATTGCGGCACCAGGAGCAGCATCTGCTCCGTGGTACGGGCGATCGTAGGCACCATCATGA
>Ga0187781_10001816_pt1 | contig 16251 bp, 19 predicted proteins | sample 0715_SJ02_MP02_2_FD_132447 | JGI IMG/M metagenome (GOLD analysis project Ga0187781, IMG submission 132447) | Tropical peat soil microbial communities from peatlands in Department of Meta, Colombia - 0715_SJ02_MP02_20_MG | ecosystem: Environmental > Terrestrial > Soil > Wetlands > Peat | place...
ACGATCGGGGCCGGTCAAGTCATTCCCGTGGCCGAAGGGCGGTTGGCGCTGGGGCGGTGGCAGGCCATCATGCTCGCGGAGTTCGACGGTCCGCGAGAGCGCCGCGTGATCGTGTCCGTCCGGTGATCCTCGGCGAACCGCCGGAGACCAGGTCCGGCCAGGCGGCCGCGCCGCTCTGCGAGCCGGCGTTGCCGGCAACGTGCGGTCACGGCCGGATGGCCACCCCGGATTCGCGGCGGCTCCATACGGCGATCGCGTGCGTGGAGTCGGGTGCGCCGTGGGCCCAGGAGAGGCCGGCGATGAGTGCCGGGCGAGGACCGGCCTGCCGGTCCCGCGATCGTCCACGCCCCGGGCTCTTCAATCCGCAATCGGTGTTGTTCCGCCACACTACTTGCTGGAGGTGTCTGGCATGCACAGCTTTCTCGTGCACCGCAAAGGAGACCACGTCGGCGTTGCGGTGGAGGACGTGAGCCGCGGAGGAAAGATCTCCGGCGTCAACATGGACGACGATACGGTGACCCCCACCCTCGTGGCGCGCGACGACGTCCCGCTCGGCCACAAGGTCGCGCTGCGCGACATCGACGAGGGAGCCGACGTCATCGAGTACGGGGTGCGGATCGGTCTGGCGCGCACTCGTATCTTGACCGGAGCGCACGTGCACACCCACAACTTGAAGAGCGCGAGGTGGTGAGACGATGGAGTTGTATGGGTACCGTCGGCCGAACGGGCGCGTCGGGGTTCGCAACCATGTTGTGGTCTTGCCGGTGGACGATCTGTCAAACGCGGCGGCGGAGGGCGTGGCCCGTCTCGTCCCAGCGCTGCTCCCGCTGCCCCATCCGTACGGCCGCCTTCAGTTCGGCGCGGACCTCGAGCTGCACTTCCGAACGCTGATCGGCACGGGTGCGAACCCGAACGTCGCGGCGGCGGTGGTGATCGGGATCGAGCCGAACTGGACGCGGCGCGTCGCCGATGGGATTGCGGCGAGCGGGAAGCCGGTCGCCCAGTTCTCGATCGAGGGGCACGGGGACCTGGCCACGATTCAGCAGGCGGCGCGCGCCGCCCAGCGCTTCGTTCAGGACGCCTCCGAACTGCGGCGCGAGCCGGTGGAGCTCAAAGACGTGGTCGTCAGCATCAAGTGCGGTGAGTCAGACACGACGACCGGGCTCGCCTCGTGTCCCACGGTGGCGCAGGTCGTCGACCGCGTGATCGACGCCGGAGGGACCGTCCTCTTCGGCGAGACGACCGAGCTGACGGGGGGAGAGGACCTGATTGCCCGGCGCTGCGCGACCCCCGAAGTGCGCCGCAAGTTCCAGGCCGCGTTCGACGCCTATGCCGCGGTGGTCGCCGCGCACGGCGCCGATCTTTTCGGTTCCCAGCCGACGCAGGGCAACATCGCCGGGGGGCTCTCCACGATCGAGGAGAAGGCGCTCGGCAACATCGAGAAGACCGGCACGAAGCCGGTGGTCGACGCGCTGGCGCCCGCCGAGGCGCCGACGCAGCGCGGGCTGAATTTCATGGACAGTTCCTCGGCGGCGGCCGAGTTCATTACGTTGATGTGCGCGGCCGGAGCGGTGGTGCACCTCTTCCCAACCGGCCAGGGCAACATCGTTGGCCACCCCGTGGAGCCGGTGATCAAGCTGACCGGCAATCCGAAGACGGCGGCGTCGATGGCGGAGCACATCGATTTGGACGTGAGCCGGCTGCTGAAGCGTGAGATGAACCTGCGCGAGGCGGGTGACCGCCTGATGGAGGTGCTGTCGCGCACGATCAACGGTCGCTTCACCTGCGCCGAGAGCTTGGGCCATCGGGAGTTCGTGCTCACGCGACTGTACCAGAGCGCCTGACGATGAGTGTGATGCCTGGCCGCCGGGGGTGACGACGCGAGCGGAATGTACGGAGGTTGAGGCACCGGCCTCGCGGACGCTCCGAGGCGATGACATCGGGCGTGATGGCGCAAACGGGAGGGGAGCCGGAAGGATCCGGCACACCGTGCGGTTGTGGCATGCGACGTGCCGGCACACGGCTCCCACTTTCGTTGGGGTTGATGGTCGACGCGAGGATCGCCGTCGATATCGCGTCGTGGGACGCGAAAGGGCAGGCGCTCGATGCACCGATGTCGTACGGCTCCGAAGGGAGGGTGGCACCGGTCCCCCAGATGCGAGGCGAGTTCGTACGTTGCATCATGGAGAGCCTCGCCTTGCGATACTGCTGGGTGCTCGACAGGCTGGACAGAATCCTCGGCCGGCCGACCTCGGTCGTCCACATGGTCGGCGGCGGGGCCCGCAACGAGCCGCTTTGTCAACTGACCTCCGACGCGCGCGACGTTCGAGTGGCGGCCCGACGGTCCGCCTCGCCGGTCATCGACGAACCGCGTGACCAGGCGCGATGGACCGACGCGGTTGAACGGTTCGGGCGCCTCGTCGCCCGGCAGAAGGGACAGCCACGATACCCGGCGGCCCCAGGCTCCCGAGGCACCTCGTATCGCGGAGAAGGCACGGGCGCAACTGGGCACGGCCGATCTGAGGTCCTCGCACCAGCCCTCGCGGCGCGCGTCCGCAGGCAAACTGCAATTTCGGACGCTTTGAAACCGGCAGAAACCCCTCTGGCCGTGTTTATGCCTGCGGCCTGAGCCGGCACGCGTGGACCAAGATCGCCCTGGACGAAACCGCCGGGAGTTACCGCGATCCGGGGTGGCACAGGAGAGCACCGGAGCCGGATCGAACCGGTTGAAATCATGCAGTCTGAGACATACATCCGGGCAGCGCGCGGGACGAGGGCCGTGGCCGACGGCATGTTGTTGCAATGACGATCGATGAGTTCTGGCGGATCGTCGTTCGCAACGGGCGGCTCGGTGCCGCCGTTCTGGGCGTCTGCACGCTGGCCGGGATCATCGCCGGGATCGTGGCCCGTCCTGCCTACGAGTCGACCGCCGTCTTCCAGGTGGAGCAGCTCGCCGACATCGGTGGTTCGGTGTCGTGGGACACGCCCCATTCCGTACGACCGCGCCTCAATGTCGATGTGTTGGAGAAGTGGCTGGGGCAGGCCGACGTGCTCGATCGCGTCATCGCGCTTGCGGGCGCGTCGGGACGCGCAACCCCCGCGGGACTTCACGGCAGTCTGCTCGTCGTACCGGCGGGCGACGTCGGGCTGTACGAAGTGAACGCGCGGAACGAGTCTCCCGAACTCGCCCGGCGTATCGCCGACGCCGCCGCGACGGTAATCGCCGAGCGGGCCGCGCACTTTGTCGCGCTGGAGCAGGACACGACCCTGAACCGACTCCGCCAGGTTCTCGCCGAGACGCGGGCCCTGCTCGTCGGCCCCGCCGCGACCGGGGCGTCGCCGGCCGACGGTGCCGCTCCTCCGCAGATACGCCGCCAGGCGGCGCTCGACGCCGCCCGGACGCTGGAGCAGCAGATCATCCTGCTCGAGGTCAATCAACGGGGATCTCCCCCGAAGGCCACGATCGTTCAGCACGCCGGGCTCCCGGTGACTCCCGTGACTCCGAGCCGCCTTCTGTATGTATGGTTCGGCCTGACCTCCGGGGTCGTGCTGGCGATCACGGCGGTGCTGATCCGCGACGCGCTCGGTCGCGTCGAGGTGCGGTGACAGCAATCGAGCGATCCCGGTCGTGGAGCGCGGCGCTTGCGTCGGGAGCCGGGGCGTGCGTCGTCATCGCCATTCTCCTCTGGGGCTGTATCACGCCTGCGCGGGGCTTCCTTGCCCTTGGGATCGCTGTCGTCGTGGCGCTGCTCTGGATCCCGCTCCTGGTCGCGTCGGCACGCGGGTGGATCGATCCGTTCGAGCCCGCGGTGCTGGTCAGCTTCTTCTATGCCGTGGGATTTCCGGTCGGGACGGTGATGGCGCTGCGTGTGGGGATCGAGTTCGATCCGGCGGCGTCGCTTGCATGGTTTCCAGCGGCCCTCGGTGTGGCCGCCGTGGGCCTCGGGGCGTGGTTCCTTGGCTACTACGCCGGCCCGGGCGCGGGTCTCGCGCGCGTTCTTCCACCGGTCCCGTCCGAGTGGAACGGATCGCGGGTGACGGCCGCTGTGGCCGGCCTCGCCCTCGTGGGGTGGGCCGCTCAGATCCTCTTTCTGGTCAAGGGGGGGTACCTCCACACATTTCGCACGCAGATCACGACTCAGTGGTCGACCACGGCGGAGTGGATCGCTGGATTCGCCCTCGTCGCTCTGGTACTCGCCGCGGCGAGGCACTACGAACTCGTTCGCGCCGGCCGTCGGTCACGAATCTGGCAGACCGTGTTTCTGGCCCTGCTGGCCGCCCAGCTCGCGTATGCACTGCCCAGCGGCTGGCGCCAGCCGGCGCTCGCCGCTCTGCTGGTGCCGCTCGTAGTGGCGCACTACGTGCTCGGCCACATCCGGTGGAAGCTTGTCGTGGCAGCCGGTCTCGTCGTGGTGTTCTTCATCTTCCCCGTCCTGAACGTGTATCGGACCGCGTTGTCCCGCGAGGCCGATACGAATCTACTGCATCCGTCAAGGGCGTCCATCGGGGCGTTGTGGCACGCAGCGGCGGAGGCCCGGACCACTGTAGCCGGCCTCGGCGCCGCCCACTTCGTGTCGCTCTCGGTTCGGACGTTTGTGGAGCGGTTGAACATGGTGCAGATCATCGCCGCGATCGTTCGGCGGACGCCGTCGGAATGGCCGTTTGAATGGGGCCGGACGTTCGAGCCCCTGTGGACGTCACTCGCGCCCCCCCGGTTCCTCATCCGGAAGCCGGCCGCGAGTGTCGGCGGGGTGGCGTTTGCACACCAATACCACTTGATTCATCCGGGGGATACTCTGACGTCGGTGGCTCCGACCCGTCTCGGCGAGTTGTATCTCGATTTCTGGCTGCCTGGAGTCGTCATCGGAATGTGGCTCGAGGGCGTCCTCGCGCGATTCGTATACGCCTACCTGGTTGCGGCGCAGCCGAGATCACCGGTCGGGGTGGTCCTGTACACCATGTTCGCTCTGACCTTCGTGGAGTTCACCGCGTTCGCGGACTATGCCCTTATGCTGAAGCAATGCGCGGTGGTCCTGCTGCTCCTGATCTGGATGGCGTCCCCCGGTCGAGAACGGGGGGTGGACGGCGTCCCCGGCGCCACGGCATTGCGTGCTGGTGAGTAGCCCTCAAGGCTCGGTCGGGTCGCTGTGGTCGGTGCCGATGCTGCGCCACGCCGTTCGCTGCCAGTTGTCCCGGACGCCGTCCTCGGCCAGCCACGCGGGGAGACGAACGAGGAGGTTGGCTGCCAGCGCGTTCACATAAGGTTCGTACATTCCGCGCAGCTCCCGCATTCGTGCGCCTGACTCCTCATGCTCCCGGATCACCCACCCGGCCGCGCGCAACTGCGCCCATAGGCGCTCCCGGTCCGACGGCGTGAGCCGGTCGCGGCGAGGATATCGGGGCGGCGTGCTGAGGACCTGGCACAGGTCAACGACGGCGTGGCGTGCCATCGCGAAGGTCAGGGAAGCTGTCCTGACCGGCGCACGATCCACACTGGAGATGATCACAGCGCAGGAGTCGAGCACGGTCGTGAGCGCCGCGAGCCACGACTGGTTGTCGTGCTGGGACCGGAAGTAGCCGAGGATCGGATACGAGATCATCGTCTCGAGCAGCTCCGCCGACCAGATCTCCCATTCCTGGAGGAACGGGGAAAGCAGTGTCTCCTGACCGTCCCGGCCGAGCCGGCGCAGCAGTTCGCCCGCAGTCGGCGGGGATCCCGCCCACGCGTCCAGCAGCGAAATCCGCACCTCCCGCCGCGAGAACGCCTGGTACAGAACCGGCAGATACGAGATGACCATCGCCAGAAACCCAAAGCCTAGCCCGGATTCGAGGACGGTGATGAAGCGGGCGGCACCCGAGCGCGGCGTAACGTCGCCGAGACCCAACGTGAAGAATGTCGTGCCGCTCATGTACAGATCTGTGCCGAACCGCACGGTGCCCTCGGGCGCAACCAGCCGGGATCCCAACGCCATTTGCAGCAGCGCGAACCCTGCAATCAGACTGACCGCCCACGTGCCCAGTAGTACGATGACGGAGAGTGGGCCGAAGTAACTGAGGAAGGCTTCGCGGCGGGGACGGCGGCGGATCACACGGGCGATGGCGCGCCAGAGCTTCCACCCGGTGAACATAATGATGCGGGTGAGGCGGACCCGCCGCGTCACCCGGCGCGGCAGAACGATCGTTTCGAACGCGTCCCACAAGACGATCAGAATGACCAGGACGCTGACGAGGCAGGCCACGGGCGCCATCCAGTTGCCTCCCTGAGTTGCTTCTCCCGCGCGGATCAGTTCACGGACGTCGTCGAGCCGCGCCCGGCAACGAGACGCTGCCGTGCCGGCGGCGGTTAAGCGCGCGGTGCGCGGTGCGCGCCCCTGTCTCGGGAGGATGGCGTGCCGCGGATATCGACCGGACGGTCTGCCGCCAGATGCCGGCGCGCCCAGCGGTCGATCGCCTGGACGACGGCGTCGAGTTCGACACCCCTCGACGTCAGCTCGTAGCTCGTCTTCGGAGGCATGATGGAATGCACGGTTTTGCGCACGATGCCAAGCGACTCCAGTTCCTCGAGGCGGTGGGCGAGCGTCGTCGTGTTGCATCCTCCGATCGCCCGGCTCAAGTCGTTGAACCCCCGCGGCCCCTCCAGCAGGGCGCGCACGATGTGGAGCACCCATTTCTCCTGAAGGAGATTGATCGCCCGAGACGCCGGGCAGAAGACCTCACCGCCGCGTTCCATCTCTGTGAAGAATAGCACAGCCAGTCACGACAATCAAGTACTTGACTATATGTGGTACTCTAGTATACGATGTGATGAGCCAAATGACTTCCGGCCATCGCGCCGGACCCATCAGGAGGGACACGATGCCGTGGACCATTGACCCAAGCCATTCCCATCTCGACTTTGCCATCAAGCACATGGGGATTTCCACCGTTCGAGGCCGGTTCAAGAAGTTCAACGCCGAGATCGACGAGGCGAACCAGACGCTGCGGACTCTCAGCATCACCATGGAGACGGCGAGCATCGACACCGGTGAGCCGCAGCGGGATCAACATCTGCGTTCGGCCGACTTTCTGGAGACCGAGAAGTACCCCGAGATTCGGTTTCAGAGCACGGCCATCACGGCGCGCGGCAAGGGACAATACGTGGTGACCGGCGACCTGACGATCCGCGACCAGACGCATCCGGCCAGGTTCGAGGTGGAAGTGAGCGATCCCGTGAAGGATCCCTGGGGCAACACGCGCGCCGCCGCGACCGGCAAGGGAAAGCTCAACCGCAAGGAGTGGGGATTGACCTGGAACAAGGCTCTGGAATTCGGCGGATGGCTTGTCGGCGAGGACGTGCAGTTCTCGTTCGATGTCGAGGCGGTGGTCGCTTCTCCCGCGGTGCGGTAACGACAGGCACTGCGGCGTCACCCGCGGCCCGGTGCGGGCGGCGGAATGGGATCCGGGGGCCACTCCTCGCCGCCTCACGCGCCCAATCACCGAGGATGCTGCGCGCGGTATTCTTTGGAGGGAACATCGGTCGTCGCCGGTGAACGTGGACCGAAGACCGCGAGAGGAGGAATCCACCCGTGAAAGCCATCGTGTTGCGTGCCATTGGTGAGCCCGAAACGCTCCGATTGGAGGACGTCCCCGACCCGGTCCCGACGGCGGGACAGGTCGTGGTGCGGCTTCGAGCCGCCGCGTTGAACCACCGCGATCTCTTCATCTGTCGGGGACAGTACGCCGGGATCCGTTTTCCGACGATCCTTGGATCCGACGGCGTGGGTGAGATCGCCGGGGTGGGGCCGGGCGTCACCGGAGTGCGGCCCGGTGATGCGGTCATCATCAATCCCAGCCTGGACTGGGGCGACGACCTGCGCATCGAGGGGAGCGAGTTCCGCATCCTCGGTCTGCCCGACAACGGCACGTTCGCCGAGATGGTCGCGGTGCCCGCGGAGAACGTGTCGCCATGCCCGCAGGGCCTCTCCGCGGAGGAGGCTGCCGCGCTTCCCCTCGCGGGCATGACCGCGTATAGGGCGGTGGCGACGCGGGGCCGCGTGCAAAGGGGCGAGACCGTGCTCGTCACGGGGATTGGCGGCGGGGTCGCCACGTTCGCGCTCTTGATCGCCCGGCACGCCGGTGCCAGGGTCCTCGTCACCTCTGGCAGCGATGCCAAGCTCGAGCGTGCGCGGGCATTGGGCGCGGAGGGCGGCTTCAACTATCAAACATCCGACTGGGTCAAGGCGGCGAAAGCTGCCACCGGAGGCGCCGGGCCGGATCTGATTATTGACGGAGCCGGCGGCGCGGTGTTCGATCAGGCGATGGACGCCCTGCGCCCGGGAGGGCGTGTGGTGACGTATGGGGGGACGCTCGGTCCAGTGCCCGAGCTGGTGGTCAGGCGGGTGTTCTGGAAGCAGCTCGACATCCATGGGACGAAGATGGGTTCTCCCGAAGACTTCCGGGGCATGCTGGCGCTCTTCGGCGAAAAGGGGCTCCGTCCCGTCGTGGACCGCGTATTCCCGCTCGCCGAAGCGGGGCAGGCGCTCGCCCACATGGCGCAGAGGTCTCAGTTCGGAAAGATCGCCCTGCGGATCGCGTAGCGCTGGTGGTCTCAGTAGAAGCTGTGCCTGGCGATGCGCCGGTCCTCGAGAATCTCGCGCGACTTCATTGCCGAGTACACCATGACGAACGGAAGCAGCACGCCGCCTGAGAGTGCGGTCAGCAGGAGCAGGACGATCGCGTGGAACCAGATGCCCTCGGCGATGAACCACACCGGACCGAGGAAGAACGCCCACCAGTTCCAACCGAGCTTCGGCGGGGTGGCGTGTCCCGTCACGTCCCGCGTCACGAACTCCGCCGGAGACACCCCGACCCGCAGCGGCTGGTAGTGGGACAACGCCTGTGTGAGCCAGATGAAAAAGACGAGCAGGCCGAATAAGATGAGAACAAAGACCGCGACCGCAGAAGCTTCCACGTATCCACCTCGCCGATGCGCGCGCCCCGCGGCCGTAGCCGCTCCAAGTAGTATTTCGCCGGGCTGCGGCGAATCCCCCTGTCGAGGGATCGCCAAGGGCGCGGCCCGTGGCGACCCGGACACCGGGGAGAGGTGAACCCATGGTTGGAGGAGCGTTTGCGGGGCGTGGGGTGCTCGTGACGGGGGCCGGTTCGGGCATCGGCCGCGGTATCGCAACAGCCTTTGTCCGCGAGGGCGCCACGGTCGCCGTCGTGGATGTCAACGGCCAGACGGCGGTCGAGACGGTCACGGCTCTCGCGGAGGAAGCGGGCAAGGCCGTTGCCATCGTCGGCGACGTCGGCGTGGCCCACGACGTGGATCGAATCGTGGCGGAAGCGATCCGTCAACTGGACCGGATTGAGATCCTGGTGAACGATGCCGGCGTGTACCCCAACTGCCCGCTGATCGAGATGCCCGAAGAGCAATGGGACCGCGTGGTCGACACGAACCTCAAGGGCACGTTTCTGATGTGTCGCGCGGTCGCGCGCCACATGGTCGAGCGGCACACCGCAGGGTACATCGTGAACATCGCCTCAAGTGCCTACAAGTCCGCGCGCCGGGGCGCGTCCCACTACTGCGCCAGCAAGGCCGGGATTGTGATGCTCAGCAAGGTGCTGGCGCAGGAACTGGCGGAGCACCAGATTCACGTGAACGTGGTCTCCCCGGGGCTCATCGATGTCGGGCGGCGGGGTGACGTGAACCCGACCTACAAACAGACGCTCCTAGGGAACATTCCGTGGGGGCGGATGGGCGAGCCGCTGGAGGTCGCCCAGGCGGTGCTCTTCTTGTCGTCTCCGGGAGCCTCATACGTCACCGGGACCGTAATCGACGTCGACGGCGGATCGAACGCGGGAAGGTTCTTTCTCCCCTACAGCCGCGGATGACCACCGACCGCGCGAGCCGCGAGGCTTCGGGGAGGGATCACTCCACTTCGGAGGCCCGCGCACCCGGCCGCGCGGTGTTCGATCCGGCTGCGTTCCTTCCGCGGGACTGGTACGAAGCGATGCTCGACCTCAGGCTCCGCGAGCCGGAGGCGGCGCAGGCGGAGGCAGAGGAGCGGGGTCGACGCGCCGTCATCGCGCCCGACGGGCGCCTCCTGGTGCTTGCCGCCGATCACCCGGCACGTATGGTGACCCGGGCCGGCGTCAACCCGGTCGCCATGGGAGATCGGTGGATGCTGCTCAGCCGCGTGCTGCGTGTTCTGACGGCGCCTGGTGTGGACGGGCTGATGGCGACGCCCGACGTGGTCGAGGAAGTGCTGTTGCTGAGCCACCTTGCGCGGCGCCGGTCCGGACGTGGCTGGCTCGACGACAAGCTGATTCTCGGGTGCATGAACCGCGGCGGGCTCTCCGGGACCGTGTTCGAGATCGACGACCGCATGACCGCGTTCACGGTGGACGGAATGGTGCGCCTCCGCTGCGACGGCGCCAAGCTCATGGTGCGGATCGATCCCTTGGATCCCGTTACGCCTGCGATCCTCGAGACATGCGCCCGGGCGATCGACGCGTGTCACACGGCGGGACTCACCGTCTTTCTGGAGACCTTTCTCGTGGATCGCTCGCCCGCCGGACCGCGCCCGCGCACCGACGCGGAGAGCCTGATCCGTGCGACCGGCGTAGCGGCGGGGCTCGGCACGTCCGCTGCCCGCACGTGGCTCAAGCTCCCGTACGGGCATGGCTACGATCGCGTGGCAGCGGCGACAACGCTCCCGATCCTGATGTTGGGCGGCGAGGTGCGGGAGGATCCCGCGGTGATCCTGGGTGAATTCGCCGCCGGCATGGCCGCGGGTCCGACAGTTCGGGGTGCGCTCGTTGGCCGGAACATCTCGTTCGCGCCGAACGAAGATCCTCGCGCGCTGGCCGTGGCGATCGCCGCGGTCGTGCACCGCGGCGCCTCGGGAGAAGCGGCCCGGGAGATGATCGCAGGCGGGCGTGGGCTCGATCTGGACACCGTTTCACGGCTCGGTGGAGCCCCTGCATGATTCGGATCGGCGTCACGATCGAAGGCCAGGAGAGGGTCACGGGGGATCGGTGGCCGCGGATCGCCGAGACCGCTGCGGCGCCCGTGAGCGATCATGCCGGCGGTAGGAACGCGACCCGACGGGAGCGCTGTGGTCAGTTGACAGGTGCTTTGATGCCCCACTACAATCACCCAGGAGAAACGGTGCGGGGAGGTACCCAAGCGGCCAAAGGGGGCTGACTGTAGATCAGCTGGCGGAATGCCTTCGGAGGTTCGAATCCTTCCCTCCCCACCACGCTCTGTTTTGCACCACTCTGCACGGCCGGCAGTCGTCGACTATTCAGGATGTTACCGAGAGTCTCCTGAGGTGGCGCCGATGCTTGTCTCCGAAGACGAGGTCCTGGAATTGGTCGCATTCTTGGTTACCGCTGCCCGGTGCCTGATGGATGAACCAGTGGATTATGGGCCGATGCGCCTACTCAGCGGTGCGGAGCGCCTATGCATGCAAGCGGCACCGCGGGTCGAAGACGCTCAAACGCGCGCCCTTCTCGAGCAGCTAGCCAGGAACATCCCCCCACATCTAGGGCGGCGCAACGGCGATCCCGACGGTTATCTCCGGTTCGTGGATGAAAGCTGCCGCATGATCGCGAGCGAACTGCTGCGGCGTGCCGAGCGGAGGAGATGATCACATTGCCGGACTGCTTGGAGTGCATCAAGACTCGGCGCGTCACCCGGTATTTCTCTGACGCGGCGGTGCCGCAAGAGGTGTTCGTCAAGATCCTCGAAGCAGGCCGCTGGGCTCCGATTGCCGGTAACCGGAGGATACAGCACTTTCTTGCGGTACAGAACCGCGAGACGATCACTTTGATACGCGCGGTTTCTCCCGGAATGTTCGGCCATCCCGCTGCGCTCGCCATTATCTGCATTGACTGGGCGAAGCTCGAATCACTCGGGTGCAAACGGCACAACCATGGTGTTTACATCGACGTCGGAACGGCCGCAGAAAACATGATGCTCGCCGGACATGCCCTCGGTCTTGGGACTGGACCTGTGACTTCCTTTAGCACCGCGGCCGTGAGCACTATTCTGGGACTCCCTGAGTGGCTGACCCCTGCAATGATCGTGTGCATCGGCTATCCGGCAAAAGCGCAGCCTATGGGGCGAAACGTGCCGGCAAAGCCCACACTGCTGAAAGATCTCGTGTCCTGGGAGCAATTCGTTGGAACTGTCTCGAAAGAGACCGCTTGAGGAAGATGGTTCTGTCGGCAGGCCGGGGACGAGCCCCGCGGCGGCTGGATTTGTGTCTTTTCATCTCCTGCCACGCCCGTCGAGCGGCGCCTGCGCAATGAAAGATTCCTAGTCCTACGGCTTCACGCTCCATTTCTTGATGCATGTGTTCGATCCCGGATGGCAATCGTGTCAATCGTCTAGCGAACATTCTGCCAGGACGTGGCGAGACCCGAGAGGGGTTGCCAAGCGGTGAGCGGCCCGATCGAATCGACTTTCGTCGCCCTCGGACTTGAGGTTCAGGGGTACCCTGACGTCGTCACGCTTGCTGGCATCGTTGTCAGCGTCCTGATGATCTTCGCCGGGATTGTGCCCTGGATCCCTTGGCTCAACGGGTGTTCGCTCGCCGCGAAACTGGCCACCGCATGGGCGGCGCGTCTCGCGTGCGCCCTGGCGTTGTGGAGAGAGCGGACCATCGCGGGAATCGGACTGGGAGTCCGCGCACTTCTTTTGGCGAGCGCTGTCTCAACCGCCGAGCCTGGTCTAGGACGGGCGGCCGGCGCTCGGGCTGCGTAGCATGCCGCCGCAAGATGGGCGTGGGCACCGTGCACGATCAGCGCCGATCAGGATCGTAAACTACGCTATCGATGGCGAGGGGCTGGGTCACGTCACTCGTCTCATAGCGATTGGCCGGTGGATCAGGCGCCTCGCAGCCGAGTCCGGCGTACGCGCTGAGATTTACTTCCTGACATCGAGCGAAGCCACTCACGTGCTCTACCAGGAGCGGTTCGTTTCGCTCAAGGTCGCGATGGCCGAGGTGGCGGAGGAGGGAGGTCTTGACCCGGGACTGTATCGACGGTTCGCAGGAACATGGCTCCGACGCGGGCTGGACCTCCTCAAGCCGGACCTGCTGATTGTCGACACCTTTCCGCGAGGAGTCTTTCACGAGTTTCCGAACGCGTGGCGAGCGTGCCGAACGAAGGCGTTCATCTATCGACCCACGAAACCGGCGTTCACGAGTCGGCTCGACTACCAGGCCGCCTTGCTAGGCTACGATGCGATTCTGGTGCCGGAGTTCGCTGGCCAGGCCACTGCGGAGGTCCCCCCGCCCGCCGCGGATCGGCTCCAATACATTGGTCCGGTGGTTGTACGGGAGCGACATGAGATTCTGACACGGCAAGAGGCCAGGCAGCAACTCGGAATCAGCGACGGACAGCTTGGGATCTACCTCTCCATGGGCGGTAGCGGCGACTCCACTCTCGAAGCGGTGATCCGCCCCATTGTCACGAGACTTGGCGACCTGGACGCTGTGCACATTGTCGTTGGAGCCGGTCCTCTGTACCGGGGAGCCCCTCTCGGCGGGGCGCATCTCACATGGCTGACCCGGAGCGGAATCTGCGAGTTGATGAATGCGTTCGACGTGGCCATTTCCGCGAGCGGATACAATTCGTTCGTCGAGCTCATGCACTTTGGCGTCCCGACGATCTTCTTGCCACGATGGTGCGAGGAAGACGATCAACACGCACGCGCGCAGCGGGCCGTCGCTGCTGGAGCCGCCGTGCGCCTGGATCCGGAGGATCTCGGGGGGATCGTGGATGCGGTCGAGAGGTGGCGTGATGTCGGCCGTCGGCAGGCCGCGAGTGACGCGGCGCGGGGTGTGGTGCCGGTGAACTGTGCCCGAGAGTTTGCCGTGCACCTCCTGAATCTCGCTACTCGACGGCGCGAGAAGAACAGTCCCCTTCGGACGACGCGGATGGTCATGTGGCGCCTGGAGCACGGCGTTCGGTCCTTCCCGGCGCGGCTGAGGGCGGCGGTCCCTCGTCCCCTGGCCAGGGTGGTGAGGGCTATTCGATCTCGAAAGTAACCTCAACACCTTCGACGATTCCTCGGACATCGCGAGGTGCGCCGCTGTTTGGCACCCGGCCCGGTCAGGAGGGGGAAGCGGGGCGTCGCTTCGGTTCAGCGGTATTTGAGTGTCTTGAATCTCTAGGTGTAGGGCGCAGACGAACTGGATGTCGTGACCCAGGTACCTGCGGTATCTTGTGGACCAACAGTAGGGCGGGTGGCTAACGTCCGGCGAAGCCACGCGCATCGTCCAGAAACACAACAGGCCTGTGCGAGCGGCAGCGGATGCCATGGTGCGTTTCGCACCAAACTAGCGTGGAGGAGGAGGATAGATGAGATCAGGTCGATTGCTGCAAGGGGTAGCGGCCGCGGCGATCATCGCAGGAGGACTGTGGCTCAACCCCGGGACGGCGTCGGCGCAGGCAGGTCCCATGCCCCTGGTGGCGACGCAACAGGCCACGGTGATTATGGCAACGATTACGGCGATCGATCCCGCGACCCGGTCAGTGACGCTCGCGGGCCCGGGGGGAGGACCGTCGTCGTGCACGCGGGCGGCCAGATCAAGAACTTCGCTCAGCTGAAAGTGGGTGACAAGGTCGGGGCCAGGTACTACGAGTCGCTCGTGATCGAAGGGCGGAAGGCGTCGGTCGGAGACAACTCGGTCAGGGCGATGGGGACGACCCAGATGGAGGACGAGCAGGGTCAGGCCGGGGCCATGGCCGGAGTGCAGCGGACGGTCACGATCGTCGCGAAAGTCTATGCGATCGATAAGCCGAATGGGCTGATCACCCTGCGAGGCCCGAGGGGTGACTTCCGGACGTTCAAGATCAAGGATGTGTCGTTGTTGACGCACATGACGATCGGGGACGACGTGGTAATCAGGTACACTGAGGCGTGGGCCGTCGTGCTCGCGAAGGTCTAAGGAGGGTTTGCCAGTTTACTGCGGAGGAGAACCGTGCTGCGCCCCGGTCCACTCGGCTGGTCTCATCCAGTCAGGGCGTCCGCGCAGAGCGGTCGCCGACACATGGTCGATCGGCTGTCTTGCGGGTCTTGGGAAGGGGTGGTATAGCTCGCAGGGCGTGAGTCGGCGTGTGGCGCGTCCTACACCATCTGGGCGCGTTTGGTGTCCCATCTGCACGGGGTGGCAATTGAACGGTGAGGTCGACAAACGATCTCCTTAGTCAAGCCTCGACGTAAGCAAATGAGCTACCGGCGATCGTCCGTCTCTGGGTAGGTTGGCGGCCGATGGGATCGGCGGCGCTGTCGGCGGTGGCTTGGTTGTCGCTAGTCCCGGCGTTCTCCGGGCGCTTGTTCGTCGGGGCGGACGCAGCAGGGCGGGGGGCCCCTTAAGGTCTAGTCGCCGTGCGTTCCGGGCACAACAGCGATAAGACGTGACCGCGCGGGGGGGCCGTGGCGACGGTCTTTAGCGTGTCAAGAGATGACGCCCGAAATGCGCACGACCCGGTTCGCTGTTTTAAGTGTCCGAGGGAGCGTCAGGAGGGCGAGCCGGGCTGGCACTTCTTCAACCCGTCGAAAGTGCGCGGCGCGCTGCGGTACGGCATCGTGCATGTATGTCCCGTCCACTACGGACAGTTTGCGGTGACCGAACAGATGCGCTGGGAGCCCCTGTTCGATCTGGGTCTCGCGGCGACGCCACCCGAACCGAGCATGGAGACGCCGGGAGCGCCGGCCGGCGCCTCGGCGAATGTGCCTGGGCCCGAACCAGAGCTTGCGGCTTTCGCCGGCGGCTTGCTACTGTCGGCACCGGTGACCACCGCGCCATAGCTCAGCGCCCACGGCGTCTGCCGATCTTCGATTACGTCGTGCCGTCCTGTATCCGCGGGCGCCATCTACGGCCGCTACGTCAATGCGTGCCGGTGCCGGACTTCGGAGTGGTCCATTTGCGACATCTGTCGCGCACGTGCTCGCGTGAGAAACTCGGTCGCGTCGTTGCTCCCGCACGAGCGCTCGTGGGCATCGTAGTTCCGGTCCACGCGCGTGGCGGCCCACGCCGTAGGCACGGCCGGGCCCTGTCAAGTCATTTAAGAATCTAACCCAGAAGGGTATCGTCAAGTCATTTAAGTTCTTACCGGGGCCCCAACCGCCGTGCGTCGGACTGGTGGGTCTGTGAACAACCAGTCATTGTTCCAATGACGAGACCGCGGGAGGAAGCGCGGGCTGACGGGCGTGGTGTAGGAGCCCACGCGAGGGCTGTGCCGGCGATTGGCCAG
>Ga0187781_10001818_pt1 | contig 16218 bp, 15 predicted proteins | sample 0715_SJ02_MP02_2_FD_132447 | JGI IMG/M metagenome (GOLD analysis project Ga0187781, IMG submission 132447) | Tropical peat soil microbial communities from peatlands in Department of Meta, Colombia - 0715_SJ02_MP02_20_MG | ecosystem: Environmental > Terrestrial > Soil > Wetlands > Peat | place...
CAAGGCGGCTCATGGATGCTAAAAACCCCTCGCTTCGTCAAAGCCCGCGCCCGTAGCTCAGCTGGATAGAGCGTTGCCCTCCGAAGGCAGAGGTCAGAGGTTCGAATCCTCTCGGGCGCGCCAGACTGCAAACTCCAGATTGACTTGGACGCCGGCTTGCTGTAGCCCAAAGATGCTGCGCCGCAGCATGAGGCGCTCCAGCCGCGTAGATCAAGACCTCGCCCCTTTCGGGCGAGCGATCCGCTGTCGAGCCTCCCCCAGCTTAGGAAAACGGCCCGATACGCGGGGCGCGTCTCCTTTTTTCCGGATCGACGACCCGCGCCTTTATCCAAAGGCCGCGGCGCGCCGCCGCTATGAAAGAGTCACGTGACGAAATTTTCCGATCTCGGTCTGGCCGAGACGTTGCTTTCCGCCCTCGCCCGCGAAGGATACGAAACGCCCACCTCCATCCAGGCCCAGGCCATCCCGCTTCTCTTGCAAGGCCGCGACCTTCTCGGCGTCGCCCAGACCGGCACCGGCAAGACTGCCGCCTTCGCGCTGCCTATTCTCAGCCGCCTGCTCGAAGATCGCCGCCGCCCGGCGCCGTTCACAGCCCGCGCGCTGGTGCTCGCGCCGACGCGCGAGCTCGCCGCGCAGATCGCCGACAGCTTCCGCGCCTATGGCCAGTTCATGCGCCCGAGCGTCGGCGTCATCGTCGGCGGCGTCTCGCACCGTCCGCAGGCCGACATGCTGGCCCGCGGCCTCGACGTGCTGGTCGCGACGCCCGGCCGCCTGCTCGATCACGTCGCCACCGGGCGCCTGAAGCTCGCCGCCACACAAATTCTCGTGCTCGATGAAGCCGACCATATGCTCGATCTCGGCTTCATCGCGCCCATCCGCCGGATCGTCGCGAAGTTGGCCAAGCGGCGGCAGACGCTGCTCTTCTCCGCCACCATGCCAAAGGAAATCGCAGGTCTCGCGCAGGACATGCTGGACAATCCAGCCGAGGTCTCCGTCACGCCCGTCGCCTCGACCGCCGAGCGCGTCGACCAGCATGTGTTCCTGGTCGACGGCGCCGCCAAACGCGACATGCTGGTCGAGCTGATGTCTGACGCCGACGTGGCGCGCGCCATCGTCTTCACTCGCACCAAGCGCGGCGCTGATCGCGTGGCGCAGCATCTCGGCGCCGCCGGCGTCGGCGCCGAGGCGATCCACGGCAACAAGAGCCAGAACCAGCGCCTGCGCGCGCTCGACAGCTTCCGCCGCGGCCGCACGCGCGTGCTCGTCGCGACCGACATCGCCGCTCGCGGCATCGACGTGGACGGCGTGACCCATGTCGTCAATTATGAGCTGCCGGAGACCGCGGAAGCCTATGTCCATCGCATCGGCCGCACGGCGCGCGCCGGCGCGTCCGGCCGCGCCATATCTCTATGCGATAATGGCGAGCGCCCTCTGCTGCGTCAGATCGAGAGGGTGACGCGGCAGACGCTGGCCTTCACCGATCGCCGCAGCGCCGACGCCCGCCGCGATGACGCGCAGCCCGCCCGCCGCAACCCGAGAGGCGGCGCCGCCAAGGGCGACGGCCTGGGCCGCCATGCTCAGCAACAGCCGCGGCGCGAGGACCAGCATCGCGACAATCAGCGCCCCGGTGGCGCGCGTCCGACGCAGCGCGTCAATGGCCGCAAACGCCGCGCTCCTGGCGGCGCGGGCCGCCCGCAGGCCGCCTTGCCCCAGGGGTGATGGATGGAGAGACGACCCTGGAGGAAGCATCTGGATGCGTTGGGCTCGACGCAGCTGGGGAAGTCTTGCTCTCTCAAACAAGGTAATAAAGCTTGTCGGAATGCTCGCCTCTCTCGGAAGCAAGCGTTGCGCGCACGGCGCGAATCGCCGCGAGCGTAGCCGAGTCGTCGTCCGAGCCTTGCGGGAACACGCGCTGCTTCGGCAACCAGGACGGAAAGTCCAGCCGATCGAAGGACTCGAGCAAGTCCGGCTTCAGCCCAGCGAGCCAAACGAATATCCCCCGAGCTTGCGCCTGCTTGAGAAAGCGCTCGAGATGCTCGAGGCTCACCACGTCCGGATTGCGCACGCGCTTCAGACGCAGCAAGATGTGATGCAGGCCCTCTTCGAGCGCGCGGGCCATAATCTGCTCGAGGGCGCGCTCGAGCTCCGGACCGGCGCCGAAGAAGAGCTCTCCTTCCAGGTCATACACGATATACCCCGCGGGTGGCGGGTCAGAAGACAGGCGGTCGCGCACGACGTCGTTGCGATCCACGACGAGCTCGATGGTTCTAAGCCTCGCCGCGCGCGGCACGAAGAGCAGGATCGACAGCGCGACGCCGATTAATATAGCTTCGTCGAGCCCGAAGGCGATCGCGCTCAATGCGGTTACGACCACGACGCCCGCGTCCATGCGCGTCGCGCGAACCGTATAGGCGAGGCGCTTAAGATCGATCAGTCGGAACGCGACGAGCAGCAGCAGCGCGGCGAGCGCGGGCTTCGGCACGAAGCGCGCGAGCGGCGCGAGGCTCAGCACGGCGATGGCGACGAAGAGCGCGGCAATGACGCCGGACAGCCGCGTCGCAGCGCCGGCATGGAAATTAATGGCCGAGCGCGAGAGAGACCCCGAGCCCGGCAAGCATTGAAAGAATCCGCCCGCGAGATTGGCGATCCCCTCGGCGAGGCATTGGCGATTGTAGTTGAGCGGCTGGCGCGTCTCATGCGCGATCGACTTCGCGATGGCGAGCGCCTCAAGCAGCCCGAGGAAGGCGATGGCCGTGGCGTCGGAGGCGAGGTCGACGAACCAATGCAGCTCGACGCGCGGAATATGCGGCGCTGGCAAGCTGCTCGGCACCGAGCCCGAGACAGCGATCAAAGTCTTGCCGTCCGAGCCAGGCGTCGTCCAGCCCGCGAGATAGGCCGCGATGGCGACGATCACGAGGGAGAGCAGCATGTCGAACTGCGGCAGTCGGTAGCGGCGGATGAGAAAGCGGAACAGCACCGCGAGGAGGAGCGTCGCGCCTGTCACTGCGACTGCGCGCCCGTTCAGCGAATCGCCCTGTGTGAGAGTGAGCCAGAGGCGATGGAGGATGTGCTGGGAGCCCGTGCCCTTGTCGCGCACGCCGAGCGCGTTGCTGAGCTGGCCGATCGCGAGCAGCAGGCTCGCGGCGCTCATGAAGCCCAGAATGACGGATTCCGAAATGTAGCGCGTAAGGTCGCCGAGCCGGAAGAAGGCGATCGCGATCTGTATGGTTCCGACCAGCGCGCCGAGCAGAAAGGTCGCTTCTGCCGCTTCGACGCGCTGCTCGGAGTCGAACATCGATAGCGCGCTGAAGACGACGAGCGAGATCGCGCTCGTTGGGCCGTTGATGAGATGCGAGGACGAGCCGAAGACCGAGGCGACGGCGGTGACCACGATCGCCGAATAAAGCCCGTAGCGCGGATCGATGCCGGCGAGCAGCGCATAGGCCATGGCTTGCGGCAGTGAAATGGCGGCGACAGTCAGGCCCGCGATGACATCGCGTCGCAGCGTCAGCTGGTCATAGTCGATTGCAAAACTCATGGCTTGCGCGTTCCGATCACATTGTCGATCACGCCGTTCTCGGCGAAGAATTTTTCGCTCGCGTCGTCCCAGTCGCGAGCGATCTCGGTGATCGCAACGAGCTCGATCTGGGGAAATTTGACGCCGGCCCGCAGCGCAATGTCTGGATTGAGCGGTCGATAGCCGAGCTTGGCGATCTCTTGCTGCGCAGCATCGCTGTAAAGAAACTCGAGATAGGCCTTGGCGGGGGCGAGATCGCCCTTGCGCGCCCCGGGCTTATCAAGCCAGGCGACCGCGGGCTCAGCGCGAATGCTGACGGGCGGATAGACGACCGCGAGCCTTCCCTTGGATTGCGCGATTTCGCGGATCGCCTCGTTCTCCCAAGTGAGGTGAACGTCACCCTGCTCCTGATCGGCGAAGGCGATGGCTGCGCCGCGCGCGCCTTCGGCCAGCGAAGGGGCGTGGAGATAGAGCTCTTGCAGGAAGCCTTTGGCGTCGTCTTCCGAACCGCCGCGCGTCACGACGGCGGCCCAGGCGGCGAGCGCCGTCAGCTTGCCATTGCCCGAGGTTCTCGGATCGGGAGTGACGACCTCGAGCCCCGGCTGCACCAGGTCCGGCCAATCCTTGATCTTGCGAGGGTTGCCCCGGCGCACGACGAAGACGATCGTCGAGGTGTAGGGCGAAGAATGGTTCGGCAGCCGCTCGGCCCATTTGTCCGCGACGAGGCCGCGCTTGCGGAGGCTGTCGACGTCCAAATAAAGGCCGAGCGTCACCACGTCCGCCTTCAGCTCGCCGCTTAAAATCCTGCGCGCTTGGCTGCTCGAGCCGCCATGCGATTGCACTATGGTCAGCCGGCGTCCCGTCTCTTTTTCATATGTCTCGAGGAAGAGCGCATTGATCTTCTGATAGAGCTCTCGCGTGGGATCGTAGGAGACGTTGAGCAGTTGAATGCTCGCCTCGCCCGGAGCGTTTGTGACTGCGATGAGCGTCAATCCCGCCGCGGCGGCGGCGAGAGCAAAGAGATTGAGCCAGCTGCGCCCGCGCATTTAGGTGTTTCCTGGCCGCTGAGTCCTTTCCATCGGCAGCGGCGGCGTGAGAGAACCACAACTTGATATAGATGGTGAATTTAGTCAACTAATGACTGCTTCCCCCGCGAACCCGAAAAGGGAGGGCTGTGAGCGACGTTGCGCCAAAATTGGACTTGCCTCGGGGAAGGATCCGAAGTCCCCTCTCTGCAATCGGCTTCCGGCCATGGAAGGACGTGGGGAAGCCTCAACATAAGAGTGAGCATGGCCTGCTTCGCCGGGCGCGGCTATGCGATCGGCTTCACGGCAGGCGCAGGAGACGTTCAGAAGCGGCCGCCGTCTTGCTCGCAGGCTAGCGTCGCCCAATGAAGAACAGACGCGGATAGCGCAGGAGCACTTTCCCGTCGGGCTGCATGGAATAGGCGGCCGCCAGCTCCCTTTCGTAGCGCGCCAAGAACGCCTCCCGCTCCCACGGGTTCAGCGGTTCGAGAAACGGCCTAAGCCCGGACCCTTCGAACCAGTCGACGATGCCTTTGGACCCATCGAGCGGGTGGACATAGGTCGTCTGCCATATTTCGAAGAACGCGCTCGCAGGCGCCAGCAGGCGATAGTAATCTTCGATGCTTCCGATGACCGGACGCGTTTTCGCGATCGGCACGAGGCGGTCTGCCCAGGGACCGTCGGCGGCCACCATGCGCATCAGCGCGTGCGAGATTTCATGGATGTTGTGCGGCATCTGCACGGCGAGCCAGCCGCCCTTCGCGAGATAGGATGCGAGGCGCGGCATGAGCCGATCGTGATCGGCGACAAACTGCAACGCGGCGTTGGCGAAAATGAGGTCGGCGTCCTGGGATGGACGCCAGTCTTCGATGCCCTGCCTGACAAATGCAGCTCCGCTCACCCGCTTTCGCGCGGCGGCGAGCATGTCGTCCGAATAATCGACGCCGACGATTTCCGCGTCCGGAAAGGTCGCGGCGAGCAGTTCCGTGCTGTTTCCCGGTCCGCAGCCGAGATCGTAAACGGTCCGAGGCTCGAACGCGGGAAGGCGCGACAAGAGGTCCCGCGCCGCGCGCGTGCGCTCGCGCTCGAACTTCAGATAGAGCGCAGAGCTCCAGTCGGTCATGGCCTCGCCTTCGGTATCGACGACATGCCGCTTTCGCGGTTGACAAGGAGAAGACGGTATACTCTATTAAATTACTAGAATGGTGGCTCCAATAAGGAAAGCCCGCGAAAAATGCTGCGGTGGTCACGCGTCGTAGGCCGTCGGACTCGCCACGCCATCGCCCTCAAGGCGGCTCTGTTTTGCGCCGCCGCGGCGCAGGCGGCGCCCGCGCTGTTGAACGTGTCCTACGACCCCACTCGCGAGCTCTATAGGGCGATCAATCCAGTTTTCGCTGCGGAATGGAAAGCTAGGACGGGCGAGACGATTCAGGTGCAGGCGTCGCACGGCGGCTCGGGCGCGCAAGCGCGGGCGGTCATCGACGGTCTCGCGGCGGATGTGGTGACGCTGGCGCTCGCGGCCGACATCGACGCCATCGCGACGAAGACCGGCAAGATCCCGCTCGACTGGCAAAAGCGGCTGCCGAACAACTCGTCGCCCTACACCTCGACGATCGTCTTCCTCGTCCGCAAGGGAAATCCCAAGGCGATCCGCAATTGGGACGATCTCGCCAAGCCCGGCGTTGCGGTGATCACGCCCAATCCGAAAACCTCGGGCGGCGCACGCTGGAACTATCTCGGCGCCTGGGGGTTCGGACTCAAGAAGTTTAACGGCGACGAGGCCCAGACGAAGGAGTTGGTCAAGGCGATCTATAAGAATGCGCCGGTGCTCGACACGGGCGCGCGCGGCGCGACCATCACCTTCACCCAGCGCGGCCTCGGCGACGTCCTGATCGCTTGGGAGAACGAGGCCTTTCTTGCCTTGCAGGAATTCGGCGCCGACAAATTCGAGATCGTGGCGCCCCCGATTTCGATCCTCGCCGAGCCGCCGGTCGCCATCGTCGACGGCAACGTCGACGCCAAAGGCACGCGCAAGGCGGCCGAGGCCTATCTGAACTTTCTCTACACGCCGGCGGCGCAAAAGATCATCGCCAAGAACTTCTATCGCCCCGCGCTTGCGGAAGCCGCCGACAAGAGCGATCTGGCGAAGCTGCCGAAGATCGAGCTTTTCACGGTGGACGGCGTCTTCGGCGGCTGGGCGGCGGCGCACAAGAAGCACTTTGCCGATGGCGGCGTCTTCGACGAGATCCAGCAGCAGGACGCGCCCAAATGACCACGCTTGCGCGCGGACGGACCCGCAGCTTCGTCGCGCCGAGCGTCATACCGGGTTTCGGCGTCACTTTCGGCTACACGCTGCTTTATCTGTCGCTGCTCGTGCTGTTTCCGCTTGCGACACTGATCTGGCGGTCCTCCGGCCTCGGCCTCTCGGGACTACTTGCCGTCGCGGCCGAGCCGCGCGTCGCCGCGAGCCTGCGGACGACCTTTCTGATCGCATTCCTCGCGGCGACGACGGATCTTTTGTTCGGGCTTATTATCGCTTGGGTCCTGACCCGCTATGCCTTTCCCGGACGGCGCCTGCTCGACGCCTTCGTCGATCTTCCTTTTGCGCTGCCCACAGCGGTCGCGGGCATCTCGCTCGCCGCGCTCTATGCGCCCAACGGCTGGTTCGGCGCGCCGCTGGCCGACATCGGCGTCAAAGTCGCCTTCACGCGCTTCGGCATTTACGTCGCTCTGGTCTTCGTCGGCCTGCCCTTCCTCGTGCGCACCGTTCAACCGATCATCGCCGAGCTCGAAGCGGAGCTCGAGGAGGCTTCCGCCACGCTCGGCGCCTCGCGCTGGCGGACCGCGCGCAGCGTGCTGCTGCCGCCGCTCGTTCCCGCCTTGCTGACCGGCTTCGCGCTCGCTTTCGCGCGCGCCGTCGGCGAATATGGTTCGGTCATCTTCATAGCCGGCAACATCGCCTATGTCTCCGAGATCGCGCCTCTGCTGATCATCGTGAAGCTCGAGCAGTACGACTATGCCGGCGCGACCGGCATCGCGACGATCATGCTCGGAATCTCCTTCGGGGCGCTGCTCGCGATCAATTTCATTCAGGCCTGGAGCCGGCGGAGGTTCGGCCATGTCTGAGCTTTCGGCCCCGATCGTCACGCGCGCGCCGGCGCCGCGCGTCGGCGCGCGTGCGGTCACGCAGGACCCGGCGCTCGCGCGCCATGTGCTGATCGGCGTCGCCGTAGCGTTTCTCGCGCTGTTTCTTTTCGCCCCTCTCGCCGTCGTGTTCACCGAGGCTTTCGCCAAGGGAGCGGCGAAATTCGCCGAGACCTTCGAGGATCCGGATGCGCAAGCCGCGATTCTTCTCACCCTGCTCACCGCCTCGATCGCGGTGCCGGCAAATCTCGTCTTCGGACTCGCGGCGGCCTGGTCGATCGCCAAATTCTCCTTCCCGGGGAAAACCCTGCTGATCACCCTGATCGATCTGCCCTTCTCGGTCTCCCCCGTCGTCTCGGGACTGGTCTACATGCTCGTGTTCGGGACGCAGGGCCTCTTCGGCGGATGGCTCAACGCGCATGGGATCCAGATCGTCTTCGCCACGCCCGCGATCGTGCTGGCCACGATCTTCGTCACCTTTCCGTTCGTCGCGCGCGAGCTTATCCCCTTGATGCAGGAGCAGGGAACGGTCGAGGAGGAGGCCGCGCTGACCCTCGGCGCCTCCGGGCTCAAGACCTTTCTCACCGTGACGTTGCCAAACGTCAAATGGGGCCTGCTCTATGGCGTGCTGCTCTGCAATGCGCGCGCGATGGGCGAGTTCGGCGCGGTCTCGGTCGTCTCCGGCCATATCCGCGGCCTGACCAACACGATTCCGCTCCAAGTGGAGATCCTGTACAATGAGTACAACAACGTCGCGGCTTTCGCCCTCGCGGTTCTCCTGGCGAGCTTGGCGCTCGTCACGCTGGGATTCAAAAGCCTCCTCGAGTGGCGTCACGCCGACGAGCTTGCGGGACGCGGCCGCCATTGACGGCGCCCAAGGTTTCGCGATTGGCGTCGAGGGCGTCCAGCAAGACTTCGGCGCCTTTCCCGCGCTGCAGAACGTCACGCTCGATATCGCCCCCGGAGAGCTCGTCGCGCTGCTCGGTCCGTCCGGTTCGGGCAAGACGACACTGCTGCGCGTGATCGCGGGCCTCAACACGCCCAATCGCGGCCGCGTCCTGTTCAACGGCGAGGACGCCACAAATCTGCGCGTGCAGGATCGCCGCGTCGGCTTCGTCTTTCAGAATTACGCCTTGTTCAAGCATATGACGGTTTCGGACAACATCGCTTATGGGTTGCGGGTGCGTCCCTGGCGGGAGCGCCCGTCGAGGGCGGATATTAAGGCCCGGGTGCAGGAGCTGCTCTCCTTCGTGCAGCTAGAAGGCTTGGACAAGCGCTATCCCGCGCAGCTTTCGGGCGGCCAGCGCCAGCGTGTCGCGCTTGCGCGCGCGCTCGCCATCGAACCGCGCGTGCTGCTGCTCGACGAGCCTTTCGGCGCGCTGGACGCCCGCGTGCGCAAGGATCTGAGGCGCTGGCTGCGAGAGGTCCATAAGCGGACGCGCCTGACGACGGTCTTCGTCACCCATGACCAGGACGAAGCCATGGAGCTCGCAGACCGCGTCGTCGTGTTGAACGAGGGCCGGATCGAGCAGATCGGCACGCCGGAAGAGCTCTATGACAAGCCCGCTTCGCCTTTCGTGATCTCTTTTGTCGGCGAAGCTGTCGCGCTGCCGGTCAAAGTCGCGAACGGGCATGTGATTTTCGGCGGTCGCGAGATTCATATTGACACCGGCGGGCTGCGCAACGGCGCGGCGCGCGTGTTCTTCCGTCCTGCCGACATCGTCATCGCCGAGAATGGGGTAGGAGAGCTTGAAGGCCGAGTGGAGAACCTGCGGCGCACGCCGTCAGGAGTGCGCGCGACGATCGCCATCGACGGCTACGATCAGATGCTAGAGATCGACTCCTCGATCGAGGACGCGGCGACGCTTGGAGACCGCGTTCCGCTGTCGCTAGCGAGAGCCAAGATATTCCCAGCCGAAGCGCCGGAGGTCGTCGACTTCGCCGACGCCGGCGAAGGGATTTAGCGTGAACCGAATGATGACGCGCGAGGCGGGCGGGCGGGGAACGGTTAGAGCCAACGACAGACGCGAAGCGAAGTCCGCTTATTCAAAGAACCCTGCTGATCTTGGGATGAGGCGAGCGGATAGCACCCCCTTCGTCGAGCGAATTAGCCGCAAAGTTTCGGGGTTCACGTCAGCGTTCAGGTCGATAAGCGTGAAGGCGTACTTGTCCCTGGATTTATTCAAGAGATTTTCAATGTTCAGCTCTGCTGCGGCCAGCGCAGAGGAAATCTGGCTCACAACGCCGGGGATATTTTCATTGGCGATCGCCAGACGAGCGCCGCTCCCCCGAGGCAGCGTGACTTTCGGGAAATTCACCGAGTTACGGATCTCGCCGTTTTCGAGGAAATCCACGACTGATTCAGTGACCGAGTTAACGCAATTGGATTCCGCTTCAGCCGTTGACGCGCCGAGATGCGGCAATACGATGGCGCGCGCCTGCTCGAGTATGGCGCGGGTTGCGAAATCGGTGACGTAGGCGTGTAGCCTGCCTGATTGGAGTGCGGCGCAAACCGCGGCCTCATCGACGACCTCGGCGCGGGAAAAGTTGATCAAGACGGCTCCATCGTTCAAGCTTCTAAGTCGCCCCGCGTCGACCATGCGCCTTGTGTCATTGTCGAGCGGAATGTGAAGCGTGAGAAAGTCCACCTTCGCCAGCAAATCATCGAGATTGTTAACGTTCACGACCGACGGCGATAAGTGCAGAGCGTGCTCGACCGTCAGGAGGGGGTCAAAACCATAGACATGCATTCCCAGTTGGAGCGCCGTATTGGCGACCTTGACGCCGATGGCCCCCAAACCGACGACGCCCAGTTTCTTCCCTGTTAGCTCGAAACCGCCAAATCTCTTCTTTTCTTTTTCGACCTGCTTCTGGAGGCTTGCGTCGTCGCCTTGCAGGCCGCGGACGAAATCCGCTGCGGCGACGATGTTGCGGGAGGCGAGAAACAATGCCGCAATCGTCAGTTCCTTGACGGCGTTGGCGTTGGCGCCTGGCGCGGTGAATACGGGAATGCCGCGCTTCGAAAGCGTCTCTACCGGGATGTTGTTTACGCCGGAACCGGCTCGGCCTATCGCCAACACTGTTTCGGGAATCGGCGCGCCATGCAGGTCATGCGAGCGCAAGAGAATTGCATCCGGACGCAGAACGTCGGGAGCAATCGAGAACTTTTCCCGCGGCAGCCAATTCAGGCGATCAGCGGGAATGTTGTCGAAAGTTTGCACGTTGAACATGGGTTATCCCCGTCGTTTCTCGAAGTCGCGCATGAATGAGACGAGAGCGTCGACCCCTTCTTCGGGCATTGCGTTATAGACGCTGGCCCGAACCCCGCCCACCGAACGATGTCCCTCGAGCGTCACTAGCCCAGCCTCCTTCGCTTCTTCGAGAAACGCCTTTTCGAGAGTGTGATCAGCGAGATGGAAGGGCGCGTTCATTCGCGATCGCACGGCTGGATCTACAGGGCTCGAATAAAGCGACGAGCCATCGATGGCCGCATACAGCTTCGTCGCTTTACGAATGTTGTGGACCTCAATCGCTTTCAGACCGCCTTGCTCCTTCAGCCACTCCAACATGAGCCCCGCCATGTATACGGCATAGGTCGGCGGGGTGTTGACCATCGATCGCTCGTCGGCCTGCTGCGGATAATCGAAGATCGATGGCGTCCCCGGCCAGGCATGCCCGATCAAATCCTCTCGAACGATCACGACGGCCAAGCCAGCCAGCCCGAGGTTTTTTTGAGCGCTTCCATAGATCAACGCGTATTGTGTCACGTCCACAGGCCGGGAGAGAATGTTCGACGACATGTCGGCGACCAACGGCACGTCGCCGACCTCCGGCGGCGCATGAAACTCAACGCCGCCGATCGTTTCGTTCGCTGTGTAGTGCAGATAGGCGGCGTCCGGATCTACGCGCCACGTTGCTCGCGGAGGAATTGTCGTAAAATTGCTTTCCTTGCCGCTGGCGGCTATTTGCACCTCTCCAAACAGCCTTGCCTCTGCGATGGCTTTCTCGGACCAGTAGCCGGTGCTGACGTATGAAGCCGTTCTCCTGCCGCGCCAAAGATTCATAGGCACGGCGGCAAATTGCCCGCTCGCGCCTCCCGCAAGAAAAAGAACTTTGTAGTGCTTGGGGACGGCCAACAGTTCGCGAAGATCGGCCTCGGCCTTTTCGGCAATGCTGATGAACTCTTTTCCGCGGTGGCTCAGCTCCATCGGAGACAAGCCTGTCGCTCGCCAGCCCTCCAACTCCTCCCGCGCTTTCTCCAAAACAGCGTTGGGAAGCGCTGCGGGCCCAGGGCTGAAATTGTAGACCCTTGTCATCTAACCTCATCCTTGGCGCTGGCCGCGTTCTGCTCCTGTTCGACAGTCGGTCAAGCGGGATTATTTTCCGGCGGCTCAAGGAGGCCGTGCCTGCGCGTGCGAACGGGGGGACTCCTCGATGTTGAGGCGATCAAAGTCGCGGACCGGCGCCCTCCCGGGCAAGCACCCTAAATTCCCGCTCCGTCGTTGAACGATTCGGTGCGCGCTTTCGCTTGGGTGACGTTGCTTTTCGGCGGCACGCTGTGGGTCAGCCACACATTGCCGCCGATCGACGAGCCTTGACCGACAGTGATGCGCCCGAGAACGGTGGCGCCCGCGTAGATAACGACGTCATCCTCAACAATGGGATGGCGGGGTTGTCCTTTGATCAGAGCGCCGGTTTCGTCCTTTTCGAAGTGTTTTGCGCCCAGCGTCACAGCCTGATAGAGACGGACGCGCCGACCGATGACGGCCGTTTCGCCAATGACAACTCCGGTTCCGTGATCGATGAAAAAGCTTTCCCCTATTTCTGCCCCAGGATGAATATCGACGGCGGTTTCGGAATGCGCGATCTCAGCGATGATCCGTGCGAGCATAGGCGCCCCAGACAGGTAGAGCCGGTGCGCGAGGCGATGACGAATAACCGCAGCGACGCCCGGATAGCAGAACACGATCTCATCGATGCTTTTCGCCGCTGGATCGCCGTCATAGGCGGCGCGGATGTCCGTATCGAGCAGAGCTCGAATCCTAGGCAGCTCCGCCGCAAGCTCCTCGGTGATCTCGATCGCCTTCCGCGTAGCATCACCGGTGGTCGTTCCGTCGCTCGCAAAAAGAGCGAGCTCTCGACGGACTTGGTCTTGAAGCGAGCGGAGCGAGATTGCGAGCGTGCGCGCCAGGAAATCGTTGGTCCTCTCTAGGGTAAGTCCGGGGGGCCCGAAATGCCTCGGGTAGAGAACCGAAACGAGCCCCTTGATGATTTCGGCCACCGCTTCTCGGGACGGCAGCTCGGGCGGAGGCGCTCCGTGGTAGCGTTTGGTTTGGGACGCCGTTCGCAGAGCCTGCAACTGAGCGAGGATCGAGTCGTGATTGGCACAGCTCTCGGCGCCGGCTGCACGCACAGGATCTGAGGTCACGCCGCGACCCCCTGAGCGTTGAAAAGGCCCTCAAAAAGAACCGTGCTCAGATATCGCTCGCCGGAGTCCGGCAATATCACGACGATCGTCTTTCCCTCATTCTCCGGACGTTTTGCGAGCCGCGCCGCAACTGCGACGGCCGCGCCGCATGAAATGCCTGAGAGTATCCCTTCTTCGCTCGTGAGCCGTCGCGCATAAAGGAGCGCTTCCTCATTGCTGACCTGTTCGATGTCGTCGACGAGAGAAAGGTCCAAGACGTCGGGAACGAATCCTGCGCCGATGCCCTGGATCTTGTGTGGAGCGGGCTTCAGCGGCTCGCCTGCTCGCCTCTGTGTAAGGACCGGGCTCGCTGAGGGCTCGACGGCGACAGAGCGTATTGGCTTGCCTTTAACCTGCTTGATGAAGCGCGAAACGCCGGTGATCGTGCCGCCGGTGCCAACGCCCGAAACGAAAATGTCCACGCCGCCGTCGGTGTCGTCCCAGATCTCCGGACCGGTAGTCCTCTCGTGTATGGCCGGGTTCGCTGGATTCGTGAATTGCTGCAGCAAAACGTAGCGGTCAGGGTCCGAAGCGACAATTTCTTCCGCTCTTGAGACGGCGCCCGTCATGCCTCGCGGGCCTTCGGTCAGCACGAGCTTTGCGCCAAAGGCGAGCAACAGCTTGCGCCTTTCAAGGCTCATTGTTTCCGGCATGGTGAGGGTAAGCGGGAACCCGCGCGCCGCGGCGACATAAGCGAGAGCAATGCCGGTGTTGCCGCTCGTCGGTTCGACGATTTCTTTGCCGGGTCCGAGGAGCCCCCGCTCTTCGGCGTCCCAGATCATCGAGGCGCCGATCCGACATTTCACCGAATAAGCCGGATTTCTTCCCTCGATTTTCGCCAGAACGGTCGCCCCAGCGCCATCCGTCACGCGGTTGAGGCGGACGAGCGGCGTGCGGCCGATGGAATGGGAATTGTCTTCGAACCAGCGGGGCATTGTGCTCTCCTATTACTCGACAGAAACGATAGAGTGTGTAGGCCAGTTATGCAAGGGCATTGTGTGTTGACAGTGGCCGAAGGCCAGCCCTTACAAGGGGACGGCCATAGACAACAATCGTTCGCCAGGGTCCGGGGCTTTGCTGAATGCAGCCTTTCGCTTCATTCGTTCAGCGCCTTTCAGGCGCGCCACTGGAACGATTCCTACCCACAGCGAACAGCGAGGAGCCACCGAACATCGGCTTCGCGAGAAATGCTTTTGACGTTGATTGGAGCGTTGAGACCATATGCCGCATGCGACCGAATTTGGACAACGTCGCGGTCTCGCTCTGGTGCGAGAATGAACTCGGCGCCGAGCTAAACTCTTCGCGTCCTTCTCCGCAAAGGTGGGTCCTTCCCCGCAAAGGTGTCTTCTTTGCGGATACGTCTCTGCGAGATGCGCATTTTCGCGGCTAGGCCATGTGCGCGGGCGCCTGAGGGCTGAACGCTGGATTGATGAAGAATTTGGAAAAATTGGTGATCAGCCCTGCGGAGACGAGCGGCGAGAGATCGGCTTCGAGCGCATCGGCAAGGCTCTTCTTGCACACCTCCCGCCCCTGAACGTGAAGAGAAAAAGTTTTGATATGAGCAGCCTTTTTCTCGCTGTCTTTGATCCTCGCCTTGGTCCAGCAGTAGACAGGAAAATGTTCGGGGCCGAGCCCCTCGGCATCCGCCACATACGCCGCGAAGGCGTCGTATTGGTTTCTGAGTTCCGCGCGATGCTTGTGCAAGACGTCGGTCAGTGGCTTAATCGCCAGATTGCTGCGCCCCCTGCGCACGATCTCCGCCTGGCGATCGTCGAGGTCGACGTGGATTTGATTTTTCGACTCGATGGTGATCGGCTTGTTCCCTGCGTTCGCGACGCACCGCTCATCAGCTCGCCGCGAAAGGATGTTTGGCGGTCACGCGGGCTGAGAGGACAGCTTGCGCGCTCGGATCTCCCGCAAGAGCGCGCGCGATCGCCTCCTTTGTGGCTCGATAATTGAAATCCTGAATCTTCGCGTCGTCATTCGCTTCCCAATGGATGAACACACCGACGGAAATGAAGAGATCATCCGCGCGTTCGATCGGGATAACCCCCTCCGCCACGGAATCCGCGACAGCCTTCGCGACCCCGAACTGCGCCGGCCCGAACATTTGCACGGCCTGCTTCGCGTTCTTGATGGTCACCTTGTTGAAGAGGATCGTATGCGGCTTGACCGGAAGATTGGGGGCGAGAACCGCCAAGAGGGTCGTGAAGCCGTCCTTGTTGTTTACAAGCGCGTTGGCGAAGGCTTTTTCGGCGACGCTGCCGCGCGGCCCGATGAGGAGGTCGATGTGCGCGACTTCGTTTCCTTCGCCGACGAGCGATTCTCCCACTCCCAATCTTCCGTTGGACTTTTTGGCCCCCGAAAGCTTGGATTGCAACGAGGCGAAAACTTGGTTGATGAACGACGACATTTTCCTGATGTCTCCTTCCTGGGTGGCTGCGGGCGCGAGGGAACGCAAGAGCGCCCGCAGCCCTCGCCTGGGACGGCGCCCCCAAGAGAGCGCCGCTAGCGCGAGTTTCTCCGTTGCTCAGCCTGCCGCGAAAGGATGCTTGACCTCATTGCGCTTGGCGACGACTTCCGCGGCCTTCGGTTCGCCGGCGACTGCGCGCGCGATCGCTTGCTTGGTCGCCTCGTAATTGTAGTCCTGGATTTTCTTGTCGTCGTTCGCGTCCCAATGAATGAACACGCCAACCGAGATGAACAGATCGTCCGCCTCGTCGAGCGGAATCACGCCCTCCGCGACCGAGTCGGCGACCGCCTTCGCGACGCCATGCTGCGCCGGTCCAAAGAGCTGCACCGCTTGCTTGGCTCCTTTGATGGTCACCTTGTTGAACAGGATTGTGTTGGGCTTCGTGAGGAGATTTGGGGCAACGACCGCGAGGAGCGTCGTGAACCCGTCCTTGTTGTTCACGAGCGCGTTCGCAAATGCAGCCTCGGCAGCGGAGCCGCGCGGACCGATCAGCAAGTCGATATGAGCCACCTCATTGCCTTCGCCAACCAGGGACTCCCCTACCAGCAGCTTATTGATTTTCGCCATTTACCCATTCCTCGTCGGGTTGGTG
>Ga0187781_10001820_pt1 | contig 16215 bp, 16 predicted proteins | sample 0715_SJ02_MP02_2_FD_132447 | JGI IMG/M metagenome (GOLD analysis project Ga0187781, IMG submission 132447) | Tropical peat soil microbial communities from peatlands in Department of Meta, Colombia - 0715_SJ02_MP02_20_MG | ecosystem: Environmental > Terrestrial > Soil > Wetlands > Peat | place...
CCACTCTTTGAAATCTCGACCGATAAGGTCGACGCAGAAATTCCATCCCCCTCGGCAGGCGTGCTGAAAGAGATCAAGATTCCCGAAGGCCAGACCGTTCCGATCCAGACCGTCGTCGCCGTCATTGATGGAGCCGCTTCGGGCGCCGCCACCGCGCCCGAGGCCTCTGCGCCTGCCGCCGCACCAAAACCGGCACCCACCCCAGCACCATCTGCGGCTGCTCCCGCTGCGGCGGCCAAACCGGCAACCCCGGCTCCGGTCCCCACCCCAGCCGCTTCTGTAACCTCAGCGCCTGCCTCCGGCGCAGCCGCGGAGCGCATCCACTCCTCCCCCCTTGTCCGCCGTCTGGCCAAGGAGCACGGCATCGATCTCGCATCTCTCGAAGGCACCGGTGCAGGTGGCCGCATCACCAAGGAAGACATCGAATCCGTCATTGCCGCGCAATCGACCGCCGCAGCGGCCCCTTCTGCCGCTCCGTCCGCTCCCGCTGCGCGTCCTGCTACACCGCCGCCTCCGCCGGCCCCGCTTGCTGCGCCCGGCGCGCCTGCTGTTCACGGCAGTCAGTTTGTTCCCGCGCTGCAGGTCGGCGTCCCCCGCGAACGGATCTATTTCGGCAGCTACGAAATCCAGCCGCTCAGCGTCATGCGCCAGAAAATCGCCGAGCACATGGTCGCCTCCAAGCACGTTTCGCCGCATGTCTACTCCGTCGACGAAATCGACATGAGCAAGATCGCTGCGCTGCGCGCCAAGTCCAAGGACGATTTCGAGAAGCGCTACGAGACCAAGCTCACCTTCATGCCCTTCTTCGTGAAAGCCGCCGTGGCCGGCCTGCGTGCCTATCCCACGCTTAACGCTTCGCTCGACGGCACCAACATCGTCCTGCACAAGGAAGTGAACATCGGCATCGCCGTCGCTCTCGACTGGGGTCTCATCGTTCCCATCATCAAGAACGCGGACGAGAAGAATTTCCTCGGCATTCAGCGCAATCTGAACGACCTCGCCGAGCGCGCCCGCACCAAGAAGCTTAAGCCCGAGGAAGTTCAGGAGGGCACTTTCTCCATCACCAATCCCGGTGTCTTCGGCGGCCTGTTCGGCCTGCCCGTGATCAGCCAGCCCAATGTCGGCATTCTCGGCCTCGGCGCCATCGAAAAGCGCCCTGTGGTCATCAACGACTCCATCGCCATCCGCTCCATGTGCTATGTCACCTTGAGCTACGACCACCGCGTCGTCGATGGTGCCATCGCTCACCAGTTCCTCCACAAGGTCAAGGAAACCCTGGAAAACTGGTCCGAGCCTCTGATCTAGGCTTCTTCTCAATTCGAAAGCCCGGGCATTTGTTCCTCGCCCGGGCTTTTTCGTCTCATCGCGAAAATTGGCCGCACCGATTCTTCAGCCTTCTGACAATTACCGCCCCTCCTCTCCTCCTGTTGTACGATATCCCGTTCGCTCCAACTTAGGAGGCCACGCGCCCCATGCTTGCCCGCCGCGAATTTCTACGAACCAGCCTTCTCGCCACCGGCGCCGCTGTCTGTTCCAAGCCTCAAATGCTCGTCGCCGCAAGCGCCTCGGACTCCCGCATCGAAATCCTTCTCGACGAACCGCTCGGAGTCATCTCTCCCAACATCTACGGCCACTTCACCGAACATCTCGGCGGCGTCATCTACGACGGCATCTGGGTCGGCGAAAACTCTTCCGTCCCCAACGTGAACGGCATCCGCAAACGCCTGGTCGATGAGCTGCGCAAAATCAAAGCACCCGTAGTGCGCTATCCCGGTGGCTGCTTTGCGGACAGCTACGATTGGCGCGACGGCGTCGGCCCCGCCGACAAGCGCCCCCGCCGCACCAATTTCTGGGGTGGAACGGAAGCAAACCACTTCGGCACCAACGAATTCGTGCAATTCTGCAGCCTCGCCGGAGCGCAGCCTTACCTCGCCGCGAATCTTCGCAGTCTTCCCGCGGAGGAGTTTTATCGCTGGGTGGAGTACTGCAATTCTCCTGCGGGCAGTACCACGCTCGCTGACCTCCGCGCCGCCTCCGGTTCGGCCGAGCCCTTCCACGTTCGCTTCTGGGGCGTCGGCAATGAATCCTGGGGCTGCGGCGGCAACTTTACCCCGCAGGAGTACGCCGTCGAATACCGCCGGTTTGTGACCTGGCTGCCCCATTATGGCAAGGGACAGGACCTCTTTCTGGTCGCTTCCGGTCCCTATTCCGAAGACTCCAGCTGGACCCGCGGTTTCTTCGAAGAGCTTCTCCGCAAAGGCCCCGACCAGCTCAATTCCGTCGATGGGCTGTCCGTTCATCACTATGCGTGGAACCTCAGTCGCGGCCGTACCACGGATTGGGATAAGGGCAAGGGCAATTCGCTCGAATTTGAGCCCGTCGATTGGTATGAACTTCTTCGCGAAGGCCAGCGCATGGAGGAGATCATCGGAAACCACTGGCGCGCCTTGGGCGAGTACGACCCGCAGCACCGCATTAAGCTCGTCGTGGACGAGTGGGGTCCATGGTACCGCCCAGGCTCGGAGGCAACGCCAGGCAACCAGCTCGAACAGATCCCCACGCTGCGCGATGCCGTCTTTTCCGCCATGACCATGGACATTTTTAATCGTCACCAGGAAAAAGTGGCAATGGCCAACTGCGCGCAGCTCATCAACTGCCTCAACAGCCTCTATCTTGCCCACGAAGACAAATTCTGCGTTACGCCCGTCGGCCTGGTGTTTGGCATGTACGCGGCGCACCAGGGCGGGCAATCCCTCCGCACGGTCATTTCCGCTCCTCCGGCCCGATACGATCGCGATGGAAAAACGGCGGCGTTCTGGGGCTTGCAGGGCTCCGCTTCTTTGCGCGGAAAGGACCTGGTCCTTACCGTCGTGAATCCCCATGTCAGCGAGCCACGCGAAACCGCCATCGATCTTAAAGGTGCGCGGGTGGCTTCTGCCTCGGCTACTACGTTGAGCAGTACCGACATCCATGCCCACAACACGTTTGCGGAACCCGCCGCCCTTGTGCCCCAATCGGAGCCCCTGACGCTGAATGGGCCTGCCTTCACCTACGTTTTTCCGCCCGCCTCCGTCACCCGACTCTCGCTCTCTTTGGCCTAGGCGCTACGGAGACGTGACTCGCGATCCATGTTCTCCGAATCCTTCGTGTTCTCTGGTGCTCCTCTGAGTCTTCTCTTCGCCTCTCGCACCCGCTGCTGTATCCTCCCTCCAGATGGAGAGACCCATGACTTTCCACTTTGACAGCGTCTTCTATTACGTCTCCGACCTCGACCGCAGCATCGGCTTCTACCGTGAGATTTTCGGCTTTCCCTTGCTCTCGCGGGACGCCGTCGCCCGTTTTGATATAGATGGTGTGCTCTTCGAGCTCGCTCCTTTACCCGCCGGAGAGCTGCCGCGCCGCGGCGGAAACGCCCGCCTTTGCCTGTGCGTGGACAATGTCGAAGCCGCTTTGCAGGAATTGAAAGGAAAAGGTGTGGTCACCAGGGAAGCGCAGGAAAAATCCAACGGCGTCCTGGGCGCTCTGGAAGATCCCGACGGCAACGAGCTCTGCCTCTGGCAGTACAAACAGTAATTAGGTATCGGTAATTATCGTAGTAGTTGTCGTCCGAGCAGCGCATCAGGTGCGCCTGCGCCCCCCCGCGCATTCGACTGCCTACAACATGCGGCATTATCTTATAGATCCTTATATGTTATGTAAGATATCGCCGGTGCTCCGGAATCTACTTTCCCCTTCTGGTACTCTCCTATCCTCTTTCTTTACGCACTGTTTTCCGCCCCGGTACTCCGGGCAAATAAAAAAGGCCCCCCAAAGCTATCGGGGGGCCTTTCGAATGGTCTCTTGGCCGATTACCGGCGGCGCTTTTTTCCGCCCTTCTTTGCCGCCTTTTTCGGCTTTGCCTTGGCCTTTTTCGCCGCCTTCTTCGCGGGTTTCTTGGCGGCCTTCTTCTTGGCAGGTTTTTTGGCCGCTTTGGGTGCCGGTTTCTTGGGCGCTGCCTTGGGTGCCGGACGCGCCGGCTCTTCCCCTTCGGCCTCTTCCGCGGGCTCCTCTTCCACGGAAAGAACGTCTTCCTCTTCTTCGATTATGGTTTCGCCGCCCAGTTCCTCGTCTTCCTCCAGGCGCGACAGCTCATCATCATCTTCGAACTGATCCTTCTCGAAATCCATGCTCTCCTCCCCTGCGGGCTCTTGCGAAGCCGTAATCCTTCTCATCGATTCGTTCTTACCTGCCGTAGCCGGAGACGACCGCGCTCCGTCCTTGCGCTTTGTTATCCCACTCCATCGTGCTTGTCAAGCGCTCTGCTCACTACTCGTTGTTGCCCGCCAAAACGGCCTATTTTTCCCTAATTCTTCGTTTCCCCCGTGCTTGGGGCCGGCTTCTTCTTTGGAGTCTGCTTGGAGGTCGTATGATGCACCGTCCGGGTCTCTGGGCCACCCCCCACGGTGTAAATCCGCAATACCATTCCCCGGCTCACGTGGCCGGATTTCAACCCGTTCCACTTCTTCACCTGTTCAGAGGTGACACTGAACTGGTCGGCGATCCCTCCGAGCGTGTCCCCCTTTCGCACCCGGTAGCGCACCAGCCGCGGCTTGCTCTCCGAAAGGGGCTGCGCCGCCGGGATGATCAGCTTCTCCCCGGCCTGCAGTTCCGATCCCCGTTCCAGCCCGTTGGCCTCGGCAATCGCCGTCGGCGTCACGCGGTACACCTTCGCAATCGACGTCAGCGTCTCCCCCGCCTCTACCCTGTGCCGTCTCCAACTGACCCACTTGTCCGGCGGAATATCCGCAATCTCCGCCGAGAACTTTTCAGACGTGCCCACCGGCAGGTGCAGCACGAACTCCGCGTCGTCCGGCGTAATCATGCGTAACAGCGAGGGGTTCAGCGTCCGCAGCGAATCCACGTCCACATCAATCGTCTCCGCCACCAGCCGAAGGTCGATCGCCCGCCCCGGCTTCACGGTGTCGGTCGGCACCGGGTCCTCGGGGTCCGCGGAAATTCCATAGTGCGCCGCGTCCTTGGCAATCAGCGTCAGGGCCAGAATAATCGGCACATAATTCTTGGTCTCCTTGGGCAACACGTTCCTCTTGTAAAGCTCCCAGAAGTCCGCGTAGCCTGTACGCTCGATTCCTTTCTGCACGTTCCCTGGCCCGCAGTTATATGCCGCCATCGCCAGGTACCAATCACCGTACAGCCCGTACAGATCGCGGAGATGCTGAGCTGCCGCCCGCGTGGCCTTCTCAGGATCCAGCCGCTCGTCCACCCACCAGCTCCGCTTTAGCCCGTACTCGTTCCCGCGCCACTGCACGAATTGCCAGATCCCCCGCGCGCCCGCCCGCGAAAGCGCCAGCGGCTGAAACGCGCTTTCTGCCTGCGCCAGATAAATCAGGTCCTGCGGCACGCCCTCTTCCTTCAAAATCCGCGAGATCATCTCCTGATACTTCCCCTTGCGCCGCAGCCCGTTCTCCACGATGGCTTTGCCCCTCGGCGTCTGGAAGAAGTTCAGGTAAGATACCACCACGTCATTCACCGTCAGCGGCAGGTCGTGAGACACGTTCTTCGCCACGTCCTCCGCCCGCTCTTTCAGCTTCGGGTCCACCGGAAAGGTGATCTCCGCCACTTCGTCAATCGGCGCGGGCACTGCCGGCGCTTCCGTGAAGCCGTCCCCGGCGCGGAAAGCCTGCAATTCGTAGGTATAGACTTTGTCCGTCACCTGGTGGAACAGTTCCTGCAGTTGCGGATCACTGTTCGGGTCGTACCCGCTCTCGAGGATCCAGTCCACCGCGTCGTCAAAATCACGCCGCGCCGCAGCCAGATGCCCCGCGTTGTAATTCGCTTCGCCCGACGCGAATTTCGCCTTCACCTGTTCGATCAAGTAAGGAATTCCTCCCCGGACGGGGGGCATAAACGAGGGAAACTCTTCCGCCGACAATTTCTTCAGCGGCAAATCGCCGACTGCCGGACTCTGTGGCGGGTCCTGCGGCTTCACCGCGCCGAGCGCCGGCGCCTTCGCTTGCACGGGCTTTTTGCCGGCGTCCTCGCAGGCGCACAGCCACGCCACCGCCAGAAGGCCGCACCCGGCTCCCGCCACTGCTCTGCGCTTTGTTCTTTGGCGCATCTTCTAATGGTATGAATCCCTTCCCGCCACGGTCAATCTTTTACCGCTTCACGTTCCAAATCCCGCACTCCGGCGTCTTGGTATAAGGGTAGAGAATAGACAAGGATCGGAAAGCAGCGATCCGATGTCAGGAAACCGCTCCTGCTTGAACTCTACCTTACCTCCGTGCCCTCCGTGGTAAGGCCTTCGCTTTCTCTTTTCCCTTTTCTATTTTCGAATTTTGCTTCAAATCCCGTCTTTCTCTTCCTCTCGCTCATCGCCACTGCCTTCTGCCCGTACCCAACTCAACACGCCACCAATCACCTACCTCTCCGCCCCAAGCCCCCTCTGTTATCCTCGCAACAGATTCTTACTTATCTAGGAGAGGAACTCCCTAATGAAACTCTGGTTACACCTGGCCGTGGCGCTCGTTGTCCCGCTGTCCGCCCACGCCCAGGCTCGCAAGCCCTGTGAAGACCTCAAATCCGAAATCGCAAAGAAAATGGACGCGCAAGGCGTAGCGTCCTACACCCTCGACATCGTGGATAAGGGCAAGGATACAGACGGCAAGGTCGTCGGCACTTGCGACGGCAATACCAAGAAAATCGTTTACCGCCGCGGCACCACACCAGCTGCGCCCGCTGACACGGCCAAGCCTTCAGCCTCTCAGTGAAACTGGAGTTCGAGCGCGTAAATCTCCTGAATACTTCGATCGCGGATCATCACCGGCGCATCCTCCGGCGTCAGCCCGATCCATCCGGCCAGAATGTCCACCACCTGCGGGACATCCTTTAGGCTCACGACATGTTCTATTTCGCTGTCTTTGACTCTTACGCGTACCAACTCGGCCGCACCCGCCTGCGTCTCCCGCATGTATACAAATTTCCCGTCATGCGTCCACTCGTTGTAGTTCAGATCTTCCCCCTCCGCCAGCGTGGACCACTTCTTCGTGGCGATGTCAAACAACATCAGCTTCGTCTGGCCGCTGGCGAAAGCCAGGATAGACCGGCCATCCGGGGTGCACCCCGTCTGTGACCGGCAGATTCAGGGCGTTCTTGGCCTTCTCATCGTTGGTAATCCGGATTGCATTGGCGACCGTCGGCGGCCTCGGCTGGCTCCGCCACAGGACGATACCAATCGCACAAAGCGCCGCAATGTTCGGCGATGATCCAGTTGCGTCTGCCCAATGCTCTCTTTCGAGGTATCTCTTCCACGCCGGTGGCTGTCCGCGTCTGGCCGTTTTTTCCAGCCAGTACCTCGACCGGCGCGATGAACCGGTAGCCCCGGCGCGGGAGCGTCTCTATAAAGGTAGGATTGTCCGCGGAATCGTTCAGCGTCTCCCGCAGGCGTTTTACCACGGTGTTGAGGGCCGTCTCGAATTCGACGAACGTATCCTCGTGCCACAGTGCGGACCGCAACTGCTCCCGGCTGACCATCTCTCCGGGCTTCAAACAGTTTCAGCAGAACTTGGCACGGCTGGTCTTGGAGCCTGAGTTTCACTCCACTCTTGCGTAGTTCGGCGGTTTGCGCATCGAGCTCGAAGGCGCCAAAGCGGTAGATGGCAGCGCTTGAGGAAGGCACAACCACTCCGCTCGGACGAGCGAAGTTGACCTATTTTAACACCTCTCAATCCCGGTATGTCCCGACATGTTCTTCTCTATCTCTTTGTGAATTCACTGCTTGCCGTGACATGCACGTTTCACCCGAGTTTCAGTTGACCCCTCTTCGCTCTTGTCCCACTCTCGCCGCCACCGCAACTGCGGACCAGGCGAAACTCCTGCTTTTCCGGTGCTCGTGGGGTCTCCCACCGGACGCTGAGCGGGGCAAATATCGCTTGGATGGGCATCGTCATCGTAAGGAGGAAAGGCACATGAGCAAAGAGCTTCGGAAAGGGATGTTCACGGTGGTTGTGGTGGCCGCGTTGGTTCTGTTCGTCGGGCGGAAGGCTGCTTCGGGCTATTCGTATCACGATAACGAACTGGTCGGAACCTGGAAAGTGACCGTGCAGTTGAACAACTGCGACGGCGGCCTCATTGGAGGGCCCTTTTCTTCTCTCCTGACGTTTGCCGAGGGCGAGACCATGATCGAAGACACGATGAATCCCGGATTTGCCGTCGGCCAGCGCGGCACCGGTCACGGTAGCTGGCAAACGCAGGGCTGGCACAAATACAGCGCTAAGAGCATTGCGTTCATCAATTTCACGACGCCCCCCACGACCACCCCGCCTTCGCCCGGCTTCAAGCAGGGTACCCAGACCATCACACAGGCGATTGAATTCACAAACGGTCCCGACACTTGGACGACCGAAGGCAATGCCCAGGTTGAATTCGCGGACACTACCGGCACGAGGTATCGCTCCGCGTGCGCCACCGCCACCCACCGCTTCGAATAACGGTTCTTGCCGTTGGCACAGGCTTCCGCTTGTGCTTCATGCCGAGGCCTCCGCTGTCCCCGCGCATGGTTTCAACCTGTGCATTTCGGTTTTGTGGTTACAATGCACTCGATTTTTCTCTTCTTGCTGCGTCAGCGTCTTTTTTCCAAGCTTTTTCGAGCGCCTGTGGGCAACGGGTTTATTTTTTCATCGGGCCTTTACCTTGGGGACATTACTTTGCCGGAAAATCTATTGCAGGACGGGGGAAAAACGCGTATTGTTTCTCCCTCTCCGGCGAACCGCCCCTGGCTAAGATCGGAAGGTGTGGCTGCCATGCAAGCGCAAGAAAGACCTCTCGACAAGAAAATCATTCGGGAGGAACTGAAAACAAAACGCAACCGCCTGCTTGAAAAATTCTTCAAGGATCCCTCGAACACGCGCTTCGCCGTCGAAATCCGCCATATCGACGATCAGATCGCCTACCTCACCGAACACCTCACCGCAGTCAAAAAGTCCGGTGTCGACCAGCCACTCTAGCGCCCTCGACGCCTGCTTGTAGCTACGCAATAGCGTCGCCTTCCCTGAGCCGTAAACTGACAACTGTCGACCGCCTTCTTCTGCGCTACACTCAAACTGCTGCGCCGCTCCGCGCTTCGGTCTTGACCCAGGAGAAATCTTCCCAACATGAAATGCCCCCCCGCCGTTCTCGCCGTACTATTCTGCCTGTCGTCTGCATTTGTCGCTTCTGCTCGCGAACCGCGCGCGCCTCATCCTCGCCCTGCCACCGCTACGACAGCCAAACCATCTTCCCTGCGCGAACTGGATTGGGACACGTACCTCGACAAAGTCCAGGGCGCGTGGATGGGCAAGATGATCGGCGTCACGTTCGGCCAGCCCTGGGAGTTTCAATACCAGAACACGCCGATCGGCTTCGACATCGCCGATTGGCCGCTTTCGCCCACGCGCATGAAGGATTACCGGGCACGCACGGACAACCGCAACAATGACGACATGCCGCCCGTCACCAGCGAAGCGGACAATCAGAAGGTCCGCATCAACTACGACTTTGTCGAAACTTCAGAGAAAGAGCACCCGAGCTTCGGCGCACCTGACAACGACGACATCTACATCAATCTGCTCTTCCTGTACTGCCTGCGCCGCTACGGCATCGACGTCGATCCTGTCACTGTGGCGCACGAATGGGACGCCAAAATCCGCAAGGTTTGGCACGCGAACGATGCCGGGCTCTCCAACATCCGCAAAGGCATTCTGCCGCCGCTTTCCGGCAATCCCCACTACAACCTGCACGCCGACGATATCGATTTCCAGATTGAGTCAGACATCTTCGGCATGATCTCTCCCGGCATGCCGCAAGTCTCCAACCGCTTCGACGACCGCATGGGCCACATCATGAATTACGGCGATGGCGTTTATGGCGGCATGTTCATCTCCGCGATGTATACCCAGGCGTTCTTTGCGAAGAACATTCGCGAAGTCGTCGAGAACGGCTTGAAAGCGATTCCGGAGAAGAGCCTGTACGCGAAGCTGATCCGCGACGTCATCGAGTGGCACGACGAAAACCCAAACGACTGGCTGAAAACGTGGCATCTGGTGCAGGCCAAGTGGGGCGAAGTCGATCATTGCCCGGACGGCTATAAACAGCCGTTCAATATCGACGCCAAGCTGAACGGCGGCTACGTCGTGATCGGCTTACTCTATGGCAACGGCGATTTCTATAAGACCATGAACTTCGCGACGCGCTGCGGGCAGGATGCGGATTGCAATCCCGCCAACGCTGCGGGTATTCTCGGCACACTTCTCGGCGCGCATGCGATTCCCGCGGAATACCGCGAACCTCTCCACAATACATACTGGAACAAAAGCCTCGCCAACTTGCCTGACTCGTATGAGATTGATGTGCTGGCCGGAGACACCGCGCTTGTGGGGCTGAAGGTCATTCTCGCCAATGGTGGTGAGGCGGTGACGCGCGACGGCAAGCTGATTCTCCGCATCCCCGTGCAGGAGCCCACGCCACCCGCCAAGCTTGAACAGATCCAGTGGAAAGACGACACGCCCGTCCTCGATTCCCAGCCTTAGTCCTGGCGAAGAAAGAAGTCCGCCGCGCTTCCAGGCTCCGGTAGCAAACGGAAATTCCTCTTGACACCCAAAGCGTTCCAGATAATAGTAAACCGTATGGTTAACTATTCCTCCCATCTCGACTCCACCTTCGGCGCGCTCTCCGACCCGACCCGCCGCGCCATTCTCGCCCGGCTCGCTCTCGGCGAAGCCACCGTCACCGAACTCGCGGAGCCGTTTCGCGTCTCTCTTCCCGCCATCTCCAAGCACCTGCGCGTGCTCGAGTCCGCCGGCCTGCTTCACCGCAATGTCGATGGCCGCATCCATCGATGCACGCTCGTGTCCGCGCCTATGAAGGAAGCAGCAAGCTGGATCGAGCAGTACCGCGCCTTCTGGGAGTCCCAACTGGATTCGCTCGCGAAATATCTGGAGTCCACGAAACAGGAGGCAGACACATGGCAATCCCGCAACCCTCGCACAGCGCGGAATTCCTCCTCGAAATCCGCCGCTTGCTCCACGCGCCGCGCGAGAAAGTCTTCGCGGCCTGGGCCGAGCGCGAGCAGCTAGAAAGGTGGATGGCCAAAGACGTTCCCCATCACGTGGTCATCCATCACGAGCAGGACATTCGCAGCGGGGGCCGCTGGCGCATGGAAGTCCATGACCCGCAGAAGAACGAGGTATATTGGGGGCAAGGAACGTACCTCCAAGTGAAGCCGCCCGAAAAAATTGTGTTTACCTGGTCGTGGACCAAGGAAACTCCCCAAGCTGGCGTCGTGGAGGACTGTCCACAGACGGAAGTCACCGTAGAGTTCTTCGACCGCAACGGCGATACCGAACTGGTGCTCACGCACCGCGGGCTGGCTTCCGCCAAGCTCCGCGACGAACACGAAACCGGTTGGATTGGCTGCCTCAACGAACTGGAAAAAACACTCTGAGAATTCTCAAGTCCCTTGGGAAACCTGGAAACTGTCGGTCTACTTTTACTGTGGAGGAAAAATATGTATCGCACCATTCTCGGGGCCGCGCTTCTCTCGCTGTCGTTTTCTAATCCCCTCCTCGCGCAGGAGACGCATTCGGGAGGACGATCAACGCCCGCATTCGATCAGCTGAAATCTCTTGCAGGGGAATGGGAAGGGAAAGCGGCCAGCGGCGGAACCACGAAAGTCACGTACAAAGTAGTCTCGAACGGCAGTGTCGTGATGGAACAGCTGCAGCCGGCAAAAGAAGCGGAAATGATCACCATGTACACGCTCGACGGGGACCACATCGTTGTGACGCACTATTGTTCCGCAGGCAATCAGCCCACGATGCAGACGGGGCCGGTCTCGGCCGCGACAGGAAAATACGATTTTTCCTTCGTCCGTGTGTCTGGAACAAAAACTCCCGACGAGGGCCATATGGCGGCGCTAACCCTGTCCATTACGGACAAGGACCACATAACGGAGAAATGGACCTTCGAGGACCATGGCAAGTCCATGGTCGAGACGTTTACCTACACGCGCATCAAGTAACCTAAGCACATGCGGAACAAGGCGCCACAGGAGCCCCACCCATAAACGTATTTTGCTTAGAGGTTGTTTACGGCCTTTAGATAGAGAAGGCGATTATTGCGCCACCTTCGCCACGACCTTGCGGACGGCCATGCCAAACATCAGGCGGGTGAATCCCGTCATCAGTAGATTTACGCCGACCAATGTTCCGATCGCCCAAACCGTGCTCGATGGCCAGTGAAACCAAATCAAGCCGCCGAGCAGAAGGGTGATGATGCCATTCAGCAAAACCCAGCCTGACGCTCCTTCGCCCTTCATGCGGAAATAGGAAACGATCTCGATGACGCCTTCTGCCAGGATGATTCCCGCGAGCAACAAGGTGAGCGTAGCCGTTCCCATGATGGTGTGCGTCAGGAAGTAGAATCCGCCGATCAGATACAGAATTCCCACCAGCACTTGAAAGATCACTTGCTTTGCGCCGCCGCCTTTAAACGCCGCTACGAAATGGAACACCGCGCCGATCACCAACAGCCAACCGACGAGTAAAGTCACACCCAGGCCCGCCACTCCAGGCTCGATGATCGCGAACATTCCCAGCACGATGAACAGAACCGCCGCGGCGATATACCATCCGGTGATTTTCTTCGCGACGGCTGCCGGGCTCCGCAATCCTTCCGTTGGACTTGCTGTTGCCATTGCACACCTCCACGATTGTCGTGTTTTGAGTTCGCCGCCTTCGGACGGTTATGGCGGCGATCGATCTATGCCAGGGCAGAACCGTGGTCATTCTACCCTCGAATTCCCGGTTTTCACTATGCATTCTTTCCGCACGCCGAGTCCTGATGGATTTCGTGATCAAGGTCACTAGGAGGCAGTGACGGCGAGGGCCCATTGCGTTTGAATGCCAACGGGGTGCGCGAATTCAATGTGCCTTATCACTGACTTCCGCGACGCAAGCTGACAGAGATAGTTGGATACAAGACGGTGAAGAGGGCGCAGAGGTTGCGGCGCAAGAGGAGGGAATGATGATTAGGCACAGGGCAAAACTCGAGACGATACGAGATTTTCTTGCACAGAAGCGCATTGCGATGGTCGGAGTATCGCGCGAAAACGCGAGCTTCAGCGAGAACGTGTTCAAGGAGTTTTGTAAGCGCGGATTCGATGTTGTGCCTGTGAATCCTTTTGTGAAGGAAGTGCTCGGGCGCAGGTGCTTCTCACGGGTGCAGGATATTCAACCGCCTGTAGGCGGGGCATTGCTGATGACGCCGCCGGTAGTGACCGAGACAGTCGTGAAGGACTGCGCCGAAGCGGGAATCAAGCGAGTTTGGATGCATCGCGCGGGCGGACAAGGCGCGGTAAGCGACAAGGCGGTGGAGTTCTGCCATGAGAAAGGGATTCAGGTCGTGCCGGGAGAGTGCCCGCTGATGTTCCTGCCAGACCGTGGATCTGTTCATTGGTTGCACGGCTTGTTCCGCAAAATCACAGGTCGCTATCCAAAACACGCACATGCGTAGGGTGGGTTCAATCGGATTCCAGCGCTTCGATGGGAGAGAGATTCCTCGCTCCGCTTGGTAATGACGGATAGGGACTGCGTGGAAGCTGGGGCGGGAGAAACGGAAAAGTGTGCATGCAACCCAGAGGATTCCGGCGATGGATAGAAAGCGATAACGGTGTGCTGATTCTGTTGTCTCTAGGTATTTTCTTGCTGCATGCGGCGACGAACGGCCGGTACGGATTTCATCGTGACGAACTGCTGACATACAGCAATGCGCGGCACCTCGAGTGGGGCTACGTCGTTTATCCACCCATCACCGCGTTTTTGGCCCGCGTGGAATTGGCGCTTTTCGGCACCTCGCTCTGGGGCTTCCGTTTCTTCCCCGCGTTATCGCACGGACTGACCGCGCTGCTTACCGGTCTCACCGCACGAGAGCTCGGCGGAAAGCGTGAGGCGCAGGTGGTGGCTGCGGCGGCAACGGTCATACAAGGACCTGCACTCGTTGCCGGATGGTTTCTTGGCTACACAACATTTGACTATCTATGTTGGGTGGTAGTGGCTTACACCGTAAGTTGTCTGCTTCGCTCGGAGGATCCACGTTGGTGGGTGACCATTGGAGCAACCGTTGCCTTGGGGATGATGACAAAATACTCGATGGCGTTCCTGGTGATGGGCGTTGTGGGTGGCTTGCTACTGACGCCGAACAGGCGTTATCTGAAGAGCCCATGGTTCTGGTGCGGCGTGGTTGTGGCGCTCCTGATCATGTTGCCCAACATTCTCTGGCAGATCCGGCATCAGTTTGTCTCTCTTGCCTACCTGAAGGCGATTCACGTACGCGATATCGGGTGGGGTTGGACGAACAACTTTTTGCTGAATCAGTTCTGGAGAAGCACAAATGTCGTCACGGTGCCGCTGTGGTGCGCCGGTCTCTGGTATGTGTATGTCACCTTGGAAGGGAAGCGTTATCGGATGCTTGGTTGGATGTATGTCTTTCCTCTGGTCTTGCTGTTTGCGGCAAGAGGGCGTGATTACTATCTGTCTCCGGCTTACCCGATGCTCTTCGCAGCGGGAGCAGTCTGGGGCGAGCAATGGGTTCCTTCGCTGAGCCCGGGAAGTGCCGCGAGAGTTCGAAGAATCACCTCTAGGGCTTTTGCGGTGGCCGGTCTTATCGTTGTTTCAGCGACACTACCAATTGCGCCTTTGAATTCGGCCTGGTGGCACGTTGCAGACGTCATGAATGGGGGCAATTTCAGCAACCAGATCGGCTGGCCAGACCTGGCTGAAACGGTAGCCAAGGTTCGTGACTCTCTGCCGGCCGAGGAGCGCGGCAGAGTGGGCGTTCTGGCAGGGGATGAAGGGGAGGCGGGGGCCGTGAACCTATTCGGCTCCGCTTACGGTTTGCCCGTGGCGATCAGCGGAATGAACTCCAACTGGTTCCGCGGTTACAGTGAACCACCGCCGAAAATCGTCATCGTGCTCGGAGAGCACCGCGACTTCACAGAAAGAAACTTCGAGTCGTGTGTGTCGGCTGGGCGGCTGACAAATCGATTTGGAATCGCGAATCGTTCTCTCATCGGATGGGACGAAGTCTTCGTGTGCCGGAACCTACGTCAACCCTGGCCGGAATTCTGGAAACATTTTCAGTATTACGGCTAGAAATCGGGGTCAAAGCTCCAACCTGTGCCTCACAGGCAGCTCAATTATTGCAACTTGCTCATAAGATGAGGGCTATCGTCTTTTACAACTCATTCATATTGGCGTCATATCCGCGTTACCACCGTTATTCACTCCCTTGTCACAATACGGACAAATCCTTATGAGCCACGAGGTGCCACAACCTGACCATGTCTATCGCAATCCGGCACGCTACGGTAGACTTCTACCGATGCGATCGCCAGCTCGTGAGCTGTATATGAAACGCATCCTAATCATCGAAGACGACCGCGACATCGTCGAATTGGTCCGCTATAACCTCGCCAATGAAGGCTTTCAAGTGGCTGCCGCCTACGATGGAAACAGCGGGCTAGCCACGATCAAGAAAACCCCGCCAGACCTTCTCCTGCTCGACCTCATGCTTCCCAAGATGTCCGGGCTGGAGATCTGCCGCGAAATCCGGAAGGAAGAGTCGCTGAACCGGCTGCCCGTGCTGATGCTGACAGCCCGCGGCGACGAGGCGGATCGCGTTGTTGGCCTCGAAATGGGCGCGGATGACTACGTCACCAAGCCATTCAGCCCGCGGGAGCTAATTGCGCGCGTGAAGGCGCTGTTGCGTCGGGCGGAGCCTCCCGCGGACGCGCCGAGAATTCTGGAAATCGGCAAGCTCGCCATCGATCCAGCGTCCTACCGTGTTAGCCATGGCGGAAAGCCGGTTCCGCTCAGCACGCTCGAATTTCGATTGCTCTATTACCTCGCCTCGCGTCCGAACCGGGTCTTCACGCGCGATCAGTTGCTTGATGCGGTGTGGGGCACGGATCGCTTCGTCACCCCCCGCAGCGTGGACGTGTACGTCCGGCGGCTGCGCGAGAAGATCGAAGCGGATCCGGAGAACCCACTGCATTTGAAAACGGTGCGCGGCGCGGGGTACTTATTCGAAACCCGTGCAACGTAAATTCTTCGGCAAACTGGCGCTGACCTACCTCGCGCTCCTGCTGAGCGTATTGCTCGCGGTGGATTTCCTTGCCGAGAGGGC
>Ga0187781_10001821_pt1 | contig 16214 bp, 14 predicted proteins | sample 0715_SJ02_MP02_2_FD_132447 | JGI IMG/M metagenome (GOLD analysis project Ga0187781, IMG submission 132447) | Tropical peat soil microbial communities from peatlands in Department of Meta, Colombia - 0715_SJ02_MP02_20_MG | ecosystem: Environmental > Terrestrial > Soil > Wetlands > Peat | place...
CGCAGTCCGCCGGGCCGGGGAGGGCCTCCCCAGTTCCCGTCGCCACCTTCTGGACGTTCCACGCCCCATACGCCGGGGAGTTCCTCGCGGCTGCCATCCAGGATCTTCACCGCTTCCATGGCCTTCACCCCGAATTCCCGGGCTCGGCTCTCCCTTGCCCCGCCCGAGGGCGGGACCTCTAACGACGCGGCAGGCTTCGCTTCATGCTGCGGACCGTCCAGTTGCTTCTCCCAGAGGAGCTTTCGACGCTGGGCTTCGACCCGGCCCGTTTCCCGGCCGAGCCGCCAGCCTGCTACCGGGCCTCCTGGCAGCTACCCGGACCGGACTTGCACCGGCAGGCGACGACGAGCTTGTCGTTGTCAGCTCAACCGAAAGGCATCACCTCCAACTGGCTGGGCGCACGAACGATCAGGGCTAGGTGTGAGCGTGGATGTCCTACGGGAGCGATTTCACTACGTGCACCCGGTCGAACCGTTGAACGCTGAAACCTCGCTCTCGCTAGAGCGCACCTTGATGCACGTCTCTGCTCTGGTTTCCTCTCCAGCGGAAGCGTAGATAGCCTTCCCAAGAAATCTCCCAGGTCTGTTCCGTCCAAGTCCCTCCGCCTCATCTCGGCGCCGCGCCAGCACTGTCCGAGTCAGAGCTGAGCCGTCTCGCGACCTCCTCGGGCGGCATGGCCCGGGAGTGCCGTCTGGACCATCGGAAAAGCACGAAGTCAATGAGAAGTCCTATCGCAACACCTACGACAAACCATGTAAGGCCACGGTCCACCAACCCCGAAGCGGGTACGTAGGCACACACGGGACCTCTGACGCCCAGAATGCATGGTCTGTACCGATACGGGGGAGCGGGTGCCGCAAGGTAACCGACCGCTCCAAGTACGAACGGCACAACCACGAAGATGAAGACACGCAAGTCGCGGCGCCGACGTTCGGGATGTCGAGCTAGGCGAAATTCGGGTGGATTTCCTGACCGCACCGCAACCTCCCTGCGCGACAGCCTCTACGCAGACCTAGCCCCCAGAGGCGAAACCCTCAGTCGCAAACACTAGAGAGCCGGTGTTGGCATTGACAAAATCCACACGAAAATTGTCATCCCGGCGGCTCCTATGCGCTGCGTCGGTCCCTCGTCCAGGCATCGGCGACATGGGCGGGCCAGTCCGTGACGCCGGCCTCGCCGCAGACGCACCTGTCGGACGCCGGCACAGCCGGCCCGTGGCCACCAGGGCGCCACGGCCCGACACGCTGTGGAGGCAGGTTCAGGCGCCGGGCGTGGGCGACGCCCAGCGGGAGCGGGAACGTCGAGACCGTGACCGGGTCTATCGACGCCGTCACGGACGCAGGGATCGCCTGGACAACGGCGTGCCGGTGGCGGACGGGTCGGGTGAACAGCCACCCAGCGACCACGGCCCAGAAGAGGTTCTCGGTGCTTGCCAGCAGCCACCGCAGGCCCGGGGTAAGCATGCTCCCGGCGACGCTGCATCAGTTTGGTTCCATCGCTCCAAGCGTACGGGACCGGTGTGTCAAACTCAGGGACGTGGTGCAAAGGCGACGGGTCCGCCGATAGTGGGCCAGTCCCGGTATTGCCTTATGGCGGTGCACGCTCACCCGGACGACGAGGCCTCCTCGACCGGCGGCATCCTCGCCAAGTACGTCGGCGAAGGCGTGCAGACCGTGCTCGTGACGTGCACCAACGGTGAGCTCGGCAACGCTCCGGACGGTTCGGCGCCCGGGGAGCCCGGCCATGACGAGGAGCTCGTGAAGGCGCACCGCCGCGCCGAGCTCGAGGAGAGCCGCCGCCTGCTCGGGATCAGCGATCTCGAGCTGCTCGGCTACCGCGACTCGGGCATGATGGGTTGGCCGCAGAACGACGCCCCCGGCGCTTTTTGGCAGGCCCCGGTCGCCGAGGCGGCCGGCCGCTTGGCGGCCCTCATGGAGAGGTACCAGCCTGAGGTCGTGGTGACCTACGACGAGAACGGTTTCTACGGCCACCCGGACCACATCCAGGCGCATCGCATCACCGTGGCCGCCGTCGCCTCCACCGGCATACCGAAGAAGCTCTACTACCCGGTCATCCCGCTCTCGGCCATGGAGGCGTTCGCGAGCGTGCTGCGCAGCGCCGGCGTGGAACCGCCGCAGGAAGCCGCCGACGCCCTCGACTTCGGCACCCCCGACGAGCAGATCGGCGCCTATATCGACTGCTCGGCCTTCGCCGAGACCAAGTTCCGCGCCCTCGAGGCCCACGCGAGCCAGACGGACAACTCGTTCTTTCTCGACCTCGGGCTGGAGCTGTTCAAGCAGGTCTTCTCGATCGAGGCGTACGTGCGGGCGCACGACACCACCGGCCATCCCACGCCGGAGGACGACCTCTTCGCCGGGCTCCGCTGAGACCGGCGGTTCCAATGCGCGTCTTCCTCTCGAGTGACATGGAGGGTACCGCCGGCATCGTCGACTGGTCGCAGTGCCGCCCGCCCGGGGCCGACTACGAGATGGGCCGGCGTCTCCTCCTCGACGAGGTGAACGCCGCCATCGACGGGGCGGTCGAGGCGGGTGCGACCGAGATCCTCGTCAACGACTCGCACGGCGCCATGGCGAACCTGCCGCCGGGCGAGCTGCACGCCGAGGCCGGCTACCTGTCGGGGCGCCACAAGCCCCTCTACATGATGCAGGGCCTCGACGCCTCCTTCGACGCCGTCTTCTTCGTCTCCTACCACGGCTCCATGGGCTCGGGCGGCGTCCTCTCCCACACCTACAACCCCCGGGCGGTCGCCGAGGCCCGCCTCAACGGTGTCGCCGTGGGCGAGGCCGGCATCAATGCCCTCGTCGCCCTCGCCCATGCGGTGCCCGTGGCGCTCGTCACCGGCGACCAGGTCACGATCGAAGAGACCGCCGCCGTGCTGCCCGCGGCCGTGGGAGTGGGCGTGAAACAAGCCGTCAGCCGCTTCTCCGCCTCCAGCTTGCATCCGAGCGTCGCCTGCGGCGCCATCCGCGCCGGCGCCAAGGCTGCCGTCGAGCGCACGAGGCGGGCCGACGTGAGCCTCCCGCCTATCGAGCTGCCCGCTCGCCTCGAGGTCGACTGGCTGACTGCCGACATGGCGGAGATGGCGACGTGGATCGGTGACGTCGAGCGGACGGCGCCGCGGACCGTCGAGATCAGGGGGGACGACCCACTCGGGATCTTCCGGCGTTTCCTCGCCGCCGTGGCCATCACCCGTGCGATCGTCGAAGGCTGACCGGTGTTCGAGGTCAGCGAAGAGCGCTTCGGCGAGATGATCGCCGACGCCCTCGCCTCCATCCCCGCCCAGCTGGCCGACCACATGGACAACGTGGCGATCTTCGTCGAAGACGAGGCGGAAGGGCGGCGCCTCTTCGGTCTCTACGAGGGCATCCCCCTCACGAAGCGATCAAGCGGCTATGGCATCGGCGGCGCCATGCCCGACAGGATCACGCTCTACCGCAAGGCCATCTGCTCGCACTGCTCGAGCGAGGCCGAAGTCGCCGAGCAGGTGCGGACGACGCTCGTGCACGAGGTGGCGCACCACTTCGGCATCAGCGACCCCCGCCTCGAAGAGCTCGGTTGGTAGGCGCCACTCGTCCCGCCGGCGCCGGGGTCACGTGCGGTTTGTCTCGAAGGTCTGCACATCGCTCAGGAGCACGCCCGGGCCCGACTCACCGCCGACGAGCCAGGCCTGTGAGCCGATGACCGTCGCTCCTGCATAGGCGACGGCGACGACGAGGTGCCCGGCCACGACGGCGCGCTGCTGGCTCGGCAACCATGCCCAGACCGTCTTGATGGCCGCGGGCGTGGCACCGGCGCTCGAGGTGGTCTCGCCTCCCGCCACGTAGACGACGCCGCCGAGGGTGGCGGCGGCCGCCCCGCTCACGGGCTCGGGCAGGGATCCGACGACGGTGGCTTGGCCTGAGGAGGGGTCGATCATCTGCACGGTGGCGACGGGGTCGCCGGCGTCGCTCCCGGCGACGGCCTCGCCCCCGAAGATATAGATACGGCCATCGAGGGCGGCCACGGCGGGGTAACGGACGGGCACGCGCAGTTCGGCGACCGTGGAGAAATGGCTCCCGTCGGACGTTGCGAGCACCTCCGGGTCCGCCGACACCCCGTTGTAACCGCCTATGACGTAGGCGACGTCCCCGATCGTGACGGCGGCCGCGTCCGCCCGCGGCTGCGGAAGAGGCCCGAGCATCGTGGCGGGCGCCGTGCTCTGCGCCCCGCCGCCGAGGCTCGGGAGGACCTGCACGGTCGTGAGCGGCGTCGTCGTGGCTCCGCCAAAGACATAGCCCTTCCCCCCGAGCACGACGCCGGCGGCGTCATGCAGGGGGGCCAACAGGTCCCCCACCTGCGTGGGCGCCCCCGAGGCGGCATTGACGTCGTAGATGCCCTCGTCGGAGGCGCCGGCGGTTTCGAGGCCCCCGGCCACGACGAGCGATTGCCCGGCGCCGGGGAGGACGACGCTACGGCTGAGAGGGGAGTTGAGCTGCCAGGAGAGCAGGTTGGCGGCGACGGCGGGGACGCGGGCGCCGACGGTGCCGGAGCCGGGTGGGACGGAGCTCGAAGTGCTGGTGCCGTGCCGGCGACTCCCCGCCGGCGTGGAGCCGCTCGTCAGGGCGACGATGAGGCCGATCAACAAGGCGACGAGGGCGACGAGGACGCCGAGGCGGATGTGGCCGGCGCGCCGAGCCGCACGTCGGCGCGCCTCGTAGCTCGGCCGGAACTGAGGTGGGCGGTACGCCACAGCACGACGATAGGCGGCCCGGATAATGGCTGCCGCCAGGTGCAACAATCCGGGCGCCGGCGCCGCCATCGCCATTCGCCGCTAGCTCGAGCCCTTCGCCGGAAGGATGACCGAAACCCAGACGACCGCCTCGGCCATGACCACGGTGTGAGCTCCCCCTCGTCGGAGCACCGGCTCGCATAGCTTGGGCATCGTGGCAGCCGGGCCTCCCCACCTCTGCGCCCCGCCCCCGTGACGAGCGTGTCCGGGCCCGTCCGCAAGCGGGTCGTCGTCCACGGCCGCGTGCAGGGTGTGTGGTTTCGTGAGTCGTGCCGGCAGGAGGCCGTCGCCCGCTCGGTGGGGGGCTGGGTGCGCAACTGCGACGACGGCTCGGTCCAGGCCGTCTTCGAGGGCTCGGGAGGCGCCGTCGAGGCGATGATCGCCTGGTGCCGGATCGGGCCGCCTCACGCCTCGGTGACGTCGGTCGTGAGCACAGAGGAGACCCCCATCGGCGAGGTGGCCTTTCGCGTCCGCTGAGCTCGCTGGTGCGCGAGCCTCCACGTCGCCGCCAGCCCGAGCGCCGCCGCCAGCAGGCACGAGCCGGCGCCGACGCCGAGGCCGACGCGGCCGTTCGTCTCGGCGATGATCCAACCGAGCAGCGGCCCCCCGATCGGCGTCGTGCCGAGGAAGGCCACGGCCCACAACGACATGACCCGCCCGCGCATGGACGGCTCCGCTTCCAGCTGCAGCGTCGTGTTCCCCGTCGCCAGGAACGACACGCTCGCGAAGCCGACGAGGCCGAGAGCCGCCAGCTCGAGGGCGAGCAGGGGCGAGAAGGCAGCCACGGCCATGGCGAGCCCGAGCGCCGCGGCCGCCATCGTGAAGGGACGCAGGCCGGTCTTGCCGCGGGTGGCCGTCACGAGGCCGCCGAGGACGGCGCCGATCCCCATGGCGGCCGTCATGAAGCCGTAGGCCTCGGCGCCCCCGTGGAACGTGCCCTTGGCGACCACCGGGAGGACGACCTGGAACTCGTAGGCGAGCGTGCCGACGATCCCCATCATGACGAGGGGCACGAGCAGGCGAGGCGTGTGCGCCACGTAGTGGAACCCCTCCCGCACCTGCCCCTTCGCCCGCCCAGCCGGCGGGCTCGGCTGCAGGAGCGTCCGGTCCATCGTCATGAGCGAGAACACGACGGCGATGAAGCTGGCGGCGTTCAGGAGGAAGCAGATGCCCACCCCGACCGTGGCGATGAGCACGCCGGCGACGGCCGGGCCGACGGCGCGAGCGGCGTTGAAGAGGGTGGAGTTGAGGCTGACGGCGTTGCGCACCTCGTCGGGACCGACCATCTCGAGAACAAAGGCCTGGCGGGTGGGGTTCTCGAAGGTGTTGTTCAACCCGAGGACGGCGGCGAGGACGAGGATCTCCCAGAAACGCACCACCCCGAGCACGGTGAGGAGCCCGAGCACGAGCGCCTGCACCCCCATGGCCGACTGCAGCACCACCATGAGGCGACGCTTGTCGACCCGGTCGGCGATGACACCCCCGTAAGGCCCGAGGACGAGCACGGGGAGGGTCTGCAGGGCGACGGCCAGGCCGAGATCGGTGGCCGAGTGGGTGAGGACATAGACGAGCCAGGACTGCGCCACCGACTGCATCCAGGTGCCGACGAGGGAGATGGCCTGCCCCGTGTAGAAGCGCCGGAAGTTGGGGACGTTGAGAGCCGAGAACGTGCGCCGCCCGATGGCGAAGAGGCGGCTCACGGGCCGCTCGCCTCCAGTGCGCTCACGGCGGGTCGCTCGAGCAGTCGCTCCGCCAGCTGCTCGAGGGCCGGTAGTGCCGCCAGCACGGCTGCGCGATCGGCGGCAGGCAGGCGATCGAGCTCGCTCGAGAGCACGTCGGTCCGTTCGCTCCTCACTCGGTCGTGGAGGGCTGTCCCCGCCTCGGTGACTTCGACGCGGCACACCCGTCCGTCGCGGGCGTCGGGGAGGCGCCGCAGCAGGCCCTGCTCCTCCAGCTTGGCGACCACCCGGGAGAGCATCGTCGGGTTCAACCCCGCCTGGCCGGCCAGCAGTGAGAGCTTCACAGGCCCTAGGCGCGCCACGGTCTGAAGGACGTCGACCTCCGTCGTCGTGAGCGAACCGGCGGCCGCCGTCGGCCTCAGGCGCTTCGAGAGCCGGGCCACGGCGATCCGCAGCCGGGCGGGAGCGTCAGCGCCCACGTCGTCCACGACCGCTGTCGTCATGGCCACCACTCCTTCTGATCCCTCCAGCTGGTCCTTCCAGCCGTCCTTCCGGTCGACCGGGGCCCCTTGGGCCTCCTCCGTGCTTATTTGCTTGCTAGCAAGCATATTAGTCGGCGGCGACGGCCCACCGGGTCGGGGCGGGTCGCGGCGCCGCCGGGGCGATTCCGCGCGTCAAAGTGGGAGTCGCATGCAACCTTTTGGCCCCCCCGGAGTGTGGAGAGTTAGACGAGGGAAGGGCCGCCATGGCCGCAACTGATGAGTTCGGTGAGTTGTATGAGGCAAGCCGCGAGCGGCTCGCCGGGCAGCTCTACGCGCTCACCGGTGACGAGCACGGTGCCGTCGACCTCGTGCAGGAAGCTTTCGCCCGGACCTGGGCGAAGTGGGATCGGATCGCCAACTACGACGATCCGGAGGCCTTTGTCCGCCGTGTCGCCTTCAACCTGGCGAAGAACCAGTGGCGTCGGGTCCGACGGACACTGCTGCGCGGATCGCCTCCGGACCGGGAGCAGGCGGCCTCCGATCCCTCCGACCACCAGGCCCTCGTGGACGCCCTGCTCACCCTGTCCATCCACGAACGAGAGGCGATCGTGCTCCACTACCTGGCGGGCGAGCCCATCGAGGAGATCGCCGGGGACCTCGGCGTCCCCGCCGGCACGGTCAAATCGTGGCTGGCTCGCGGCCGGGCGCACCTGGCCGAGCGCCTCTCCGTGGAGGATCCCGAGGAGATGACCCGCCGTGGATGACCACAACGACCCGTTGGACACCGCCTTCCAAAGCCTGCGAAACCCGCCTCGCCCTCACACCTGGGCCTCCGCCGAGGACCTGCAGCGCCGCGCCGCCAGCCGCAAGCGCAGGCGCCTCGCCGCCGGCTCTGGCGGCACGAGCGTGCTCCTGGCCGCCGTGCTCGTCATCTCGCTCGTGATCGCGGGCGACCGCGGGCGAGGGCTGCCGGGCACGTCCGGTGCCATCCAGCGCGTCGCCGGACCGGCCGGGTCCTACCAGCTCGTCGCCGACGTGAAGCTCAACGAGACGCGTGGCACGGCCCGGAGCGAGGCGGAGGTCGCCCTCGCCGAGGAGACCTTCGCCCTGCGTCTCACCCAGCTCGAATTAGCGGGCTCCTCCGGCGGCAACGTGCTCCTCTCGCCCATGAGCGCCCACATCGACCTGTCGATGCTGGAGCTGGGCGCGGGCGGGGCGACCGCTCACGAGGTCGCCGCCGCGCTCCAGACCTCGGGCCTGTCCCCCATCGGGCAGGCCGCCGCTTGGAACGGCGTCCTGCAAAGCCTCATCGGTGGTGAATCCGCCGGCGAGCTCAATCTGGCGAACTCCATCTGGGTGCGGCTCGGACTGCAGGTCGAGGCGAGTTTCTTGCGCGAGGAGGCGGAAACTTTCGGCAACCAGACCTACCAGGCCGACTTCGAGACCAACGAGGCTGAGCAGGCGATCAACGCCTGGGTCTCGCAGGAGACGGCCGGGCGCATCAAGCAGCTGTACAAGCCGGGTCAGCTCAGCAAGACCACAGAGGTCGTGCTCGCCAACGCCCTTCACTTCCACGCCGCCTGGCAGAAGGGCCTGTTGGCGGATGCCTCCGTCGCCGACGAGCCCTTCTACCTCTCCTCTGGCGGAAGCGTCTCCGTGCCGATGGTCGTGGACTCGGAAGCCACCCTCCTCATCGACCAGGCCCCGGGCTACGACGCCGTGCAGCTCCCCTACACGAACGGCCGCTATGCCGCCCTTTTGCTCGAGCCGACTCGTGGCTCGGTCAGCTCCCTGTTGCAGGCGCTCACGGCGGCCGGTCTTTCGAGCATCATCGGTTCGTTGCGCAGCCTGCCGGTCGACTTCTCGATGCCGAAGCTGGCGCTGTCGGCCAACCAGAGCCTGGAAGTGCCCCTTTCCGCCATGGGCATGGCGCAGACGTTCTACTCCGCCGACTTCGCACCCATGCTGGGCCCCTTGGGGGCCGTGAACCAAGCGGTGGGGGGTGTGCAACAAGCAGTCACCCTGGACGTGAACCGGTGGGGGACCGATGCCGCCGCCGCCACCGGGATCTCGGTCATCCCCACGCTCGTCCGCAGGGAGGCGACAATCGCCTTCGACCACCCCTACCTCTTCCTCCTCCGGGACACGAAGACGGGAACGATCCTCTTCTCGAGCGTGGTGAACAACCCGGCCGGCGCGTGATGGGCTGAGGGCTGCTCCGCCGGCGTCCGCTGTGCGAGCGCGCCGACGCGATATTCCCTAGGGTCGAGAGCCAACTGACGTAGAGTTGCAGCTGGACTGGGGGAAGCGAGACGCGTGGGGTTACGCCGAGTGACATGCGCCGCAGTCAACCAGAGCGGCGACCTGCAGGTTTCTGAGCACGCGAGCGTTCGCCGGTGAAGCGTTTTCGCCGCGGCTCCGCCTCCGAGGTGAAAGAGCCTGGGCCGAGCGCGCCGGCGGAGGACTCGGCAGGCACGCCCACAGAGGGCTCGCGCTCACAGCCCGTCGAGGTCCCCGAGGCGGCCGAGGCGGCCGCGGCGCCTGAGGGGGCCACCGCCGGCGGGGCCGGGGGGGCCGGGGGGGCCGCGGGGGCCGCGGTCGGCGTCATCTCGCAGCCCGAGGTTCCTGTGGAATCGGGCTCTGACGAGGGAGCGGGAGCTCCCGAGGGTGGGGGGCCTCCCGAAGGAGCCGAGCCCGACGAGGAGGCTGAGCCGGCGACGGAGACCGTCGTGACGGCCGAGCCCGAGCCGGTGCCGGAACCCGTGGCGGCCGAGCCCGAGCCGGTGCCGGAGCCCGAGCCGGCGGCCGAGCCCGGGACGGGCGGGGATCTCGAGACAGCCACGGCGGGCGCCGTCGCCGAGGAGCTGGAGGCGACAGCGGCCGCAGCGGTGCAGGCGGCGGCGGAGTCGGCGCAGGCGGCGAGGGAAGCGCAGGCGGCTCGAGCGACGGCGCAGCCACACGTGGAGGAATCACTCCCGACCGTGCGGACACCGGTCCCAGCGGCTGCCACTGGGTCAAGCGCGGCCACCCTGTCTGAAGCCGCCGATGAGTCGGCGCCAGCGCCGGTGGCACCGAGCAGCGTCCGTCTCGTCCACAACCTGCCACCAAGACCGGCCAGCACCGCTCCGGCGGACGCCGGCGGCCGCGGTCGGTGGGTGGCGTCCGATGGCGCCTGGGAGACGACGCTGCGCGGTCGCCTGTTGATGAACGACCCGCGCCTGTTCCGCGGTGTCGCCTTCACGGAGGACGAGCGGCGGGCGCTCGGCCTCGTGGGCCTGCTCCCGCCCCAAGTCATCCCCCTGCACGAGCAGCTCACGCGGGCGCTCGGCCAGTACCACGCCCAGCCGACCGACCTGGCGAAGTACGTCTACCTCGAGCTCCTGCGGGACCGAAACGAGGTCCTCTTCTTCCGCCTCCTCTCCGAGCACCTCGCCGAGATGCTCCCCGTCGTCTACACGCCGACCGTGGGCGAGGCGATCCAGCACTACAGCCAGGAGTACCGGCGACCGCGAGGCGTCTTCCTCTCCGTCGATCATCCCGACGACATCGAGCTCTCCCTTACAGCCACGGGACTCGGGCCCGACGACGTCGACCTCATCGTCGCCACGGACGGCGAGGCCATCCTCGGCATCGGGGACTGGGGCGTGGGCGGTATCGCCATCTCGCTGGGCAAGCTCGCCCTCTACACCGCTGCCGGCGGCATCGATCCCGGCCGCACGATCGCCCTGGTGCTCGATGTCGGCACGAACCGCGAGGCCCTCCTCGCCGACCCCCTCTACCTTGGCAACCGCCACCCCCGGGTGGACGAGGCGACCTACGACGGCTTCATCGACGGCTTCGTCGAGATCGCCACGCGGCTCTTCCCGAACGCCCTTCTGCACTGGGAGGATCTGGCCGCCCGCAACGCCCGCCGCATCCTGCAGCGCTGGCGCGGGAGCGTCTTCACGTTCAACGACGACATCCAGGGCACCGGAGCTGTCGCGCTCGCCGCCGTCCTCTCCGGCCTCAAGCGCTCCCGGGGCCGGTTGGCCGACCAGCGGGTCGTCATCTTCGGGGCCGGCACCGCCGGTGTCGGCATCGCCGAGCAGTTGCGGGATGCCATGGTGGCCGACGGGCTGGACACCGAGGAGGCGCGGCGGCGTTTCTGGCTCGTCGGGAGGCACGGGCTCCTCCTCGAGTCACTGGACTCGCTCGGCATCGTCATGCACGACTACCAGCGGCCCTGGGCTCGCCGGGACGAGGACGTGGCTGGCTGGACGCTCGACGAAGACGGCAAGATCGGCCTGAGCGAGGTCATCCGCAACGTCGCCGCCACCGTGCTGATCGGCACGTCGGGTCAGCCGGGGGCCTTTACGGAGAACATCATCCGGAACATGGCACTGTCGTGCCAACATCCCATCATCCTCCCGCTCTCGAATCCCACAGAGCTCGTCGAGGCGGAACCGTGGGACATCTTGCAGTGGACGGGTGGGCGCGCTCTCGTCGCCACCGGGAGCGCCTTCGATCCCGTCACCTACGCCTGGTCGACGCACTACATCGGTCAGGCGAACAATGCCTTCGTGTTCCCCGGTCTTGGGCTCGGCGCCATCCTCGTCGGCGCCACCCAGGTGACGGACCACATGCTCTCGGCGGCGGCTGCCGCCATCTCCGCCCAGGTGGACATGTCCCGGGAGGGTGCCCCGCTGCTGCCCGAGATCGAGACCCTCCACTCGACCTCGGCCGCCGTGGCGCTCGCGGTCATCCGAGCGGCCATTGAGGACGGCGTCGCCCGCTGGGCTCCGCCCGACCCGCCCGAGGAGGGCATCGAGGCGGCCATGTGGAAGCCCGAGTACCGACCGATCCGGGCCGTCTGAACCGGCGGCTCGATCCGGCCGCCGCCGGCGTGCCGCTGCCCACGCCGGCAGTCAGACGACCGGTGCCAGCCCGTAGGCGGCCCGGGCGTACTCGCGAGCCATGCGATCGGTGCTGAAGAACGAGCCGTTCAAGGCGATGGCCGATCGCCGGACGCGCAGGTAGCTCTCCGGGTCGCCGAAATAGGCAGGAGCCACGACGCCCTCGAGCTTGTCGTAGAGGGCGGCAGCGTCACGGGCAGCGGAGAGATCCGGCAGCTGGCTCTCGTCAGGGCTCCGACGCTCGTCACCCCTCGGCTCGTCACCCCTCGGCTCGTCACCCCTCGGCTCGTCGCCCCTCGGATCGTCGCCGATGGCCCAGCCGGTGACTCCTTCGACCCATCCCTCGATCCACCAGCCGTCGAGGATGCTCAGGCTCGGGACCCCGTTCATCGCCGCTTTCATCCCGCTCGTACCCGAGGCCTCGAGCGGTCGCTGCGGCGTGTTCAGCCAAAGGTCGCATCCGGAGCAGAGCGCCCCCGCCAAGGTCAGGTCGTAGTTCTCGAGAAAGACCACCCTGACCGAGCCGGCGAAACGCCGGCTCGCCAAAACGAGGGCGGCGATGGCCTCCTTGCCCGCCCCGTCGCGTGGGTGGGCCTTACCGCTGCAGGCGATCTGCAGCGGGCCGTGGCGGTCGGCGATCGCCCGCAGCCGATCGGGGTCGGAGAAGAGCAGGAGGGTGCGCTTGTACGGCGTCACCCGCCGCGCGAGGCCGATCGTGAGGGCGGCGGCGTCAAGGTCCACGCCGGCGTGTCGCCGCACGACCTCGAGAAGCGCACGCTTCGAGGCGGCGTGCGCTGCCTTGAGCGACGCGAGCGGGATGCCGCTCGCGTAGCGGAGCATCGAGCTGTCAGCTCGCCAGCCGGCGAGGTGCTCGTCGAAGAGCGCCTGCATCGGCGGGGAGGACCAGTACACATGGTGGACGCCGTTGGTGATCGAGGCCACGTCGACCCCGGGCAGCATTGCCCTGGTCACCTCGGCGTGCCGGCGCGAGACGGCGTTCACGTAGCCGGAGAGCGCCGTCCCGAGCGACGTCATGTTCAGCACGTCTCCCCGCAAGAGGCCGAGCGACGAGAGCACCGCGGTCCGCCGCTCACCGAGGACGCCCCGGACGAGGGCTGCGGCGAAACGATCATGGCCGGCGGGCACCGGCGTGTGCGTCGTGAAGGCGCACCGGGAACGGACCGCCGCCACCTGCGCCGCCGTCGGGGCGGTCTCGGTCTCGCCCATCTCGGCTTCGAGCAGCCGCAACGTCAGCAGGGAGGCGTGCCCCTCGTTCATGTGGAAGCGGGTCAGGTTGTCGTACCCGAGCTCGCGCAGCATCGACAGCCCGCCAATTCCGAGGACAGCCTCCTGCCGGAGGCGATGCTCCCGGTCACCGCCGTACAGCTGGTCGGTGATGTCGCGATCCGCAGGCGCGTTCTCCTCGACGTCTGTGTGCAGGAACACGACGGCGACCGTGCCGCCACCCACGCCGGCAACGACGAGCTGCCATGCCGCGATCACGACCCGCCGTCCGCCGAGCTCGATCTCGACGGTCTGCGGCAGCCGCTGCAGGAGGGCCGCAGGATCCCAGCTGGCGGGCGCTTCGACCTGGTGGCCGTCCAAGCCGATCCGCTGCGAGAAGTAGCCATCCCGGTAGCCGAGTGTGACGCCGACGAGGGGAAGACGCAGATCGGCCGCCGACCGGAGGAAGTCTCCGGCGAGCACGCCCAGCCCGCCGCTGTAGGTGGGCATGCGCGGGTCCAGGGCCGCCTCCATGCTGAAGTACGCCACCCGAGCGGCGGCTGGCGCCGGCGCCTCCAGCGGCGCGGCGGCGCGCCTCGAGGACGGCTCCGGTGACGAGGGCACCGGGGCATATTAGGGGCCGGCCCGGGAAGGCCCACTCGCCGGCGGCGCGGTCACGCAGAGCTACAGACGGCTCGGGCGCGCCCCTGCGTCGGCGATCACATCGACCAGGCTCTCGAGGGAGGCGAGCGAGTGGCCGTCCACGAAGTCGTCGACGAACGGCAGCGCGGCCGCCATGCCGCGCACGACGGGCGCATAGCCAGGCGAAGCCTTCAGCGGGTTCACCCACACGAGGCGGCGGGCGACGCGGCGAAGCCGCCGCATCTCGGCAGCGAGCGACTCGGGATCACCCCGGTCCCACCCGTCAGAGAGGATCACCACGACGGCACCCCTTGCCATCCCGCGAACGCCCCAACCGTCGTTGAACGCTTTCAGCCCCTCACCGAGGCGCGTGCCGCCGTACCAGTCCGCCACCGACCGCCCCGCCTCCGCCAAGGCGACGTCCGGATCACGCCAGGACAGCTGCCGCGTGATCCGAGTGAGGCGCGTGCCGAGCACGAACACCTCGACGAGGCCGGTGCCCCGGGCGGAGACGGCTGCGTGCGCGAAGCGAAGAAACCCCCTCGCGTACTCCTCCATCGACCCCGAGATGTCGACCAGCAGGACGATGCGACGGGGGCGCACCGATGGGGCGCGCCAGGCGCGGTCGAACGGCTCGCCGTCGGTGCCGAGGGCGCGTCGCATGGTGCGGCCTATGTCGGGCTCACCCCGGTTGCGCTTCGTGGGGGCGAGGCGCCGCGAGCGGCGGTGTGAGGTGATCGGGCGCAGGCGAGCGTAAAGACGGCGTGCCTCCGCCCAGTCGGCATCGGAGTAGGCGGCGAAGTCCCGTTGCCGTAGCAGCTCAACGGCGCTGTAACGAACGATGCGGCTGCCGGCGAGGTCGTCACCGGTGTCGTCGGCTCCCTGCTGCGGTTGCTCGCTGTCGGCGGCGAAGTCGGTCTGGAGTGCGAGCGGCACCAGGGACTGCACACGGGGCAGGTCCGTGCGCCGATCGAAGAACACGCCGAAGGCCCAGTCGTAAAATCCCGCTTCCTCGGGGCGCTGCACGAGCGTCGCTCGCCCCGCCCAGTAGACCTCGTCCCGGCGATCGAGACCTACGGCCCCGAGGGCCTCGGCGAAGTCGACGACGCTGCTCACCGGCACCTCGACACCCGCCGCCCGCAGCACGCCGGCAAAGCCCACCGCCACCCTCGCCCCAATGTCCGTAGGGGCGGGACTGTCGCCCGCACCACCGTCGACTACCGCCCCGGAGGACTCAGGCACCACGGGTAGCGGCCGCCTCGATCAACCCGGCGAGCCCTGCCGCGCGCACGCGGTGCTGGTCCTCCTGGTACTTGAGCACCGCCCCGAGGGTGACGTCCACCGTGTGCTCGTCGATCTGGGACGAGCCGAGGGCCGCCACGGCCGCCGCCCAGTCGATCGTCTCGGCGACGCCGGGGGGCTTGTAGAGATCCATCGACCGGAGCGCCTCGACGACTGCGGCGATCTGGCGGGCTAGCGACGGTGCCGCCTCCGGCGCCCGCAGGAGCACGATCTGGACCTCCCGCTCAAAGCTCGGATGCTCGATCCAGTGGTAAAGGCATCGACGTTTGAGGGCGTCGTGGACGTCGCGCGTCCGGTTCGACGTGAGCACGACGACGGGTGGCACCTCGGCGCGGACCGTTCCCAGCTCAGGCACGGTGACGGCGTACTCCGAGAGGATCTCGAGGAGGAAGGCCTCGAATTCGTCGTCGGCACGGTCGATCTCGTCCACGAGCAGCACAGGCGCTGGCCCGATCGTGGGCTCGAGCGCTCGCAGGAGTGGTCGGCGCACGAGGAAGCGCACGTCGTAGAGCTCATCCTCGGCCGCCCGGGCCGACTCGCCGCTCGCCTCCACGGCCCGCAGGTGCAGGAGCTGACGGGCGTAGTCCCACTCGTAGGCGGCCTGGGAGAGATCGATGCCCTCGTAGCACTGCAAGCGGAGAAGCTCGCCCCCCGTCCAGCGCGACAGGACTTTGGCTACCTCGGTCTTGCCGACGCCGGCCTCACCCTCGAGCAGGAGCGGTCGCCGCAGGGTGAGGGCAAGAAAGATCGCCGTGGCGAGGCCCTCGTCAGCCAGGTAGTCGTGGGCGGCGAGGGCGGCGGCCACGTCACTGACACTCGTCGGGCGCGATGAGAGGGAGTCCACTGCGCACACGCTAATGGGAGCCGATGACTCACCTCCTTGGCGTGACAATGACTGCCGGCCGCCCGAACCGCGGGCGCGGGGCGACCGCAGACGGCCTGCACGGTCGCGGCCGGCACTCAGATCCGGCCCGCCGGGGTTTCTCCACGACTTCTGCGCGCCCAGCGCGACCGCAGACGGCTTGCACGGTCGCGGCCCGTACTCAGATCCGGCCCGCCGGGGTTTCTCCACCACTTCTGCGCGCCCAACGCGACCGCAGACGGCTTGCACGGTCGCGGCCGGCACTCAGATCCGGCCCGCCGGGGTTTCTCCACGACTTCTGCGCGCCCAGCGCGACCGCAGACGGCTTGCACGGTCGCGGCG
>Ga0187781_10001823_pt1 | contig 16210 bp, 16 predicted proteins | sample 0715_SJ02_MP02_2_FD_132447 | JGI IMG/M metagenome (GOLD analysis project Ga0187781, IMG submission 132447) | Tropical peat soil microbial communities from peatlands in Department of Meta, Colombia - 0715_SJ02_MP02_20_MG | ecosystem: Environmental > Terrestrial > Soil > Wetlands > Peat | place...
AGCGAGCGAATGGCCTGCAAGCCGGCGATCAGGATGACGAGGTTCACCACCATCGCCAGCACCGGCCGCTTGACAAAAAGATCGGTAAACTTCATAAAAGCTCTCCGCTTCGCCTCTCGCTACACTGACACCATCGGGCCGATGTCCACGCCCGCGATTCCTTCTAGCTTTCCTCAGGAGTGGGGTTCGGCTTATTCTCCGGCTTCACCGTGTTGTTGACCTGGATAGGGGCAGCGTTGCGCAGTTTGAAAACTCCCGAACTCACAACCTCGTCGCCGGGATTCAGCCCAGAGATCACTGCAACCTGATCGCCCTGGCTGCCTTCGAGTTTCACCACTTGCTGGCGCACCCCGCGATAGCTCTTGCCGGTCTTTGGGTCCTGCATATCGCTAACCACATACACCGAATCACCATAAGGGGCATAATTAATCGCCGTTGCCGGCAGTGGAATAACGTCGCGCGATTGGCCCAGCGGCAGCTCAACTTGTACGTACATCCCGGGACGCAGCTTTCCTCTCGGATTTGGCAACGTCGCCTGAACTTGAATATTGCGTGTCTGCTCACTGATCACCGAATCGAGAGCCGTGACTTTGCCGCTGAAGCCTTCACTGGGAAGGTCCGCGTTGGTGACGCGCAACATCCGTCCCATCGCGACTTTAGGGGTATCCTGCTGCGGAACACCAAAATTCACGTAGATCGGATTCAAAGATTGCAAAGAAACGATTGCCTGCCCCGCCGCCAAATATTGGCCGAGGCTGATCTGGCGAATGCCGAGAATGCCGGAGAACGGCGCATGAATCGTCTTGCGCGCGATGGCGGCTTGAATGTCCCCCACCTGCGCTGCGGTCGCCTTCTTTTGCGCGGCGGCATTGTCGTATTCCGATTTGGAGATCACCCCTGCCTTTGAGAGCTGGTCGGATCGCTCATATTGGACCTGAGCCAAATCCCGCTGCGCCTCGGCATTGGCAAGCTGCGCCCGTTCCTGCCGTGTGTCGAGTTCCACCAAAATGTCGCCTTCTTTCACCGACTGGCCAGATTCGAAGTGAATTTTGTCGACCGTTCCGGGCAAATCCGCGCTGATCGTGACGCCCTGGATCGCGGCCACCGTGCCAATAACCGAGAGCGTGGAAGGCCAGGTCTCGCGCCTCGCGATGACAGTGGTGACCGCCGTGGGTGGGATCTGGAAACTCGCACCCATCGCAATCGCCGTCTCGACCTGCCTGTACTTAACGAATCCCAGGCCTCCGATAACGGCGGCGATCACCACCACCATAAAAATCATTCGTTTCGCCATGTATTCTCCCGCCCGCAACTCTCGAAGAAGCTAGTTTGCTCATTTATAAGGATACCGAGTCTCCGCCCCAAATACTTAGCCAATATGGATTTTACGACCCAATAAAAAGATTCAGCGCGGCGATGGAGTTTCTTCGCGGCCGCATCATTTGTTTAATGGTTGTTAGACGTGAAAGAGTTACGTCCGTCAGCGTTAATTCTATCGCATTATGTAGCTATACGGTTACATATGTGCTTTCATCGTAATAGCCCAAACAGAGGTATTTCCGCTCCTTTCGTCGTATTCTTCTCGGGATGCAGCCGCAGAATTCGTCTTATAGTCGTGGCGCGCGACGAAAATCGACAGCGGAGGGAACTCTTTTTTGGAAAAACTGGAAGGACAGGCAGGAGGTTCACCAGTTAGCTCCCGGGGGCACGCTGATGCGAGGTCTTCTCGTCAGGACCATCGCTTTCGAATCGATGAGGCCAATCCTCAGCGCGTGGAAGAGACCTGCCGTTTGATTGGGCGAGCAACGGAAGGCAAAGACCAGGGATCCTCTGCTACATTATTTCCTTATGCCGCCAGTCCAAGTCCCAGCCATCGAAGTTCAGCCCTCCCGCGGCTTCGCCAGCGATAACAACGCTGGCGTTCATCCCGAAATCCTGGCTGCTATCGCCCGAGCGAACCAGGGGCACGTGGTGGCGTACGGAGCCGACCCCTACACCAGTTCTGCCATTGAAAAATTCCAAGAGCACTTCGGCAGCGACATCGCAGTTTTTTTCACATTCAACGGCACAGGGGCGAATGTTCTTGGATTGCAGACGCTTACCCGGCCATTCCATTCGATTCTGTGCAGCGACTACGCCCATATTTATACCGACGAATGCGGCGCCCCCGAGAAACACACGGGTTGCAAGCTGATTCCCTTGCCGCAACAGGAGGGCAAGATCACGCTGGAATCCGTTCGGCATGCCTATCACGGCATTGGGGACGAGCATCACTCGCAGCCGCGTGTCATCGCGATTACCCAATCCACCGAGATGGGAACGGTTTACCAGCCGGAGGAAATCCAAGCGCTTGCCCAATTCGCCCACGAGCGCGACATGTTCCTGCACATGGATGGGGCACGGCTGGCCAACGCTGCCGTCTCCCTCGGGCAAACCCTGGGTCAGGCGACGCGTGATTTGGGCGTGGACGTTTTGACTTTCGGGGGCACAAAAAATGGAATCCTAGGCGGAGAAGCGGTGGTATTTTTCCGGCCCGGACTGAGCCGGGACTTCCTCTATTTACGCAAGCAGAGCATGCAACTCGCCTCGAAAATGCGATTTATCGCCGTGCAGTTCGAGGCCTTGCTGACCGGCGATCTCTGGCGCCGCAGCGCCGAACACGCCAACCGCATGGCGCGCTTGTTGGAGGCGGAAGTTAGCCGCATCCCCGGCGTCAAGGTCGTATGGAGAGTCGAGGCCAACGGCGTTTTCGCGCAGATTCCACGCCATGCCATCGAGAAGATCAAACAGCATTACTTTTTCTATACGTGGATCGAAGAAGAATCGATCGTCCGGTGGATGTGTTCTTTCGATACCACTGAAGACGATATCCACGACTTCGCCGAAGTCGTTCGCGAAGCGGTGAAAGGGTGACGGAGGTTGCCCGAAGCTCGCTAAGCAATTGCTTTTTCCCCAGATTTTGACTAAATTGGCCCATTCCCCCGTTTGATAATTTTATCGACCGGTCGGTCCCAGGAGTCTGCATGAGCCGGAAGTGGTTAGGGTTCGCCATCCTCATCGCTGTCGCGACGTTGCTGCTGAATACTTCCAGTTGCGGGTTCAATCAGCATCTGGTCTCGATTGAAGTTGAGCCCTCGTCGGGCGCGACCTTTGGGGGTGTGGATCCTAGCCTTATTGTGGACTTCACCGCTACAGGAACCTACGACCACCCTCCAGAAACAAAAGACATTACGAGTCTGGTGACCTGGGTATCGGACACCCCCGGAGTAGCCCAGGTGAAAAGCGGAGCGGTCAGCCCAAATACAGGCTGTGGCGTGTCGAATGTCTATGCCACTTTTTACGACAGTCCGAATCAGGTCACCAGCAACTATGTCACAATCACCGTCGACGGCCCTGCCAGCCTTGGATGCACGCCCGCCGGTCCACAGCCGATCCTCACTGTCACCGTTGCTGGCACGGTGAGCGGGACTGTCACGAGCTCCCCGGCAGGCATAAGCTGCAACACAGGCTCAAGTTGTAGCTCGCAATTCGTCACGGGGCAAACTATCCTGCTGACCGCCAGCCCCGCCAGTAGCTTCCAGTCGTGGCAAGGTTGCAACACTACGGACGGCGCGACTTGCACAGTATTCCTTGAGAACAGTACCACCGTGACGGCCACATTCAATTAAGACGCGGCCGGCGAGCCCGTGCCAGTTACTCTGTCTCGTCCATCAGCCTTCCCATCGTGGGCTTGTGCTTCGGCGCCTTTTTGTTCTTGTGCGGAACCACCTTCGCCACGGGCGGCGCACCCACTCGATCCCGCGCCAACTCCTTCACAGCTTTGACCGCCTGGAATCTCTTCGCTTTCCTCTTCCGCGCCATAACGCATAAATCTTGCCATAGCTTTGTCCTGAGCAAAACTGTAATAATTAAAGTTTGAGCTACGGTCGGCAGCCTTCACGTCTGCCGCAGACGTCGATCGACAACCTGCTATGGAAGAACGAGATTTTTTTGACGAGAAAACCGAGAAGAAGCCCGCAACTTTAAATTGTCCCCACTGCCACCAGGCTGCCGACTATGAAGTCACCTGGGTGGTGCGCACGAAAAAGCGCCAGCTTCCCGGCCGCGCCGACGAGCGCGATCGTGCCCGCTTCGCCAAAGCCCGCTCCTACATGCTGCGCAAAGACGACCTGATGTCCTGCAAAAACATGCGCTGCCGCAAGCGCTTCGAGATTTCGGGCGTGCAGTCCGTCGTGTTCACCGACTAGTTCCGCTCGGGCAGTAGCAGCCTCAAAACGGTTTGTGGGACCAACTCGAAATTCCAACAGCGGATTATTCTTTTGGGCGTCATTCCGACAGCCCGCGTTTTCATCAGCGGGCCGAGGAATCTCACGGCATCGCGAGTGCCCGGGGAAATGTGCTGCTTGCCGCACTCTACCAGCGAATTCGTGCCGACCTACCGAATCTCCAACATCCGGTCCAGAGCCACGCGTGCCCAGTGCTTAACATCATCCCTAACCCTGATCTGATTCACCACATTCCCTTCCACGAGATTCTCCAGCGCCCAGCACAAATGCTGCGGAGAAATGCGGAACATGGTCGTGCAAAGACAACCCGAATCGTCCAGCGTGATGACCTTCTTGCCTTCCGCGGCAAATTCCTTTCCCATGCGGTTCACCAGATGAATCTCTGTTCCCACGGCGAATGAGGAGCCTCGCGGCGCCTCACGAATAATCTTCAGCAGGCGCTCCGTCGATCCCACCGCATCGGCCTTCTGGCAAACTTCGAACCGGCATTCCGGATGTACGATCACCCGGATCGCAGGATATTTCCTCCGAACATTCTCTACATGCTCGGACAGGAAGCGTTGATGCACCGAACAGTGCCCCTTCCACAAAATGATTCGCGCATTGTGCAACCGATCCTGAGTGAGTCCGCCGTTAATCAAATACGGATCCCAAACCACCATCTCGTTCAGCGGAATACCCATCGCGTAGCCGGTATTGCGCCCAAGATGCTGATCCGGCAGAAAGAGCAGCTTGGCATTTTTTGCAAATCCCCACTTCATGGCCGCGCCTGCATTCGACGACGTGCAAACCACCCCGCCCCGCTCGCCGCAAAACGCCTTAATCGCAGCCGTGGAGTTGATATATGTAATCGGCGTAGCGCCATTGCCGAAGTCGTCGGTCACGCCGCTACGAACCAGTTGCTCCCAGCATTCTTCCACTTGCGTGATGTCGGCCATATCGGCCATCGAGCATCCCGCGTTGAGGTCGGGCAGAATCACGGTCTGGCCCGGGTGCGCGAGAATGTCGGCGCTTTCCGCCATGAAATGCACGCCGCAAAAGACAATGTACTTGCCGGCGGCTTTAGCGGCTTCCTGGGAAAGCCTGTAAGAATCGCCGCGAAAATCGGCGAAGCGGATCACTTCATCGCGTTGATAGTGATGGCCAAGAATTACAACATCCGTGCCCAGGAATTCGCGAGCGGCACGAATGCGTTCGTCCATCGTGTGATCGGGGAGAACGAGATAGTTTTCCAGACTGCAAACAGCGGTTGCGGTAGCCATTTGGTAACTCGCTTTCAGCTCCAAAAGACGCGGCGGCAAGAACTGCTTGCGGACGCGCATTGGAACGGGGTTGTTGAAAGCTCTCAGCGGCTCCAGCAGACTCACTGCGTTCTTCAACCACGCCCAGCCTGCGGGGATGTTGAAGCCACTTCTTACTCGTACAAACAATTGGATGCTCAGAAAAGGCCGAGGGATACAGATTCCCGACCCGCTCGGGGCTCCGGTCATTATTGTGCACGGCGCGGCGTTTTCCTGCAAGTCATGTCCCGGACTTCATTACGGAACACCTTTAACATTGTGTGAACGGCCCCTTTTGTCATTCCGGGCAAAGCCATGAACCTGTTCGTCCTCGCCCAGGCGGAGTCGTTGACCATTCCGAAATCGCAACGGCATCCCCATTGGCAATCCCGCCCACAACTGTTTACCATGTCACCCGATGGCCCGTGAAGCCGTGGTCGATTCCCGCCAGGAAATCCTGCGCACCGCCGCCCGTCTTTTTCAGCAGCGAGGCTACGATGCAACCTCGATGAATGATGTCGCCGCCGCCCTCAAGCTCAGCAAAGGCGGCCTCTATCACCACTTTCAAAGCAAAGACGAGATTCTGTTCGAGATCATGAGCCACGCCATGGAGATCACCGAAGAACGTGTGATGAATCCGGTGCGCGGAATTGCCGATCCGGAAGAGCGGTTGCGAGCTCTTATTCGTTTGCACATTGAAGTTGTGCTCAGCCCGCGAGACCGCGAGATAACAGTCATGCTGCACGAAAACCACCCACTGCCGCCCGCGCTGCGGAAGAAAATTAATGCGAGGAAGAAAGACTATGTCCACTTTCTCGAAAGCCTCATGGCGGAGGTGCAAGAAAAAACGAAAAGAGAATCGCCAGGCAACTTCAAGGGGCATGTCAGCCCGCGCGCCGCCGCCTTCGCGCTGCTGGGCATGCTCAATTGGATTTATCAGTGGTACAAGCCGGAGGGAGACTTGCAGGCGAACAACCTCGTTCCGCAGTTTACAGACCTGATTTTCGGAGGCATCTTCGCGTGAAAACGTTTTTCAGTCATCTCTCCGAAATCGAAGAGCAGCGCTCCGAGAGCGGCAGGCCGTACCGCGAATTTTTCCGTGTTCCCGCCATGAGCGCGGGATTATATGTTCTGCCTGCGGGCGCTGTGGACCGCCAGAAGCCGCATCGCGAAGATGAAATTTATTACGTGATCCGTGGCCGCGCCCGCCACAAAGCTGGACCCGAGGACAAAGAAGTCTCCGCGGGCAGCGTGATTTTTGTTGCCGCGGGAGTGGGGCATCGCTTTTACGACATTACGGAGGAACTGGCCGCGCTGGTTTTCTTCGCGCCCGCCGAAACCTGATTTGAGCCGATGGAACTCATAATCAGACCCATGACCGCCGATGACTGGCCCGCGGTGGGCAGAATTTACGGCGAAGGCATCGCCACTAGCAACGCAACCTTCGCCGCGGAAGTTCCCGATTGGCGGGAGTGGGACAGCAGCCACCGGGCAAACTGCCGCCTGGTTGCGGGCGCAGGAAAAAAAGTTTTGGGTTGGGCGGCCCTCAGTTCGGTTTCCGCCCGCCAGGTGTATGCGGGAGTTGCGGAAGTATCGGTGTATGTGGCCGAGTCAGCAAGAGGCGCAAGCGTGGGCAAGGCCTTGCTGCGCGCCTTAATCGAGGAGTCCGAAAGCGATGGGATATGGACTTTGCAGGCCGGCATTTTTCCCGAGAACGTTGCCAGCGTTTCTCTGCACAAGTCGCTTGGTTTCCGTGAAGTGGGCGTGCGCGAGAAGATTGGCAAAATGGGAAATCGATGGAGAGATGTCTTGCTCCTCGAACGCCGCAGTTCTGTGGCCGGAATCTGAATCTGTTACTTCGGAGGAATCCAGTAAATCTCTTCTTTAATCGCGGTCCTATCGACGAAGCCGCGCCGCTTCAGGATCGCTTTGCTGTTTGCGATCATATCGGGATGCCCGCATAAGTATGCGGTTGTATTGGTTGCGTCGAGTTCCCAGTGGTCGGCGTATTTGCGCAGCACGTCATCGGCGCGGCCGATTTCTCCCGGCCAGTCGGAGTGGTCCCAGGGGCGGCTCACGGTAGGCACGTACTTGAACCAGGGCAGCTCGGCCTCGAAGCGAAGCAACTCCTCTTTGTAACCGAACTCCCAGGGACGGCTGGCGCCATTGAGCAGATACATTTGGTGGGTGCCATCGAAGCGGCGTTCTTTCCAATCTTTCGCGAGGGAGCGAACGAAGCTGACGAAAGGGGCTACGCCGGTGACGGTTGAAACGAGCAGATGGTGTTTGCGGCCGCTTTCCGTATCGAGCGTGAATTTGCCCTTGGCGACTTTTCGCATGAGTACTTCGTCACCCGGTTGCAGTTGGAACAATCGCGGAGTCAACGCGCCCTCCGGCACGAGTTCCAGAAAAACCTCGATTTCCTCCTCAAAGGGCGCGGAGACAATGGAGTATGGCCGCTCCACCGGTTTACCGTCGCTGCGCTCCAGGCCGAGGGTCGCATATTGACCTGCGACGAACTTGAATTCTCCGCCGGGTTGAATTCGCATCATCCACAGGTCGGGGGCGAACTCGGCGCGTTTGGTTACGCGGGCCCGATAGAATTTGTCCTCGAATTGCAGGTGCACCATTGAGCGGATTTCCTCGTACCCAAAGCCATGCCGTTTTGGGGCAGGCTTCGTTGGGATAAGTTTTGAGATCATAAATGCGATTGTGGCTTTTGGCAACCGAACGGTCGTTCTACATTTGCTGAGGAGGACTGAAGGCCGATCACTTTACCGAGGATTGAGAGAAAGTTTCATTTGCCTACAACAAGCACAACAAATGTGTCTGGAAGAACTGTGCGGCGGGGATGCGGATTCTCCGGCGGCGTCGCTGGAGGCGGGGCGAATTTCGCCGTTACTAGAAAAATTTTGTGGGTTTTGGAATCCACCGCCATGGTGCGGGCTCCCCGCTGAGTCGTTACATTCTGGGCCACGCTGAACTTGGTGGGTGACTCTTCCTTTACAACGGTGAGCACGCCCTCGCCCGCGGAGGCGAACGCCAAGCCGGCCTGCTCGTCGAAGGCGGTCGCATCGATTCCGTCGCCAGCGGTTGGCGTGGCTAGCACTTTTCCTGTTGTGGCATCCACCACGGCCATCATTTTGTTGTCGCAGCCCACAAACAGGCGTTGGTTCTTGCGATCGATGGAAAGTCCTGTGGGCGACTCGCACGGCGCCAGCGGCCACGTCGTTTTGACTTTCAGGTTTGAGGGATCGATTGCCGTCAACTCGCTCTTGTCTTCGATGTTCACAAAAATCTCGCCATTTGCATTTGTGGCTGCGAATTCGGGCGTTCCGTCGAGCTTGATTGTTCCGGCAACCGTTCCTTTCGCGGCGTCAATCGCGGTTGCGTCCTGGCTTTTGCCATTGAAGGTAAAAACGCGCTTGCTGAAGGGATCGTACAAGATGGCGTCAGGGTTCTCGCCGACTTTCACCTTGTTAATGGTGGCGAGCGTTTTCAGGTCGAATATGCTGACTGTGCCTTCGCGGCCATTGCTGGTAAAGCCGTGGTCGAACTCGGGTGCGAGGGCGATGCCATGCACGCCCGGAGTGTCGGCGATGTCGCCGATGGTTTTGCCAGAATCGAGATCGAGCACGATGACGTGCGTGGCGCGAGAAATATAAAGACGCCGCGCGGATGAATCGGCGGTCAGGTAATCCCATCCTCCTTCGCCGCCGAGTTTATAGGTGTCGATTACTTTGTATTCGGGGTCGGAAGCGGCGAGGGCTGTGGCCACCAGCATGGTCGCTATCAAGGTCGCCACAAAAGTGCGCAAAGGGTTTCTTCTGTCGGGCATGCGTTTTCTAATTTACCCTATCGCGGTATTTACCAACGATGGCAAATAGTTGCGCACAGGATGTTGAGGCGTCGGAACGAAAAAGTTTGTCCTCCTTGCGGCTAAAATAAGTATTGGAAGCGTCTAACAAATCAGCGGTATTGCAGTCCAACGGAAAGTCGCACTCCCCCTCTTGCAGATGAGCGCCAATCGAACAATTTCCAGCCCTGTCCAATCAGCCGTTGCGGAGCTGCTCGCGGAGTTGTACGGAAATAGCAACGGCCAGAGGGTTGGCATCTCGGCTGAAGCGTTTGCCGATATTTTGAGCGCTGTGGGCATGAAGTACCTTCCTCCCGATGCCAGCCAGACGCAGGCGCGCAGTTTTCTTTTGACTCTGCGGGTGGAAGAACTGGCCCTGGCGCGTGGCTGCGCGGCAGGGAACGACGCCGCTTGGGAGATATTCCTAACTCGTTTTCGTGAAAAGCTCTACCAGGCCGCTCTGCGCATTGCGCACGAGGATTCAGCGGCACGCGAATTGGCCGATACGCTTTACGCGGAGCTTTACGGCGTGGGTTCGCGGGGTGGCGAGCGAGTTTCCAAACTGTCCTCTTTTACTGGCCGCGGATCGCTCGAAGGCTGGCTGAGGACGGTTTTAGCGCAGGAGTTTGTGAACCGCTATCGGCGGACTAAGCGCCTGGTGAGCCTTGATGAAGAGGGCGAGGAAGGTTCGCAGTTCGCCGCTCCTGAGGGTGAACCGGCCTCGCCCGTGGATGCCCGGCTGGAATTTGCCACCGACTCGGCACTCTCGGCCCTTTCGAGCGAAGACCGGATGGTATTAGCTTCTTATTATATTGACGGCCGGACGCTGGCGGAGATTGCCCGCATGCTCGGGGTGCACGAGTCTACCATCAGCCGCAAAGTCGATAAACTGGCCAAGTCACTGCGTAAGAAGATCTTGGCGGAAATGACTCAGCGTGGGATGACCCGACGCCAGGCGGAAGAAGCTTTGGAGGTCGATGTTCGCGATCTTCGGATAGATATTCGGCGGGCATTGACGCAAGAAGCGAAAACTGGTTCGTTCTCTGGGCAGAGGGAGACGATTCGCCCAGTTCCGAACGCGGAAGCTATCAAAGGGGCGAGAAATCGTTAGTCTGCGCGCAATGCAGAACTTACCGCAATTCGTAGTCAACAGGTTGCAGGCACGCACGGTGCAGGCGGAGTCGCACCCGGATGCTGAGCTTTTGACCGCGTTTGCCGAGCAATCCCTTTCCAGTGGCGAACGCAGAGTACTGCTTGATCATCTTGCGCATTGCCGGAACTGCAGGGAGGTACTGGCGATGGCCTCCTTAGCTGCCGATTCCGCAGTGTCGCTTGAAGGCGTTCCCTGGGCTGGCGTTGGCGCCTGGCCGTGGTTTGCCTGGCCAGCACTGCGATGGGCGGGTTTGGCCGCTGGGATTCTGCTTGTGGCTTCGGTTGGGATTCGGCTATACGGTCACCATTCTCGCAGCGCGACTGTGGCTGTGAATTCATTGCATGAGCCAGCGGCCGTTAGCCCTCCCTCATCGGCTTCCCGTGGGCCCGCGGAAAAGGAGCCGCAAACTGAAGGGATCGAGACAAAGGTGGAGACAAGTAACTCTCGGACGGCTGCTCAACGGTCGGGTGTGACGCATCGAGGCAGAATTGCGGCGGGATCTGAATCCAGGCTCGCGCCGAAGAAGGAGTCTGACCTCCAGCGGTCCGCCGAGTTCTTTGCGCCGCAGGCTCTGCAAGGTCGGAGTCCTTTATCGCCGACGCCTCAACCCCCAGTTGAAGGACGGACTGCGACGACCGTCGCGGTTCAAGCTCAGTCTGGGACGGTGGATGACAAAACCACCACTGCTGTAGTGGCCCAGAATCAAATCGCACAAAATCAGCCGCAACTCCCACTAAATACAAGGGATGTGACTAATCTTGATGTGGTAAAGGCTAAGGACGCCGTGCCTGCGGAGGCTCCCGCGACTGGAGCGCCGGCGTCGGCTTTCGCCAATGCGCGCGCGGGTTCAGTTCTTTGGGCCCTTGCTTCCGGCAGGATCACCCGCTCCTACGATGGCGGAAAAACCTGGGAAGGCGTGGTCCTGGACGCGGGAACATCTGCGGAGCTAGACATTCGTTCTCTCGCGGCGTACGGCTCGGACGTTTGGGCCGGTGACGCGGCTGGGGCCCTGTATCACTCGAGCGATGGTGGAAACAATTGGGTGCGCGTAACCGCCTCGGCTGCCGGAGCGACGCTCACTGGGTATGTCACCAGCATTCAGTTCTCCGACACAAAGAACGGAAAAATCACCACATCCACCGCCGAGATCTGGATTACCTCGGACGCCGGCCAGACGTGGCATAAGCAGCAGTAAACAAAAGCGTATCGCCGCAGACTTCGCCGCGATTTCCCTAACTTTTCTCCATTACCAAAGTGACGTTTACATCAAAGCGGCCTAATCCTACCATCCAAATCGTGGTTTGGCAGTTCTGGGGGAGGGCTGCCGAGGCGTCTTGAACTGGAAAGTTCGAGGCGCTTTTTTTGTTTTTTTTTTTTGCCGCAAACCCGGGAACTTTTTCCTTTCTGCTGACATTACAGGCATATGAAGGCGGCTGAAGGACCCGCCCAATCCGGCGTCCATGACTAGCGACGAAGCCCTGATGGCGGAGTTCCAAGGCGGATCGAGGGCGGCGTTCGAGGAGTTGTTCGCCCGTTATCACCAGCCGCTTTACGGCTTCTTCCGTCGGCGTCTGAATAGCCCGGAGCGGGCCGAGGATCTGGCGCAGGAGACCTTCCTGGCCGTAATCCGCGCCACCTCTCGCTACGAACCGCGAGCGCTCTTCCGCACCTATTTGTATAGCATCGCTCTAAAGCTGGCGGCAGCGGAGCGGCGGAATCAGCAACGGCGATCTGCAACAGTTGCGGAAGAGTTCGAACCTGCGGTTGCGTCGGCCGCGGATTCCGCCATCTGGGTTCGGCGAGCCTTGGAGAAGCTCGAGGCGCAAGAGCGGGAAATCCTGATGCTGCGCGAATATGAACAGCTGAGTTATGCGGAGATCGCGGATTTGCTGCGCATCCCCGTCAACACAGTTCGCTCCCGGCTTTTTCGCGCGCGCATGGAATTGAAGAATCTCTTGTCGTCAGCAAAGCCGCAGGTTAACGGATCTAGTGAGGCGAACGACATCCGGGAAAACGAGGCATGCAATGAGCGCTAAACATCCAATTGAGGCAGAAGAACTGATGGCCTATCTCGATGGAGAGTTGGCCGCAGAACACACCTCACCCGTGGTCTCGCATCTGGAAAAATGTTCGACTTGCCGGGAACTCTCCGCAGAGCTCCGTAGAGTCTCTCGACGACTGACGCTTTGGGAAATCGACGCACCCGAATCGTGCATTTCTGAGAGGGTCATCTCAGAGATCGAGGAGCGCGAGCGAAAGCCGATAAAGTCAACGACCATCGCGCCGATTCCTCCAGGCGGGACCTGGACGCGCCGCTGGATTCGGGTAGGGGCTGTCGCGACCTTGTGCGTGGTTGTCGGACTGGGAGTCAGGTTTGGCACTCGAAACCTGGCTCGGACAAGGACAGTGAGCAAGTTAAGAGGAGTGGAGAGTGCCACTAAGCCACAAGCTGTGTCGAGAAGGCGACCAACCGATCTCGTCACGCGTAACGAGCCGGGCGTCGCCGCCGATTCGAACGGTCTCTCGCACGGGCTAGGCGACCATGCTGAGAATTCTTTTTCCGCAGACGGCCCGCCACTGAGCGATCAGCGGCGCAAGGTGTTCGAAGGGCTTGAGCAATTTGCACGGCTGCAGACTCCTCCACTCAGCCCTGCCGGCCCCATGGTCGTCCACAAAGCCGGAATCACAATCACCGTCAAGGACTTCGACAAAGCCCGCGCAACACTCGACGACATTCTCCGCCGGCACAACGGATACATCGCCGAGCTCAACCTCAACACTCCCTCTGGCGCCAGCCGCAACTTTTCGTCAACCCTCCGCGTACCGGCGAGCGAACTCGATGCCACCATCGCAGAACTGCGCAATGTCGGCCATGTGGAATCTGAATCGCAAAGCGGCGAGGAAGTGACTGATCAGTACGTCGATCTACAGGCCCGGCTCGCGAACGCCCGCAACACTGAACAACGTCTTACGGATCTTTTGCGCCAGCGTACCGGCAAGCTCTCCGATGTGCTCGCGGTCGAGACTGAACTCGATCGCGTTCGCGGAGAGATCGAGCGGATGGAAGCGGAGAGAAAGAACCTGGCAAACAAAGTCGATTACGCGACGATCAACGCAAGCGTGAGCGAGGACTATCGTGCGCAACTGCAAGTCGTGCCCTCGACCACCTCAGGCCAAATTCGCAATGCCGCCGTCGAAGGCTACCGCACGGTTGCAGAGAGTGTGCTCGCGGCGGTGCTCTTTGTGTTTTCTTACGGCCCGAGCATTCTTCTTTGGGGAGCGGTAGTCTTTTTCCCCGCCCGCTATGCCTGGAAAAAACGCCATCAAGTTTTCGATCGCTAAGCTTCGCGCGAACTAGTCTCAGTCCCCCGGCATGCGGAGCAATAGCCGCCGATTTCGAATCGCGACACGACGATCTTGAAGTGGCAGTCTCGTTCCACTTGTCCTTTCAGCTTTTCAAAAATATCGCTCACGAACTCCATGATCTTGCCGCAGCGCAGGCAGGCCATATGGATATGGTCGCGGTTGAGCTTGCGCTCGTAGTAATGACCCTCGCCGTTGATGTGCATCAAGTCTAGCTCGTCGATCAGCCCGTGGCGCTTGAGCAGCCGCAGCGTGCGGTAGACCGTGCTGCGGTCGACGCTGGCGTCGATTTTCTGCGCTTTGCGCAGGAGTTGCGCCGCGTCGAGATGTTTGGTTGCGGTTTCCATGACGCTCAGAATGGCGCGGCGCTGCTGGGTCATGCGGATTCCGCGCTCGGCAAAGTGCGACTGCAAGCGACCCGGCATCTCCGTTTTGGGAAGCGGCATTCGATTTACTCCTATTGTTGCAAGTAGTCGCAATCACGGTGCGACGAAATCTCGCGGCGAACCTTGACGACCGCGAGTCCAATCCGGCAAGATCGTAGATGGCAAATCACTTGCGACTCGGTTGCAAATAGCTTTTAGGTTTAGGCCTTTTATTCACTCCGGAGAATGGCGAATAGAATTTATCCTCGAGTTTCGATTTTACTCCTAGTTGCGACTGGGTTGCAACTGGGAAGGCCCGAGCATTTTCGAAAAGCAGGACTGGCAGGTTGGATGGTTCGGCTACTTTCTTTCGCCGGCCTTTTGTGGGTTTTTTCCGGCTTTGCTGCGGCGGGAGTTGGGGGCAGCATCTCCGGAACCGTCAAGGATTCTTCCGGCGCGGCGATCGCAGGTGGGGCGGTCAGCTTAATCAACAGCAATACGGGCGTGCGCTTTCCAACCTCCACCGACGACCGGGGCAGCTATAACTTTCCCGTCTTGCCAGTGGGCACTTATGCTTTGCAGATCAGCCATGCCGGTTTCAAGCCGTATCAACGGGCGGGAATTACCCTCGATACGAACAGCGCGATTTCGATCGATGTGACGCTGCAGGTTGGCCAGCGTGGCGAGAAGGTCACGGTCAGCGACAGCGCGGTTCACCTCGATACCTACAGCAGCCAGGTGGGGGAAGTGATCGACAGCAAGCAGATGACGGCTGTGCCGCTGAACGGACGCAGCTATACCGATCTGCTCTCGCTGCAAGCCGGCGTTGCTCCCGCGACCTCGATCACCACCAATACCGTACAAGACGTGGGCGCCAGCGCGCTCTCGCCTTCGGGCGATCTGAATCCTGGGACGATTTCGATTAACGGCCAGCGCGAGTTCGCGAACGCTTTTATTGTGAATGGCAGCGATGCGGAAGAGGACGTAAATATGGGGACGGCGATCATTCCCAACCTCGATTCGATCGCGGAATTCCGCATCCTCACGAGCAACTTTGACGCCGAGTATGGAGGGTTCAGCGGCGGGCAGATCAACGTCGTGACCAAGTCGGGCAGCAACGCGTTTCACGGAGATGCGTTCGAGTTTTTGCGTAACACCGATCTCGACGCGCGCAACTATTTTTCGCCGACTCGAGGGACGTTTATTCAGAACCAGTTTGGGGGGACGTTCGGTGGACCGATCCGAAAGAACAAAATATTCTTCTTTTCCGATTATCAGGGCACGCGCCAGCGGCAGGGCGTCGACACCGGACTGATTCCTGTTCCTTCGCTTCAGGATCGCAGCGGCGATCTATCCGACCTCGCCGCGTTATTTTCCACGACGCAGACGGTCAACGGGCAGGCTGTTCCAGTTCCCACAACCGTTAGCGGTCCCGCCTGGGCGCAGACGCTTTCGTCGCGGTTTGGGTACACGGTTCAGGCCGGCGAACCTTATTACTTTCCCGGGTGCACGAGCACAAATTACTTTGCGGGCAGCACGAATGCATGTGTGCTGCCTACGCTGCAGATTCCTGCGCGCGCGTGGTCCGGTCCTGCGCAGAAATTGTTGCAGTACATTCCCGCGCCCAATCAATCGGGAAATTTCTTTGCTACGTCGGCAAACAATCAATCCCTGCGCGATGACAAAGGCGCGCTTCGCATCGACGCCAACACGGGTTGGGGTCTGATCTCCGGTTATTACTTTCTTGACGATTACTCTTTGAATAATCCGTATCCGGTTGCGCAAGGCGGCGCGAGTGTGCCAGGGTTTAACGCACTTTATTTGGGAAGGGCGCAACTGCTTAGTCTAGGCGACACAAAAACGCTGACTACAACCGAGGTCAACGAAGTTCACTTGAGCTACATGCG
>Ga0187781_10001824_pt1 | contig 16209 bp, 10 predicted proteins | sample 0715_SJ02_MP02_2_FD_132447 | JGI IMG/M metagenome (GOLD analysis project Ga0187781, IMG submission 132447) | Tropical peat soil microbial communities from peatlands in Department of Meta, Colombia - 0715_SJ02_MP02_20_MG | ecosystem: Environmental > Terrestrial > Soil > Wetlands > Peat | place...
CACCCTGGTGGTATTTGTCTGGTTGCTGCTGCTGTTCAGAGGGCCTGCGCTACTCACGGCACCAGGCTTGGGCCGTAGCAAAGCCGATGAGGATGGCACGCCGGCCGGCCTGGATTCGGTCCAGCAATACATGCGCCATCAGTACCCGGGCAAGTGGCGCAGCATCAAGCCCTGGGTGGCAACGCTGTTGCCGGAGAAAGTGGTATCCAGCCTGGCCGATATCGACCAGACCCCAACACCGGTCTGGCTGGATAGCGCCGATGCCTTGCTGTTGCGGATCACGGCAGATCAGCCTGCAAAGATCCTCTCCCGTTTACGTGGCCGTTGGCGCGTGCCATTTGATGCTGTCACGCTGGTGGGGGACACATTACCCAAAACAGGGAGTCCACCGCTGCAGCAGCTGCTGGATTTGAATGCACGCTGCCAATGGCGGCTACCGGTTTGTATTGCCCTCACGGGCTGGCCGGTGCCGTTGCAAGGCATTTCCTGCGCACTGACCAAGCCCAGCGATGCGGCGCAGACGCGGACGGATTTGCAAAATCTGGTCAGGCAGACCGCCATAGAGGGCCAAACGGCGCTTCTGGAACGCAAAGGACATGCCACACTGGCGTTTTCAGCTGCGCTGGAGCAGCCCGGTGTGATTGATGAGCTGGCGGAATCCCTGGCGCAGATCAACCGCTACTTGCCAGATGGGCAGCACATCATTCGCCTGGCCTGGATTACTGGCCCCGGCTTGCCGCATATTGCAGGCCATGTGGTGGAGGATTGTGTGCAGTCTGCGCCGCGCAGGCATCGTCTTACACTTGCCGACAGCATAGGCTGGATGGGTTTTGCCCTGTCTCTGCTACTGACCTTGGGCTTGGCGATTTCCGCTATGCGCAATCACACCCTCGTAGCAAAAGCACAAACCAGCATCGCCCAGTTGAATGCCGCGCACAGCGCCAAGCATGCCCTGCCCGCGCTGTTAAACACACAGCAGTTGCTGCAACAGCTATCACAAGAGGCAAATGTCGGTATTCCTCTGCTGTCCCGTTTTGGCTTGAACCTCAATGTCGACGTGCAAAAGCGACTGTTCACGGCTTACGGCAAGGCTGCCCAGCGCTGGGTCATCGCACCGGTACAACAGCATATCCAGCGCGTCTTACTGGCTCTTAACAACATTCCCCTGTCTGGTGGTGGTGACGAGGTTGCTCTGGCCAGCCGGGCAGGGTTTGACAGCCTTAAAGCGTATTTGATGCTGGATACGCCATCTCGCACGCAAGCGGCCTTTCTCGCGGACCTGCTGCGCCAGCGCAGTGCTTACACGGATCAGGCGCACTCGGAAATCATGCGGTTTTATGCCCTTAATCTGGCAACACACCCGGAGTGGAAACTGGCCGCATTGCCAACAGTGGTGTCTGGAGCACGCCAGACGCTGCTCAGCCTCAATGGGGTGGAGCATGGCGACGAGACGATTTACCAGTCCATCCTGCAACAGGCTGCCGAGAAATATCCGGCCAGGACAGCCAGCAGCCTGCTGCCTGGTGTGGACAGCCGTGGCTTGTTCCAACTCCCAGGCACCATCTCTGGTGCTTACACCCGCGAAGCTTGGGAAGGCTATGTGAATGGAGCCATTGATGCTGCAGATCCGAAACAAGGCAGCGAAGCATTATGGGTAATGGGTGCAGAGGCCGCACGCAGCGAAGGCAGCCTGCTTAAAACCCGGCTGCGGCAACGCTACTTTGCCGACTACGCCACCACCTGGCAGAGCTGGTTTAACGGCATGCGCTGGCAATCTGCCAATTCCTTACCCAGCGCCGTAGAGCAATTAAGCACTTACGCCGACCCGCAACGCTCGCCATTACTGGCCTTGATCAGCCTGATCCAGTATCAGGGCCAGGCCGGAGCGGCCGAAAAGTCTTTGGCCAGTGACTTGCTCGACAAAACCCGCGCGCTGGTGGGAAAAACCACCGACAAACCACCGGCCAAGGCACAGAACATGACCGATCCGCTGGCGCGCGCCTTTGGCCCCTTGTTGATGCTTGCCACACCGGACGATGGCAAGAGCAGCAACAACACGGTCAGTCTTGCACGCTATCTGGAGTCCGTGACTTCGGTACGCCTTAAATTGCAGCAACTGGCCTCTGCGCCCAATCCTGATGCGGCGTCCCGACAGTTGGCGCAAGCCCTGTTCAAAGGCGAGCAGAATGCACTGGCCCATGGCCAGGAATATGCCGCCATGCTGGCAGCAAGCATGGGCGCAGAATGGGCCGGCTTTGCCCAACAGTTGTTCGTCAGTCCGCTGGATAGCGCCAACCAAGTGGTGATGTTGCCTGCGGCCTCTGACATCAATGATCTGTGGCGTCGTAGTGTCTTCTTGCCCTGGGGGAGTAAGCTTGCAGGGCGTTTCCCCTTCAATGCTACGGACAACGAAACATCCATCCCGGTTCTGACCGGCTTTCTGGCACCGGAACAAGGCGCGATTGCCCGCTTCCTGGGAAATACGCTGGCCGGTGCGCTGGTGCAGGAAGGCGATCAGTGGCTGCCAAGCCCAAGCCTGGTGAATGCGGCACCGTTTGATGCCGATTTCCTTAACGCGGTAAATGTGCTGAGTCATCTGGCCAGCGTGCTGTATGCCGAGGGCGATGCCGGTTACCAGTTTGAACTCCGCCCGGTTGCCATGCCGGGACTGACCGAGACAACGCTGATGATTGATGGCCAGGAATTGAAATACTTCAACCAACGCGAAACGTGGCACGCCATGCATTGGCCGCAGGCAGACCAAAAAACCGGCACCCGCCTGCTGTGGCAGTCACTCAGAACCGGCATGCAGCAGACGCTGGAATTCAATGGCCGGTGGGCTTTTGTACGCCTATTGGAGAAAGCCAGGGTAGAGCAACTGGACAAAGCGCGCTTTCAACTGGACTTTGCCTTGCCGGATGGTTTGACCGCACGCTATATCCTGCGCACCAGTGCCGGGGAGGGCCCGTTGGCCTTGCTCAAATTATTACAATTCAAACTGCCACAGCGGGTGTTTGCCTTGGCTGCCAGCCCCTCGGCCACTCAGGTAAGGATGACCGCCTCACACTGACCCAGTGGCTTGAACGATCCATCGGGGCGGATTATTTTTCGTACCTGATTTGCTGCTTCAGCGTACTGCGCTCCTGATACCCCGCGCATGGAGTGCCTGGACCAGGGCCAAGGCGTGATTACCAAGACATGCTTGTAAATACTGCAGCGATTTGACGGAAACATATAAGCATCTGGCATTAAGCCATGTCATGGAGCTGTCATTCGCGGGGTCTACACTGCGCAGCATCCTGTACAGCAAAGTTCCAAAAAGATGTCCCTGATCAAGCGTTTATGGCTGACCATCCTGTTTACCATTGCCAGCCTGCTGATTGTGCTGGCCGTCACCGGCCAGCAATTGTTCTCTCTGACCCGGCATGTCGATGACTACCGCCAGCACCAACAGTTGTCTGCCAATCTTTATCAGTTCAAAGCCAGTGTACTGAGCCTGTCGCGTGCGGATCCGCTGCTGGCAGAAACCGCCACGCACTTGAAACAGATCAAACAGCAAGTAGCCGTGCTGAGCAAAGACATTGCCCAGGCTCTGCCGGCAGAGCAGGCCAAGACCTTCAGCGAGCAGAGCACCCAGCTATGGCAGGAGTACACCCACAATCTGGAAAGCGCCCTGACCATTGCCGAAAGTGCCCCGCAAGATGCGCTGTCCATCCCCGAACAAGCCTACCAGCAAGATCTGGTGCCGCTGGTGGCCTTGCTGGACAAACAACTGGCACAAGCAGGCCAGCAACAAAATAGCGAAGACAATGCCTTGCACGACATGCTGGGAAGATTGGCTTTTTTCATTCTGGGGCCGCTGGCACTGGCCAGCTTGGCTGTTGTCCTGATTCAACTGGCCCTGGCACGCCGACTGAAACTGCAAATCGCCGCCATGGGACAGGCTGTCGATGCGCTTAGTGAAGGGAATCTGACCGCCCGTCTACCGGATAGCGGCAAGGATGAGCTGGCGCAGATGTCCGGCCGCATCAACCGCTTTCTGGAACGCCTCGGTACACTGCTGGCTGAGGTACACCAGCATGCCAGCCGTAACCAGCGCGACAGCCAGCATCTGCAATTGCTGACCAGCCAGGCGGCGGATGCCAGCCGCCTGCAAACCGGCAAAGCCAATTTGAGCAATGAAGCTGCCGAACAGATTGCAGGACATGCCAATGGCGTGGCCACCTTCATCGAGCAGGCAGCCGCAGGCTCGCAACAGGCTTTGCAACGCACCGATCAGGCGCGCATGCAAGGCAAGGCCAATGCAGAAGCCATGCTGCAACTGGCAGCACGTATCAGTACGGCCATGCAGGAAATGCAGGAATTGAACCATTCGATCGGCGAAATTGCCCAGATCAGCACCATGATCCGGGATGTGGCTGATCAGACCAATCTGCTGGCCTTGAATGCCGCCATTGAAGCCGCCCGTGCCGGCGAGCAGGGCCGTGGCTTCGCAGTGGTGGCCGATGAAGTGCGCAAGCTGTCCGAGCGCACGGCCAGTGCGACCTCGCGTATTTTCGACAGCCTGAACAAGGTGGAAACCGTCAAGCAATCGCTGGGCGAAGCCATTGATACCGCCGGCAAGGCCAGCCACGACAACCAACATGCCCAATTGGCACTGGATGCTGCACTGAACGGCGTAGACGAGGCGCTGGCCCAACTGGACAAGCTGATGGGCAAGATCAGCCAGGTGCGCCAACAACAGAGTGAGGCGGGCAACAGCATTCGCCAGCACGGTTTCGAACTGGCTCATCTGGCCAGCAGCATTGATGAACAAATGCGCGATGCCAGCCCGGTCATGCGCCAGCTGGCAGAATCGGCCAGCAGCCTGACCCAGGCATTAAGTTGGTTCCGCCTGCTGCCACAGGGATAAACGGGGATATTCTTCAGTAAAACGGCAGCCCGAGGGCTGCCGTTTTGCAGTGGCTACACCAGCCTCTTCTACCTTACTTACAGCGCAGCCAGGGCGGCGTCGTAGTTCGGTTCGCTACCGATTTCAGCCACCAGTTCGCTATGCAGCACGGTGTTGTCGGCATCCAGCACCACCACGGCGCGGGCAGTCAGACCGGCCAAGGGGCCACTGGCCAGCTTCACGCCCCAGGCTTGCAGGAAATCGGCATTGCGGAAGGTGGACAGATTCACCACATTCTCGATGCCCTCGGCACCGCAGAAACGCTTTTGCGCAAACGGCAGGTCGGCAGACACACACAGCACGACCGTGTCGGCCTTGCCTGCGGCCTTTTCATTGAACTTGCGTACCGAGGTGGCGCAAGTCGGCGTATCCACGCTGGGGAAGATGTTGACGATCTTGTTCTTGCCGGCAAAGTCGGCCAGGGTCACGTCAGCCAGATCACCATTGGTCAGGGTCAGGGCCGGAGCCTTATCGCCCTTTACCGGCAGGGTGCCGGCCACTTCAACCGGATTACCACGAAGCGTTACGGATGCCATCTGTCGAGTCCTTCAAACGGTGGCGGCCGATGCAGACAGCGGCCGCCGGGGGTGGAGATGCATTCAGTGTGGGGCCTGGCAACAGAAAATCAACCCTGACAGCAAGCGGCCTATTCTTCCAGCTTCAATCCCAGCTCGTTCAGCACCTCGCGCGCACTGCGAAAGGCCTCGACCGCAGCCGGCGCGCCGCCATAGACCGCGCTGTGCAACAAGACCTCGCGGATTTCCACCAGGCTGGCACCGTTGTTGATGGCACCGCGGACATGGCCTTTCAGTTCGGTGCTACGCCCCAGCGCCGCCAGCATGGCGCAGGTGATCAGGCTGCGGGTTTTCAGGTCCAGCCCTTCGCGCTGCCAGGTGCTACCCCAGGCATGCTCGTTCAGCCAGTCCTGCAAGGGTGCGGAAAACCCATCCAGATTGCTCATGGCCCGTTCGACAAAGGCTTCGCCCATCACCTGGGTGCGACGGGCCTTGCCGGCGGCACGGTCTTGCTCGCTCATGTCTGCTCCTTTACTGGCTTCGGATTGAGTCGGGTTCTCAGGACAGCAGGCTGCCCAGCACCTCCACCAGCCGCGCACATTCGGCATCCGTGCCGATGCTGATACGCAGATACTGGTTGATGCGCGCAGCGGTAAAGTGGCGCACGATCACCGCCTGCTGCCGCAAACCGGTGGCCAGCATGGCGGCATCGTGCTGCGGATGGCGGGCAAACACGAAGTTGGCCTCCGATGGCAATACCTCGAAACCCAGCGTCTGTAACTGTCCCGTCAACTGCTCACGGGTGCGCATCACCGCCTGGCAGGTGTGGCGGAAGTAGGCATCATCCTCGAATGAAGCTACTGCACCAGCCAGCGCCAGCCGGTCCAGCGGATAGGCGTTGAAACTGTTCTTCACCCGCTCCAGCGCCTCGATCAGCGCGGCATCGCCCACCGCATAGCCCACGCGCAGGCCGGCCAGTGAACGCGACTTGGACAGGGTGTGCACCACCAGCAGGTTGGGATAGTCATTGACCAGTGCAATGGCGCTTTCGCCGCCAAAGTCGACATAGGCTTCGTCGATTACCACCACTTGATCGGGATGATCGTCCAGCAACTGACGGATGGCGCTCAGCGGCAGCAGCCGGCCGGTAGGGGCATTCGGATTGGCCAGAATCACCCCGCCGCAAGGCTGGCGGTAGTCCTCCACACGAATGGACAGGCTATCGTCCAGCGGCACTTGGCGGGCCTGAATGCCAAACAGGCCGCAATACACCGGATAGAAACCATAGCTGATGTCCGGCATCAGCAAGGGCTGCTCGTGCTTGAGCAGCGCCTGGAACACGATGCCCAGCACCTCGTCCGAACTATTGCCCACAAAAACCTGCGGCCGGCTAACACCGTGATAAGTGGCAATGGCCTCCTTCAGTTTGTCGCCACTGGGGTCCGGATACAGGCGCAGGCTGTCGTCCGTGGCGGAGCGGATGGCGTCCAGCACTTTGGGCGACGGCCCATAGGGATTTTCATTGGTATTGAGCTTGATCAGCGTATCTAGCTTGGGCTGCTCGCCCGGCACATAGGGGGTGAGCTGATGAACAACCGGACTCCAGAAACGACTCATGATTCAACCTTTCCCGGCCACGCCCCGCGTAGCCTGCATACATTAATGTGCTGTGCTGCGCGCCGACAGCAGCACGCCGCCCAAAATGGCAGCAATCCCCAGCCAGTGATAGCCGTGAATGGCCTCACCCAGCAGCAACATGGACAGGATGGCGCCAAAGGCCGGCATCAGGTGGATGAAACTTCCGGCCCTGGCCGGTCCTACGCGGGCCACGCCCAGATTGTAAAAATAGTAAGCCAACACCGATGGCAGGGTACCGACATAGGCAAAGCTGGCCAGCGTGGACAGATTGCAGGCGGCGCGATGGCCCGCCAGCCACTCGGACAGGAATAAAGGAAAAATCGCCAGCAGACCAATGGCCACCAGCAAGGTGAGCAGGCCCAGCCTGTCCAGCCCTGCCGGCAGACCACGCAGCAGCAAGGTGTACAGCGCCCAGGCCACCATGGCCGTGAACACCAGCACATCGCCACGATTCAGATCAAGACGGATCAGTCGTGCCGGCTCACCATGCACAGCCAACCATAATACGCCGGCAAAAGACAGCAATACCGCCAGCAATTGGCGGCGATTGAGCGGCATGTGGAAAAACAGCGCCCCGATCAGCACGATCAGGATGGGGATAAAGGAATTGAGTAATACCGCATTGGTGGCACTGGTTGTTTGCAGCCCCAGGTAAACCAGGGAATTGAAACTGGCAATGCCCAGCAGCGCCAGCAGGATGATGCGCCGCCAGTGCGGCTGCCACAGCAGACGCTGGGCCAGCAGGGGCTTGAGTCCCAGCGGCAACAGCACGACCAGGGCAATCAGCCAGCGCCCGAACGACAAGGTCAGCGGCGGTATGCTGGCGTGCACGGCACGCCCCAGCACAAAATTACCGGCCCAGAATAAAGAGGCCAGGATCAACAGGCAATAGGCAGTAGCGTGGGAGGAACGCGGAGGATTCATGATTGGAAACATGCCATGCAGGGCGCTTGGCTGGCAAATCTTTCTGCAATGCAGCAAGTGGATAAAAAAAACCGGAGCCTCGGCCCCGGTCAACGACATCCCCCACGAGATGTAATCCGCATCAACAGTCTGCGAGCGCGATCCATCGCGACACACAGGTCGATATACGTAACAGCATATAGGGCTGCAAGCCATACTGTCGATGAATTTGTTGAATATTTCATCACAAAACAAGCCAGCACAAAAATAGCAATGCTGAAAAAACATCAACTTGCCAAACGGAGCCAAATTTAAAAGTTATAAATTTGATCATACCAAACAAATACTTGCCCACATCAGGCCCTGCACAAAAGCGCAGGCACTCCAGCAGACCGACAGAGCGGCCGATACCGCGCCCCGCTCTGGCATGGCGTCAAGAATGTTAAACAAAAGCGACAGTCAGCTTGCCAGCGCAGTCAATCTCGCCAGGGAAGATGCCGCATGGAAGCGGCCTTTGGCATCGCGCGCCACCCAGGCCAGCGCCTGTTCCGGATCATGGGTAAAGTACAGGCGTCCACGCCTGGCCAGCAAGTCTTCCAGCAGCGTGCGCTTTTCTTCGATCAGGCGCTCGGGGAATCGATCATAGCCCATGGTGATGGGCACATGCACCCATGGCGCTCCGGGGATCAAATCGGCCGCATAGACCACGGGGCCTTCACTGAGCGGAATTTCGGTCAACAGCATACCGGGGGTGTGACCATCGCTCAAATGGAAGCGGTAATCGGCAGGCAGGCAATCCGGTGTTTCGCCATCGGTCAGCACCAGTCGACCACTGTTTTCCAGCAGACTGATCAGCTCGGGAATAAACGACGCCCTGTCACGCGCATGCGGCTCACAGGCTCTTTGCCAGGCCGTGCGACTGACCACAAACTTTGCATTGGGAAACAACAGCCGGGCCGGGCCGCCGTCCCAGGCCGCCAGCAAACCGCCGACATGATCGAAATGCAGATGGGACAGGATCACCACGTCAATGTCTTCATGGCTGCAGCCCGCGGCGGCCAGATTGTCCAGCAACACATGTCCTTCTTCCACCACGCCATAGCGGTTTTTCAGCTCCGGGGCGAAAAAAGCACCGATGCCGGCTTCCAGCAGGATGCGGCGGCCATCCTCCTCCCTTGCCAGCAAGCAGCGACAGGCCAGTGGGACGCGGTGTTCTTCGTCCGGGCTCAGCCACTGGCTCCACAAGGCACGGGGGGCATTGCCAAACATGGCACCGCCATCCAGTTTCTGGGAATTGCCCAACAGGGAAGTAAGGGTACGCATAGGAACTCCACTTGATGATCAATGCCAACGATTATCAAGCAAGCGCTCGGTATTGTCATCTGGCGGTGCAGTCCTGGCTGCGCTCATGCTCGACCGCCTGCACGATGAACAGGGCTTCCTGCTCAACCTTGAGCTGACGTTCCTGCATGGCCTGACACAAATCCGCCAGCATCGGAGGCAGCTCCCGCCCACTCAGCCGCGCCAACGCGTGTTGGTCTTCCTCGGTCAGCGACTGGGCACCATGGGCCAGGTTCAAATCATCAGCCTGCATGCGCCATGGCTGCCAGGCACAGCCGGCCTTGCCGGCCAGCGCACCCACCTGCAAGGCAATGGCCACACCAGCCGGGTCCAGATCACAGGCCACCTGGACCGGCAGGCGCAGGACAGCCAGCAGATGCCCTACCGCCGCCAGCCAGCGCCGGTGCGGATAACCAGGCACCCAGATGGTCAGCACGGGTTCGGCTTGCCGGGTGAGCACTTCGAACACACTGAGATTCTCGACAATACGCACCATCTGGACATTGCCACGTCCGGCATCCACGCGCAGCAGGGCTTCTGGTGCCATCGCCAGCCCGCTTTGCAGCAGTGTGGCCGATAACAGCATCTGCCCTGCGGCATACAGATCCAAGGCCCCGGACAAAAACACATGCGGGGTATGCCGCGAAATACCACAGGCCTCCAGTGCGATGCCAAATTCCGCCAGCCAGCGCCGGTCAGCCTCACCAAAAGCCTTGCTCCGCCCCAGCGCATACTGGGAAAACTGCCGCTCCGTCCCCCATAGTCCCGCACTGAGCCAGCCATCCAGGCCCTGGGCAATTTTCAAGCGCCGCTCCAGCGTAGAGGACTGGACGCGCTGAGTCAGGCTGGCGGCCAGAGTGTGCAGCTGGGCATTTTCGGGCTGCCAGCCACGCCATAATTGCACCAGTTCATCCCGGACCACGTTATCGGCCAGGCCGATCAGCTCACGCAACTGATATACCTCGCGCCAACATACCCAGAACGGTTCCCACTGGCCTTGCCGGCCCGGTTCGGCATGCAGTTCCACCTCGCACCAGCCACTTTCCAGCAGGCGGCGCAGCAGGTCTTCGGCCTGCTCCGGCCTGTCACCCTGCCCCAGCAAGGTGGTCCAGCGCTGGCGCATCAACCTGCCGCTCAACCAATTTTGCAGCAGCTGTTGATCTGCCTGCGGCAGCAGCAAGGGGGTGGGGGCAAGCGTGGGCTGCAATAGCAAATGATGGCCGCGCACACCAATCGGGGTACGCACCACCAGTTCGGGGGCAATGCGGGCAAGCCAGCTGGACATGGGGTTCTGCCGGGTAAGGGTGAAAAAGATAGACCACCGGGCAAGAAGAAGTTTCCCGCCCGGTAGCAACATCAGGCCTGTGGATCAGACAAAGGTGCATCCACACGGCGGCGGGTTTGCAGAATGGGCGGCGCCCACTGCTCGCCCGGCCGCTTCTTGCGGGTGGCTAGCGTCAGTTCCGACGGTGCGAAGATATTGATGTTATGGGTATTCGGCGTGGTAATCAGATACTGCGCTTCGGTCGCCTTGAGAAAGCCCGCCACCCGGTCGATGTTGAAGATGTCCAGGTGGGCAAACGGCTCGTCGATGAACACGAAGCCGGAGGGATTGGCCTCGTCCATCATCAGGCCGATCAGCAGGATCAGCGACTTCATCACCTGCTGGCCGCCGGAGGCCTCGCCATCGTTCATGCCCATCAGGCCCTTCTGGTCGAAGTTGAAACGCAAGGTCAGGCCGGCCTGGGCCAGCGCAGCGTCATCGTTTTCCAGCGCCGGTAGTTCTACTTCCACACCAATCCCCGCCAGTTCGCCCAGTCGCTTGATATTGCTGCCATAGGCGCGCACCGTGGCGCGCAGCTTGCCCATATAGGCAGCGCGGGCGTCGTCGGTGAGTTCGCGCGAACGATCGACCTCGCTCTGGCGGCGCTGGCGTTCGCGGTCGATCTGCGCCAGGTCGTCGGCCAGTTTGTCGCGCAGCGCCAGTACGGCTTCATCGGTTTCCCATTCGCCACCTTGCAGCCGCTCTTGCAGATAATTCAGCTGATGGCGCGCATCAGCCGCGCTTTCGTATTCCTCTTCCAGCGCGGCCACCTGTTCGGCGGCCAGCGCATCGGCCGGCAGACGCTCAGCCCATTCACGCAATTCGGCCAGCAGACGGCGCAGCTGGCGGCGGCTGTTTTCCACCTCCTGCCGCTTGCCATCGTAGCGCGACAGGCTTTCCTGCTCGCGCTGACAGATGCGGTCGTGCTCCAGCCGGGCATCACCATGGCGCTGGTCGGCTTTATCCTTGGTAGCGCTGGCTTCGGCCAGCTGTGCGCCCAGTTCCTGCTGCTGCGCCTGCAGGCTGTCCAGCCGGGTGGCCAGTGCGGCAAATTCTTCGGCGCGGCTGTCCAGCTGGCGGATGGCATCCATACCGCCCAGATACTCGGCCAGACCAGCCGCTTCGCGGGTGCAGGACACCAGCCGCTCTTCATCGGCCAGAATACGTACGTTCAGCTGCTTCAGCTCATCGCGCAGCGCCAGCAGGCGCGACTGACGCGCACCTTCGCCAAAGGCAAATTCATGCGCCGCCACGCCGATATGACGGGCACCACGGCGCTCGCGGAAATAACCGTCGCGGGTAATCCAGTCACCATCCACCCCGGCACCGGCCTGGGCGTTTTCCACCCGGCTGACCTTGTTCAGCTGCTGGTACAGCCAGTCCGGCGCATTGGCGGAAAAGCGGATCACTTCCAGCAAGCTGCCCTTGCGCGCTGGCGGCGGGCTGCTGCGTTCCGGCACCACGAAATGGCGGAAGCGCAGTTTTTCGCCCAAGCGCCAGGCTTCGCCCTTTTGCTGCGGATTTTCCAGCAGCACCACATGGCGATAAGGGCGCAGCATGGCTTCCACCGCGCCCTGCCAGCCGGCGTCCATCACCTCGATGATGTCGGACAACATGGCGTGGCCGATATTGGCCTCGTCCAATGCAGCCTTGAACTGGCGCACTTCTTCCGGCGAACGACCACGGCCGACTTCCAGCGCCTCGACATGGTTTTTCAGGTCGATACGCTGGCGGTTCAAATCGCGCAGACCGTCTTTCAGCTGTTCAGCTTCGCCACGCAGGCCGGACAGCTTGTCGGACAGTGCGGCGGCATCGGCACCGTATTCGCGGCTGGCCAAGGCCTGCAGGCGGTCACGCTCCTTCAGTTGGCCGTTGACGCTGGCATGCTCGGCCTTGGCGGCCATGAACTGCTCTTGCGCTTGCAAGCGGGCTTGCTCGGCGGCCTGGCGTGCCTCGGCGGCAGCCACTTCGGCCGCCTTGAGCTTGGCCACCAGTAGCAGGGTGTCGTGGTGTTCGCTACGGGTGCGGCTGAGCTGGCCATAGGCGGCGCGGTAGTTTTGCCAGGTCTGGCCCAGCGCACTCTTACCATCCAGATAGGCCAGCACCGGCAGCGCTTCGTCTTGCAGACGGCGGATGGTCTGGCTGAGCTGACGCCATTCCAGGAAACGCCCGGCGCGGGTTTTCATGGTTTCCACCCGCGCTTCCAATGCTTCTTCCTGACGGGTGAGCGCTTCCAGCTCCAGCTCGGTGGCGCGTTGCTCGTCGCGGGCGCGCTGGTAGTTGTCCAGCACGTCCTTGTCGCCAAAAACCTGGAACACCAGGTCCAGCAATTGTTTCGGGCTGTATTCGGTCAGCTTGTCGGTATCGCCCTGCTCCAGCGCCAGCACCTCGCCCACTGCCGGGGTGAGGCCGGCCACTTCCAAGCGGCGACGGTATTCCTGTACGCCCAACCATTGCGCCTGCGCCTCGGCCAGTTCCAGCGGCACATCACCATCCAGAATGGCGTAATGGCGTACCCAGTCGCCGCCCTGCTTCTTGATGCGGCACAGCAGCGTCACCGCATCGCTGACGATGGGAAAGAAGGGCGTGGGATACAGGCCGCCCGACGGGCGGCGCGGGTTGTCCACCACGCCGCGCAGGTAGGCAAAAGGCTCGCGGTTGTTACGCACATAGCGCTTGTAATCCCGTTTGCCAGAGCACTTGATGGCCAGCAGGGTACGCATGGCATCCAGCAGTGTGGTCTTGCCTGAACCATTGGGGCCGATGATGGTGACAATCTGCGCATCCAGCGGCACGGCCAGCCGTTGCCAGAAGTCCCAGTGCACCATTTCTACCGATTTCATCTGGAACATCAGCGGTCTTCCTCTTCCACGGGGTCTTGTGCGTCATCTTCAGGGCTTTCAGCGTCAGCAAACAGGCTGGAACCCTCATCGCTCACGGCAGGCTGCGCCACCGCCTGGGCAATGGCGCTGGCGGTTTTGTCGGCCAGGGCATCGGCCGCCTGGCTGCGGCGCTGGCTCAGCACCTCGGACAGCGCACCTTCGATGATGCGTGGTGCCAGCTGGCTGTAGTCGATCATCAAATCCAGCATCGGGCCTTCGTCCAGCCATTTGTTACGCCGCACCACAAAACCCAGGTTCACCAGCCGGCCCAGATTGGCATTGAAGCGGGTACGGCCACCCAGCGCCTTGCCAAAGTCGGCGTACAGCGCGTCTTCCGACACCCCGGTGGACACACCCTCGCCGGTTTCCAGCGGCTTTTGCGCACCGAACATATCGCTCTGGTTCTCGCGCCCGGCTTCCACGCGGGCAATCTGCCGTTCGCGCTTGGGCAGGATGATCAGCGCCCACAGGATGACCAGCAGCGCCACACCATCGCGCGGCAGGCCCAGATTATTGTTAAGCCAGGCCTCGCCGCTGCCGAATACCGGCTCGGTCATGTCCGGCAGCAGGGCCACGGCAATGTGCTCGGCGTAGGGGTTCTCCACCAGGCGCAGGCCGACATCGGCCAACCGCTTGTCCAGCTCCTGGCGGAAAAGGTCATCCAGCAGCGCCTTGCGCGCCAGCGCATCGCCGCGCGGCACCACGCGGTGTGCCAGCAGACGGGCGGTGAGGGTTTTAAGTTGCTGTTCCATGGCTTAATTCGGAGTATGGGGAAGCAGCCGCGCGTCCGACAGCGTGGCTACTTCCGGGTGTTCGGGTTCGATCACGGCTTCACCACCGTGCAGGGTGAACGGCAATTTGGCCAGTGCGGCCACGATGCTGGCATCGCCATGGCTTTCCGGATCGCCAATCAGCGACAGCAAGGACAGGCGATAGGCGGTTTCGTTGTAGCTGTCGGCCAGCACGGCCTGCCGGATGGGGATGTGGTCGGCACCGCTGTCGCCCAGTTGCAGGCCGAGGGTCAGCAGTTCGTCGTACATGGCTTCGGCGGCAAACAGGCGCTCCACTTCCAGCTCGCCGGACAAGGGCGCAGCCACGCTGCCGGGCAAGGTGGTATTGCCGGCCTTGGCCCGCTCGCGCGCCAGCAGCTCGAATTCCGCCATATCAGCCAGCTCCGGCGTGGCGATAAAGGCCGGTTCCGGGTTGATGGACAGGCAGCCTGTCAGTTGATCGGCCAGTTGGCCCACCGCCTGACGGCGCAGCCAGTCGGCAATATCGGTAGAGGTCAGGCCGGAGCTGCCCAGATGCACACGCTGCGCGGCCAGTTGCGCCAGACGGCGCTCGAAAGTACCGGCCAGCGCCAGCATGCGGCTTTGTGCCAGCGCCACCGCCTGCGCCTGATTCAAGGCAGATAGGCTGAGGGTATCGTCGGCGGTGAGGCTGCGGATGACTTCGGTCGATTTGGCCACCCAGCGCCATACGGCCTCCAGCCGGTGCTGGGCAGCGCGGATACGGAATTCCGATTGTGATTCCAGCGCTTCTTCAAACTCGCCATACAGCTCGTTCAAGCGCGCCAGCAGGTGCTTGAGCGCGTCGTCGGACAACTGCCCCACCGCCTGCCCGGCGGCCACCTGGCTGGTGAGATAGCCCAGTTCGACATCATCGCCGGCAAAATCGATCAGCGTCGCCAATGCCGCCAGCGCCACGCGCGCCCCTTCGGACAATTGGTACTGGCCGCCATCGCTGTCGTACACCAAGAGCTCGCCCTCGCGCAGACGGCCCAGAATGGTGCTCAGCTTGGTGTCGTTGAGATAAGCAAAGCGCTGGGCGATTTCCTGCGGCGTCCAGCGCGGCGCATCGGCGCGGCTGCCCAGTTCGCGCAGCACCAACAGGCGCATCAGCACCTCTTCATCACCACCGCGAAACAGCGTGACGAACACGGACAGATAAGGCCAGGCCTGTTGCAGGCGATTGACGGTGGACAGCGAGTCCGGCGCAATGCCCGGCTGGAAAAAGTCGGCGAGCGATTCCAATGGCAATCCGGCGTGAGAAAGCAAAAGCGGATTGTCCAAGGGGGCGCGGGCTAAGTCAACGCATGTTGCATGCAACCAGGTTAGCGCAGCGCTAAAGCACTGCGCCGTACGACCTTAGGCAGGATGCTGCTGCAATTGCGGCGTGCGTCGGGTTTGTGCGATATAAGCCAATGCTGCCAGACTGATCAGGGTGGTGAACATCAGATAAAAGCTGGGTGCCTGATTACTGCCGGTGGCGCTGATCAGCCATACGATGATGGCCGGGGCAAAGCCACCAAACACCGTCACCCCCACGTTGTAGCCAATGGCCATGCCGGTGGCGCGGGTGGCGGGCGGGAAGATTTCCGACATCAGAGCCGGCAAGGCACCAAAGTAAATGGATTTGAGCAAGGCCAGCCAGCCCACCAGCACATACAGCGCCCAGGCACTGCCGCTCAAGGACACATACAGAAACACCGGGTAGATGGTGAGGGCAAACAGCAGTCCCGCCACGGTCATTTGCTTGAGCCGCCCGATGCGGTCGGACAGCCAGCCGGAAAACGGGGTCACCACGGTGAGAATCACCCCGGCCAGCATGCTGGCGGCAAAACCGGTAGCGGCATCCATCTTGAGCTGACGGATG
>Ga0187781_10001825_pt1 | contig 16208 bp, 13 predicted proteins | sample 0715_SJ02_MP02_2_FD_132447 | JGI IMG/M metagenome (GOLD analysis project Ga0187781, IMG submission 132447) | Tropical peat soil microbial communities from peatlands in Department of Meta, Colombia - 0715_SJ02_MP02_20_MG | ecosystem: Environmental > Terrestrial > Soil > Wetlands > Peat | place...
CCAAGAAGCCTGCGCCCAAGAAAAAACCGGCTCCCAAGCCGGGCACGCCGAACTCAACCACGCCCACGAGTAAGCCGTCGACCCCACCGAGCACAGCGAACCCTCCGCCCAGCCAGTGAGAGGTGAAGAGCCAGTCACTTTCGGTACTTCTTCATCATGTCCTGGAATTTGGGGTCGTTCCGCACGGAATCAAAGTACGGGCTATGGTCGATCGCGCCGAAGTCGGCGAACCCGCTTTCAAAAGCCTTTTCCATCGTATCGAGCGCTTTGAGCCGATCGCCTTTGGCTGCATAAGTTGCACCCAGCCAGTAATAGTTGATGCCGGAGGGTCGAAAGGTCGTGGTCATTGCCTTGAGCGCCTTGTCGTACTCGCCCTTCGCCAGGTACACCTGACCGACACCCAAATCGGCGCTGTTTGCGTGTGGCGCGATCTGGCGCATTTCCTCGAAAGCGGCGAGCGCTTCGTCGTAGCGTTTTTGCAACAGAAGCGCCCGCCCGAGGTGGTAGTAGGCCGGGTAAAGAGACGACTGCAGACTGATCGCCTTCCGGGCGGCGGTTTCCGCTCCGGCGGCATCCGGAGGCTGTTCGTAGCCGAGCGCCCACGAGAACTGGTCCCAGGCATAGCCGCTGTCCGGATCAAGGTCAGCCGCGGTGCGGTACTCGCGGGCCGCCGCCGCGTAGTCATACTTGTCGGAGTAGACCGTGCCCATGGCCACGTGCGCTTCCGACAGATTCGAGTCCAGCGCGAGAGCACGCCGCGCATAATCTTCCGCGCGCTGCAAGTGGACCGGGCCCGGCTCCAGATTGCGATAAATCTGCCCCTCGACCCACGCCAAGCCGGCGATTGCCGGCGCATAGTCCGGGTCCAGGCGCAGCGCCAACTCGAAGTTTTTGCGCGCCGTCTCCAGTGAATCGCGCTGGTCAAAGGAGGCCACCAATGTCGATCCGCGCAAGTATGCGTCGTATGCGTGCGGATTCTGTGTGTACCTTTTCTTGATCGCCTGCTGTTCCTGCGGCGTGAGCGTAAGGTTGAGCGACTGCGCAATCTTCAGGGCAGCCTGCTCCTGCAGCGAGAAAACGTCTTTCATCTCGCCGGTGAAGTCATCCGCCCAGACCTGGAAACCGCTGTTGGTGTCGATGAGGTGGACGTTGATCCGCACCTCGTTTCCAGCTTTCCGCACTGACCCCTCAAGGACGTATCTCACGCCCAGGCCTTTGCCGATGTCGCTGGCGCTGCCCTTGGACGCCACGACCGCCGAGTGCGAAGCCACGTTGATCCCCTGAATCTTCGACAGCTTCGTGGTGATCTCGTCAGTCATGCCATCGCTGAAATAGCCGCTATCGGGCTCCGCGCTGAGATTTTGTAGAGGCAGAACCGCGATCGAGGGCTTGACTGCGGGGTTTGCGGCGGGGGCTGCCGGGCCTTTCAGTCGCCAAACAATCACTCCGGCGACTGCGAAAAGAGCAAGGAGTGCAACCGCGACAATCAACCCGGTTCGTCGCGGTTTCTGGGGCGGCGGCGTTTCTACCGGAACGTTCCTGCTGGATTCCATCGTTCGCTGAACGCGTTTCAGATCCGCGCGCATTTCGGCCGCGCTCTGGTAGCGAAGTTCGCGATCCTTCTCCAGAGCTTTGCTCACGATTCGGTCTAACTCCGGCGGAACGGCCGGATTCAGCCGCGCCATCGGGGGAGGTGCAGCATCGAGGATGTTCTTGAAGATTACGCCGGAGCTCTCGGCCGCGAACGGCAGCGCTCCGGTAAGCATCTCGTACAGCACCACTCCAAAGGAGAAAAGATCGGTGCGAGTATCCAGATCCCTGGCCCGCACTTGCTCGGGAGACATGTAGGCGACCGTGCCCAGCGTCGATCCCGGGCTGGTCAGGTCCTCTTCTCTTACCACCGATACTGTATTCGCGGCGTCCTGGCGAGCCCCTGAAACCGGCGCTGCGCCCACCTTCGCCAGGCCGAAGTCCAGAATCTTTGCATGGCCGCGCCTGGTCACGAAGATGTTGGCGGGCTTGATGTCGCGATGCACGATACCGGCGGAATGCGCGGCGTCAAGGGCATCCGCGATCTCAGTTGCCAGGGGCAGAGTTGTTTCGAGCGGCAGGTGCCTTCCCGCGATTTGATGCTTGAGCGTCACGCCATCGAGAAACTCCATGGCAATGAACGCATGCCCGTTGTCCTCGCCAACGTCATAGATCGTGCAGATACTCGGGTGATTCAGTGCCGACGCAGCTTGCGCCTCGCGCTGGAATCTGGCCAGCGCCTGCGGATCGCGGGCAACGTCCGGTGGCAGAAACTTGAGAGCCACAAAGCGGTGAAGGCGAGTGTCCTCCGCCTTGTAAACGACGCCCATCCCGCCCCCGCCCAGCTTCTCGATAATGCGGTAGTGCGAAATGGTCTCGCCGATCATGTGCGCGCCATGTTACGCGGGAGCGCCCGAGGAGGTCAATCAGAGCGCGACACCACTCCCGGGGCGACCAGGGAGAACGTCGTCAGTTCTCCGTTCTCGGTTGTCAGTCAAACCCGCGTGCAGAGAACTGAGAATTGCGGTGGTCAAGGCGCGACCCCAGCAGACTGGAGGTCAAACTGATTTCCACAACTCCAAGCCTAACAAACCACGCCACTTACCTCGGGAACCACCGCGCCTGCGCCGGCGTCTAAGTAAGCAAGCGGGAAATTCCGAGGGAGTCGTGCCAACCAGCGAACTTTCCCGTGCGCTCGCCGCGCGGAAGCTCCTATAATGGAGCAGCGCCCTCAGGGCGGAGGCGAACACAGTGGGCGATTTTGCCAGCGCGATTGGGGCTCGGTTAGAGGAATCGGCCGTTGTTGCGGAACTGAAGGCGGGGTCTGAGGAAGCCTACGCCTGGCTGATCGGCGAGTTCCACCAGCCCATCTACAGTCTTATTTATCGCATCGTCAACGACCCGTCGGACGCGGCCGACACCACCCAGGAAGTCTTTCTCAAGGTCTTCCGCGGTATGAAGCAGTTCCAGGGCGAGTCGAGCCTTAAGACTTGGATCTATCGCATTGCCCTGCACGAGGCTTCCAACCGTCGCCGTTGGTGGTGCCGGCACAAGGCGCAGGAAACGCCGATCGATCCGGTCGACGCCGGCGACGCCGCCCACGCGGGAGAAGCGCAGTTGGTCGATCCCGGCGAATCACCCTTCGAGCAGTTCGCCCACTCCGAAGTGCGAGCCGTGGTCGAGCAGGGGCTGGCGCGTGTTCCCGAACCTTACCGCACCGCGGTCATCCTGCGCGACCTGGAAGACATGCCCTATGACGAAATCGCCGAGGTTTTGCAGATTTCATTGGGCACGGTGAAATCACGGATCACCCGGGGCCGGGACGCCTTGCGCCGGAAACTCGCCGGCTACGCCCGCGAGGCGGGTCTGGATTGGGGCCTGACGGCTCCCAGCACCACGGAACCTGGGCCGGGATCCAGCCGTGGCACCGAAGCAGAGGTGACGCCATGAACTGCGCCGACTACAAGAAGCAGTTCTCTCTTTATCTGGACGGCCAGATAAGCGGGGCCGAGATGTACGCGCTCACGCGCCACATGGAGTCGTGTCCGGACTGCACCCAGGAATATGCCGAACTGCGGCGCACGCAGGAGTTGCTGGCGGGACTGGCTCGGGCAAGAGCGAAAGCGCCTGGCGACCTGGCCTTGCGCTTGCGGCTGGCCATTTCGCGCGAATCGAAGCAGGCGCGGCGTTCCCGCTGGGAAGGCATGATGGTCCGGTTCAGCAACGCGCTGAACGCGTTCATGGTTCCGGCGACCGCGGGCGTGCTGAGCGCGGTCCTCACCTTCGGCTTGCTGTTCGGCTTCTTCGCTCTGCCGCAGCAACTGGAAGCGAGCAGTTCCGATGTTCCGCTCCTGTTCTACACCGGCCCGCAACTGGAACAGTCGGCGTTTGGCACTTCCCTGGGAAATATGGGCGGTATCGGCGATGATTCCGTGGTCATCGAGGCGCTGGTCGGCGCCAACGGCCGGGTGGAGGATTACCGCATCCTCTCGCAACCTGACGATGCGAAAGCGGCGATGTCGCAGGTCAAGAATCTGCTGATCTTCACCACCTTCCGTCCGGCTCTTTCCATGGGCCGTCCAACCGCCGGCCGCGCCGTGATTTCGTTCTCGAAAATCAGCGTGAAGGGGTAAGGCAACCGGCAGTCTTCAGGTATCAGTCCTCCGTTCGAACCGAGGAACTGAGAACTGACAACTGAGAACTGCTCTTGTTTGACCTGCCTTGTAGCGAGTTCGTAGACTATCTGCATAGATCCGATCCAACTGCGAATTCTCGAGGAGGAGTTTCCTGGGACGTTTTCGACTAGCGTTCGTTCTAAGCCTGGCAGTAGTGCTTTCCTCCTCCTCTGCGGTGGCGCAGACCCATCCGCAGGTCTCGCTCGAAACTGACGAGACGCTTTTCACGGTACTGACGGCAATCAACACCTGCGGATACGATCAGGAACTGGAGTCCTCCGACCCTCTGCGCGCCCAGGTCCGTTCTGAAGTTGCCAATGCCATTCAAACCACGCCAGGGGCAAAAGAAGCCGTCGCACCCATGTGCGCGTTCTACAAGAAGCACCTCGCCATCGATGCGGCTCACGAACTGGCGCAGTACGTCTCCCTCGCTCTTTTTCTGGATGCGCCGCCCGATTTCGCGCCCAGAGAGAAAGTCGACGATATGCCGCCCGACGCCGCCAGTCTGATCGAGTTTTCGGGTTTCCTTCCGGACTTCTGCGCCAAGACCGCGCTGCACGCCATTTGGGAACGGCATCGCGCCCACTTCACCGAACTGACCGAGCAGTACCACGATCCGCTCTCCCAAATGACGTTCTCGACCGAGATTTACCTGAAGATGCCTTCGTCGAGCTACCTGGGCCGCAATTTCACCATTTATCTCGATGTCATGGGCGCCCCTGGCCAAACCAATGCGCGCAACTACGGGCCCAACTATTACGTCATCCTTTCACCCACCGCGAACACCAACATCAAGATGCAGCAGATCCGCCATACTTACCTGCATTACCTGCTCGATCCACTGGCGATGAAGTACGAGGTCGAGTTCGCGCGGCTGCACCCCCTGCTGCTTCAAGTCAAATCGGCGCCGATGGACGAGTCGTTCCGGGCCAATATTTCCCTGCTGGTCAACGAATGCCTGATCCGCGCCATCGAGTTGCGCACCGATAAGAGCACGGAAGCCGATCGGGCGCTGAGCCTCGATGAAGACGATCGCGAAGGCTACATCCTGACCCGCCACTTTTACGATGCGCTGGGAAAATTCGAGAAGGATCCGACCGGGCTGCGCAACGCATACTCCGCCATGTTGGATGCCATCGACGTTGGCAAGGAATCGAAGCGCGCATCCCAGATCCACTTTGCCGACGAAGCTGCTCCCGAGTTGCTCCGCCTCGCGCGCCCGCAATCGGAGCATCTCCTGCTCAACGCCGAAAAGCGCCTGTCGGTGGGCGATAGAGAAGGCGCCAAGAAACTGGCGCAGCAGGCCCTCGATGAAAAGCAGGAGGATCCCGGACGGGCTCTGTTCCTTCTGGCGCAAGTGGCCACCGCCGACCGCGATATGGAAGGCGCGCGTACTTACTTTCAGCAGGCCATTCAAAATGCCCACGAACCCAGGGTTGTTGCCTGGTCCCACATTTACCTGGGCCGCATTTTTGATTTGAAGGAGGACCGCTCGGCCGCCCTCGAGGAATATCGGTCGGCGTTGACCGCAGCGGGCACAGCCGTTCCCGAGGCAAAGCTCGCCGCCGAAAAGGGAATCGAAAAACCCTATGAGCCGCCGGCGGCGCGCCGGCAGGAATAAGAGTTTCAACCTACCAAAGCAACGTGGCTGTGCCATGATATAAGGTTGGTTTTGCATGCGGGCCGCTGGGTTTTCCTTGCAGCCCTGAATTCGTCAACTTGCAATAGGAGACCGTATGAAACGAGCAGCTTTTATTGTAGGAATTTTCACCTTCGCGCTTTGTCTCGCTTGCCTGAGTTACGGACAAGCCCAGGCCGCGCAACCGGCGGCAGCGCAGCCGCCGGCCGGCAAGCGTCCGCCGCAGGCCAAGACACAAGCCGAATACGACGCATGGAAAGCGGCGTCGGCAAATACCGATCCGGCCGCTCTGGAAAAGGCCGCTGACGATTTCGCCGCCAAGTTCCCCGACAGCGAACTGCGCATCCTGCTTTACAAGAACGCGATGCGCTCCTATCAGAATGCCAATAACAGCGAGAAGATCGAGGCTATGGGCCGCAAGGTGCTTGCCATCGACGGCGACGATCCCGAAGCCCTCAACTCCGTCGCTGAAATCATCGCCGCGCGCACCCATGACACCGACATCGATAAGGATCAGCGCTACGCCGAAGGCATCAAGCTGGCGCAGAAAGCGCTCCAGACGATCGACACCGATGTCACCGTCCCGCCGGGCACCACGCAACAGCAGGTCGATGCCTACAAAGCCTCGTTGCGCTCCCGCGCCTATTCCTCCATCGGCACCATCGAGTACAACCAGAACAACTTTGCCGCCGCGGAAGGCGACTTCCAGAAGGCCATTGATGCCGTGCCCAACGATCCCTACGCCCTCGACGTCCTCCACCTCGCCCTGGCCCTCGACAAGCAGCAGAAGTATCCCGAGGCCCTCAAGGTGGCCAACCGCGCCGTCGATATGACCAAGGAAAATACCCCCATCGGAACGCCGGCCCGCCACGAGCGCGACCGCTTACAGCAACTGACCGGAACCGCCCCGACGCCCGCTCCGGCGCCCGCTCCGGCCCCGCCACCGAAGAATTGAGCCGCGCGTCGCAACGCGGCTGCACATTGTGACCAAGTCAGGCGAAATCGTGGCGCTGGAAGAGAGCCTCGGCTATCGCTTCGAGCGCGGTGAACTGATCGAACAGGCCCTCACCCACAGCTCGCAGGCGCGCGAGTCACAGGCCGGTGCCGCGCCGGGCTTCGCCGGCCGCGGCGACAATGAACTGCTCGAATTTCTCGGCGATGCCGTCCTCAGCCTGGTCACCAGCGAGGTCCTCTTTCACCGCTTTCCCGAATTCAGCGAAGGGCATCTTTCCAAGCTGCGCGCCCACCTGGTCGGCCAGCGTCATTTGCTGCGTGTCGCCGAGCAGCTGAGGATCGGTGAATACATGCGCCTGGGCCGCGGCGAAGAACGCAGTGGCGGCCGCGGCAAGGCCAGCTTGTTGGTCGACGCATTGGAGGCCATTCTGGCCGCGCTTTATCTGGATGGCGGCTGGAACGTGGCCCGCGACTTCATCCTCCGCGTCATCGTCGAGCCCGAACTCGCCAACATGCGGCTGGAGTCGAGCGCCATGCCCGTCATGGACTTCAAGTCCGCTCTGCAGGAAACCCTCCAGGCCTGCGGCCAAGCGCAGCCCATCTATGTATTGGTGAAAGAGGAAGGCCCTGAGCACAAAAAGACTTTCACCGTGGAAGCCAGGCTACCCGAGCCGGGCGCTGATCCGTTTGTCGGCCGCGCGCAGGGTTCCACCAAGAAGCGCGCGGAACAGGAAGCGGCCCGCCAGGTATTGGAACACCTCTCCAAGTCCCCTGCCGAACAACCCTGCCGGAAAGACGCATCCTAGTCATGTCGTGGAGCGAAAAACTCGTCAGCGGCGAGTGGCCCGCCACCATCCAATCCATCGCTGGCACGGTTGTCATCGCTGTCTTCGCTGTTACTTTTCTGGCTCAGGCCTTCACCATTCCCTCCGAATCCATGGAGCAGACGCTGCTCATCGGCGACTATCTGCTGGTCGACAAGCTCTGTTACAGCAACGGCGGTATCTGGCACCGCCTGCTGCCTTACCGCAAGATTCGCCGCGGCGATATTGTCGTCTTCCACTATCCCGTGAATCCGGCGCAAGCTTTTGTCAAGCGGGTGGTCGCGCTGCCCGGCGACCGTCTACGCCTCATCAACAAGCGCGTTTATGTGAACGGAATTGCCCTCGACGAACCGTACGTGCAGCACATCACCAGCGTGCGCGATCCTTACCGCGACGACTTTCCCCGCACTCAATCCGCCGGTTATGGCGTGGATGCAAAATGGTGGAAGCAAATGCCGCGCCTAGTCGAAGAGAACCAACTGATCATTCCCGAGGGAAATTACTTCGTCCTCGGCGACAACCGCGACGACAGCCAGGACAGCCGCTATTGGGGTTTTGTGCCGCGGGAAAACATCATTGGCAGACCCATGTTGATTTATTGGTCTTCCACCGGTTTAAGTAACGATCTGCCCGGATCGCCCACCGCGGGTGATAGACTTTATCACTTCGCCTATGCCGTGACACACGTGTTCCAGATTACTCGTTGGGGGCGTACCTTCAGGGTGGTACGCTAAAAAGATAGTTTGTTTAGAGCGTGTTTCAGAAATGGGGCTTTGGGTAGGGCACGGCTTTAGCCGTGCCGTTGGCGACCCACTGTTGATGCGGCTTTAGCCGCTGAGGGCCGGCGGTTGGATCGGCAAGGAAGCCGCTTTTGAAACAAGCTGTAAGGCTTCGTCGGATTACAAGTGAATTGCACAGATGCCCGAAAACGGTAAGGAAGTCGATCCCAGCCCCGAGCCAAAAGAAACCTCGGTAGAGTTTCTGGTCTCGCTGGCCGAAGGCCTGGTTACGGTTTTCTTCGTAATGACCTTTGTTGTCCAGACCTTCGCCATCCCCTCCGGCTCCATGGAAAACACGCTGCTCATCGGCGACCATCTGATCGTCAACAAGGAACAATTCGGATCGTCGCCCGACTGGGTTCGTCCACTTCTCCCGGCGCGCAATCCGCAACGCGGAGATGTTGTTGTTTTCATGTCGCCGGAACAGCCGGGTCTCATCCTGGTCAAGCGCATCGTCGGTATTCCCGGCGACCGCATTCACTTGCGCGACGGCCTCGTCTATCGCAACGGCGAAGCGCTGAATGAGCCTTACGCGCGGCACATGCTGGGAAACGATGGCACTTATATCTCGGCCTATCGCGACAATTTTCCCGCCATTCCGCCATCCATCATGGCGGGTGTGCGCAACCAGAGGTGGCGCCGGGCAATGCCCCAATATCTCCAAGGCGGAGATATTGTCGTCCCGCCCCACAGCTATTTCGCCATGGGCGATAACCGCGACAACAGTTACGACAGCCGCTACTGGGGCTTCATCCCGCAGGCGAATCTGATCGGACGCCCGCTGTTCATCACCTGGTCATTCGCCACCACGGAATACGGGCCCGATGAGAGCGCGGCCGAAGAGCTTCAGCGCACGAAGGACATGATCTTCCATTTTTTTGACAAAACCCGCTGGTCGCGTACCCTGCAATTGGTTCGCTAGAAGGCAAACTCATTCGACGGATAAGCACAGTGGCCAAGAAGGAAAAAGAAGAAGTTCCGGTGGAAGCAAAACCGAAAGAAACGACGGTCGAATTCCTGGCGTCGCTGGCCGGAGTGCTGGTGACCGGCCTGTTTATTATTACGTTTATTCTGCAGGCGTTTGAAATTCCCTCCAGCTCCATGGAGGACACGCTCCTCATCGGCGACCATGTCTTCGTCAACCGCGAGCAATTTGCTCCGCCGACGCCTTGGCTGGGCCCCTTGCTTCCCTATCGCAACCTTCGCCGCGGCGATATCGTGGTGTTTCTGTCGCCGGAAACGGCCGGCCTGTTTGTGGTGAAGCGCATCATGGGCATTCCCGGCGACCGCATTCACCTGCGTGACGGTGTCGTCTATCGCAACGGGGAAAAGCTCGACGAGCCCTATGCCCTGCACAAAATGGGCGACTATAACCCCTATCGCGACAACTTTCCCGCCCTACCGCCCTCGGACGTGTATGGCGTCCACAACGAAAAGTGGCTGCAGGACTTTCCCGCTCACATCCAGGGCGGGGACCTTGTTGTGCCGCCCAACAGCTATTTCGCCATGGGCGACAATCGCGACGTCAGTTATGACAGCCGTTATTGGGGCTTCATTCCGCGCTCCAATGTGATTGGACGGCCCATGTTCATTTACTGGTCCTTCATCACGCCGCCCGACGAATACCAGATGCGCGACATGGGCGATCGTCTCGGTTTCATCGCGCACATCATCATTCACTTCTTCGATGAAACACGCTGGTCGCGCACGTTCCGAGTGCCAAGGTAAAGTTCCTTCGTGAAATTTCTTCGTTCCAGGTCTGGGTTGGCGCTGCTCGCAGGACTGGTCGTAGTCCTGTTCCTTTTCCGCCCGGGTGTCTTCCGTTTGCACAATCGCATTTCCAGCTCCATCGGGAACGCCCTCGGCCGCCGCGTCACCCTCGATAACGTGCGCCTGCACGCGCTGCCGCGTCCGGGCTTCGACCTCGAAGGCCTTGTCATCTACGACGATCCCGCCTTCAGCGCCGAGCCCATGATCCGTGCGCAGGATGTATTCGCCGCTATCCGTCTTCGTTCCCTGCTGCGCGGGCGCATTGAAATCGCCACTTTGAGTGCCACCGAACCCAGCATCAACATCGTGCGCGCCAGCGACGGGCGCTGGAATCTCGCCACCCTCATCGAGCGCAACTCGCGCATTCCCGCCGCTCCCACCCAAAAAGCTCCCTCCGAGAACCGCCCGGCGTTCCCGTATCTCGAGGCAACCAGCGCCCGCATCAATTTCAAGGTAGGCCCGGAAAAGAAATCCTACGCCCTGACCAATGCCGACGTTGCCCTCTGGCAGGATTCGGAAAACTCCTGGGGCACTCGCCTCAAAGCCCAGCCTGTGCGCGCGGATTTCAATCTCAACGATACTGGCCAATTGCAGATCGATGCCGCCTGGCAGCGCGCCGCCAACCTGCGCGACACCCCCTTGCGCGTAACCATGGCCTGGCAAAAAGGCCAGCTCGGACAGATCACCCAATTGCTCACCGGAAAAGACCGTGGCTGGCGCGGGGCCTTGGATCTTGCCGCAAATCTCGAAGGCACTCCCGAAGCCCTCGCCATCGATAGCCAGGCTTCCATCCAGGGCTTTCGCCGCTATGACATCGTCGACACAAGAAACGTCCGGCTCGCCGCCCACTGCACTGCCCGTTACCAGGCAAGTACCGGCGTGCTCGCCGATTTAGCCTGCGAATCGCCCGCCGGCGGTGGCACCGTCCGCCTCACCGGAAGTCTCGCCACAAAGGCTGTGCCGCAAACCTACAACCTCAGCTTGCAGGTCAAAGACGTCCGGGTCGCTTCGCTCGTTGAACTGGCCCATGAGGCAAAGCGCCAGTTGCCCGCCGATCTTATTGGCGAAGGCTTGCTCAATGCCGAGTTTCGCGGCCTGCGCAGCAACTCCAAGCCCGCCCAGCTCACCGGACGCGGCGAGGCGACTGGCGTCCAGATAAAAACCAGCGATGGAAGCAACTCGATCTCCCTGGCAACCGTTCCACTCACGCTGGTGTCCGAAACAGGCTGCTGCGCGCCGGAGGCAAATCGCAAAACAACTCGCAAGAAGGAACCCGCCAACGACAGCAATCCCGAACCATCGGAAGCCCACCTCCGCTTGGGACCGGCCGCCCTCACCGTGAACGCGTCAACACCAGTCACGGCCGGCGGATGGGTCTCCCGCGGCGGCTATACTTTCTTTCTCCGCGGCGATCTCGGGCTGAAGAATCTGTTTCGCCTTGAGAACGCTTTGGGCATTCCCGCGGCTCAACCCGCAGCCGAAGGCTTGGCCAAGCTCGACGTGAACATCTCCAGCCTCTGGCAAGGGCTCGCCGCTCCCAATGCGCTGGGCACCGCGCAGCTGAAGAACGTTCGCGCCGAAACGCGTGGCCTCAACACCCCGATTGAGATTGCCTCCGCAACCGTGACCCTCGGTCCCGCACTGACGACCATCGATAAGCTTTCCGCCCGCACCGGCGATGTGCGCTGGACCGGCTCCGTGCACCTGCCTCGTCACTGCGCTCCCAATTGCCTATACGAGTTCGATCTCGACGCCGATCGGCTTTCCTCCGCCGATCTGGCCCAGTGGCTCACGCCGCACCCCTCCAAGCGCCCGTGGTATCGCATCCTCAGCTCGGCTAATCAAACCGGACCCTCGCCGCTCCTGGCAGCGCACGCCCGCGGCCGGTTGCGTGTTGCTCAGTTTGCACTCGGCAACGCGCTCGCCACCCAGGTGAGCACGGAACTGACCGCCGATCGCGGCAAGATCGTTCTTACCCGCCTTCAGGCTCAGTTTCTCGAGGGCCAGCATCTGGGCGACTGGACCATCGACGCCTCCATCGATCCGCCCGAGTATCGCGGAACCGGCACTCTCGAGGACGTCTCGCTCGACCGGCTCAGCACGCTCATGAACGACGCCTGGATCACCGGCAATGCCGATGGTGCCTTTGAGGTGCACACCGCCGGCGTCAGCTCTCGCGAGTTACTTGCCAATGCCGACGGCAAGCTGCAATTCGCCATGCGCAACGGTTCCTTTGCCCACCTCGAGATTCCCGGTGCGCCCTCGCCCTTTCCCGTTTACCGTTTCAGCGGCGCGCTGCGCGTGAAGGATGGCAAATGGCAGTTGTCCGCCGGCCGCCTCGAATCCCGCGACGGCCTTTACACGGTGACTGGAACCTCGTCCACCGGCGCTCTCGACTTCACGCTCACCCGCGGCGATGAGCGCTCCTGGAATCTCACCGGCACGCTCGCCAAGCCGCTCGTCAGACCGGCGAGTCAGGAGATCAGCAAAGATGGCAAGCCGGACCCAACAACAAAACCTTAGCCGGATCTCGAAGGATCTTTTTCGCTCACCTGTCATCCTGAGCGGAGCATGAATCTCACTAAGTGAGATTCATGCGGAGTCGAAGGATCCCTACACGCTCAAACCGTTCCGAAGCGGCGAGAAGTTCCCTCACCAGCGGGGCTGCCCCACCTTGCCGCGCTTTTTGCGGCAAGGGTGGGAACTGGAGAGCGTTGCAGACCTCCCTCACTCCCTGTCATACGATTTCGGCGGCAGCAGAAACTGCACCCCAAAATATCCCAGAAAGAAAGGTTGATTATTCCTCGACGCTTCCACGCCACGGCCCGCCATCAGCAGCACGATGACCGGCCGATGCAGCTTGTAGCGCGCGCCCACATCGAGGCTCGGCTGCGCAAACCGCGGATGCCACGTTCCCGTGGCATAAAACTCCGAATCCAATTCCAGCTTCTTCGTCAGATCGTGGCCCACCACCAATCCCGTGAGCCAGCCATTCGGCCCATCGTTCACGATCTGGTATCCGCCCTCCAGATTCACGTGAATCGGTCCCAGCTTCTTCGTGAACTCAACTGGCAGGATCAAACTCCAGCTCGGCGGCGCGATCCCGCGCCGGACCGCGTCGTTCGGGTTGTTGACCTGCGCCTGCGGAAACACCGAGAACGCCGTGTTCTCTTCCCCGCTGTCATAGAAGCGCCATTTCACACCGAGTTCATCCTGCTCCATGCCATACTTCACCGGCTGGCCGGGATTGCGCACGCGCAGCCACGCGCTCTCGTAAGTGAGCTGAATGCGGTCGCCCACGCCAAAGTTAATGTCCACATCAGGGGTGTGCGTTGTCGATTGGCCTTGATAAAGGAAAGGCATGTACCCGAAATTGATCTCCCAATTCTTGTCGCCGGGAGTTCCGGGATCATTGGTGTAGTAAGGCGGTCCGCCCTGGGCAAGTAATGTGCTGACGCTGCATGCCAGCAAGGCGCACACGAGAGCTCCGAAACGGAAACTGAACATACGAAGTTGGGCCCTCGTTCAGCTCCTCCACCGCAGCGTGACCCGGCCGCTCAGCGGATGCTGGAATTCCCCGCCATTCTTCTTCATCTCCAGCATCGCACTCTTGAGTGCAAAGTACCACTTCGCCGGCTTGTCCGCGTCGTCAATCAGCATCAGGTGCGGATTGTATTCCAGGCCCTCCGCTTGCATCTCCATCGTGCGGCGGTCCTGCTCCACGAATTTCGCGAAGACGAATTTGAGCAGATCGGCGCCGAACGGGATCCAGCGGAACAGATTCCACGCCGCGACCACGTCGATGCGGCATTGGTTGCGCGTGATCGGCGTGACCGTCGTCAAACTCGAGAACCAGTATTTCCCTGCCCGAATAATCTCGGAACGCAGGTTGGGCAGAACGAAATCGATCGTCGTCGTGATCGAGTCCGCCTTGGCATACAGCCGCAGCAGCTTGTAGGGCGCGCTGTTCGAACTGGGCGTGTGCGCGCTCATGCGGAAACCAAGCGGAATCGGCTCGAAGTTTTTTTGCTTCTCGTGGATCGAGTGTCGCGTGCGCCACCACCACGCCTGATGCACAAACGGTCCGTGTGCGGGATCCATCAATCCGATGATCCCGTGATCGACCGAGCAGGGCAAAACGGCAGTGAGATAAGCGATCTTGTACCGCTCGCTGAACTTCGCGACTTCTGGCGTGGGCATCGGCGCCGGCGCGGCTTTCGTGAACCCGGCGCCGGCGGGAGTTGGATCGGGGATGAACACCCAGATGAAATCGTCGCGCTCCTCGCAGGGATAACTGCCCGCATAAATGCGGTCGACCTTCAACTTCTGCTCGGCGACCAGCGAAGGGATCTGCGTGCATTGTCCCGAGTGCGCGTCGAACTTCCAGCCGTGATAGGGACACTCGACTTGCGATCCATCAAATTGTCCGTAGGCCAGCGGCATGCCGCGATGCGGACAGGTATTGCGCAACGCAAACGGCTTCCCTTCCCGGTCGCGGCCGACAACCAGCGGCTGTTCAAGCAGCATCGCGGGCTGCATCTGGTTGCGGCCAATCTGGTCGCTCGCCAGCGCGCGATACCAGAATCCGAACAACATGAGCGCATCGGGCGTCTGTTGTTGAAGTGGAAGCTCGTCGGACATTGGAAAAAGGAGAATACCGCAGGGAGATCAAGGATTCAAAGTTGAGGCGAAGCAGGTTTCAAAGTTTCAAGGTTTCAAGGTTTCAAAGTCTCAGCGGTCTCAGCCTGTCATCTTGAGCGGAGCAGGAAGTTCACGAAGTGAACTTCCTGCGGAGTCGAAAGATCCCTACCCCAACTAACTATCGTCTTCATCGACCATTTCCTCGGGGTTCGCAACTCCGCTGTTGTCGTCTTCGCCGGTGAGCGGCACGATGGTTGGACTCTTCCTCGCGCATGTCTTCGAACAGCTTGGCGGTCGCGGGGTAGGTATCGCGCAGGCCGTCGGCGAAGTCGGCGTAGACCCGGCCGTCTTCCTCCTCCAGCCCGATGGCGAGCGCCAGAATTTCGCGCTCCGACAGGTCCTTGAATTTGCGAGCCATGCGGTCAGCCCTCCATCCGCTTGCGGCGCAAATCAGCGCGTCCGCAGTGGCTCAGTTTTGAAATTGTCATCCTGAGCAAGCCTCTTTTGCGCAGCGAAGGATCTGAGCGAGCCGCGCGGCCCCGGGGTCCCCAGCACGCCCGGTTTTGGCGTGATGGGGTGGGCGATGCGGCGCGATTTTCGCGCCGCCATGATTCGCGCGTTTGGCTCGCTTCCTTATCAATTTCAAACTGAGCCGCCAGTGCGTCTCCTGAATTGGCCAAGCTGACGATCATACCGGAAGATAGCGCGCGCTCGATAGACGAAGGATGTGAGAAACAAAAGCGGAACCGGCCAGTCGTGAGGCGAAACGCTACTTGTAGACTTCAGGCACGAAAGTCTGCTCGTGAATCGGCGGCCGGACGTATTTCGACTTGTCGAGTGGCGGCAGTTTCGTCGGCTTGGGTGTGAGGTCCTCGTAGGGGATGAGCGAGAGCAGGTGGTGAATGACGTTCAGCCGCGCGCATTTCTTGTTGTCGGCGTTGATCACATACCAGGGAACATGTTTGGTATCGGTGTAGGAGAACATTTCGTCCTTTGCCCGCGAGTACTCGACCCAGCGCGGGCGCGATTCGAGGTCCATCTGGCTCAGCTTCCAGCGCTTGGTAACGTCGTTCATGCGGTCCTCGAAACGGCGCTCCTGCTCTTCATCGCTCACCGAGAACCAGTATTTGATCAGGATAATACCCGAGCGCATGAGCAGGCGCTCGAACTCAGGGCAGCTGTGCAGAAACTCCAGGTACTCGCTCTCGCTGCAGAAGCCCATCACCCGCTCGACGCCAGCGCGGTTATACCAACTGCGGTCGAACAGAACCATCTCGCCGGCAGCGGGCAGGTGGGCAACGTAGCGTTGAAAGTACCATTGTGTTTTTTCCTTTTCCGTGGGCGTTCCCAGCGCGACCACGCGGCAGATGCGGGGATTGAGCGTCTCGGTGATGCG
>Ga0187781_10001826_pt1 | contig 16207 bp, 13 predicted proteins | sample 0715_SJ02_MP02_2_FD_132447 | JGI IMG/M metagenome (GOLD analysis project Ga0187781, IMG submission 132447) | Tropical peat soil microbial communities from peatlands in Department of Meta, Colombia - 0715_SJ02_MP02_20_MG | ecosystem: Environmental > Terrestrial > Soil > Wetlands > Peat | place...
CCTGGTCGGCACCGGTGTCCTGGTCGGCACCGGTGTCCTGGTCGGCACCGGTGTCCTGGTCGGCACCGGTGTCCTGGTCGGCACCGGTGTCCTGGTCGGCACCGGTGTCCTGGTCGGCACCGGCTACGTCCGAGCGGGTAGCTTCGGCGACGGAGGCAATCCTCGCGTGCCCGGATTTGTTCATCGTCTCCCTCTTCATACCCGGAAGGGCCTGGTAGCTATATATACGCGGCGGCTAGGTTTCTTAGCACCGCTCGTAGGACGCTATTGTAAGGATCTGAAGGCCATGGCCCCGGCGTGTTTGCGTTATGTGGCCGGCTGTTCTTGATGTCTGGTTCATGCGTATCCGTAAAGGGCGGGGATGTGCTGGTCGTCGCGGCGCTAACAGCTGCGGGCGGCCGCGATGTTGGCGAACCCGGCGCGGCGGAAAGCGCCGGTGACCAGGTTGCGGATGGCCGCGTAAGCGTTGGGCTGGTTCCCGGCGCGGACCTGCTGGAGGTCTTCGCCGAAAGTCTTGTCCCGGACGTAATGCTCGCGGTTTTCGATGGCCCAGTGGTTGCGGCTTAGATGGCCAGTTGGCGGGGCTCGGCCAGGGGACCCCTCGCACGCCAAGATCTTGATCATCGGTTCGCGCTAAGTCTGCCGATAACTATGCCGTCCAGGCCACAGGAGAGCACGAAAGATCCAGACGCACGGGGTCCGACGGCATGAACTCGGCGCCCCGCCATCTTCCCACAACCCGAAGAGGGCCTGCGCCATTTGGCGACAATCACCCCGCGTGCGGCTAACGGGTGCACACCACCTGAAATGGCGGCCGTCGCGCAGCCTCGGCGCGACGCCGACCCTCCTCGATCCATCCCGGATCAGGTCCTCGTTGGCGTCGGCCTCCCGGCATAACTCAGCCACGGCCTGCGCCTGCGCCTGGTACGCGGCGCCCTGGCCTTCGGCCGTGCCGAGCGCGGGCCCGGCGGTCTCCGCCAGCAGGTCGGGGCGGTCCCCGGCGGTCTCCCGTAGCTCTGCCACGCCGGCGGCACGCTGCGACTCCGCCGGACCTGAAGTCTCCTACGCTCTGCATTTCATTCTAAAAGCGACGCCCAGGCCGGCCAAATAATGTCCGGTCTTAGTTATGCCTCGATCGGGCAATTGTACGGACGGTATTATGGGGCCACCCCCGTAGCCCAAGGGCAGAGGCCGACCCCCTAAAAGGGTCCCAGTGTCGGTTCGATTCCGACCGGGGGTACTCTGTTCAGGCAAGCTCGCGTCATGCAAGAACCCTCCGCACATAGCTTGCGCACGTCCTCTTCCTTTGCTGGCCGCGCGCCTGCACCGATCGCTCGCGCAGGCCCCAAAGGCCTGCATTCGCGAGTCGGTCTTGCATGCGCTCACGGTCCGGCGATCATGCCCTCTCTCCTCAATTGATCAATGCTGTACCAGGCGAAACAGCCAACGCAAAGATCGACCAGCGCAGCGGCCGCAGATGTTTGTCTACCTGTATACCGACGAATTATATCGCGATAAATCAGGATATTCTGCTTTCCGTCCACGGGTCGGCCACCCCGGCTAAGCGTGCCTATGACCGAAGGCTGGGGGAAGAGCCGGACGGCAGCCAGAAAACGACTACGTCAGCTGAGGGGCAGGGTGCGGAGACTTCGGAAACGGAGTGCACTGGCACGGCACGGCATGAGCTTACGCATGCGGACCTGGCGTACCGCAGCCTTAACTAAGGAGAGGCCTGCGCGGTGCCAAGGCCGGATCGTCCGGGCGCAGGCGGTTAAGCTCCGTTGAGGCGCAGTCGCCTGCGCATCTCGTACTCGTGCACGATGGCGTACGCGTAGCCGCACGAGATGCCGGCTTCGTCGGCTAGCCAGTGGGCGCGCTCTTCGCGCCGTAGGAACGCGGGGCCAGATTCAAGGCGATGGAACCACTCAGCGAGGCTGCGGCCGGTGACGGTCGGGATGCGGGCGATCAGGCTGTTGTGCAGACTCGGCGAGTGGGTCAGCGACAAGGGGCACCTCCATCAAAGCTCCATGTGCTGAGAGTGCCCTATCGGAGGCCACCTGGCAACCCCCACCCGGCTACCAAATGTTCAGCTGAGCCGCTCGAAGATCATCGCCATGCCCTGACCGCCGCCCACGCACATGGTCTCCAGGCCCAGGGTCGCGTCGTGGAACTGCAGGCTGTTCAGCAGCGTGGTGGCAATCCGCGCGCCGGTCATCCCGAACGGATGACCGACCGCGATGGCCCCGCCGTTCATGTTGAGCTTCGCGATGTCCACGCCGAGATCGGTATAGGAGGGGATGACCTGTGCCGCGAACGCTTCGTTGATCTCGACCAGGTCGATGTCGGCGATGGCCATCCCGGCCCGCGCGAGCGCCTGGCGTGACGCCTCCACCGGCCCGAGTCCCATGATCTCGGGGGACAGTGCGGTCACGCCAGAGGACACGATCCGCGCCAGCGGCGCGATGCCGAGCTCGGCCGCCTTGACGTCGCTCATCACCACTACCGCGGCCGCGCCGTCGTTGAGCGGGCAGCAGTTTCCCGCGGTCACGGTGCCGTTCGGCCGGAAAACCGGCTGCAGCGCGGCGACCTTTTCGATCGTGGTCCCAGGGCGAGGGCCGTCATCGGCGGCGACCACGGTGCCGTCGGGCATCGTCACCGGGGTGATCTCACGCTGCCAGAAGCCATTGGCGATGGCCTTCTCGGCCAGGTTCTGCGAGCGCACACCGAACTCGTCCTGCTCTTCACGGGTGATGCCACGCAGTTCTGCGACGTTCTCGGCGGTCTGGCCCATTGCGATGTAGATGTCGGGCAGCCCGCCGTCGGTGCGAGGGTCGTGCCATGGCCCGCCGTCTCCCGTGCTGGCCTGTTCGGTCCGAAGTTGAGCCTCGCCGAATCGGGGGTTCCTGGTATCGGGCAGCGAGTCGCTGCTTCCCTTGACGAACCTGCTCACGCACTCGACGCCGGCGGAGATGTACGCGTCACCCTCGCCTGCCTTGATGGCGTGGAACGCCATGCGGGTGGTTTGCAGTGACGACGAACAGTACCGGTTGACGGTCGTGCCGGGCAGGTGATCGTGGCCGAGCAGCACCGCGACCACCCTGGCCATGTTGAAGCCCTGCTCGCCGCCGGGCAGGCCGCAGCCCAGGATCAGGTCGCCGAGGTCCGCGGGATTGAGCTGCGGCACCTTGGCCAGGGCCGCCGCCACCATCTGCGCAGCCAGGTCGTCTGGGCGGATCCCGGTGAGCGAGCCCTTGAACGCTCGGCCAATCGGCGACCGCGCGGTGGCGACGATCACTGCCTCGGGCATGGCACCGGCCTCCTCGCCGTAGGGTTCTTCCCAGACTACGGGTGTTACACAAGACCGGCTAGCGAGTGCCGGGGCGTGGTCGCCAACCACAGCGCGGCCTTGACTAACGCGAAGTATTCATAAGTTAGAACTTCCGCGCTCTGGTGAGCCTGGAAGGCGCGGGTACCGGCCTGAATCCGATAGCGTCAGTGCAGCCGGGAGGCCAGGAAAAGGACAGCCATGCAGGTATATGACTCACTGAGCGGGCTGGTGGGCAACACACCGCTGGTCCGGCTGCGGTCGGTTACCCGGGGAATTCCCGGGTCGGCGGTGCTCGCCAAGGTCGAGTACTTCAACCCGGGCGGATCGGTCAAGGACCGCATCGCGTCGCGGATGATCGCGGCCGCGGAGGCGTCCGGGGAGCTGCGGCCCGGAGGCACGATCGTGGAGCCCACCTCGGGCAACACCGGGGTAGGGCTCGCGATCGTGGCCGCCGAACGCGGCTACCGGTGTGTCTTCGTCTGCCCGGACAAGGTGGCCCAGGACAAGATCAGCGTGCTGCGCGCGTACGGTGCCGAGGTGGTGGTGTGTCCCGGCACGGTCGCGCCCGATCACCCGGACTCCTACTACAGCGTCGCGCGCCGGATGGCGGCCGAGATACCCGGCGGCTGGCAGCCCGACCAGTACGCGAATCCGGAGAACCCGGCCTCGCACTACGCCACTACCGGCCCGGAGGTCTGGTCGCAGACCGACGGTACGGTGACCCACTTCGTCGCCGGGATCGGCACCGGGGGCACGATCACGGGCACCGGGCGGTTCCTGAAGGAGGTATCGGACGGCGCAGTGAAGGTGATCGGCGCCGATCCGGAAGGCTCGGTCTACTCCGGCGGATCCGGGCGGCCCTACCTGGTCGAGGGCGTGGGCGAGGACATCTGGCCGGCCACCTACGATCCATCGGTGTGCGACGAGATCATCGCGGTCAGCGACGCCGAATCGTTCACCATGACCCGGCGGCTGGCCCGCGAGGAGGCGCTGCTGACCGGCGGCTCCTCCGGCCTGGCGGTGGCCGCCGCGCTGCGGGTCGCGGCGGCGGCCGGGCCCGGCGCCGTGATCGTGGTGCTGCTGCCGGACAGCGGTCGCGGCTACCTGTCCAAGATCTTCAACGACGAGTGGATGGCCGACTACGGCTTCCTGCGCGCGCAGACGTCCGAGCCACTGGTCGCCGACGTACTCGCCAGGAGGGACCGCGGACTGCCCGAGCTGGTGCACGTCCACCCGGAGGAGACCGTCGGGGCGGCCATCGCGCTGCTGCGCGAGTACGACGTGTCGCAGCTGCCGGTGGTGAAGGAGGAACCGCCGGTGACGGCCGCCGAGGTGGTCGGATCGGTGGTGGAGCGCGATCTCCTCGACGCCCTGGTGGCCGGCCGCGCGCGGCCGTCGGATCCGGTCGGCGGGCACATGTCGCCGCCGCTGCCCACGGTAGGCTCGGGCGAGCCGGTCTCCCGCGCGGTCCTGGCCCTGGAGAAGGCGGGAGCGGCCGTAGTGCACGTGGACGGCAAGCCATCCGGCCTGCTCACCCGGCAGGACGTGCTGACTTTCCTGGCCGCGAACAGCTGACCCGGGAGCGTTATGCAAACCGATCGGTGCAGGTGAGCGGTCGGCAACCACAGCGGGTTTGGCATAACGCGAGCTTTTGCTTAAAACACCAAGAAAGGCCTATGCCGGTGAGCAGTAACCACGATGCGTTCGAGACATTGGCTATTCACGCGGGCCAGGAGCCCGATCCGCTGACCGGTGCCGTCGTCCCCCCGATCTACCAGGTCTCCACGTACAAACAGGACGGGGTGGGCGGCCTGCGCGGCGGCTACGACTACGCTCGGTCCGCCAACCCGACCAGGAGCGCACTCGAGCAGTGCCTGGCCGCGCTCGAAGGAGGCTCGGCCGCACTGGCCTTCGCCTCCGGGCTGGCCGCCGAGGATGCCCTGCTCCGCACGGCGTGCGCACCGGGTGATCACGTGCTCATCCCCGATGACGCCTATGGGGGGACGTACCGCCTGTTCGCCCGGGTGCTGACCGGATGGGGGCTCGGCCACAGCGTGGTGGCCATGTCCGACGTCGCGGCCGTGCGCGAGCAGCTGGCCGCCCGGCCGGTGAAGATGATCTGGACCGAGACGCCTAGCAATCCGCTGCTGAACATCGCCGACATCCAGGCCCTGGCCCAGGCCGCCCACGAGGCGGGCGCAATGCTCGTGGTGGACAACACGTTCGCCTCGCCTTACCTGCAGAAACCGCTCACCCTCGGCGCCGATGCCGTGGTGCACTCGACGACCAAGTATCTGGGCGGGCATTCGGACGTCATCGGCGGCGCGGTGGTCGTCGCGGACCCCGGTCTGGCCGAGCGGATCGCGTTCACCAGGAACGCTACCGGTGGCGTCCCCGGGCCCTTCGACGCCTGGCTGACGCTGCGCGGTATCAAAACGCTCGCGGTGCGGATGGACCGGCACTGCCGCAACGCCACCCGGGTCGCGCAGATGCTGGCCGAACATCCCGCGGTCACGGAGGTGCTGTATCCGGGCTTGCCCACGCATCCCGGGCACAAGACGGCGCAGGAGCAGATGCGGGCCTTCGGCGGGATGGTGTCGTTCCGGCTGCTGGCCGGCGAGGAGGCGGCCATCCGCACCTGCGGCCGGACCCGCCTGTTCACCCTGGGCGAGTCGCTCGGCGGTGTCGAGTCGCTGATCGAGCATCCGGGCCGTATGACGCACGCCTCTGCGGCCGGCTCGGCGCTCGAAGCTCCGCCGGACCTGATCAGGCTGTCGGTGGGCATCGAAGACTGCGACGACCTGCTCGACGACCTGCGCCAGGCTCTAGCCCGAACGCGGTAAGGCCAACGCCGTATCAACAAGCGCCCGCGTCTCGACGGGCGGGACGCGGGCGCTCAAGCCCGGGCGCGGTGATCAGCTCTTCCCGGCGGGCGAGCTTTCCCGGTCAGTGGCGGCCGGAGCCTGCGGCTTGGGCTTGTAGGCCAGGGTGAACCAGGCCGCAACGGCACAGACGATGCCGACCACGAACGCCCCGGTCGCCTTCAGCGGGTGGTGCCCGGTTGATCCGGCGATGTGCCCGGGGATGAAGCTGGGCAGCGATTTGGCGGGTTCGGCCAGGTAGATGAGGGCGACCACGATGAACACGACGGCGATGATGCCGAGGATCACGGCGAGTATCGTCCTGCCCGACGACCTGTTGCTTGATCCGCTGGTAGAACTCACGATTCCTCCTTGTGCGGGGGATGCGGTAAAGCTGTCTTAATGCCGGCCGGTCGCGGTCGTTCGGGTCCGTTCGGGTCCGCGCGGCTGCGAGGGTCAGGGTCCGCAACCGACTAGCAAAATCTACCGTCGACTGACCCTCCGGGTGCGCAAGAAGTCGCGGATGACGTACTCACCGAGACGTTCGGGTGCCGCCTGCAACACCCGTCCTCCGTTCCTTCTCGCCACATTGTCCACGAACGCGCTGAGCCGCGCGTCGTCGGCGAGCATGAAGATATTCAGCGCGGCGTGCCGCCGGGTCATCTTATCCACCTCGGCCAGGGTAAGTTCGACGGTTTCCGGCGAAGGCGGCCAGTCGAACCAGGATCGCCCGTCTCGCTGCAGGTGAGCGGTCGGCTCGCCGTCGGTCACGATCAGGACGATCGGCTCGTGCTCCGGGTGGCGGTCGATATGGCGGCCGGCGATCAGCAACGCGTGGTGCAGATTCGTGCCCTGGACCATGTCCCAGCCCAGCCCGGCCAGGTCGGTCTCGCGCAGCTCGCGTGCGTAGTTGGAGAAGCCCACCACCTGGATGGCATCCTGCGGGAACCTGCTGCGCAGCAGCGCGTGCAGCGCGAGGGCCGTCTGCTTGGCCGCAGCCCAGGTCCCGCGCAGCTGCATCGAATAGGACAGGTCGACCAGCAGGGACACCACCGCCGCGGTGCGCCGCTCGGTCTCCGCGACCTCGAAGTCACGGGCAGCCAGCTTGATGCGGCCGCCGGAGTCCTTACCGCTGCCATTCAACAGCGCATTCCGGACCGTGGCGGGGACGTCGAGGGGCTGCTCATCGCCGAACTCCCAGGCCCGGGTGGTGCCGGTGAGCTCCCCGGCCTGGCCCGCGTCCCGCTGGTCGTGGTCGCCGGACCGGCCGCCCAGGCTCATGTCGGCGAAGATCCGGCGCAAGGCCGTGTCACCCAGCCGACGTACCGCCTTCGGCGTGAGCTCAAGGCGGCCGCCGTTGCGCGTGAGGTATCCCTGCCGCTCGAGTTCGCGCTCGATGCGGCGCAGGGCCTCGACGTCGTCCACCGCCTGGCGGCCGAAGGCCCGCCGGACCGCGTCCTCGTCGATGTCGTCCAGGCTCGCACCGGGGTAGTCCTGCGCGAAAGCGTTCTCGAGCTCGGCCAGGTCGGCGAGCTCGGCCAGGGCCGTCGTCGCGTCGCCGAGGCCGAGTGGTTCCTCGCCGGACATCTGGACGCCGCCCATCATGCCCGCCCGGTCCAGGTCCGGCCGGCGGGCCCGCAACGCGTCGGCGAGCCGGGCCATCTCGCTCTCCAGCCCGGCGTCATCCAGCGCGTTCGACATCAGCTCGGCCAGCTCCTGACGCTGCTCCTCGCTGAGCGAGCGCAGCAGCCGCTCCGCGGCGGCCATCCGGCTGATGAGCGAGTCGACCAGCTCCTCGAGGTTCTGCGGGTTATCCGGGAACAGGTCGCCGTAGCGCTCCATGAACCGCTCGAAATCGGCCTGGGTATGTTCCCCGCGCGCATCGGCCGCCAGCATCGCGTTCAGGTCGCCGAGCATGTCCTTGATCCGCTGCATGGCCTGCGGATCGGGGGACTGCAGGACCTGGCGCATGCCGCGGAACTGGCTGTCGAGCACCTCGCTGCGCAGCAGCTGCCTGAGCCGCTCGAAGGTCTCGCGGGCGGCAGGTGACCGCCAGTCATAGTCGGCCAGCCGCCGGATGGCCTGGGCCGTATCGGCCGGCAGCGCGTCGAGGTCCGCCTCACGCAGCCGGGCCTCGTCACTCGGGTCGGGGAACAGCTCGGCCCGTTCCTGCCCGACAGCGGTGTCGAGCAGGGCCCGGGCCTGCTCCAGGATGCCGTCCAGGCGGCCGCTGCCGCGGATCTCACGCTGCCGCTCGCGGACCCGGCGGAGCAGGTCATCCAGGCCGCGCCGCCCCTCCGAACCCTTCCTGAGCAGGTCCCGCAGGGCGTCGGCCGGGGTGGCGCCCCCCAGGATCGCGTCGCCCATCTCGTCTACGGCGCCCCGCACGTCATAGGAGAGCGCCAGCGGGTCCGGGCCGTATACGTACCGGCCGTACCGGTAATTCGCCATGCAGTGCCTCATTTAGAAGTTCGCGTTATTCAGATTACGCCGTGGTTTTCTACGTAGCCCGGCACCGGCCGCTCGCACGGGCCAACCGGCCCCGTGCTCGCTGGGTCCGGTTCTGAATAACTCTCCCGGGTCCTACGTCCGGTACACGCTCGTGCCGTCGGTGCTGTCCTTGGACAGCCGCCGCATCAGGTACAGGCCTTCCAGGGCGAACTCCAGGGCCGCCGCCGCGTGCCCGAAGGATTCACCGCCCTCCATGCCCAGCCTGGACATGATCTTGGCTAGCCCGGGCACGTCGCCGATCCGCTGCAGCAGATCCACAGCCGGGACCAGCTCGCCCGACTCCACCGTTCCGCCCTCGTCGAACTTGGCCAGCAGTCCGGACAGGTCCACGCTGCCCAGCCGTGAGCGGAACGTGTCCGCAATCGCCCGGCGCAGCATCGCCACGAGTACCTCCTCCTCCCGGCCCTCCTCGCTGACCTCGAACTCGACCTTGCCGCGCAGCGTACTGACCACCACGGGCAGGTCGCAGACCCGGGCCACCGGCGGTTCCGGCGTTGGCCCGGCCAGCGCGGACCGGCGCACCGCGGAGGCCGCCGCGCTTTCCGCCGCGGCGATGGCGAACCGGGCCGAGACGCCGGAGCGCGCGTCGACGGCCGGCGAATCGCGCACCCCCCGGGCGAACCGCGCGATCACCTCGACCAGGTGGCCGGGCAGTTCAACGCTGGTGGAGACCTCGGCTTCCTGCCTGATCAAGGTGAGCTCATCGGACAGGGAGAGCGGGTAGTGGGTGCGGATCTCCGCGCCGAACCGGTCCTTCAACGGCGTGATGATCCGGCCCCGGTTGGTGTAATCCTCGGGGTTCGCGCTGGCTACCAAGAGCAGGTCCAGCGGGAGCCGCAGCGCGTAGCCGCGGATGCCGATGTCACGCTCCTCCATCACGTTGAGCAGTGACACCTGGATCCGCTCGGCGAGGTCGGGCAGCTCGTTCAGCGAGAAGATGCCCCGGTTGGTCCGCGGCACCAGGCCGAAGTGAATGGTCTCCGCATCGCCCAGGGTGCGTCCTTCTGCCACCTTGACCGGGTCGATGTCGCCGATCAGGTCGCCGACGCTGGTGTCGGGGGTGGCGAGCTTCTCGCCGTACCTCTCACTGGCGTGCCGCCAGGCGACGGGCAGGTTGTCGCCGAGTTCGGTCGCGAGCCGCCGGCACCGCGCGCAGGCGGGCTGGTACGGATGGTCGTTGATCTCGCAGCCCTCCACGGCCGGGGTCCACTCGTCGAGCAGACCGACCAGGGTACGGATCAGGCGGGTCTTACCCTGGCCCCGCTCCCCGAGCAGGATGATGTCGTGCCCGGCGATCAGGGCCCGTTCCAGGTGCGGCAGCACGGTCTGCCCGAAGCCGACGATGCCGGGAAACGGATCCTGCCCGCCCCGCATCATGGCCAGGAGGTTGCGTCTTATCTCCGCCTTGACCCCGCGGTATTCGTGTCCGCTCGCCCGGAGCTCGGCGAGGGTGGCGGCGGCGGGAGGCTGGCTGGCGTAGCGCTGCTGGCTGTCTTGGTGCACCATTCGAGGCTATGTCGTCAGGGCGGGATTTCGCACATGGGCCAGCTCGCATGCGGACGTCGGGGAAGGGGGAAGGGAAGGGGGCGGGGCGCTCATGGCACACTTACGTCCCGTGGCCATGACACCTGGCGCGGTCGGCTCGGACGACGTGGTCGCCGCGCGCAAGCTGCTCCGCGACGTGATCTCGGAGACTCCGGTGCTGCATTCCCGGGTGCTGTCCGAGACGGTCGCTGGGCCGGTCTACCTGAAATGCGAGAACCTGCAGCGGACCGGATCGTTCAAGGTGCGCGGCGCCTACGTCAGAATCGCCCGGCTGTCCGACGCCGAACGGGCCCGCGGCGTGGTCGCGGCCAGCGCGGGCAACCACGCCCAGGGCGTGGCGTTCGCGGCCGGCCTGCTTGGCTGCATGGCCACCGTGGTCATGCCCGAGGGTGCCCCGCTGCCCAAGGTGGCGGCCACGCGCGGCTACGGGGCACAGGTCGTGCTGCACGGCAGCTGCGTGGAAGACGCCCTCGCCGAGGCGCTCGCCTACGCGGAGCGGACCGGCGCGGTCTTCATCCACCCCTATGATCACCCGGATGTGATCGCGGGGCAGGGGACACTCGGCTTCGAGATCCTCGAGCAGTGCCCGCAGGTACGGACGGTAATCGTCCCGGTGGGGGGTGGCGGTCTGGCCGCCGGGATCGCGGTGGCGATCAAGGACCTCGACCCGGCGATCAGCATCGTCGGCGTCCAGGCAGAGGCCGTGGCGCCCTACCCGGGCTCGCTGGCCGCTGGCCATCCCGTATCGGTCCGGGCCGAACCGACCATGGCCGACGGCATCGCGGTCAGCCGGCCGGGGGACATTCCCTTCGCCATCCTGTCCGAACTGGCCGAGCGGGTGGTCACCGTGTCCGAGGAGAGCCTGTCCCGCGGGCTGCTGCTCTGCCTGGAGCGCGCCAAGCAGGTCGTCGAGCCCGCCGGGGCCGCCGGGGTCGCCGCCCTGCTCGAGCATGCGCGGGATTTCGTGCCCCCGGTGATGGTCGTGCTGTCCGGCGGCAACATCGACCCGCTGCTGCTGTCCAAGCTGCTCCGGCACGGCCTGACCGCGGCCGGGCGCTACCTGGCGTTCCGCTGTCGGCTGCCCGACCATCCCGGATCGCTGGCCAAACTGCTCGGCGATCTCGCCGATCTGGGCGCCAACGTGCTCGAGGTCGGGCACGAGCGGCTGGGCCCGCGGCTGCACGTCGACGAGGCCGAGGTGGCCCTGGTGGTCGAGACCCGCGGCCCCGCGCACTGTGAGGAAGTAATCGCCGCGCTCCGCGCCGCAGGCTACACCCTCGCGTTCAGCTGAGCTACAGGTTGGCGCCTGGCCTGCTCCCGCCCGATCGCCCCGACCGGCGGCACTTCGGGAAATAGCCTCTGAGCTGGTATCCCGCTCATCTGCGGCGCTGAAGAAGGTAGGCTCACGGCAGGCTGAGCTGACCGGGTGGCAGCGGTGCGAAGGAGCGGGCAGTGAAGGTGCTTATCGCTGGGGGCGCAGGCTACATCGGCAGCACCATCGCCTCGGCATGCTCTGACGCTGGGATCACCCCGGTAATACTGGACAATCTGGTCACGGGTCGGCGGGAGTTCGCCGCGGGCCGGGACTTCTACGAGGGCGACATCGCGGACGGGAAGCTGGCCGATCGCGTCTTTACCCAGCATCCGAACATTGACGCCGTCATCCACTGCGCGGCACTGATCGTGGTCCCGGACTCGGTCGCCAATCCGATCGGGTACTACCGGGCGAACGTCACCAAGAGCCTGGAGTTCATCGCACACCTGCTGCGCAACGGATGCGAGCGGCTGATCTTCAGCTCATCGGCAGCCATCTACGGGGCCAGTGCCGACCTGACGGTGGACGAGAACTCCCCGATCGACCCGCAGAGCCCGTACGGGCGGACGAAAGCAGCGTGTGAGGCGATGTTCGCCGACGTAGCCGCCACGCAGCCCATCCGCGTCCTCTCCTTGCGGTACTTCAATCCGATCGGCGCGGACCCCAAGATGCGCACCGGCTTGCAGCTGCCAAAGCCCACCCATGCTCTCGGCAAGATGATGCAAGCTCTGGAAGATGGCGTCCCGTTCGAGGTCACTGGCACGGATTACCCGACCAGGGACGGATCGGGTATCCGGGACTACATCCATGTCTGGGACCTGGCGACCGCGCACATCGCGGCGCTGCGCAGATTCGATGAGCTAGTGGCCCCGGCGAGCGGTTACGGCGTCATCAACCTGGGCACCGGCACTGGCACCACCGTGCGGGAACTGCTTGACGCCTTCAATAGCGTGGCCGACGTGCCAATCGAGGCGCGAGACGCCCAGCGGCGCCCAGGCGACGTGGCCGGCGCATACACCCGGACCGACCGGGCCGCGAAGCTGCTTGACTGGCAGCCGCAGTATGGCATCGCCGATGGTATCCGCCACTCCCTGCAGTGGGCTGCCATACGGGACGAGGTGTTGTCCGGCGCGGCCGCGCGATCGTGATCTGTTCCGGTATCCGGCGCAGAGCGGCGTGAGTAAATCCCAGCGGATCCTCATGCGCTTTCCGCGGTCGCGTGCACGGTGTCAGCCATCACGGCGGGCAGGACCGCGGCGGGCGCCGGGGCTGGGGCCAGGCTGGGCTTCGGGGTCGGCGCGCCGACGTGCAGGCCCCGGCGGACCGCCCGCCGGTCGGCCGCCCTCTCCCGGATGATCACCTTCAAGATCCGCCACCCGTCCCGGCACGCCCGCAGGTTGCTTGCCCCAAAGATCCGGCGCCGCTCATGGCTGGGAACCTCCTGGATCATCAGCCCGGCCTTGGCCGCCCGGATGTTCATCAGCGTCTCGATCTCAAACCCGGCGCAATCGATCGCGAGTACCTCCAGGTGGCGCGCCCAGAACGCGTTATAGCCATAGCACAAATCCGTGAACTGCGTCCCGAACATCCAGTTCACCAGCATGTTCAGCAGCCGATTCCCGCTGCGGCGGACCCCGGTGATGTCATCGCTGCGGCCGGACCCCGAAAACCGCGACCCCTTCGCGAAATCGGCCCCGGCCACCAGCGCCGCCACGAACCGAACGATCTCCGCCCCGTCCGTGGACCCGTCCGCGTCGATCGTCACCAGGATCTCCCCCGCGGCTGCCGCGAACCCGGCCCTCAGTGCGTCCCCCTTCCCCGTCCCCGGCTGCGCGATCACCTTCGCATCGGGCCGCAGCGCCCGCGCCACCGCCGCCGTGTCATCGGTGGAATGCCCGTCCACCACGATGACCTCGTCGACCCACGCCGGCACCGTGTCGAACACGTGCGGCAGGTTAGCCGCTTCGTTCCTGGCCGGGATGATCACGCTGACTGTCGGCGCGATCGCCAGTGCCGCCGAGACAGGACGATACGCCAGCGCGCACACCTCAGTCGCATCCAGCTGCGGCAAGAGGTTGCCTGGGTAATCCGACAGATCCGACAGTGCCATCTATATCAGAACCTAACTAGGGCCCGGCGCCCCAATAAAGAACTCATGCCTTAGCTGCCTTAGCCCTGAAGATGCCGCATGCGGCGAGGATGGACCAATGCCCACCACTATCGAAGAACTACTGAACATACAACGGCGCCGACTGGATCGCGTGGCATCCCCCCTCATACGGGCAGGGAATCCGTGATGGCTTGGGCTAACCACAGTGACCCCCTTGGAGCCGCGCGATGCTGCACCCTGACATGGAGACGACGCCCGACTCGTGCCCTGGGTTTACGCTTCGCCCAAATTGTGACGTCCGCGGCCCAAGGAGCCGCCCGAGACTCATGCTGGCTCGATGCATCATGGCCGCCCCTCGAGCGACGGTCAAGTAGCGTTATCTAGTTTCGCGATGTGACCGGTTGACGGTCGTCGAGTGTGCTACTTCCTGCTCGTAGCGGGTAGTGAAGGATCGGCTGCGGAGCATCCGCGAGGAACGCGCGCACCCCGGAGGCCAGGGTGATGTCGCTGGCCGCCCAAGTCCGTTACCGGGTCCTCCCTGGCCCGGTCATGCCCACGGCCGGTTTCGGGCGGCGGATGCGCCTCCTGTCAGATGGGGTGCATAAGGCACTGCTTCCTGCCGGCGAGACGACCATCCTCGGGCGGATCATGGAGGCCGGTTAACTTATCGTGGTTTCAGATGGTTAGCCAAGGCCTGTGACATGCTTACCGCACCTGAGCAGAGTTCCCGTCGTATCTGCCGCTGCGGGCATCCCTACATCTCCCACCGGCACTACCGGAGCGGGTCTGAGTGCTCACAGTGCCTGGACTGTCCGCGCTACCGGTCGGCTCTCGGGCCTATCCTGCGGATCATCGGCAAACTGGCGGATCGCGGCGGCGACCGCTAAACAGTCTCAATCTGGCAACTTTTTAAGGCTTCCGCATGGCCGCAGCAGGCCCGTGTGGGAAAATAAGTCTTTATCATGTAAATCTATTGGAATTATAGGCAATTATGATTGAGCAAAAAAAATCGCAGGTCGCCCGCTTAACCCCGCGGAAGAGGCGTGCACTGTGCAACCAGTACGTTACTTAGAGTAGTTTCACCGCGCGCTCCCCCCGGTGCCATCTCCCCTCCCGGTCTGATATTGTCCTAGCAGGGGCTGTGACCTTCTTTCCCGCTTAGGTTCACTGTCCCGCTCCGCCGCAAGGCTAATTTAACAATGCCCACTTTCAGGCAGTCGTGGGGGAAAGCATGGCAGTCCAAAGCGGCTCGCTGGCGTGGTGGCCGCGAGTCTCCGTTGTTATTCCGACGCTGAATGAGGCGCGTAACCTGCCTCATGTTTTTGATTCGCTGCCTTCTGATATCTATGAGATCATAATTGCTGACGGTCGCTCCGTCGATGACACTCTGGAGGTCGTGCGCCGCTTGAGGCCGGAGGCCCGCATCGTGATGCAGACGCGGACCGGCAAAGGTAATGCACTTGCATGCGGTTGCGCGGTGGCGACCGGAGATATTATCGCATTGATCGATGCGGACGGCTCAACCAATGCCGCTGAGATCCCGGACTTCGTATCGGCACTGCTCGCCGGCGCTGACTTCGCCAAGGGAACCCGGTACGGCAAGGGCGGGGGCAGCGAGGATATTACCCGTCTGCGCAGCCTTGGCAACCGTATGCTTACCGGTCTCGTGAATCTGCTTTACGGGACCAGGTATACAGATTTGTGCTATGGCTTCAATGTTTTCTGGACGAAGCATCTTCCCGTCCTCGGACTCGACGCAGAGACTGTCCTCCCGGAGGATGGCGGAGGTTATCTCTGGGGCGATGGCTTCGAGATCGAGACGCTGATCAACATCCGCATCGCCGCGGCGAAACTTTCGGTCGATGAGGTTTCTAGCTTCGAACGCTCCAGAATTCACGGAGTTAGCAACCTGAGCGCATTCAGCGACGGGCTCCGTGTGCTTCGAACGGTCCTTTACGAGCGATTCATCGCGCCCCGCAAGTCCAGACTGCCCGCCAGCGATGCCCTGCCCGCCAGCGATGAGTTGGTTCCCTATGCCTACGTCTACGCCGAGGACTGGCCGACGCAGCCGTTGCGTCTTCCGGCGCCTGAGATTCCCCGGCATATCTGACCGAGCGCCCTGGAGACAATACAGGCCAGTGGCCAGGCAGCGTCCGGGGCGTCGGCATCAGCTTAGGCCAGGACCCCGCGGGCCCTAGCTGAACGCGAGGCTGCAGCCCGCAGAACGCATCGGATTGGCGTGGGATGGAAGAGACGTGTGACCGGCGTGGGGGCGTATCAGCACGCGGTCCATCGTGCGGGTAACCCGATCGCGGTCGGCATCTGCATAGGATTGTGCCGTGCGTACTGTTGTCTGCATGGAGTGGGGTCCTAGGAGTTGATGGTTCAGAGCCCTTCTCGATGCCTGCGGCAACATCCCCGCCCGTGCCGGCAGCCGGACGACACCCGGAGCCCGCAGCGATGACCCTTGTCAGGGCCGATACCGGCCAGGACGGCCGGGCGGATCGCGGCTCCTCGGCGGCGGCGGCCGCGGCGGA
>Ga0187781_10001827_pt1 | contig 16207 bp, 11 predicted proteins | sample 0715_SJ02_MP02_2_FD_132447 | JGI IMG/M metagenome (GOLD analysis project Ga0187781, IMG submission 132447) | Tropical peat soil microbial communities from peatlands in Department of Meta, Colombia - 0715_SJ02_MP02_20_MG | ecosystem: Environmental > Terrestrial > Soil > Wetlands > Peat | place...
ACGTAACGGTAGCAGTCGGTGGCGGTCGGCACATGTTCTGAGGTGGGAATGCGGCGTCCGCCGGCTAGAACTCCCTGCAGCGTCGTTTTTCCCAGCAGTTGTCCCCAACTGGTGCCCGTGAACGAAACCATGCCGGGCGGCTTCGAGCCCGGCAGACGAGGGAAGATGTCGTTTTCGGCGCCCGGATGGGCCGCATTATAGCGGAAATGGACCACATCGAAGTCACGCCCGGCCGCAATCCCCGGCACCAAGGTCCGCTGGTGCGTTGAGACTCCCAGGAATCGCGCCAGGCCGCGCTTCTGCAGCGCCCGCGCCGCCTCGAGAATCCTGGGAGAGACAGGCTTGTTCCACATCCCCAACAGCAGGACGTCGGTGTGGTCAAAGTTCAACGCCCGCAGCGCGCGCTCCAGGCTCCAACTCATCAGGCCGGCGATCCGGGTGTAGGATTGAATGACCAACACGAACCGGTCGCGTTGCGCGCGCAAGCGCCGAAGCGCGGCGCCGAACGAGTCTGTACGCCGGGAGCCCCAATAGATATAGTTCACGCCCCTTTCGAAGGCCCACTCGACCGCTGTGCCGGGAACGCCGTAACTGGCGGCGACGCCGAGCCGCCCCACCTCCAGTCCGGTTCTTCCCAAGAGCCGGCGCGTGAAATCACCCTGCGTCGCAGCGAACACGGTTGCCATGATGGAAGCACTCCTCCCTGGGGCCGCCAGTATAACAAAATCGGCCCACGTGCCGTAGGGGTAGGGCTTGCCCTACCCCCGGGCCCCCGCCCCGCAAAAGGGGGACGGCAAGCCGTCCCCCTACATATTCGACTGTGAATGGCATGGTACTCGGTTTCATGGTAAGTTCAATCGAGCAAGGAACAGAATTCACAATCAGGGGTCCGCTATGCAGAGTCGCATCCTCGGCACCACCATGCCGGTGCTGGAAATCGAGCTTGAACCTAACGAGTCGGTGATTTCTGAAGCCGGCGAGCTTTCCTGGATGACCAGTTCCATCCAGATGACCACCCACACCCAGTTTGCCGGGGGCGGTGGAATTTTCGGCGTGCTGAAGCGCGTGGCGGGTGGCGGGTCGCTGTTCATGACGGAGTATCGCGCCTATGGCGCGCCGGGAGCGGTCTCCTTCGCCACCAAACTGCCGGGGCATATTGTGCCCGTCCAAGTGGGCGCGGGACACGAATACCTCATCCACCGGCATGGATTTCTGTGCGCCACGCCGCAGATTCAGCTCAGCGTCGGCTTCCAGCAATCGTTGGGCGCGGGAATTTTCGGCGGCGACGGCTTCCTGCTCCAGCACGTTGGCGGGACTGGAACAGCCTGGATCGAACTCTCAGGCGAACTGATCGTGAAGGACCTGGCGGCGGGAGAAAACTTGCGCGTGCATCCCGGACACGTCGGCGCCTTTCAAGCCTCCGTCTCCTTCCAGATCACCACGGTGCCCGGAATCAAGAACCTGATTTTCGGCGGCGACGGGATCTTTCTCGCCTCGCTCACCGGCCCAGGTCGAGTCTGGCTGCAAACGCTCCCCATTTCCAAGCTGGCGCACAAGCTGCTCGAGTACATGCCCAAGCCGCACCGCGAAACGGTCGAGGGCGGCGTGGTGGGAGGCATCGTTGGGTCAATCCTGGATGGGATGAAATAAGACCGCCTAGCTCTTGGGCTTTTCCTCTTTGGCCTTATCCTCTTTGGGCTTACGATCGAGCTTCTTGAATTCTCCGCCCAGCCCTTTTCCTATTTTGCCGACCCCTTTTCCTGTGCCCTCGCCTACGTTCTTGCCTAAGCCTCCAGCTCCCTTGCCGATAGAAGCCCCGGCGCCCGCCACATTCCCGTGCGCCAGGTCTGCGGCACCGCCCGCGGTTCCTTTGGCCATATCACCAGCCCCTTTGGCCGCGCCTTTGCCGACGTCGCCACCGCCCTTGGCCATCTCCTTCCCGGGTTTGCTTGTCTTCTTTTTATCAGTGTGAGCCGATTTCTGGGTCTTCTTGGTTTCGTGATCCGCGTTCGACTGACTCCAGCCGCAAACCGCGAAGGCCGCGCTCAGAACGATCAGACAAAACACTCGCAATCCGGATTTCATCGCGTTACTCCTGTCCGGGCTCTCGACTTCCTCTAACGCCTCGCCTCTATTTTAGATGCAATCGCCAGCCCGCTTGGCGTCTCTTCCTTTTCTGGAGCGCGGGCTTCCAGCCCGCCTGGCCCGGCCGGACTGCGGCCTGGAAGCAGCGCTCGGAATGAGCCTGCGCGATCAGCAAAGCCGAATCATTCGCGCCCGCCGGCTGGCAAGCACCCGGAATCCATGAAAAAACCCTGACCCCAACTCCACTCCCCCTCTTCCCTCTCCCCGGTGAGAGCGAAGAGGGGAAAGGGGTGAAAGGGTAAGGGGTTTCCCCCGCCATTCTCATCGCGGATCTGTTCGTGCTTTCCGAGCTCAGCGTACTTTGCGCCTTTGCTTGAAACGGCCTTTTTGGTCTCGTTGCGTCTGTTCTCTTAACAGTATCTTAATAATGTGGTCAACACGATTTAACCCGTCGACATTAAGCTGCCCTTTACTTGATTAACCCCTCGTTCGCGGGTTCTTCACTTCTTCGAAGGCCCTGGGCTCTCCCATTGGGATTTGTGAGTTTCGAGTGAAAGCATGAACATCAACCAAAGGAGGAGACGTGTATGGATCGTCGATGTCGTGATACGGCAATACTGCTTTTGGTGGCCAGTTTCCTGAATGTGTCGATGGCCCTGGCGCAAGCGAACAAAGGCAGGATCGAAGGACGCGTTGCAGACAGCTCCGGAAGTGCGCTCCAGGGCGCGCAGGTGACTCTCCAGCCCGGCGGCTACTCCTCCGTTTCAGATCAACAAGGTGAATTTGCCCTCCGAGATGTAGCCGTCGGCGACTACACCATCTCGGTCTCCTACGTCGGCTTTGCGGACTTCAATTCCAAAGTGACGGTTACCGCCGGCCAAGCGGCGAAGGTCGATGCGGTGCTCCAGGTCGCCTCCGCGCACCAGCAAGTCACCGTGGTTGCCGAACCCGTGACCGCTGAGGCGGAAGCGGTGAATGTGGAGCGGACGGCCGACAACATCCTGCAAGTCATCCCGGCGGAAGTGATCACCAGCCTTCCCAATGCCACCATTGCCGACGCTGCCGGCCGGCTGCCGGGCGTTTCCCTCGAGCGCGATGAGGGCGAAGGCAAATACATCGACGTGCGCGGTACCGCCCCCGAGCTCACCAACACCACCATTGACGGCGTCAACACTCCCTCGCCGGAAGGCACCGTCCGCCAGGTGAAGCTCGACACCATCCCCGCCGACCTGGTGGCGGAGGTGCAGGTCAACAAGACTCTCCAGGCCAATCAGGATGGCGACGGCATCGGCGGCTCGGTGAACCTGGTGACCAAGACGGCGGGCGACCGGCCGCTGTTCAGCTTCGGCGGAATTGGGGGTTACACGCCCATCATGGGCGGCCGCCACATGGACCTGGCTAACTTTACCGTCGGCGATCGTTTCGGCGCCCAGAAGCGCCTGGGCACGCTGTTCGAGGCCACTTACGACTACAACGGGCGCGGCATCGACGACATCGAGCCCACCCCCGACGCCGTCCAAAACCCGGATGGCAGCCTCACCCCGCATTTTGACTCGATGGACCTCCGCGAGTACCAATACACGCGCTCACGCTGGGGGTTTGGCGGAAGCACCGATTATCGAATCAGCGACAACTCGACCCTCAATCTTCGCTACCTCTATTCCGATTTCAAGGACTACGGCAACAAGTGGGTCTTTACCTTGAACGACGGCAGCGCGCCGCACGCCAAGCAGTCCGAACGCGCCCCGGATTTTGGCATCGGCAATCTGGCGTTAAGCGGATCACACGTTCTGGGTGCAACCCTGATCCATTGGGAAGCTGCCGTTTCCCGCTCGGATGAGTATGCCTCGGGCGGCAACCCCGGCGCGGACTACTCTCCGATCGGCGCCCTGGCGAACTCCACCAACTGCCTCTACGACGCCGCAGCCACCCACAACATCTACCTACCCCGGTGGACGCCCAATTGTTTCACCCCGGGCCCCGACGATGTCCTCGATACCAACGGTTACGCCCTCGCGGATGTGATCTACTCGCACGGCCTGACCGAACAGCTTAACCTCTTGGGCTCGGTGGACGTGTCCAGGAATTACCACCTGGGTTCGCATTACGCCACCTTCCAGTTTGGCGGCAAGGTCCGCAACGCGCATAAGTTCGACGACTCCTGGGAAGACCAGTTCGACCCCAATGGCACCCTGCTGATGACGCAGTTTCTCGGCAACTTCCACAACCCGGACTACTATTTTCACGACTACCCGCCTTACGGGCCGGTCCCCGACTGGTTCAACGTCACCGGGCTTGTGAACCACGATAGCAGCCTGTTCAGCTCAGCCCAAAGCGGGCAGCCCTACGGCGGCAACAACGTCAACTTTGACATGGTCGAGCGGGTCTCCGCCGGTTACGCCATGAACACCGTCGACCTCGGCCGGGTGCGGCTGGTCACGGGCCTGCGCATCGAAGGCACCCAGGTGCACACCTTGAGCTGCAATTGCAACAATCCGGTTACCAGCGGCGGGCCGGTCAATGTTCCCCTCACCGGTTCCTACGTCGACTTTCTACCCAGCGCCTCGGCGCGCGTGCGCTTGGACGACAGTTCCGATCTCCGCTTCGTCTATGGCCGCGGACTCGCCCGGCCCGATCCCCAGTTCCTTACCACGGCCGTCTCGATCGACACGTCCACTGCGCCCTATACCTACAGCATCGGCAATCCGGGCCTGAAGGCGGAGCACGCCAACAACATCGATGTCCTCTACGAGCGCTATCTGAAATCCTTCGGGATGGTTTCGGCAGGGTTCTTCTATAAGAACCTCACCGAACCCATCGTGGAATCCACCACGCACCCCACCACCGGGCAATTCGCCGGCTACATCGTGCAGCAGCCCAGCAACGCCGGCAGCGCCTGGATCACCGGGTTCGAGGCCGCCTATCAACAGCAATTCCGATCTCTCCCTGGCATTTGGAATGGGCTGGGCCTCATGGCGAATTACCTCCGTGCAGGATCGCGGACCTTTGACCTTCAGGATCCCAGCGGCACGGCCGGCCTCTACCGCACGGACAACCCACCGCTGCTGCGCACCTCGCCCAGCGTCTGGAATATCAGCCCCAGTTACACGCGCGGGCGTGTCAACGCCCGCTTCGGGATGAGTTATAACGGCGCCTCCATCTACCAGTACAACTACTCCTCCGGCGCCGCGTACGGCGTCAACGGGCCCAATGGCGACAACTACCTCTTCCCCCATTTGCAACTCGACTCGCAGGCCAGCGTGCGGGTGAAGGGCGGTCTCTCCTTCATGTTCGCCATTCTTAATATGTCGGACGAAGTCTTCGGCTTCTACAACGGGAGCAAGCAATACATGACTCAGCGTGAGTTCTACCACCCCACTTACGAGCTCGGCTTCCGCTGGGACAGCGCGGTCGGCAAATGAGAATGACAAGGCTGGCGATTTTTTCACACCTTTTCAGTCGCGGGATCCAGTCGGCTGTTAGCCGGCTGCTGGTTTTATTCCTATGTTCTGCAGGCGCTAATTTCTGCGCCGCCCGCGCTAGCGCTCCTCCCACATTGCGCTACGTGGTCATCATCACCCGCCACGGAGTGCGCTCGCCTACCTGGAAGAACGAGCGCCTGAACCAGTACTCGACCGAGCCGTGGCCACAGTGGGGAATTCCACCGGGCAACCTGACCTCTCACGGCCGGGCCCTCATCCAGCTCATGGCTGCGTACTACCGTGCGTGGCTTTCGGGGCAGGGATTGCTCCACCAGCAAGGATGCGTCGACGTCAGCCGGGTCTACATTTATGCCGATACCGACCAGCGAACGATCGAGACCGGTAAGGCTCTGGCAGAGAGCCTGCTGACCGGCTGCACCGTCGCGGTCCACTCACAACCGCTGGGCGGCAAAGACCCGCTGTCCGACCCGCTGGAAGTCCGTCTCGCCAAGCCCGATTGGGAAACCGCCGCCCAGGCCGTGCGCGAGCGTCTGGCAGACCCGTCCGGCCGCTTCCGGGATTTGCATCGCGCTGCCTTTGAAACCCTTGAGTCCGTTCTCGTGGGACAAGGCACCCCGCAACAAAAGATTGAACCACCGAATGAGATCAGCGTTTCTGTCACCGGCAAGGGTATTCAGCTCAATGAGCCTTGGAGCGTTGCGTCGACGCTCGGCGAGGATCTGCTTTTGGAATACACGGAAGGGATGCAAGGTAAGGATCTGGGTTGGGGCCGCCTCGACGCGAATGCACTCGACCGGATTCTCGAGCTGCACGCGCTGTACGCGGACCTGATGCGAAGGACTTCCTATCTTGCTCGCGCCAGAGGTTCCAATTTGCTCTATCATGTTCTACAGTCGATGAAGCAGGCGGTCGGCGGGAAAGCATCGCCTGGCGCGCTGGACACTCCGGGAACTGCTGTCTTAATCGTGTCCGGCCACGATACCAACCTCTCGAATCTTTCCGGCATGCTAGGGCTTTCCTGGCATTTACCGGGATATCAGCCGGACGATACGCCGCCCGGGGGAGCGCTGGTTTTTTCAATTTGGCAGCAGCCCGGTGCTGCCGAATGCTCCGTGCGCACGCAATACCTTGCGCAGACCATGGAACAGATGCGGCGTGCCACTCCTCTCAACCTTTCTGCCCCGCCTGCGGAGGGAGATGTGCCGATTCCGGGTTGCGAACCAATCACCGCGACAGCCGGCTGCTCTTGGGATGTGTTTACCAAGGTGATCGAGCAGGCTATCGACCAGCGGTTCGTCTCGATGGAGCCGGCAGCTAACTAAAGCGTCTACTCCAAGGCAGGTCTCGGCGGGGCGAGGGGCTTAACCAACGCAGGGCTCGCGCCAGGGGCTACTTCTGACGCCCTGCCGGGGCTCGGGTACGCGCTTTGCGCTCTTTGCGTGCTTTGCGCCTTTGCCTGAAACCGCTTTGGTCTTTAGGAATTAATTCCCACGCTCCGTCTATCGCGCCGCAGGGTTTTTCGAGGCTAGCAGGATGACCTTCTTGGTGTGGTCGTCCGGAAGGCGGTCGATCAGCAGGAGGAATGGATCGACGCCGGCCTGGTCCGGCAGCTCGGCGGTCGAGAAGGTATAACTCGAGCGGGCCTGGCTGACGTGGATGCGCTCGCGGTAGAGCGTGCGGCCGTACTTGCGCCCGTTCTCGGGCTTGGCGAAGGCGCCGATGTCAATCCAATCGTTCACGGGCACCTCGGTCTCGATGCCCTTGTCGTCTGCTTTGAATTTGTGGCATTCGATATCGAGGCAGACGTCGTACTTACCGTCGGCGCGCCGGCGCGCCGTGGCCTCGAGGGTACGGTTGGAAAACAGCGTGATGTCCTCGAACAGGTCCTTGATCAGGTATTGGTACGGTGGCGGCGTCTGCTCGCTCAGCGCGTCCACCAGCGCCCAGGATGTGGGGTAAGGCGGCGCATGGTAAGCGTACTGGCCAACCAGCTTGCGCAGCGCGGCATTGACCTTCTCCTCGCCGATCATCTCCTTGAGGTAATAGAGGACCACGCTGGCTTTGTGATAGTGGATATAGCCCTGCTCCATTTCGACGCTCACGAGCGGCCGCTCCTTGAGCTGCTCGCGGCCGCGCGCGCGGAGATACTGATCCATCTCGTAGCGCAGGAATTTGCGCATCCTATCGCGGCCGTATTCCTTCTCCATCACCATCAGGGACGAGTACTGCGCCAGCGATTCCGAAAGCAGCGTGGCCCCTTGCATATTGGCGCCGATCACCTGTTGGGCCCACCACTGGTGACCCATCTCATGCGCCACGACGTAAAAGACCATGTCGATGTCGTCGGGATGGTTCAGATTGGCGATGAAGCCCACGGACTCCGAATAAGGCATGGTGCCGGCGTAGGCTTGCGCGAACGTTCCCACGCGCGGGAATTCGACGATGCGCGCCTGGCGGTGATAGTACGGACCGAAGTTCTCGGTGTAGTAGGCGAGCGACCGCCGGAGACAGTTCATCATGCGCGGCACATTCCAGGGATGGTTGCGGTCGTAGTAGACCTCCAGCTTGATGCCGTTCCAGTCCTCGCGCAGCACTTCGTAGCGGGCGGAGAGGAACGCGAAGTAGAAGAGCGAGGGATGGTCGAGCTTGTACTGGAAATAGCGCCGGCCGTTCTCGAGCCATTCGCGCACGAGCGATCCCGGCGCGATGGCGATCTGATCGGGCGAGGTGCCGATCACCGTCTCCGCGTCCACCCAGTCGGCGTGGCCAGGTATGTAGTGGTCGCGGCAATCGTCATTGCAGTTGCGCTCGAGCGCGGGCATCATTTCCTGCTCGCCCAGCCCGTACTTGCGCCGCTGGTTCGGATCGTTGAGCTCGCCCACCGCTGAGTAGCCGATGGTCGGCCCGACAGAACTGTTGAAGAAGGTGCCGTTCTGCGCCAATTCGTTGGCGCTCACCGAGTTCTCGAAGCCGCGGTTGTGGCTCTGCACCGTGAAGGTCAGGGTGCGGCTCTCGCCTGGCTGAAGCGGCGTCGAGAAGCGGTAGATGCGGTAGTGCAAGCGCGCGTCGTCCTTGGCCAGCGCGGCGCCGGGGATGGCGATGGCGGCGTCGTAGCTCCCGTTCAGCGAGAAGTGAACTTCGCCGAGCGGCTGCGGAAACGGGTTGTAGATCACCTCCTCGCCGCGCATCAGCAGGTTGCGCGTGGCGGGGAAGAGGTCGATGGCATACTTCACACTGCGCACGCGCGGCTGGGGCAGCTTCTCGAAGCGCTTGTAGTTCTTCTCGTACTCCGCCTGGTTGCGCTCCAGGTCTTTCGGCCCCAGCAAGGTGTTCAGGACTTCCGTGTTGTAGTAGATCCACCCTCCGGTGGCGGCGAAGGCCGCAAGCAAGCCCAAGGCCAGCGCCGGCCACGGCTTCCGGAAGCGCCGCCGCGCGTTCCGCCAGCGCTCGCGCCAACCTCTCTCGCGCCCGCGCGGCCACAGCAGGATGGTGGCAATAGCGAGCAAGCCGCTGGCGAGAACCCAATACAACGTGAACCAGCGCCAGGCCGTGATGTAGGGAGCGTCGCCGAACATGTCCGAGTAAGTCACGTCGGGGGCCGTGCCGAACTTCACCAGATTGGTCGCCACGTTCAGAGGATCCCAGATGAGGGAATTGGCGATCGCAAAAGCGATGAAGAGGAAGTAGCCCAGATACTTGTTGGGCGAAAGCACGTGGATGAAGAACGCCAGCACGCCGAAACAGAGAAAGAAAGCGCCGTCGCGCAAAAAGAGCTGCTCGAGGTAGAGACTGAATTGGAAACGGTGATAACCGTAAGCGGCTTGCACTGCGACGCCGGCGAGCAGGGCGATCAACTGCACCAGCAGCGCGGTGGCGAGCAGCGCGGCAAGCCGGGAAAGATACGCCAGCCACTCCGCGGTGGGCAGCGAATCCAGCATCTCGTCCATGCGCCGCTCGCGATCTTTCCATACCAGCGCGCCCGCGTAAAAAGTGATGATAGCTAGTATAAACACATAGAGTTCGCTATTAATGATCTCGAGAATCCAGTAGGTGACCGGCAGCGTGCTGTTACCGTAGCCTTCGCGGGCGCTGAGAATGATACTGGAGAGGCAGTTGATCAACCCTGCAAGTAAAACGATTACGAACACGGTACTCTTCACGATGCCGGCCAGGTGCATCTTGAACGAGGCATAGAACTTGGGCCAGAGGGCCTCGCTGAAGGCTGCGGGAACGGCGGCCACCGGCGCCGCCGAGGGCACGAGGATCGCGGCTTCTTCGTGAAAGCGCGGAGCCCTGGCGCGCCGCTCGGCAAAGCTGAAACGGAAGTATGCAAACGTCAGGAACGCTGCTCCCACCGCCAGCCAAAGCAGGCGGTTCCAAAGCAGCGGACCGCTGGCCCCCAGCGCCAGCGTGTTTTTCTCGGCCAACGTCCAATACTTGGTGGCCACGTAGAAGGGGCGGATGCCGAAGGGATCGAGTAGAGTGGCAAGGCGCTCGCGCTCGAGGTTCTGGATGAGCGACTCGGCGACTGCGTACCCGGTCAGGAACACCAGCGCGGCCGCGAACGAAACCATGTCATTGCGGGCCAACACAGCGACGGTGAACATGACCGCCGCCACGAGGAAGGCGTTAGGCACGGCAAACAACAGGATGCCCTTGAGGTGCGCTCCCCAGTAAACCGGCGCCCAGCGTGCCGGCTCAACCCAGGGCATGTACTTGGCCAGCAGAATGCCGATGGAAACGCCCAGCATGGGAATGATGGAAACCAGAGTGGCGCCGAGAAAGCGGCCAAAGAGATAATCCCTCCGGCTGATGGGCGTGGAGAAGACGATCGGGTAAGTGTTATGGCTGAAGTCGCGCGAGGCGGCGGAATTGACGAACGCTGTCGAGAACAGCACCGTCAGAATGCCGATGAGGGCGTAAAAGCTCTCGATCACAAACGGCGCATTGCGCAGGGTGTTGGACAATGCCCCGCCCACCTGGACCTGGTCCGAGCTCACCGCGCCGAAGATCATGAGGCCGATGAGCAGGGTGAAGATCCAGAGCATCCAGGAGCGGAGCCAGTAGCGAATTTCGAACCAGGCGATTGGCCAGAGCATGGGGATTCTCAGTTCCAGCCTCGGATCTTGGTGAAGAACACATCCTCGAGGTTGGGCGCGCTGGGGGCGAAGCCTTCGTCAGGAGCGGCGGCGCTGAGCACATGGAGAGAGGGCCGTCCCCCGACCAGCCGGCTGGAGATCACCCGATGGCGCTGCTCGCAGGCGGGCAAGTCAGCCTTGGCGATCGACTGCTGCCAGACGCGGCCTCGCAACTCAGCCAGGGCGGCCTCCGGCGATCCCTCGTAAAGAACGCGCCCTTGGTGGAGGATAGCCATTTGAGTACAGAGGTCCATGACGTCCTCGACGATGTGAGTGGACAGGATGACGATCACCTGCTCGCCGATCTCGGCCAGCAGATTGTAGAAGCGGTTCCGCTCGCTGGGATCGAGTCCGGCCGTGGGCTCGTCCACAATCAGCAACTGAGGGTTGCCGATTAGGGCCTGAGCGATCCCGAAGCGCTGCCGCATGCCGCCCGAAAAATTGGCCAAAGCTTTTTTCCTGACGTCGTAGAGATTGCAGCGCTTCAACATGGCTGCCACCCGCTCTTTACGGGGCCCGGCGCCGCCGATGCCCTTTAGCACCGCGAGGTGCTCCAGCATGTCCTGCGCGGAAATGCGCGGATAGACGCCGAATTCCTGCGGGAGGTAACCGAGCCGCCTGCGCAACGCGTCCTTTTGATTCAACACGTCGAGGTCGCCGAGGTGCATGCTCCCCGAATCGGGTTCCTGCAGGGTCGCGATGGTGCGCATCAACGAGCTCTTGCCCGCGCCGTTCGGACCGAGCAGCCCGTACATGCCTTGCGGAATGGTCAGCGAGACGTTGTCCAGCGCTTTCACGCCGTTGGCATACGTTTTGGAGAGACCTTGGATTCTTAATTCCATATCTGTCCTCGTTCATCGCGCGCGGCCGGTTGCCGCGCCCATCAGAGCGCTCGACATTGTACATCGATGGCGCGTCACGTGCAGCAGGGATGGAGAGTCCTGAATCCGTCTATAACGGCGGGTTATGTAGGGGGACGGATTGCCGTCCCCTTCTGGCGGGCCGTCGGCCCGGGAGTAGGGCAAGCCCTACCCCTACGCCGCGCCGGTGCAGTACGGGGTGATGGGGTGAGGGGTCTGAATGCCGATTTTCGGAGCTGACTTGGCGGTCGTGGTTTCCGGCGGTGACGGCGCCTATAGATTTTGGGCCTGGGATACAATTGCCAGAGGGGTGGCTCGAGCGATGGCAGTGGGCTTGCTCCGCCGCGTGCAGACGTTGGCCGCGGCAACCCGGACGACGTGCGAAACCTCCGGCGCGCTGGGGGGAGAGACAATGAAATCGAAAGCTCCGTGCTCCATAGCTCGGATATATAAGCCTACATCCACCTTGGGAGAAACCACGATCACATTCACCGGAGTCGCGGCGCCGGCGGCGAAGTGCAAAACGTCAGTCCAGTTGCCGTCATCAAACTGCACGTCCGTGAAGACCAGGTGTGGGGGACACTTCGAGCTCAGAACCAGCGCTGCTTCAAAGCAGTTCTGGGCCGTAACGATCTCGATCGACTGCTCTTCCAGCCCCAACCGAAGGGCATCCGGCGGGCCGGAACTCCCCTGCACCAGCAGGGCCTGCATTTTCTCCATCATAACCCCTCCCCCTCCATTCCGGCTCGAGCGCGCCTTGTGATTGCCAACCAGAGACGCTGGTCCCATTCATACGAACACTGGCAGTGTCTGTCGCCACGGGAGGCGCCCGCTTCCAACCAGGAGTGTAAAAGTCGCAACTGCGGTTCGGAGGTAGCATGCCTTGCGAAGTTTAAGCGTCATTGACGGTATAATGAACCTTAGATTAAATCACCGGCAGTTCACCAGGCATGAATATGGCCAATTCAACGGGTCTCTCCCTCGAGGGCTGTGGCGGCCTTCGGGACGTTCTCAACTCTTCGTCACCACTTCCTCGCGTTCCGGATCGAAGTAATAGACCTTGCCATTCCGATAGGAGCGTACCGAGAGGTCGCAGACTATCGAGACCTTATACCCGATATCTGCATGGCAGTTCGGTTGTTGCCGCGAGCGCACGCATTCCAGGAAATTGTCGACGTGCTTGAGGTCGCCTTCATTTCCTACTCCGTCGATGCGGACCTGCATGTCACCGTGCTTTTTCGCGAACTCGCCGACGAACGGCGACTCCGGGAAGATATCCGCGTAATCGTATTGGCGGGAGGGAGGCCCTTCCCATTCATCGCTCAAATGAATGGTGGCTTTGGTGCCGCGGATTCTCGTCATCAGGCCGTTCTCGTTGACTTGCGAAGACTGGATGGTCAGCGAGAATTTGCTGGGATAGTCGGCGACCGTCAGGAAAGTGTCCGGGACCTCGCGGCCGTCATTGTAAATCCACAGACCACCCATGCCGGCCACGCGGGTCGGAAAGTCATTGGCGACCGCGACGTGGAAGGGCGCCACGACGTGATAATGAAGGTCGGTAGCAATGCCGCCCGAATAGTCCCAGTACTTGCGGAAGCGGAAGAATCGGTCGGCATTAAAGGGCATCTGGGGCGCGGGGCCGAGCCATTGTGGCCAATCAATGTGGTTGTCGCCCGACGCGTCGGGGCCGGCGGCAGGATCGATGGACCAAAAATCGCCTTCGTTCCAGTCGCCATTCGGCGCGTTCCGGCTGTAGGTGCCTTCCACCGCAACCACCTGGCCGATCATCCCGGATTGAATGAGGTTGTGGATCCTATGCCAGCGTTTCCAAGATAGTCCCTGCACGCCCACCTGCACCACGCGCTTGAGTTCCCGCGCCTTGTGGGCAACCACTTTGCTATCTTCAACCGTGTGGGTCATGGGTTTCTCAACGTACACGTCTTTGCCGCTTTCCATCGCCGCGAGCGCGATGGGCGCATGCCAATGGTCCGGCGTGGCGATGAAAACCGCGTCGATGTCCGGGCGTTGCAGCACCTCCTGGTGATGAACGTAGGTCTTCGCCCCAGGCGCTTTACGCGCCGCCATGCTGAGCCGCTTTTGGTACACATCGCAGAGCGCGACAATTTCGATATCCGGTTTATGGGCGCGGTGCTCAAGCAGAAGGTTCAGGTGATCGGAACCGCGCGCCCCGAGACCGATGCAAGCAACATTGATGCGGTCGTTGGCGCCCGGTACATTTCCCCGAGCCGGCGCCGCGGACAAGGCTGCGCCGCCCGCGGCAGTGGTTTTCAAGAAGCTTCGGCGAGACACGTTTGGTGATGCATTCATGGATTGGTATCTCCTTTTCATGCTGAATTCCCTCCCTCATTGCGGCGAGGTGAGGGGCTGGCCGAGCCGCAGGTGATTCCCAGCGTCCCCTAAGTCCCTGCCTCGCCCAGGGGGCGAAGCGTTATTGCCGATCACACCGCCGGCGGCGTTTCGGTGGACAGCAGAACTACGGCGATCAACGCGCACACGACCCCAATTCCCTGGAGAACCGTGATGGATTCGCGCAGTACCAAAGGGGCCAGGAAAACGACCACCAGGGGGTAAAGGGCCGTGAAGGGTGTCACAATTGAAGCTTTGCCTCCGCTTTTTAGCGCCGCCAGCAACGCCCAGGCTCCTAAGGCATTGAACACACCGCTGAGAAGCGCCCAGCCCAGGGCAGCGCTCGAATACGCGAAAAGCGTTTTCCCCGGGTACAACCAGGGCTCGAGGACGAAGAACCCTATCGACAACCACACCAGCGCCCATTCCGCAGAGAGATGGTTGGTGGAGAGCTTCTGGAACAGACCAACGATTCCCCACGACACGAGAGTAACCAAACCAAACCAGAACCAGGGCGGAACATGCATAAATCAGGATCTCACAATGCAAAGATGATAATGGCTGCAACCGCAAATCCCAGGCCAATGACCTGCAGCCAGTTCAGCCGTTCGCGCAAAATCAGCACGGCCAGCACCACCGTAATGAGAGGATAAAGGGCTGTGGCGGCAGTGATGACGGAAGTGTTTCCGCCGCTCCGATAGGCCGCAAACAGTGTCAGGCCTCCGATTCCCGCCAGAATGCCGTTGCCGAGGCTGTAAGCGATGCCCCGCGCGCTTCGTTCGAAACGGACGCGCTTCAGCAGCACGACCAGAAGTGCGACCGGGATGAAACCAAAGGCGAAGATGAATTGCATCGTGGCGGCCGGGATGCCGTTTGAACCCAGCTTCGAGCAGAGTACCCACGCTCCCCAAAAGAGGACAGAGAGTATGGAGTACCAGAACCACTTGGCCTTGAGCGCCTCAGGCATTCTCATTATGTATCTCCTGCGTCATCCAGATGACCGCGCGGACCGGCAGGCTTGCCACTCATCCCGGAAGACCTCAAGATTACTCCAAGTCCGGGGCGCGTCAACCGTGATGTTGTCAACCGGCGAAAGGATGAAGCCCTCCGGGCCAAGCACGCGCACCGCCTGCCGCACCGCTGAACGTAGCTCTTCCTCGCTCCCCATTTCCACCGTGATGGCGCCCGAGACGCCGCCCCACAAGCACATCCGCCTCCCGGCCTTTGACTTTATCTCCGCTAAATTCGTGCTCGTGCCCTGCACAGGGTCGACGCCAATCAGGACATCCACTCCGGCTGCAAGAAGATCGTCCAGGATAGGGAGAAGGCCGCTGCTGCAAATATAGCCGAACTTGGCGCCTTTCTCGTGCGCCAGGTCCACCTCGGCTTTCAGCCTGGGGAGCACGACATCACCAAAAAACTTACGAGGGATAAAATCACACCCTTCATACCAGGCTCGCCGGATGTAGAGGTCGACGCCGGCCGAAAGCACGACTTCCATTCTCCGCCTGTTCCATCGATGGACCATCTCGAAGAGTTCGGCCGCCATCGCCGGTTCCGTATGCGTGAGGATCATCAAGGGCTCCACGCCGCAAAGCCAGTTCAGCATGTCGGCGCCCACGCCCCAGCCGCCGACGAGCAGGATTCCCCGAGCGCGGGCGAAGTCGTGAGCCCTCGTCGCCTCGTCGCCAAATGCTGCCACGTCGGCCTCCGTGGGTGGCGCGAGAAGATGCGCCAGGGCGGGCAGATCCGAGGCGTTCGTCACCAGGTGTCGCAACGCCCGCGGCACGCAATAGTCGCCCACAAACGGGATTTGGTCCCCGTAGGGCCAGTCGTCCGTAATCTGGATGCTGGTTGATAGCACACCATCCGGGGTTCTGAATTCCCGGTGCAGGATTCGCGCGCCGCCCGCGCCCGCTTCTTTCCAGGAGCGCGACTCCACTTCGGGGCTGAATCGCACGGGCAAGCCACGAAGGTCAGGATGCTCCGGCCGTTCCAGCCGCGAGGCGGTTGGAATGAACAGCATGGAATCCAAGCCTAGCGCCCGCTCGGCGTCGACCAAGGCATAGAGATCTTCGTTGACTCGCTTCCGCATAGCCGTGAAACTCATGAAGCAGCAAGGCACGTAATCGCAAGTCTCACGGTTCAGTGCGCGCAGCATTCGTTCGCGAGAAGTTAATGGAGTCATGGGGTGTTCTCCTCCGCGGTCACACGCATTGTGCGAGTATACAATCGGTGCCGCTATCTTTGGCAAGACGGCCTGGGAAAGGCCAGGATCGCGTCAAAGTCGCTAGCGTTGTCATCCTGAGGCCCG
>Ga0187781_10001828_pt1 | contig 16198 bp, 13 predicted proteins | sample 0715_SJ02_MP02_2_FD_132447 | JGI IMG/M metagenome (GOLD analysis project Ga0187781, IMG submission 132447) | Tropical peat soil microbial communities from peatlands in Department of Meta, Colombia - 0715_SJ02_MP02_20_MG | ecosystem: Environmental > Terrestrial > Soil > Wetlands > Peat | place...
GAACCTGGCGTAACCGGGCGGCTGGAGGCAGGGACGAGCGCTGGCGAAATGGAGGCCATAGCGTTCGAACGTTCGTTCGAATCTATATCGTACCGCGTTGTGATGAGAATCACAAGGGGGTGTGACAGGAACGCCTGGGCGCTCAGCTTCCCGCCTGGTTCATTCAGTTGCGGATATCCGCCATCAGGTGCTCGATTTCTGCCTTGATATCGGCGGTGATCGGGAGCAGAGGCAGGCGGACCGGGCCACCGTAGTAGCCATTCAGATCGAGGGCATACTTGAGGCCGGGAATGCCAAGGTCGCCGACCAAGCGCTCCGCCGGCCTGGCAATCCGCTCCTGCTTCAGGCGGGCCAGTTGATGGTCACTTTCCTTCCACGCGGCGTAAACTTCGTAGCAGGCAGTGGGAGCGGCATCGGCGAAGGCCAGAATCGCTCCTACGGAACCCACCTGCAGAGAGGGCTCCAGTTTCTGCGCGGCACCTACCAGAACCTGAAAGCCGACCTCTTTCTGCCGCGTCTTCAATCCGCCCATTACGCTAACTGCGGAGGAAGAGGGCTTAGGTTTGCCCGTCGAGGATGCGCGGCTGGCTTCGTCGGCAGAAACGGCTATGGAAACCAGTTCTCCGTTGCCTTGGCTAGAGGCTTTCAGCATGCGTGGAGTAACCGCGTCGAATGTTTCGGTGACGGTTGCGCTGCGTTTGATATGGCGCGTGCCTTCGACCATGCGGCGGACCTTCTCGATGTCGCCGCTCGATTCTTTGATACCGATCAGGTTGGGGTGTTCGGCGAGCTCGATGACGACTTCCGCGGGGATGTCGTATCCAGTCGCTTGCGGAAAGTTGTAGATGATGACCGGGAGCGGCGAACGATCGGCGACAAAGCGGTAAAACGCAAGTAAATTCGGGGGCTGCATCTGCTTTTTGTAATAGTGCGGCGTGCGCACCATGGCAACGTCGTAGCCGAGTTCGGCAGCGTATTCGGTAAGGCGCAAGGTTTCCGTGGCCGATTCGATTCCCGTGCCCGCAATCAAGACTTTGTTGGGAGCGGTGACTTCGCGGGCGGTCTTGAGAACATCGCGCCGTTCCTCGTCGGAGAGCAGAATTGCTTCGCCAGTCGAGCCGAGCACAACGATGCCGGCAACTGGGGTTTTGGAATAGCGTTCGACGTTGTGTTCGAGTTTCTTGTGATAGACGTTACTCTCGGGATAAAAGGGCGTAGTGATGGGAGGAAAGATGCCGTGAAGCAGCATAAAGGCAGCTCCTAGCTGCTAGGTTCTAGCTTAGCAGCATAGGGCATCGTGGGCGAACTGAACCACCCGACTTGGGGTTGCTTCGGCTTCGCTCGGGATTTCGGCGGCGGGCTCATGTGCCCGCTAAACGCTCTAGCGGCGGGCCTTGGCGGCGCGTTCGGAGTGCAGGCGCTGCAGGGCGTAGACCTTGACTTCGCCGCGTTGGAGGGCGGCGATGCCTTCTGCGGCTGCGCGGGCCGCGGAGAGCGTCGTGATCGTTGTAATGCGCGCGTTCACTGCAGCACGGCGAATTGCCTGCTCATCAAACCAGGGCTCAAGCCCGTGGGGCGTATTGATGATGAGCTGAATGCGATCGCCTTTGATCAGATCGACTACATTGGGCCGGCCCTCTTTTACTTTGTAGACGCGCTCCACCGTCATTCCGGCATTTTCGAGAACATCGGCTGTGCCTGCAGTAGCAACCAGCTTAAATCCCATTTCCGCGAACATCCGCGCGACCTGAGCGACCTGCGGCTTGTCCTGATCGGTGACGCTGATGAAAACGGTGCCTTTGACCGGCAGTTTCTGTCCGGCGGCCAACTGGGCTTTGGCGAAAGCTTCGCCAAAATTGTCCGCCACGCCCATTACTTCACCCGTCGACTTCATTTCGGGGCCGAGCACGGTGTCAACGCCGGGGAACTTGGTCCAGGGGAAAACGGGTGACTTGACGTAGTAGCAATGTCCGGTATCGAGATCAGCAGCGCGCTCGATAGAAGCGGGCAGAAATTCGCGGAGTTTGCGGCCGGTCATCAGGCGGGCGGCAATCTTTGCCATAGGCACGCCGGTGGCTTTGGATACAAAGGGAACCGTCCGCGAGGCGCGAGGATTGACTTCGAGCACATACACCTTGCCGGAAGTCCCATTGGTCGCGGGGGTGCCGAGCTCCGCTCGGCCTGGACGGGCGAGGGCGCCCGTCCCTACATGTTCCGTGCCGGACTTTCCGTTGCTGCGCGGGATGGCGAACTGAATATTCATCAGACCGATGACTTTGAGCGCCCGCGCCAGCTTGAAGGTGTACTCGCGCATCTGATTAAGAAGCGGGACTGGGATGTCTACGGCCGGAAGCACGCAGGAAGAATCGCCGGAGTGGATGCCAGCCTCCTCAATGTGCTGCATGATTCCGCCGATCACGACGTCTTCGCCGTCGGAAAGGGCGTCGACGTCTACCTCGACGGCATCTTCCAGAAAGTGATCGATGAGGATGGGCCGATCATGGGAATACTCGACCGCCTCCTTCATGTAGCGAACGACGCTTTCTTCATCGTAGGCGATGACCATAGCGCGGCCGCCGAGGACATAGGAAGGCCGCACCAGCACCGGGTAACCGATGCGCGCGGCGCCCTCGACGGCTCCCTCGATGGAGGCCACCATGGCGCCTGGTGCCTGCGGAATCTGTAGTTCTTCGAGCAATCTGTTGAAGCGCTTCCGATCTTCTGCCAGATCGATAGACTCCGGCGAAGTGCCGATGATGTTTACGCCCGCGGCTTTCAGAGGAAGCGCGAGATTCAGTGGGGTTTGGCCGCCGAACTGGACGATGACTCCGACGGGAGCGCCGGATGAAGACTCGTGCTCGCAGATGGCGAGCACGTCTTCGAGCGTCAACGGCTCGAAGTAGAGACGATCGCTGGTGTCGTAGTCGGTGGAAACCGTCTCCGGATTGCAGTTGACCATGATCGTTTCATAACCGTCATCGCGGAGCGCGAAAGCGGCATGGCAACAGCAGTAATCGAACTCAATTCCCTGCCCTATGCGATTGGGCCCGCTGCCCAGAATGATGACTTTCTTTTTGTTTGTGGGCGTCGCCTCGTCCTCGTCTTCGTAGGTCGAATATAGATAAGGCGTGTAGCTCTCGAATTCTGCGGCGCAGGTGTCGACGCGCTTGTACACCGGCTGAACGCCGTGCTTCTTCCGCAGATGGCGGACCTTTTCCTGGCCTTGCAGACGCCAGGCGGCAGCCAGCCTGCCATCGGAGAATCCGTGGCGCTTGACCTCGCGCAGGACATCGGTCGGAATCGAATCCATGGGATGCTTTTCCAACTCGAGCTGCATGTCGTTTATTTCTTTGAGCTGGTAGAGGAACCAAGGATCGATCGAAGTCATCTTCGCGATCTGTTTGACGGTGTGACCCTGGCGCAGAGCGTATTGAATATAGGCGAGGCGCTCGGGATGGGGAGTCACGAGGCGCTGAGTCAGGATCTTAGGCTCGATCTTCTGCCCGCCGACGCGTTTGCCGGTGTCGAGCGCGCGCACTCCTTTCATCAGAGCTTCTTTGAAGGTGCGACCGATGGCCATCACTTCGCCGACAGATTTCATTTGCGGACCGAGATTTTCGTCGGCACCGGGAAATTTCTCGAATTGCCACTTGGGAATTTTCACCACAACGTAATCGAGCGTTGGCTCAAAACAGGCGGGCGTCTTGCGGGTGATGTCGTTGCGAATTTCGTCGAGCGAATAACCAACCGCCAGCTTTGCGGCAATCTTGGCAATGGGGAACCCGGTGGCCTTTGAGGCCAGCGCTGATGAGCGGGAGACGCGTGGATTCATCTCGATCACCACCATGCGTCCGGTCACAGGGCTCACGGCAAACTGGATATTCGATCCGCCGGTCTCGACGCCGATCTCGCGAATGACGGCGATGGCCGCATCGCGCATGGCTTGATACTCGCGGTCAGTGAGGGTTTGCGCAGGCGCGACGGTGATGGAATCGCCGGTGTGAACTCCCATGGGGTCGAAATTTTCGATTGAGCAGATGACGATAACGTTGTCCTTGAGGTCGCGCATGACCTCAAGCTCATATTCCTTCCAACCGAGGACGGATTCCTCGATGAGCGCTTCATGCACGGGAGAGAAATCGAGGCCACGAGCGAGGACCTCGAGAAGCTCCTCGCGGTTGTAAGCGATGCCGCCGCCGCTGCCGCCCAGGGTGAAGGATGGGCGGATGATGACGGGAAAACCGATTTTGCCGGCGAATTCGAGGCCGTCTTTCAGATTATTAACCAGGGCAGATTTGGGAACGTCGAGGCCAATCCTCTGCATCGCATCTTTGAAGAAGAGGCGGTCCTCGGCCTTCTTGATGGCGGCAATATTGGCGCCGATGAGATGGACATCATATTGCTCGAGAACGCCGCCGTCGGAAAGCTCGACTGCGAGATTCAGTGCGGTTTGGCCGCCGACCGTGGGGAGAACGGCAAAGCCTGCGCCGGGCGACAATTGCCGTTCGATGCGGATGATCTCTTCCAGATATTCGCGAGTGAGCGGCTCGATGTAGGTGCGGTCGGCGGACTCGGGATCGGTCATGATGGTCGCGGGATTCGAGTTTGCCAACACGACTTCGAATCCTTCTGACTTGAGCGCCTTGCAGGCTTGCGTGCCGGAGTAGTCGAACTCCGCTGATTGGCCGATCACGATGGGGCCAGAGCCGAGGATCAGGATTTTGGAGATGTCAGTGCGTTTGGGCATTTACAGTTTCTTCTCTATGAATTTGTGGCCGCCAGTGCAATCCGGTGCGACAGGTGAAATGTCAATTGTGATCCGGTCAGTCTTTCTTGCAGAGTCGATCACCTCGACATCAAACCAGTCATCTCCCTCAGCAGAATCAACTCTGAGCGAGTAGTGACCCTTGGGAATTGTGCCAAGGTCGAAATTGCCGTCGGGATCTGAAGCGACAGTGGCAATTTGCTTCAAATCTTCAATCTTCGCGGGGAAACGATATTCGTATAGCCTCGGTTTCGCATCAGGAACACCAACCGATCCCCAAAGCCGCCTCAGACGCCAGGTATAGCTGACCATCCTCCCACGGATGGCGGTCACTTGATAGAAATAGCCTCGCGCCAAACTGCACGCACTGGCGCGATCAGGACAGGGAAAGAGAAGCACCAAGATCGCAAGACCGCGCTTAAGCCCCACGACTCTGTTCACACCGTGAATCTTCAATTCTGTCATCCCGACCGACCGAGTTGATTGCGCAGCAATCAACTCGCGAGTGGAGGGACCTGCTTTTCGGGCGCATACTGATGCTGTCCTTCAAGGCCTTCAGCTAAGTCCTCCCAGGTTGGATTCGTTCTCTCGATCAACCAAACTTTCTTTGTCCTATTCCAGCGTTTGAGTTGTTTCTCGCGATCAATCGCCTTCCTCACGTCATCAAAAGATTCGTAGTACACAAGGCGGTGACAGCGGTATTGATTGCTGAATCCCTCGACCAGATCGTGTTTATGCTCCCACACTCGCCGTTCCAGATCGTTTGTCATTCCGATGTACAACACCCGTGACTTGCTGGCCACGATATACACGAAATAGCAGTGCTGCTTCATAACAGCAGGTCCCTCGACTGCACAAGATGATTCCCAAGCGAATCGCAACGCTTCGCGCGGGATGACAAATTCTCTATGCCACATGTTTCCACTCCTCCATCAGCTTGGTGAATTCTTTGAAGAGATAATGCGAATCGTGCGGTCCCGGCGAGGCCTCGGGGTGATATTGCACGCAGAACAGCGGCAGGTTGCGATGGCGCAAGCCTTCCAGCGTGTCGTCGTTCAAGTCCATATGTGTCAGCTCAACTTCGCTCGAGGGCAATGAATCGGGATCGACGGCGAAATTATGGTTGTGTGCTGTGATTTCGACCTTGCCGCTGGACAACCACTTCACCGGATGATTCCCGCCATGGTGGCCGAATTTCAGCTTGTAGGTTTTGCCGCCGAGGGCGAGGCCAGTGAGCTGGTGCCCAAGACAAATTCCAAAGATTGGCTGACGGCCCATCAAACGGCGGATGTTATCGATAGCATAAGTGCAAGGCTCAGGATCACCCGGGCCGTTGGAGAGAAACACGCCATCAGGTTTCAGAGCGAGAACATCTTCTGCGGGAGTTTGGGCTGGCACGACGGTGACTTTGCAGCCTTCGCCGCGCAGCTTACGCAAAATATTCTGCTTGATGCCGTAATCGTAGGCGACCACGTGGAAGCGTGGTGGCTCATCTTTCACTCCGACCACAGCGACCGGTTCGTGCGAGCGTTCGCCCACTTCCCAGACGTAGGGGCGGTTGGTCGTGACCACTTTCGCTAAATCCGTACCATCCATTTTTGGAATTGACCGCGCTTTCGCGATCAGCTTGTCGGCCTCGGCCTCTATGGTGGAGATTGCGCCGCGCATGACGCCGTGATCGCGCAAGTGCCGCACCAGAGCGCGCGTGTCGATATCGGCCAACACGGGAATCTTGAATTGTTCGAGATATTCTTCGGCAACTTGCTGCGAGCGCCAGTTGGAACTGACCCGCGAAAACTCACGGACGATCAGGCCTTCGATATAAGGGCGTGTGGCTTCATTGTCATCAGAATTGGTGCCGTAATTGCCGATTTCGGGGTTGGTAAGAACTACAATCTGGCCGCAGTAGGAAGGATCGGTGAAAATTTCCTGGTAGCCGGTGATGGAAGTATTAAAAACGACTTCCCCGTAGCACTCGCCTTTCGCACCGTAGCCTTTGCCTCGGAAGACGCGGCCGTCTTCCAGCGCAAGGATTGCTTGCATTCTGTCTCCGGGGAGCGGATTTTTTTGATTTTAGCAGGGATGGGAAATTCGGGAAAGAAATTCCTCCGGTGTAAGCTGACATTGTCGTTCCGAGAGCGGGTGACTGAAGAAATGGCAAGTATAGATGTTGAAGCTTTAGCACGTGAACTGATGTCGGCGTATGAGAAAGGGGAGATGGTTTCCGCGCCACCATCGTCGCAACCGGGGTTTGATCTTGACACGGCTTATGCGGTCGAAGCCAAACTCAAACAGTGGCGGGGAGTTGCAGGACACAAAGCAGTCGGCCGCAAGGTTGGCTACGGCAACAAAGCGATGTGGCGCATTTTGAAGCTTGAGACGCTGGTTTGGGGACACATGTACGCGGACACGGTGCATCAGAGCAATGACAATTCGGCACGATTAACCGTGAAGCATCCGCGTTCGCTGAAGATCGAACCGGAAATCGTGTTTGGATTGAAGGACCGGGTTACTTTATCGGGTCTCGATGCCGCAGCTACGCTCGCGCTGGTCGATTGGCTGGCAGTTGGATTCGAAATCATCGACTGCCCTTATCCAGAATGGAAGTTTCAGCCGAGCGATTTCGTGGCTTCGTTCGGGCTTCATGCGGCGCTGGTTATCGGTGAGCGGGTGAAGGTCCAGCTCGCGATGATTCCCAAGCTGGTGGAGGAGCTGACAAAGTTCAGGGTGAGGATGTTGAAGAACGGTGAGTTCGTAGAAGAGGGATCGGGGAAAAATGCCCTGCGCAGCCCGGCGCTTTGTCTGGCAGAGCTGGGCGCGGCAATTGCTAAGCGCTTTCCTGATGAACCTTTAAGCGGCGGGGAGATCGTGAGTACCGGGACGCTTACCGCCGGACATTTGACCAAGGCGGGAGATCGGTGGACGGCCGAGGTCGAAGGAATTGAGTTGACGGCCCTGACGCTCGCGCTCGGTTGATTGGCTGCAACTAAACGGCAGGGGGCCTTCGACTGCTCATCATGATTCGCGAGCGAATCATGATGCTCCGCTTGGGATGACAATCATCCAGTTTCAGGGAACCTATCGGACTCTTCCCATCTTATCCATGGGCCAGTAGCCGAAGACAGCTTTGCCATAGATGTAGCTCTGGTTGACGGGGCCGAAATCGCGACTGTCGTTGGACAGGCTGCGGTGATCGCCGAGCACGAAGTAGCAATCCGGGGGCACCACGATCTCCGGGTACGAGCGAATATCTTCGTAGACTTGCGGGACGTAATTCTCGTCGAGGCGGTTGCCATTGACGTACACCCGCCCGGCATCAATCTGAATATGGTCACCAGCGAGGCCAATTACCCGCTTGATAAAACTTTTGGAAGGATCGCGAGGATAACGGAAGACAACAATGTCGCCGCGCTGAATCGGCTCCAGACGGTACACCAGCTTGTTTACGAAGATGCGTTCCTGATCTTCGAGGGAAGGCATCATGCTGGTACCTTCGACTTTTACCGGCTGGTAAAGAAAGATGATGATGAAGCAGGAAATAGCAAGGGAAATAACCAGGTCTCGAAGCCACACCGAGAGCAGAACGGCCCGTCCTGGCTTGGCGGCGCCGGTTGGGAGATCGGTTAGTAGAGTGGGATTTGTGGGCTCAGCTTGCTCCGGCATGGTCTCTCATTATACGGATGAACCGGACCGATGCCAGTGTTGTATTCGCCTCGCGGGGACGCGTAAGTGTTAACTGCCGATGTAACTTCCCGGGCACAAGGTCACGCCTAATGACTTCAGGTACAATATTGGCGTCACAAGGACGATCTATGTTGAAGCGCAGCTTAACCCTGGCATGTGTCTTCGTGATTACGCTGGCTGTCTCGGCTCCCTGGGCGAGCTCGCAGCAGGAAGGCGTGGTGCCGGCTTATAATGCCGGCCCGCCGCCGAAAGGCACCAAACTTCCTCCGCTTTTGACCAAAGATCAGTTGTGGGGCGACAACGCCGAAAATCCTTATCAAACCCACGCCTATGACCTGGCGGCGAAGATCCCGATAGTTCTGCATCAGCAGCCTTGCTATTGCTACTGCGACCGGATGGGGCACAACAGCCTGCACAGTTGCTTTGAAACGGCCCACGGGGCACGCTGTGACATCTGTCTGAAAGAGCTTTATTACGCCTATGCGCAGCACAAGAAACGCCAGACCGCGGTACAGATTCGAAAAGGCATCATGGCCGGGGAGTGGCGGCAGATCGACTTGCAGACGGCCGTGACCATGAACTAGGCTGTGGTGAGTTGACGTGAATCGAATGTCCGCGTATAACCTGCTTTCGTCATCGGCTAGGGGCGATTTCCACAAGGATGACTTCGACGTGTCTCGACGGCGGGCCTAGGTTTTTCAGTTTCCTGAAGGCAGAAGCATCAGCAAAGCTTAATGTTCTCTATTTTAAGTTTATTAAAACAAGCTACTTACGATTATCAGAGGATAATTTGGAGTGATGGCGCAGAAGACGACAAACAAGAAATCTCTTAATGAAGATCCGCGTTTTGCACAGGCTGTGCAAAACTACGAGGCCGGTCTGCGAGCCATGCAGGAACGCAAGTTCGATAAGGCCAGGGCTCACCTGCAAAAGGTGGTTGGCGGTCCGAGCAAGGAGCTGGCAGACCGCGCGAACGTGCACCTGCTGGCTTGCGATCACCAACTGGAGCGCACCACGACGCAATTCAAAACTCCCGAGGAGCATTATGACTACGCGGTATCACTGATTAACCTTGGTGATTACGTCACTGCGCGCGAGCATTTGGAAAAGCTGTCGAAGCAGGTTCCGAAGGCTGATTACGTCGCTTACGGATTGGCGGCTCTGGATTGCCTGACGGGGCACGCGGAAGATTCGCTGCGACACCTGGACGAAGCCATTCGCCTCAACCCGACATTGCGATTCCAGGCCCGCAATGACACGGATTTCCAAAACCTGAGCGAAGACCCACGCTTCACCGAATTGTTATACCCCGACCCCGGGGCCGAGTTAGCAGCTTCGCCGGGTTTCAACGAGGAACGCTGAAGGCTGCACATGAAGTCTCAAAGCAGCCAACCACCGAAAAGGCACGCTCTGCACGTGCTGGCGATTGGTGGGGGCACAGGTTTATCAACTCTCCTCAGAGGTTTGAAGCACTACGCTGCCGGCCCGGAGGAACCACCCTGGGATGTTTCCAGCCAAATCTCCAGCCTTTGCGCCGTGGTGACAGTTACGGACGACGGCGGATCGAGTGGGCGCCTGCGCAAAGAGCTGAACATGCTGCCGCCGGGAGACATCCGCAACTGCATTGTCGCTCTATCAGAAGACGAAGCTCTGCTTTCAAAACTTTTTTGTCATCGTTTTGAAAAAGGCTCGGGACTGGAAGGCCACAGTTTCGGCAATCTTTTTCTTGCCGCGCTGACCTCGATGACCAAGGATTTCGCGGAGGCTGTGCGATTGTCTTCTGAGGTCCTGGCAACGCGCGGCCATATTTTCCCGGCGACGACATCTAATGTTGAGCTGGAAGCTCTCATCGAAGATGGGAGTCGAGTGCGTGGCGAAACCAAGATTACCGCCAGCAAGGGGCGTATCCAGGAGCTATTCCTGATTCCACCGGATCCGCAGCCGCTGCCGCAGACCTTGGAGGCGATTGCTAACGCCGACCTGATCACCGTCGGCCCGGGCTCGCTGTTTACCAGCCTCATTCCGAATCTGCTGGTGCGAGGCATTCCTCAGGCAATAGCCGAGTCGCCAGCGGTAAAGGTGTACATCTGCAACCTCATGACTCAGGCCAACGAGAGCCTAGGGCGCACCGCTGCCGATCACATTCGGGCTCTGAATGCTCACGCCGGTGGTCAGATTTTCGACTATGCCCTGATCAACCGGAAGATGGCGTCCGCCGAAATGAAAGCAAAGTACGCCCTTGAAGGCGCAACGCAGGTGGTGGCGGATTGCGATGCCATCCGCGAATTGGGAGTTCAGCCGGTCCTGGGCGATTATCTGTGCGAAGACGAGGTAGCGCGCCATGATACGGAGTGCATAGCCCGCGATCTGCTGAAGTTAGTTGCCCAGATGACGCGGCGTCCTCGCAAGGGCAAGATCGAGATCAACTAGTCATTTGCATTTCTTGCTCCCCAGTGTTTCTGCATGGGAGCGATGCATAAGGTCACGGTATATTGAGAGCAGTGGCGAAATCCGACAAAACCGGCGCCCTAGGCACATCGAAGACCCGGCGGCGCGCTTCCGCGACGAAGCCAGCAAGAAACGCGAACCAGCCGCGGGTTGCGATTGCCATTCTGGCTGCCGGTAAAGGCACGCGGTTGAAATCCAACCATCCCAAAGTGCTGCACGAAGTGGGAGGCAAACCGCTGCTGGCGCACGTCATCGCGGCGGCCACCAAAGTTGTCCCCCCGCACGACGTTTACGTCATTATCGGCCACGAAGCGGAGCGCGTGCGTCAGGCGGTACAAGATGCGGGTGTCAATTTTGTTGTGCAAAAGGAACAGCGGGGCACGGGCCACGCGCTGATGGTCGCTCGCGACGCGTTGCGGCCATACGATCAAGTGGTTGTGGGCTACGGAGACGCGCCATTGATCGGTGCTCAAACCATCGCCATGCTCCGCGACTTTCATCGGTCAAAACGGCCGGCGATGACGATCCTGTCAGCCCATCTGAAGGACCCGACCGGATATGGGCGCATTATTCGAAAAGCCGGGCACAGCGCCGAGGTGGAGGCCATTGTAGAGGAGAAGTCCGCAAGCCCAGCCCAGAAAGCAATCAAGGAGATCAACTCCGGTTTCTATGCGTTCTCAGTAGAAGCGCTTTACGCCAATATCGACGAACTCGGCACCGAGAATCCGCATGGCGAGTTTTATCTCACCGACATGGCGTCAGTGTTGCGACGAAAAAAAGCACGCGTGCTGGCAATCGCGGCCAGCGACCCACACGAAATCCTGGGGGCGAATACGCGAGCTGAGCTGGTGGAACTCGATCAGCACCTTCGCATGGCGAAGTGTCGCGAGCTGATGGCCGCGGGGGTCACGATTTTCTATCCCGCAACCTGCGTGATCGATTCTGAAGTTGAAATCGGCGCCGACACGGTTGTGGAGGCGTTTGTCCAGCTCCTAGGCCGCACCCACGTGGGCAGTGATTGCCGAATCCGTTCCTACAGCGTAATCCGCAATACCACAATCGGCGACCGTGTTGAAATTCTGCCAGGTTGCGTTATTGATGACTCAAGAATCGAGGACTGCGCTACGCTGGGCCCGTATTCGCGCTTGCGTCCCGGCAGTGAGATTGGAGAAGGCGCGAAGGTGGGGAATTTTGTCGAGACCAAGAAGATCCGCCTGGGCAAAGGTTCAAAAGCCAATCATCTGACTTATCTCGGAGACGCAGAGATCGGGCAGGGAGTCAACATTGGCGCGGGCACAATCACCTGCAACTACGATGGCCTGCACAAACACAAAACCGTCATTGAAGATGACGTGTTCGTGGGTAGCGATACGACTCTGGTGGCGCCCATTCGCGTGGGCAAAGGAGCATACATCGGAGCTGCGTCGTGCATTACAGATGATGTTCCGGCGGACTCTTTGGCCCTGGGCCGGGCACGGCAGACCAACAAAGAAGGCTGGGCGAGGCAGAAGCGCGCCGCGCGCGCAAAGGCGGAGTAGCTACGCCTGGGCCGGACCGGTTAATGCCGCCAGGGCGTCGTCAACCGTTGGAAAGATCAAGAACAGCGCATCGGTACGGGTAACCTCAAACAGCCGGAGGACGCGTTCGTTGACTCCGGTCAGCGCCACCCCGCGTCCGGCTTTCTGCCGCGAAACGCAAGCGCTGACCAGCGAACCCAGTCCCGAGGAATCGATGTAGGGGACCTGGGTGAAATCGAGGATCACGGTTTGCGCGTTTTGCTCGCGGCGGATGGCGTTCTGAAATAGCAGCACATTTTCGATGGTCAGCGGGCCATTGAGACAAAGCACACCATGTCCGTCAGGTTTGCCAGCTTGTTCGACAGTGAGAGATTGCACCAGCATGTTGTTTCTCTCGAAAAAGTCTTGCTATTGTAGAGCCGTGAAAGCTGCGCACGCTTCTTCCGTGTTTACTGGCGGGCCACTTTGCGCCGGAGTAGCCCGGATGACCGCATCTTCATTGGAACAGAATCCACGAACCCCCGTCTGGTTAAATCCTGCGGGCGCCGCTCCCACAGTGTAGCTAAGGTTTACTCCATTATTGGAGACCACACCCATGGCGAAATAATACCCGCTTTTCGCGCTAGAGGGCGATATCGCCTGCGACAAAGACCAATCAATCAGACAGGCGTTAGCCGAGGACGGAGTAGCGCAGATTGGCCCGCTCGGCCCCAGGGCTTGAAGCGTGGCTGCGTAGCCTACGGTGGGATAAGTCGATTGATAAGTGACCTGCATGGTGTTGATGGTACGCACCGATTGCACCGCTGATGATTCGTTGGCAGCAATCTTGGCGCGCAGCAAATTCGGAATGGCAATGGAGGCGATGATCAGAATGATGGCTACCACGATCAGCAGCTCGATAAGGGAAAAGCCCTGATTTCTCCGCATTGTGTACCTCTGATTATCTTCCGTTAACGTGGTTGCGAATTTCGTAATTGAGCTGCCGCGGTGTCCAGCCGCGCCGTCCAAAGAGTTCACATAGCCTACACTATGTTGGAACGCCTGCACGCGTAAAAGTTGCGGCTACCAATTTACAGTTTACTTCATGTGAACTTTCAGAGCACACGGAAAGCACCTCCCGAGGCGAATTCCGGCGGGAGCCAGAGGGACGAAATGCCAGGGATAAAAGTCCCTACTCGATTTGCGCGAGAATCAAGCAGGTGAGGCCTCTACTTCTTGGTGCGGCGTAAGCGGACTTCGAAACTCACCACCCCGTTGTAATCCCGCAAACCCACGATGGAAACGCTGTTTGTAATGTTGTATTCGCCTTGAATGATCTGCTGTGAGGTCTGGGCCAGGTTGGTTGTGTAAGTAAGGGTAATGTTGTCTCTGACAGGCTGTTCGATGGTAACGGCCGGAAGTGGTGAAGTTTGGGTGGGTGCGGTTTCAGTATTCAGGCCTTGCGGGTCAATCTTGATATGGCTAATGCCAAACAGGCGCTGCGAGCGGTTGCTCAGAGCGGAGTTCAAAGCCTCACCCAGCACGGCGCTGGAGGCCTGCTGCGAGAAGGGCGATGGCGCGCTCTGTTGCTCGGCTTGTCCGAATTGTTGACTGGATCCGATCGGCGAAAGCAAGCTGATGATGTCAGCCGTTGCTAAGGGCGGCTCGGAATGATAAGTCAAGTTCAACTTGTCGAACTCGCCGTTCAGGTTCACGGTAAGTTCATATTCGCGAAGGCGGGTTGTCGCCTGCAGATCGAGCACCGGTGTGGTCGTTACCGGATTGGTAAAACTAATGTCGCCTCGTTCGAGGCGGTATTTGGTTCCGTTAAATGCGATCTGACCTTCGAGGATATCGATGCGCCCGAGCAAAACCGGCTTGGCCGCGGTGCCACGAAGACGCAAATCGGCGTCTCCCGACAGGCTGAGAGCCGCAGTTTGCATTTGCAGTTGGGGGGTCGTAGTAATGCGCACATCCAAGCGGATGCGGTTCAGCAGCGGGTTGGTTTGCGAGAGTGCAGTGGCTTGCGCCCGGCTCTGCAAGTAGGAACTGAAATCGAAACCGGGAGTGATCGCCAGTTTGGTGATGGTCGCAGTGCCAGAGAGGGTAGATCCGTCAGGGGTTCCCGCCCAACGCAGGGTACTCGTAGCCATTGAACTTATCCCTGGCGGATAACGAAGGCGGACATCCTGGGTCTGCAAAGTGAGATCGAAGTTGAGCTGCCGGTTGTAAACGGTGGCGAAGCCTCCAAAACTCAGTAGGCCTCCTCCGACCTGCGCGGTCAGCGTTTCGATCTGCAGCCTATTTTGGTCGAACACCAGCGATCCGTTCAGATCATTGAGGGCACTCGGCAAATCGGCGTACTGGATCGTGCCTGCGGTGACCTGTAAGCGTCCCTGCATAGTGGGGTGCTGGAGCGTGCCGGTAGCCATAACGGTTACGGCAACTGTACCGGACGAATTGAAATCGGGGTCCAGGCCATGGATCAACCGCAGGTCAGCGTGACCTTCCGCATTCAGGTTGAGAGCCTGCGAAGCATCTAACTGCACGCTGCCGCCAATTTCCAGATCGGTGTCCGCGCCGATCAGGCGGAATCGCTGAATCTTGAGCATTTGCTCGGAGGCCTCGAAGCGGACTGCGCCATTGTTGCGGAGCTGCAGGTGTTCAAGATCCACGAACATGTCGTTGAGATTGCCTGTGATCAGCAGATCGCGCGGTCTCCGCAATGGACCCAACAGGTGAAGATCACCCGTGACCGCAGAGTGCCCAGTAACACGATGAACCAGATAACCGGTGAGCAGGGGATCCACGTCGAGACGATTGAAGTGAAAGTCTATTCTTGAAGGCCAATCACCCTGTAAACTCACGTCGCCGTCAACATTCAGTTCCTTGTCCACAAACTGTGAGTGTCCGGTGAGGTGCAACTCAGGCCCTTTGGTGACCGCATCCAGAAGGTAGTCACCCGCGCGCTCGTTGCCGAAGGTGAGATTGAGCAGATGAATCTGGCTGTTCACGACGGGTTGATCGAGTGTTCCCGAGCCTTCGGCGACGAAATCCATACGTCCCTGCACCGGCACGCGACTGGATTCCAGCACGGGAAAACGGGTGAGATCAAAATTTTGCCCGGCGAGATTGAAGCGAAAAGCACGGTCAGTAAAATCGTAGCTCCCGTTTCCCGTGACTTGCCCGTCGCCGTAGGCAAGGTGCAACTGGGACAACGACACCTGCTGGCGGATGAAGATAAAGTGTGAGTCCAATTCTGGTACGGTTACGCCGCGGATGGTCGCGGCGGAAAGCTGAAGGGCACCTTGTGCCGATGGGGACGCGCGGGTTCCCGAAGCCTGGACATACAAATTGAGTTTGCCGGTCAGCGGATATCGATAGCCAGCGATGCCCAACACTTCCGTTGCATCTGCATTGCGCGTTTGCACTCTCGCTCTGAACGGACTCGTATCGGTGAACTCGCGGTCGTCGAGGCCCGCATCCACATCAAAACGGACGGTTGTAGTGCCGAGATGGAGAAGGCCGTTACGGGCGGTAAAGCGGTGGGGAGATAGTTGAACGTCGCCGACGAGCGAATCCCAGTGAATTTCCCGAGTCGGGGTGGTGAATCGGGCAGGAATCACGACTCTGCCCTCCTGGGATTGCAATCTGCCACTGAGTTCGATTTGAGACAGCTTGCCGGTTGCAGTGCCGGTGAACGAAGCGTGACCGCGTAGCGAAAAGGGGAACCTTTCCTGATATCCCAGCGCCTCTAAGATCCGTTCCCATTCTTCAAAATTTGCCGTAGCCACGGTGAAATTGA
>Ga0187781_10001829_pt1 | contig 16194 bp, 17 predicted proteins | sample 0715_SJ02_MP02_2_FD_132447 | JGI IMG/M metagenome (GOLD analysis project Ga0187781, IMG submission 132447) | Tropical peat soil microbial communities from peatlands in Department of Meta, Colombia - 0715_SJ02_MP02_20_MG | ecosystem: Environmental > Terrestrial > Soil > Wetlands > Peat | place...
ATCGCCCCCGAGAGTAAAGACCTAAGCGATAAGAACATATCCGGGGGGAACACGCCGTGGCTCTGCAATTCGGCATTTTCGATCATGTCGACGACAACGGAATTCCGTTGGCCGACCTGTTCGAGACAAGACTCAAGCTCGTCGAACAATACGATCGCCTGGGCTTTCGCTCCTATCATATCGCCGAGCATCATTCGACGCCGCTTGGCATGGCGCCTTCGCCCAGTGTGTTCCTCGCGGCGGTGGCGCAGCGAAGCAAGCGGCTGCGCTTTGGCCCGCTGCTCTATGTCACGCCGATGTACCATCCGCTGCGCGTCGCCGAGGAAGTGGTGATGCTCGATCATATGAGCCGCGGCCGGCTGGAATTGGGCCTGGGGCGCGGCGCCTCCCCGATCGAGATCGCGGGCTTCGACGTCGACCCGGCCAGCGCACCGGCGATGAACCGCGAAGCGACCGAGCTCATTCTCAAGGCCCTGACCTCCGAGGTCGTGAGCCACGAGGGCAAGTTCTATCGCTGCAAGAACGTGCGCATCGAGGCGCGGCCGTTGCAGCAGCCTTATCCGCCGCTCTGGTTCGCGCCGATCGAGCCCGGGCGCGCGGCCGACGCAGCACGGCTGAAAGGCAATATCGTTACGTTGATTCCCAACCCCGGCGTCAAGGCGCTGACCGAGGCTTACCGCGCGGCCTGGCAGGCGCTAGGCAACAAGACCGCCGACCTGCCGCTGCTCGGCGTCTTTCGCCACGTCGTGGTGGCCGACAGCGACGACAAAGCGCGCGCGCTGGCGCGCACAGCTTATCGGCAATGGCGGCGCCATATGGCGTTCCTGTGGGAATGGGGCGGGCTCCCTTTCCCAATCGCGGCGGTTTATCCGGAGGAATTCGATGTGCTGGAGGCGACGAGCATGGGCGTCGCCGGAACGCCGGAAACCGTCCGCCGCTACGTTGCCGACAGCGTCGAGAAGACCGGAATTACCTATTTTGTCAGCGACTTCGCCTTCGGCTCGCTGCCTTACGAGGTGGCGTCACGCTCGGTCGAGCTGTTTGCCAAAGAGGTCATGCCGGCGTTCGCGTAGGACGCCGGCTCAAACCCCTCTATCTGCACAGCCGCGCTCAGATCTCGAGCGACTTCGGCGTGCCAAAGCGCTGCTTCTCGTTGGGGCGCGGGTCAAACGTGACGAGGGTGCCCGAGCCGAGGCACTTCATTTTGGCGCTGTAATGGGCGTCGTAGCGCGAGCCTTCATACAGAGAGCGCGAATAGGCCCGCGCGTGCGCGAACAGGTGCCGCCGGCCAGCCTTGTTGTAGTGCAGACGCACCATTTGATGACAGAACGGACATTCCGCATTAAGCGGGTGGAGCCGCCGTCGTCCGATAAGCTTGAGAAACTCGAATACCCATACGGACAGAATGCGCATGGTCGCCTCGTTGCGATTTCCCGGCCATCAGCCGCAGCGCGGTTGCCGACGGGAGATCGGCAGCCCGGTGAGCCGATAATGGATGGCGAATACAACCGTTATAGTAACAAAACGGCACAACAACGGCGAGGTTGCAAAAAGGCCTGTGCACAACGCCGCCGGCCGACCACAGATTAGCCCACAACGAACGTCAAACGCGCGTGGCGCGCAGAAGCGCCCCTTCCCGCGACATCATGGCGCAAGCGCTGGGCAACCGCCCTGGGCCAGCGGCCGGAATGCCCTGTCGCCAGGAATGGTGGCGACAAGCTTCAACAGGTCCCATTCGCCCTGGGATTCGGCTGGCGCCTTGATTTGCACGAGGTACACGTCATGCACCATGCGGCCGTCGGGCCGCAGCGTCCCGTTCGGCGTGAAGGCATCATCCACCTTAGTCTGGCGCATTTTGGCGAACACGATTTTCGGATCGTCGGAATTGGCCGCTTCAACCGCCTTGAGGTAGCTGCGCACGGCGGAATAGGTGCCGACCTGGAAGCTTGAGGGCGCGGTGCGGCGCCGCTCGACGAATTTGGCGAAGAAGGCCTTGGCCTGGTCGTTGAAGTCCGGCAGCCAGGGCGAGACATACATCATGCCCTGCGCAAGCTGTAGGCCGGTGGCGTGAATCGCCGGTAAGGAATCCAGTCCGAATGGCACCACCTTCTGCTTGTCGGTAATGCCGAATTCGCGGGCGGTCTTGACCGCATTGATGGCGTCGTCGCCACCATTGGCGACGGCGACCACATCGGCCTTCGAGGCCTGCGCCTGCAACATGAAGGACGAGAAATCGCTGGTGCCGAGCGGATGGCGCACGGCGCCGACGACCTTGCCGCCATTCTTCTCGATAAAGGCGGTGGCGCCATCCTGCAGCGCACGGCCGAACACATAATCGGCGGTGATGAAGAACCAGGTCTTGCCGAGCTGCGGCAGCGCCTGGCCGATGGCGGAGCCGATCTCGTAGCTGTCATAGACCCAGTGCACCGACGTGTCGGGCGCGCAGGCCTTGCCGGTAAAGTCCGCCGAGCCGGCGCTGGTCAACAGCACCGCCTTGTTGTTGGTCTTGGCGATCTCCAGCACCGCAAAGCCCACGGCCGAATTGACCAGATCGGTTACCGCATCGACGCCGTCGAGATCGAACCAGCGGCGCGCGATCGCCGCCCCGATGTCGGGCTTGTTCTGATGATCCGCCGACACGATCTCGACCGGCACGCCGTTGATCGCGTTGCCGAACTCCTCGGCCGCCATCTTTGCCGCCTCGACCGAGCCGACTCCGGAATTCTGCTCGTAAGGTCCCGACAGATCGGTCAGCACGCCGATCTTGATCTTGCCGCCGGACATTTCGGCATGCGCCGGCACGGCGAGCAAAACCAACGCGGCGAATCCGCAGGCGGCAAATCGCATGTTTTCCTCCCGAGGCGTTTATCCGCAATGTCCGCCGATTGAGCGGTGGCTTGTCAAGTCGCGGCAAACATCGCGCCGAGCCCGCCATAATAATGCAAAGGAAAATAAATGCCGAGAAAGACGACGACCACGAGGATCATCACGTCCTTGGCCACCGCCGTCCACGCCGAGCCGCGCACGCCGGATACCATCACATAGGCGGGGGCGACGGCAGCCCCGATCCACACGGCGGGCGTCGCGCCAATCGCGCCGTAGCCTGCGGCTTCAACGATGATGCCGAGGCCTTTGAACTGCAGCACCAGATAAGGAATAAGCGCTGCGATGCCGACCAGCGAAACGAGCGCGCCGGGCCAGCGGCTTTGATATTTGCCGGCGAAGAAATCGGCCTGCGAATAAAGCCCGTGATCGCGCGCATAGCGCCAGATCGGCGGCAGCACGAAATACGACATCACATAGGCGAGCGTGCCGTAGCACAGAATATAATAGACCGGCCCGCCGCGCCCGTAGGCAAAGCCGCTGCCGCCGAGGAACGTGAAGGTCGTATAGATCTCGCCCGCCATGAGCAGAAAGACGAGCGGCGCGCCGAAGGAGCGGCCGGCGACGGTCCATTGCCCAAGGCCCATCTGCCGCCCGCGCCGCGCCAGGAAACCCAAGCCCAGCGCCAGCAGCGCCGCAACGGCAATACCGGCGAGCGCGCCGTTCACGAAGGATCGTCACGGTTCGCCGGATCGAACCGGAAAATAATCGCCATGATCGCGGCACTGAGCACAATCCATGCCGCGAACCAGGCAAGCAGGAACGGCATGCCGAGAATCGTCGGCTCGACCCGATTGACGAAAAACGGGCCGATCAGCATGGCGGCGAACGGCAGCAGCGCAAGCGCGCGGATCATGCGCATCAGATAACCCGTTCGCCGCAGGATGTCCTTATCCCTTGTCCGCTATTTCCTCGCTGCGCCGTTCTTGAGCTTAAGCAGCCGGTCGGCGTTGCCATGTGCGAACTTTTCCAGCTCGGCCGCCGGCAGCTTGAGCGTATCGAGAAAGTCCCGCCCGGTCCTGTTGGTGCTGTAGGGATAGTCGATCGAGAACATCACCCGGTCCGGGCCGAAAACCGCCAGCAAGGCCTCCAGCGGCGGCATCGTGAACAGGCCTGAGGTCGTCACCCAGACCTGGTCGAGAATAGTCTGCTTGACCGAACGCTTCAGATGCGGCGCCTCAGACGTAAGGATCTTGTCGGAGCGCACCATCATCGCCGCAAGCCCCTCGCCCATATGGCCGATGATGAGCTTGAGCTTGGGATGGAGGTCGAGCGTGCCGGACAGGACCAGCCGCATGACATGAATGGCGGTCTCCGAGTGCCAGCCCCAGGCCGAGGTGGAAAGGCGAAAGCCGGTCGAACCCGGCAGGCCGTCGTAATAGGCTTCATAGACCGAGCGCGGCGGCAAGCCCGGGTGCAGGTAGATCGGTACATCGAGCGCTTCGGCGCGCGCCAGGATCGGCTCGAAGCGCGCATCGTCAAGAAAGCGGCCGTCGGTAACGCCGTTGATCAACGCTCCGCGGAAGCCGAGATCGCGAACCGCGCGTTCGAGCTCGTCGGCCGCGGCTTGCGGGCTATTCATCGGGAGATGGGCAAAGCCGGCAAGCCGGTCCGGATGAACGGCGACCGCTTTCGCCAGCACGTCATTGGCGTCGCGCGCGAAGGCGATGCCTTCGGCGCCATTGAGCAGATAGGCGCCGGGCCCGGATGCGGACAGCACATGCATCGTAATCCCGGCCTCGTCCATCTCGGAAAGGCGCAGCGCATCAAGGTCGGCCAATTTGTCGGCGAGCGGCCCGCCAAAGCCGGGCGGAAAGCCGAAGCGGGTAATCGCGTCGGGGTCGATCCTCCGCACCAGCGACGGGACGTTGAAATGTTCCTCAAGGGCGACAATGCGCATAGCGACTTTCCTTTGACATGACATCGCCGGCCGAGATGGCAGCCGGCGCGGCAACCTAGACCACATCGCGATTGGGTTGAATCGAGCAGTGCTGTTGAGGCTCTATTAACCGTATTCAGGCACTTTGAGTGCGTATCGCTACCTGGGGTTGCTCATGGGTTACCTGTTGCCGCGTACGATCCTGATCGTCATTGCCTGGGCGCTGAGTTGCGCCCTCATCAGGCGGGTATGGCCTTCGGCCGAAATGCCGATTTTCACCCTCGCCGGCGCCACTTGGTTCGCCGCCGGCGCGGCTTATTTCGGCTATCTGCACAAGCTGCGCCGCGACATCGAGCAGCTTGAGCGCGCCCGCTTCTACATCCGCGTCCGGCGCTTCCCGCTGGACTGAACGAGACGCGGACGCTCAGCGCCCTGCCCGGTTCCAGCCGCGCGCCCGGTTGCCGTAGATCTCGTGGCCGTCCGCGGTGACGGCTACCGTATCCTCGAGCTTGATGAAGCCGCGGCGCGGGTGGAGCAACGTGGTCTCGACCGAGATCACCATGCCGGCTTCGAGCGGCCGCTGCGCATCATAGGCATCGTACGGCACCGGACCGGAATTGGTGAGCCGCGGCGCTTCATGGCTCACAAGCCCCATGCCGTGGGCGAGGAACTCATAGTGATTGTGCAGCTTCGATTTCTTCAGCACCGGTTCGGCCGCGGCATAGATTTCGGCGCCGTTCACGCCGGCGCGGATCGGCTTGAACGCGGCCTGCTGGGTTGCCTCGACCTCGGCAAGCAGATCCTCAAGCTCCGCATCGGGTTCGCCCACGACGCCCATACGGGCGAGATCGCCGATATAGCCGTGGTAATTGCCGCCGGAATCCACCGACAGCGGATCGCCCTTCTCCCACCGCTGCGCCGAAGGCGCGCGATTGAGGCTCGAGCCCGCCGTGATCAGGCAATAATCGAACACCAGGCCGCGTGAGGTTTCCTCGCGGCGCAGCGCTTCGGCCAACTCCGCCGTGGTCGAGCCGGCGCCGTGGCTTGCGATCACCGCCAGCATGGAATCGATGACCAGTTCGGAAGCGAGCCTGAGCTTTTCCAATTCCTCCGGCGTCTTGCGGGTGCGCAGCCGCTCGAGCACGAACAATGCGTCCTTGATCCCCGCATCGGGAATGATCTTGCGCAGCGTCGCGACCGCGTCCGCCGGCGCAAACGCAAGCTCAAGGCCGATACGGCCGGGCTTTTTAACGAGGCCGCGGGCATAGTCGGCCGCCTTCTGCATGACGTCGACCGACCCGCCGCTTTTGGTGTTCACTTCCGAGACCCAGAACGGTTTGAGCTGGGTCTGATAAGTCTCCATGCCGTGGCCAAAATAGGCGGCCTTGTCGGGGGCGCCCTTCGGATAGACAAAAGCCGGGAGATAGCGGCTGATGCCGATGGCATCCATGTTGTCGAAAAAGAACGAGCGATGGCCGCCGAGCAGATACTGGATGTTGTGCTTCGACGTCGCGATCAGCACGTCGAGGCCGGCCTCGTCCATGAGCCGGTCGAGAAGAGCGGTATCGAATGGCGCTGTGCTGTGTCGCGTAACGTCGAGCATGTCCGATCTCCCTCGAGCGTGGTTTTGCTGCAAGCCTAGCAAATCCGCCGCGGAAGATGAACCGGTCTCAACGCCACCCTGCCTTGCGGGACTCGTCAGGAACCGTCCGGCGACGACGACGCGTGGGGTCGCAAGGCGTGATGTCGGCCATCCGCAGTCGCGGCAGCTCGGCGTCAGGCCGCGGATTTGGCCCCTGCCCGGGCCGGCACAACGCGCTGGACGTCGGGCGCGCCGCGCCGCGCGCGATCAAGGATGAGCTCGATCGAAGCGATCTCGATCCGGTTTCGCCCGGCATCCTTGGCGCGGTAGAGCGCATGATCGGCCTGCGCCAAGAGCGCCGACAAATCGAGCACCGCGTCGTGCGCGATCACAATGCCGATGCTTACCGTGCCGTCGACCGGACGTCCGTCGACTTCCCGGGTGGCGGTAGCGAAGGCGCTGCGGACCTGTTCTGCCACCGCCAACGCGCGCTCGCGCGTGGTGTCGTGCAACAGCGCCGCGAACTCTTCACCGCCGAGGCGGCCGAACAAGTCGATGCGGCGCAGACAGCTGCTTGCCACTTCCGCAAAGACTTCAAGCACGCGGTCGCCGATGGCATGGCCGTAGCGGTCATTGATCGATTTGAAATTGTCGAGGTCGAGCAGCATCACCGCGGTCGGGCGCGGATCGTCGACTTGGCGCCTGATGTGCTCCCGGCCTTCCTCCAGGAAGGCGCGGCGGTTGGAGATGCCGGTCAAGGGATCGATCATCGCCGCCGTCTTGTGCCAATGCTCGGCGCGCTCCTTCGCCATCGCCAGAAGAATGAAGGCGATCGCGATGGTGTAAAGCAGCCCTTCGAAACTGAGTACTGAAAGCCACACGCTTTCCAGCAGCGGGTTGTTTCGCGCGAGCCATGGCAGCAGATCCCCCAACGGGGTGCGCAAGAGATAAAGCGCGCCGTGCGCGAACAGCATGAAGATCGCCGGCCAGCGCGAAACCAAAGGCTCGCTGCGGCCGCGCCAGAATTCGAACGCGGCTAACCAAGTGTAGGCGGTGATGATGCCGGACGAAAGCAGCACGCGCAGATCAAGCGAGTCGGCAAAGCCCGGAATCCGGCAGGCTAGGAGCCACAGCGCGGCGCCGGCAAACAAAAGCGCGAATTGCGGATTGCGGTGATCGAACAGCCGCGCACCGGTCCAGGTCACCGCGAACGACGTGAAGAGAACAGCGTTGGCGAGATCGATGGAGATAAGATCTGACACCGCACCGTAGAGGCCGAACAAAGTGACCGAGGCGGCGCGCAGAAGATGCGCGAAGCCCCACCATGCCACCGCGGTAATGGCGATGTTCTGTGCCCAGGCAAACAGCAGCAGCAATCCGAGGATGGCTTCCACATAGATGGTGACGAGGAATAGGGTATTGACGTCGAGATTCATCGCCTTCCGCCAATAGTCGCGAGCAATCGATTTGCTGAAATCCTCTCGGTGCTACTGCGATACTCCCGGCCCCGGAAAGAATCGGTGAATGGCAGCAGCAACAAGCGGTGCGAGGGCGGCTATGGTTTCGGCAACCTTTCGTGTCGGCGAGTCAATTGAACCAACGGCGCGCCAGCCTTGTTTCCAAGGGGTTAGTCATTTAGGGTCCAGTCTCTTTTGAGGATTTTGCGGCGATGCAGTTTTGCGACGGAATTGTCGAGGCGATCGGCAATACACCGCTCATCAAGCTTAAGCGGGTGTCAGCGGCGACCGGCTGCACGATTCTCGGCAAAGCCGAATTCATGAATCCCGGCCAGTCGGTCAAGGACCGCGCTGCGTTATTCATCATCCAAGACGCGGTGAAGAAGGGCGCGCTCAAGCCCGGCGGCGTGATCGTCGAGGGCACTGCGGGTAATACCGGCATCGGGCTGGCGCTGGTAGGCAACGCCATGGGCTTCCGCTCGGTGATTGTCATCCCCGAAACGCAGAGCCAGGAGAAGAAAGACACTCTGCGGCTGTGCGGCGCCGAACTGGTCGAGGTGCCGGCCGTTCCCTATTCCAATCCGAACAACTACGTGAAGCTTTCCGGCCGGCTTGCCGAGCAATTGGCGCAGAGCGAGAAGAACGGGGCGATCTGGGCCAATCAGTTCGACAATGTCGCCAACCGCCAAGGCCACGTGGAGACGACCGGGCCGGAGATTTGGCGGCAGACCGAGGGCAAGGTCGATGGCTTCGTCTGCGCCGTCGGCACCGGCGGGACGCTCGCCGGCATCGCGATCGCGCTCAAATCGTTCAGCAATTCCGTCCGCATCGCACTCGCCGATCCGATGGGCGCCGCGCTCTACAGCTATTACACGACTGGCACGCTCAAATCGGAAGGCTCGTCGATCACCGAAGGCATCGGCCAAGGCCGCATCACCAAGAATCTCGAAGGCGCCCCGATCGACCTCGCCTATCAGATCCCGGACGAAGAAGCGGTGCCGTTCGTCTTCGACTTGCTCGAATACGAAGGGCTGTGCCTTGGCGGCTCCTCGGGGATCAACGTCGCCGGCGCCGTGCGCCTCGCCAAAGAGCTCGGGCCGGGGCACACCATTGTCACCATCCTCGCCGACTACGGCACGCGTTATCAATCGAAGCTGTTCAATCCGGATTTCTTGCGCGAGAAAAAACTGCCGGTGCCGCACTGGCTTGAGCAGCGCGCGCAAATCAAAACGCCCTTTGTCTGAACCATCGCGCTCACTCGCGGGTTATTGTCATCGCCATGCTTAGACCCGAAGACACCTTTGCCCCTTCGCCCGCGAGCCGCTGGCTCGTTTCGACCGAATGGCTTTCCGAACACTTGCGCGACCGCAATGTCGCCGTGGTCGACGGTAGCTTCTTTTTGCCGACGCAACAGCGCGACGCGCAGGCCGAATATCGCGACGGCCACATCCCCGGCGCGGTGTTCTTCGACATCGAAACCATCGCCGATCATTCCACCGAACTGCCGCACATGCTGCCGGGTCCGGCGCAATTCGGCGAAGTGGTCGGCGCGCTCGGCATCGGCGATGGCGACACCATCGTGGTGTATGACAGCGTCGGCCTCTACTCCGCACCGCGGGTGTGGTGGACATTCCGGATTTTCGGCGCCAAGAAAGTCTGCATCCTCGACGGCGGGCTGCCGCGATGGAAAGCCGAAGGCCGTCCGCTGGAAAAAGGTGACGCGAAGCCTGACCCGAAAAAATTCAATGCCGAAATGAATGTCGGCGCAGTGGCGATGCTTGCGGATGTGCGTATGGCGCTGGTCGATGATAGCGTTCAGGTGGTCGATGCGCGGCCAGCCGAGCGCTTCGCCGGCAAGGCGCCGGAGCCGCGGCCCGGACTTCGCTCCGGCCACATGCCGCGCTCGTTCAACGTGCCCTATGCCCGCCTGGTCGAAAACGGCCAATTGGTTTCGCGCGCGCGCATCGAGGCGGCCTTCGCCGATGCCGGCGTCGATCTCGACAAGCCGGTGATCACCTCGTGCGGCTCCGGCGTGACCGCGGCAATCCTCACCTTCGCGCTGGAATCCATCGGCAAGGAGCCAAGAGGCCTTTACGACGGCTCGTGGGCGGAATGGGGCTCGCGCCCGGATCTGCCTGTGGAACGAGGCTAGCCTATTCCCCGACCAAAGATCGCAGACCGCATGAGCAGAGCGGCATTGCGGGAACGGCCGAATAGTTTGGGGTCTGTTGCCGGATTTCGCTGACGCTCATACGGAGCTGCGCTCTCGGCTCACGCCGCCGCCCACAGATGTTGCGCGGCGTAGGCACGCCAGGGCCGCCATGCATCGGCGCGACTGAGAAGCTCCGAGGAGGAATGCCGCCGGCCTTCGCGGCCGGCGATGGCGCGCAGGAGCCCGAGATCGGCGGCGGGAAAAGCGTCGGGCTCGCGCAATTGCCGAAGCGCGATATATTGCGCCGTCCATTCGCCGACGCCGCGGATGGCGCGCAGGCGTTTCACCGCATCGTCCAGCCCGCAATTCGCATCAAACAAACGCCGATCGGCGACGGCTGCGGCCGCCACCGCCGAGAGCGAGGCGGCGCGGCTTTTCGGCATGCCGAGCGCGGCTAGATCCGCCGCGGCGATGGTTTCCGGCCGCGGAAAGACATGGGTCAGATGATCGCCCGTCAATGACAGACGCTCGCCATAAGCCGCGACCATCCGGCCGGCAAGCCCCGCCGCAGCGGCAACAGTGATCTGCTGGCCGAGCACGGCGCGGATCGCCAATTCGAAGCCGTCCCAGGCGCCGGGCACGCGCAATCCCGGCCGCGCCTTGACCAGCGGCGCCAGCGCCGGATCCTTGGCGAGATGCGCGGCAATCGCGAGCGGGTCGGCGCCAAGATCGAACACCCGCCGCAGCCGCGCGATGATGGCCGGCAAAGCGGAGAGTTTTGGGAAGCGCACCGTCGCCCGCAAAGCGTGGCCGTGCGCCGGCTCGACCGTCACGCTTCCAGTCAGGCCGTCGAGCTGCACGCTCCGCGCATAGCGGCGGTCGGTCACGTGCTCGATCCCGGCGATCGCGCGCCGGCGCAGGAACGCGATCATCGCCTGCCAATCGTAAGGCGGATGGTAGCGCAAGAGCAGTACAAGCTCGCCGGAATCGGCTTCGGAAAATTCCGGTGCCGCAGCACGGCGGAGTTCGCGCGGCGATCGGCCGAACAATTCGCGGAACGTCTCGTTGAAGCGCCGGATGCTGCCGAAGCCGGAAGCGAATGCAATCTCGGTCATCGGCAGATGCGTCTCGTGGATCAGCTGTTTTGCCAGAAGCACGCGCCGTGTCTGCGCCACGGCGATCGGCGAGGCGCCGAGATGGGCGCGAAACAGCCGCCGCAATTGCCGTCCGCCGACCCCTAGCCGGCCGGCGAGCGCATCGACATCGCCGTCGTCGAGCGCGCCAAGTTCGATCAGGCCCAAGGCGCGGGATACTGTATTCGAGGTGCCGCGCCAAGCGCCGAGATCGGGCGCCGTTTCCGGCCGGCAGCGCAAACAGGGATGAAAGCCCGCTTCTTGCGCCGCCGCCGCGGTTGGGAAAAAGATCACGTTTTTGGACAGTGGCGTGCGCGCGGGGCACACCGGACGGCAATAAACGCCGGTCGTCTTCACGCCGGTGAAGAAGCGGCCGTCGAAGCGCGCATCGCGCTGGCGGACGGCCCGGTAGCAGGCCGCGTGATCGAGGTCCACATGCCGATGCGTCATCGCGCCGAAGCTCATCGGGCAACACTGCAGCTTCAAAACCTTCGGCCGCAAACTATCCCCTTCCCGGCTTTCGTCTAGCGGTTTCCGGACATGGTCCTCTGCGGCTGCCGACGCCGATGATCGCGTCCGAAAAGCGCCAGACTGGCCGGCGCGAACTGGGCGATACTGATGGCCGGATCGAAACACATGAGCGCCACGCGGACCTTCCTTGTCGACCATATCGAGACGCCGACGGGCCGGATGCGGGTGGTTACCGACGACGAAGAACGGCTGCGCGCGGTCGATTGGGACGACTGCGAAACGCGCATGTACGACCTCCTGCGCCGCTATTACGGCCCGGACGCAGCGACGCTGCGCGATGTTCCGCACCGATCGCACGCCGCGCATGCGCTTATCGCCTATTTCGAGGGCGAGTTCGATGCCATCGCCGATCTCGCAACCGAAACCAACGGCACACCATTTCAGCGCAGCGTTTGGTCGGCGCTGCGCCGCATTCCGGCCGGACGCACGATGAGCTACGGCGCGCTCGCCGCCGCAATCGGAGCGCCGAAGGCCATACGCGCGGTCGGCTTGGCAAACGGCGCCAATCCCATCGCCATCGTCGTGCCCTGCCACCGGGTGATCGGCGCCAATGCTTCGTTGACCGGCTATGGCGGCGGGCTTCATCGCAAGCGCTGGCTGCTCGCGCATGAGCGGGGCGAGCAGCCGCTTTTCGATGAAGTTCCGCAAAACGCGGCCCGATAAGCGGAGGAACCCGGGGCACGGCCGCCGATCCGCCTCGCCCGTTCAGCACCCCCGATCCGGCGCGGATCGCATAGCGCCTTTAACAACAGAAATGATAAGAAGTGATAAGCTTGATGCAGATCAAGGGCGGGACCGTCCGATCTGCCCTAGCTCATCGACTTCGCGCCTCCGATGGGTTCGTCGATGCCGGCGCGCGCAATGACCGGCATGAAGGCCGGTCCGGGATGACATGCCGATGCTCGAGAACAGCCTCTCCTGTGTCGCCGCCACCGGGAATGGGATGCGGCGGCATGTTTCGCTCGCCATCGTTGTCTGCGCGGTCGCCGCGTCGGTTGCGGCATCGCATCTTGCATTCGCGCCTCCCGCGAAAGCGGCCGAGGTCGATGCCATCGGCGCACCGGCGCCGCTCGGCTTTGCCGACATCATCGAAAGAGTGAAGCCCGCGGTCGTCGGTGTCCGCGTCAAGGTGGAGGACACGGGCGCGGCGGACGATACCCAGCAGCAACAGCAACAACGGCCCATCGACCCTCCGGGGCGGAAATTCGGTACACCGGCTCCCGACAAACCCGCGCCCAACCCCAGCACCGCGCTGGGATCGGGATTTTTCATCTCTGGCGACGGCTATGTCGTCACCAACAATCACGTCGTCGCCAATGGCGTGAGCTTTGAGGTGACGACCGACAGCGGCAAAACCTACCAGGCCAAGGTCGTCGGCACCGATCCGCAAACCGATTTGGCAATCCTCAAAGTCAGCGCCAGCACCGAATTCCCGTACGTGAGATTTGCCACCGGATTGCCGCGCGTCGGCGATTGGGTGCTCGCGGTCGGAAACCCGTTCGGACTCGGCGGCACGGTGACCGCGGGAATCGTATCGGCACGCAGCCGCGATATCGGCGAAGGGCCCTACGACGATTTCATTCAGATCGACGCGCCGGTCAATATCGGCAATTCGGGCGGACCGACCTTCAACGTGAAAGGCGAAGTGATCGGCGTCAACACCGCGATCTTCTCGCCGTCTGGCGGATCGGTCGGGGTCGCCTTCGACATCCCCGCCGACACGGTCAAATTCGTCGTCCAGCAGATCAAGGAGAAAGGTGTCGTCACGCGCGGCTGGATCGGCGTGCAAATTCAGACGCTGTCACCGACCATCGCCGACGCTTTGGCGCTCAAAAGCGTCGACGGCGCCCTGGTCGCGCAGGTCGAGCCCAACAGTCCGGCCGCTAAGGCCGGCATCGAGATCGGCGACGTAATCAATGCGGTGAACGGCGAAGCGGTCAAGGATTCGCGCGAGCTTGCGCGGCGGATCGCCGCCATTGCGCCGGGCACGTCGGCCAAGTTCGGCGTCTTGCGCGGCGGACAGGAGAAGACGATCACGGTGACGCTCGGCAAGCTGCCGCGGGGCTCAGCCGAAGCGAAGGGCGAGGAGCAAAAGCCGCGCGAAACGCCGGTGCTTGGCCTGATGCTCGCGCCGGCGAGCGGAGTAGCCGGCGCCGGCGCCCAGGGCGTCGTGATCGCCGAGATCGATCCCGGCGGCCGCGCCGCCGAAAGCGGCCTCCAAACCGGCGACGTCATTTTGGATGTCGGCCGTCGCAGCGTTAACACGCCGGCGGATGTGCGCAAGTTCGTGGACGAGGCGCGCACGCAATCAAAACGCAGCGTGCTTCTGCGCATCAAGCGCGGCGACATGGTCGTCTTCGCCGCGGTCCCTATCGGGTAGATGCGTCTCAAGATACCATCCGCGGAACGGTCATCGACGATCGGGAGCGAAGCATGCTTTTGCTGAAGCCGGGCTGCGAATGCTGCGACATCGATCTGCCGCCGGATTCGGGCGAGGCCATGATCTGCTCATTCGAATGCACCTTCTGCCGTTCCTGCACGGAAGGGATATTGAAGGGCCGCTGCCCGAATTGCGGCGGCGAATTGCTGCGGCGGCCGATCCGGCCGGCTGCAAAGCTCGCGAAATTCCCGGCGTCGCGCGAGCGCGTGTTCAAACCGGAAGGCTGCCTGCCCCGATAGGCGGTCGGTCGGGCAATTCGCGCGATCCGCAGCGCGTTGTATAACGTGCGGTTAAAATGCGGGAGGCGACGATGATCTTTCGCCAGCTCTTCGACAGCACGTCGGGCACCTATACCTATCTGCTCGCCAGCAGGCATGGCGGCGAGGCGCTGATCATCGATCCTGTCCTCGAGCGCATCGAGCGTTATCTGCAGCTTGTTCACGAGCTCGACCTCAAGCTCGTCAAGGCGGTCGATACGCATTTGCATGCCGACCACGTTACCGGGCTCGGCGCCCTGCGCGACCGCACCCATTGCGTCACCGTGATGGGAGAGCATACCAAGGCCGACGTCGTCTCCATGCGGGTTACCGAGGGCGACCGCGTTCAGATCGAAGGATTGAACCTCGACGTGCTATACACGCCCGGCCACACCGACGATTCCTATTCCTTCCTGCTCGACGATCGCGTGTTCACCGGCGACACGCTGCTTATTCGCGGCACCGGGCGGACCGATTTCCAGAACGGCAACCCGCGTGCCCAGTACGATTCCATCTTCAACAAGCTGTTGAAGCTGCCGGACGAGACGTTGGTCTTTCCCGCCCACGACTATAAGGGCGAGACGGTCTCGACCATCGGCGAAGAAAAATTCTTCAATCCGCGTCTCAGGGTGAAGTCGGTCGACGAATACGTCGAGCTGATGAACAACCTGAAGCTGCCCAATCCGAAGATGATGGACGTCGCCGTTCCGGCCAATATGCGCGTCGGCTTGCGCCAGGAGGAGATTGCCAGCAAGGGCTGGTCATTGTCGGCCGCCAATGCGATCGCGCTGTGCGGCCGTCCGGACGTGATCATGGTCGACTTGCGTGAAAAAACCGAACGCGAGAAGCACGGCGTCATCCCCGGCTCGCTCCATTCGCCCTATACGACCCTGGAAGCGAATGTTAGTCCCGGCGGCATGCTGCACGAACTGGCGGCGGCGACCGGAAAGCGCATCGTATTTTATTGTGCGTACGGCGAGCGCTCGGCAATGGCGGTGCAGGCCGCGCAGGATGCCGGCGTCACATCGGCTTGCCACATTGAGGGCGGTATCGCCGCCTGGAAGAAAGCCGACGGGCCGCTGGCGCGGGGTTAGGCCACTGGCCCATCGTGACTGTTGTGAACCCGGGCGTTACTTCACATCGACCGTGATCACCGGCGAGACAATCGGCGGATTGAAAGGCACATGCGACCAGTCGCCGAGCACGAGCTGCAGCGTATGGCGGCCCGGCGGCAGCGTCAGCGTCGTCTCGGTCTGTCCGCCGCCAAAATGCAGGTGATGGTCGTCGGCCGGAAGCGGCTCTTTGGCCTGTTCCGGCGTGAGCGAGGTGTCGATCAGCAGATGGTGATGCCCCGTATTTGCCTTCTCGACGCCCGCCGGCGCGACGCCCATACCGCTCAGGCCGAATTGAACCTTGAAGGGGCTCTTTACGGTGTCGCCGTCCTTCAGATTGATGAAATAGACCACGGCGTTTGCCGGTGCGGCGGTTTGCGCCTGCGCGGCAACCGGAAAGGCCGCGGCGAGCATGAAGATTACGATGGCACCAAAGGCCGATTTTGAAACGGGGGTCATGTGCTCAGTCCTTTCCGCGTGTGATCAAGCCCATCCGGAACTGCGCCAGCGCGCGCTTCCGAAGCGCCGCCATTATAGCCCGCGAATTTTGCGATCAGGCGAATCCTGCACGAGTCTGCAGGATTTCCGTCCGCAAGGCCGAAACGATCGGTCGGGCTTATACAGATGCGAAAAGCCGCAGGGGGGAACCCTGCGGCTTCGGCTTTTGCCTCGCTAACGAGGTACACGATGAGCGAGCGCCAGCGTGATTGGACTTAGAGCTCCGAGTCTTGCCCCTCGTCCATCATGGGGTGCCCCTCGTCCATCATG
>Ga0187781_10001831_pt1 | contig 16187 bp, 17 predicted proteins | sample 0715_SJ02_MP02_2_FD_132447 | JGI IMG/M metagenome (GOLD analysis project Ga0187781, IMG submission 132447) | Tropical peat soil microbial communities from peatlands in Department of Meta, Colombia - 0715_SJ02_MP02_20_MG | ecosystem: Environmental > Terrestrial > Soil > Wetlands > Peat | place...
AAGTACAACGATTTTGCAATCGTTAACGCGTACCATACGTGGGATGACCAGACTATACCAAACATATAATATAGCATTTTGATGAGAGCTAACAGCGTCGTGTAAATGACAATTATCGGATACGAATATGTACGTCCTGCGATAAAAAATAGTAGCCAGAAAATGACATAGAATCGTATTTCGATATAAAGTGTCCACATAACATTGGCGAGAGGGTCTACCTTGGTATGCACGTCGAGAATTGCCGCATTCGTAGAAGGGTCGAAAATGGTGAGCGCGAGGATGCTTTTCACGACAGTTGGAGATTCGAGCGGAAGATATATTCTGAACCATGGCAACACATGCACCATCACCATAAGAATTAGCGATGTGATTACAATCGCAGGTTGCAGTCGAAGGTATCGCTTAATAATGAACTCGCAGAGACTATCGCTAGTCAGAATAGTTCTGTAGATCACGAATCCGCTGATTGTAAAGAATAGATAGACGCCAGACCATCCGAGACGAAGCAGATGAAAATCAGCCATGTCCGCGAGTGGCGGCAGTGGTGCAAGGCGAGTGCATGATAAAATAGAATGGCGAGGACTGCGACGCCATGCAGTCCGTCGATGTATGCGAGTCTGGGTGACGTGGCCATGGCGTGCTCGTTTTAAGCGGAGTGGCGGGCGAGGGCGTTTTAAGGAGTAGAAGGCCAAGCGTGCGAAAAAGACAACTTTAGGAAATGGCTTTCCACTTCTGATTGCGGCTTTCGAGGCCCGGACGGGACGATTTCGAGGATTTCAGCGGTTTGCGCGCAATGAGAGTGAGTACGTCCAACTTCATAGTCGCGGTAATCCGCGCTCTAACGACGGGACAGCATTTCCCTGCAATACGGTATCGCGGCTTTTCGCACGAATGGGCCTCCTTCGCCTATAAGCTGCGGCCATGGCCTTCACGATCGACTACCCCTCGGCCCGTTCCCTCCCCTCGCCCGATCCCCTGGCGAGAGATTGCGCACAATCTCCCCCTGTTTCTGCACCACGCCGGCGTGTCGACGTTCCAGGCAGCGCCCCGACGGCCTGCGCGCGACGTTGGAGCTGAGGACGGACATCGTGAGCTTCGTCGCGCCGCGGCGGTAGAAAGCGACAAAACCCTGAAGCCGGCAAGGCGTCCTGGCTTTCGTCGCCGCTCACCTGACATTGACGGTGATCTCCACGTGTCGAGCGCCGCCGTTCGGGAAGAAGAGGTCGTAGGCCACATGGTCGACACCGACGAAACCTGGCTTCGCCTTGAGCTCGATGAGGACGCCGGGGACGCGGATCTTATTGCAGGCCGAGCGCGGGTTGCTTGGCGCCCAATAGCCGAAGTCCTCGGTCTGCTTAATGATCAGCTCGCCATTCTCGGGCGCGGCGGCTTCGCGCACCCCGACGTAGCCGAAGTTGGAGCAATCGGGGTTGACGAAGCTCCAGAACGCGAGCCGGGTCTTGCCGCCGCTCGCCATCGTCACCGAGCGCGTCAGCCATTGCTGGCTTCCGCCCGCGGTGAGAGCGCCCTGAGGGAGGGGCTGGCCGTCGCTCGTGTCGACCACAACGCGAGGACGATTAGCCTGGCAAGCAGCAAGAAAAACGACCACGAGGGTAAGGAGCACGAAGCTGAAGCGCATGCGAATCTCCCAAGCCGCGAATTCAATTCTTGCGTGTGCATGGAACGTAAGCTGCGCGTTGTCAACCGGCTTAAAAGAGGCAGCTTGCCGCGGGCCCTTGGCCGAAAGCCCCGGTCGCACGCCGAGTCCCCCGTGCATCCGCGTCGCCCGCGTTCTCGATCCCGCCCCTCATCGGCGCTCTTTTTTGCGCCACGGAGACTTCGCCGCGGGCGGGATTTGCGGGTATATGCGGCGGACATGATCTTCACGCCCGACTACCCGCAAGCTCGCCCGCTGCCCTCGCCCAATCATGGCGAGAGATTACGCACAATCTCCACGCTCATTCTGCACTACACCGGCGTGCCGACGCTCCAGGATGCGCTCGATCTGCTGCTCAGTCCGCGAGCCCAAGTCTCCGCACATTACCTCGTCGCCGAAGACGGAAGCGTGCTGCAGCTCGTGCCCGAAAGCCGTCGCGCCTGGCACGCGGGCAAGGGCTACTGGGCAGGCGAGACCGATCTGAACTCGACCTCGATCGGCGTCGAGATCCAGCATCCCGGCCACGCCGATCCGAGGCCCTATCCGCAGGCCCAGATTCGCTCCGTCGTCGCGCTCGCGCGCAACGTTTGCGCCCGCAACGGCATCGCGAAACGGCAAGTGCTGGCGCATTCTGACATCGCCATCGCGCGAAAGGTTGATCCCGGCGAGTTCTTTCCCTGGGATGCGTTGGCCGAAGCCGGCGTCGGCCTCTTCGTTCCGCCGGCGCCGATCGATGGCGACTGGGCGCTGTCGCTCGGGGCGACTGGGGCGGCGGTCGCGAGCTTGCGCGAAAGGCTCGCAGCGTTTGGCTATGACGTCGAGGCGAAGGGCGCCTATGACGAGCGGCTCGCCACAGCCGTTTCGGCCTTCCAGCGTCACTTTCGCCCCGCGCTCGTCGACGGCCGGGCCGACGCCTCGACGCTCGCGACGCTGACCCTTTTGCTCCGCGCCACAGGCGGTTCGGCATGAACGAGATCACCAAACGCTGCGTCGTCGTCACCGGCGCCTCGAGTGGCATCGGCTTCGCCTGTGTCGAGGCGTTGATCCGCGCGGGCTTCTTCGTCTTTGGGTCGGTGCGCCGGCAGAAAGACGCCAATCGCCTGCAACAAAAGTTCGGCGCGGCTTTCGCACCGCTCATCTTCGACGTGACGAAAGCGGACGAGATCGCCGCCGCCGCCGAAGCTCTCGACGCGCGGCTCGGCGGAGCAACGATTGCAGGACTCGTGAATAACGCCGGCGTCGCCTTGCCGGGGCCGCTGCTGCATCAGCCGCTCGACGAGTTCAGACGCCAGTTCGAGATCAATCTCTTCGGTCAGCTCCAGGTTATTCAGAGCTTCGCGGCTTTCCTCGGCGCCGACCGAAACCGGCGCGGCGCGCCCGGTCGCATCGTCAATATGAGCTCGGTCGCTGGCAAATCGGCGATGCCCTACCTCGGGGCTTACGCCGCCTCCAAGCATGCGCTCGAAGGTTTCTCCGACGCGCTGCGACGCGAGCTCATGCTCTATGGAATCGATGTAATCGTCATCGAGCCGGGCGTGATTGCGACGCCGATCTGGGATAAAGCGGAACACGCTTCTCTCGACCGCTATTATGCGACGCCCTACGGCGAAGGCGCCCGGCGCGTGCAGAAATATGCGCTGGAGCGCGGCCGGAAAGGCGCGCCGCCCGAGCTGGTCGCCCGAGCCGTGCTGCGCGCTTTGACTGATCGACGCCCGCCCACGCGCATGGTGGTGGTCGCCCGGCCCATGCTCGACTGGCGCCTGCCGCGACTGCTGCCGGAGCGCCTAGTCGACCGGCTGATCGCGAAACGCCTCGGATTTCTGTCCTTTAAAAAACAGTCCTAAATAAATAAGCCCCTCTTTCCGGTCTCCCGAAAAGAGGGGCTTTAGAGCATCCTGGCTTATTCCATCACTCCGCCCGAGTTCCCCCAGACATAGATGCAAGAGAACAGGAACAGCCACACCACGTCGACGAAGTGCCAATACCAAGCGGCGAATTCGAAGCCGAGATGCTGGTCCGGCGTGAAGGCGCCCTTCGACGCGCGGATGAGGCACACGATCAGGAACAGCGAGCCGACGATGACGTGGAAGCCATGGAAGCCTGTCGCCATGAAGAAGGTCGAGCCGTAGTTGGTTCCCGAAGGATGCGCCGGATTGAACGCGAAGGCGAAAGGCGCATGGGCATACTCCCATGCCTGCAGGGAGGTGAACAGCAAGCCGAGCGCGATCGTCGCGACCAGGCCTTTGATGAGCTGGCCGCGCTCGTTGTGCAGCAGGCCGTGATGCGCCCAGGTCAGGGTGCCTACCGAGCTCAGCAGGATGATGGTGTTGAGCAGCGGGATCTTCCACGGGCTCAGCACCTGCGTGTCCACGGGCGGCCACGTTCCGCCGAAGATTTCCGTGCGCACATATTGGACGGCGTCGGCCGGAAAGATGCTCGAGTTGAAGAAGGCCCAGAACCAGGCGACGAAGAACATGACCTCTGAGAAAATAAAGAGGATCATGCCGTAGCGGTGGCTCAAACGGACGACCGGCGTGTGATGTCCTTCGCTCGTCGCCTCGCGGATCACGTCGCGCCACCAGACGTACATGATCGCAAGCACGCCCGCGAAGCCCGCGAAGAAGACGCTGCCGCCGAATTTGATGCCGAGGATCGGCGCCCCCTTGTGCTCGGCGAGCCAGAGCACGGCGCCCGTCGCCATGATCAGCGCGGTCAGCGCGCCCAGGATCGGCCACGGGCTCGGGTCGACCAGGTGATAGTCATGTTCCGGTTTCGCATGTGCGTCTGCCATGGTCTGCCTGTCCCTAAAGTTCGCCGGTCGCGCCGGCTTGTTGATCTCGTCCTTTAGCCTCTCGCCACAAGCGGCTTAAGTCTTGGGTTCGCCGTTCGGCGCTTCCGTTGGTTTCTCCGTCCCGCCCTTCGCGGGGAAGAAGGAGTAAGAAAGCGTGATCTCCTCGACCTTGTTCATATTCTCCTCGTTCTCCAGCGCGGGATCGAGATAGAAAACCACCGGCCATTCTGCGCTTTCGCGCGCCTTGAGATGCTGTTCGGAAAAGCAGAAGCAGGCGAGCTTGTCGAACCACAGCCCCGCCTGGTCGGGCGAGACATTGTAGGCCGCAAGCCCCGCCGTCTCGCGGTCGGAGAGGTTCGTTGCTCTGTAGTAGACCGTCGTCGTCTCTCCGGTGCGTAGCGTGATCTTCGAAACCTCGGGCTCGAACCGCCATGGCAGGTCGTGTGACACATTGGCGTCGAACCGCACGGTGAGCACGCGCTGTCCCGCCTGCTTCGGTCCCTTTTTCGCGACCTGCGTCGCGCCGCCGAAGCCGGTCGCCGAGCAGAACGCGCGATAGAGTGGAACAGAGGCGAAAGACAGCCCCAGCATGACCAGCGAGCCGCCCACCACCGCCGCGGCGATGAGTTGCGGTCGGCGCTGGTTTCGAGAGTTGGGCGTCTGCTGCATGTCTTTAGCTCACGAGGGCGGATGGCTTGCGCCGCCGCCTAGTCTGATGATAGTCACGGCGTAGATGAGCGCCATGAACAGTACGACCGCCAAGCCGATGGCGTAGTTGCGCAGCCGTCTCCTCTTCAGCTGCTCCTCGCTCAGCACTACCCCTTTCGCTTCGCCGGAATCCCGGCCCTCTCGCTTCGTCTCCATCACCTTGTCGTCCTTCGCGCGTCAGGCGGCGAGTTGCGCCGCCCGCTCGATAACAAGGATCAGGAACAGCAGGAAGAGGTACAAGATCGAGAAGCCGAACAGCCGCCACGCCGCCGCGGTCGCAACGGCGCCGTCCCGGCGGCGATAAACCTCGAAAGCGAGCCAGCCGAAAGCCAGCCCGCTCAACGCCGCCGCTGCGCCATAGACGTCGGAGGCGAAGCCCAGGAGATAGGGCAGCGCGCCGATGGGCGCGAGCAGCAGCGAGTAAATGAGAATCTCGAGCCGCGTGCGGTCGCAGCCGGCGACATTGGGAAGCATCGGCACGCCGGCCCGAGCGTAATCGTCGCTCTTGACGAGCGCGAGCGCCCAAAAATGCGGCGGCGTCCAGATGAAGATGATGGCGAACAGCACGAGGCTCGGCAGCGTGACCTCGCCGGTCGCGGCGGCGAAGCCGACGACGGGCGGCAGCGCGCCGGCGGCGCCGCCGATCACGATGTTCATCGGCGTCGAGCGCTTCAGCCACATCGTGTAAATGATCACATAGAAGAAGATGGTGAAGGCGAGCAGCGCTGCCGCCAGCCAATTGGCGACGAGACCGAGCGTCGCGACCGAGAGCGTCGCCAGGATCAGCCCGAAGGCGAGCGCCTCGTCGCGCTCCAGCCGGCCCGCCGGGATGGGACGGCGCTTGGTGCGCGTCATCTTCGCGTCGATGTCGGACTCAAACCACATGTTGAGCGCGCCCGACGCGCCGGCGCCGACGGCGATCGCTAGCAGCGAGGCAAAACACAGGAAGGGATGCGGCGGTTCGGGAGCGAGCAGGAGTCCGGCGAGCGCCGTGAAGATCACGAGCGACATCACGCGCGGCTTCAGCAGAGCGAAGTAGTCGCGGGGCGACGCCAGAAGCTCGCCGCATTGCGTTTCGACCGTGAAGCTCACATCGCTCATCGCATTATGTCCGAAGCGCCGCTCTGAAGGGTCAAAGGATCGCGCCGGACGCAAGCTGCGCCCGGCGCGTCAAGCTTAGTGTTCCGAGCCGGCGATGCGCGGCAGTACGTTGAACTGGTGGAACGGTGGCGGCGAGCTCAGCGTCCACTCGAGCGTCGTCGCGCCGGCGCCCCACGGATTCTCTCCAGCAACGCGCTTGGCGACGAAGGCCTCGACGATCACGTAGAGCCAGAGCAGCACTGCGATCGTCACCGGGATCATGCCGATCGACGAGACGAGGTTCCACAGCGCATAGGCGTCCGGATAGTCGATGTAGCGGCGCGGCTGTCCCGCAAGACCGAGGAAGTGCTGCGGGAAGAATACGATGTTGACGCCAAAGAACAGCAGCCAGAAGTTCCACTTGCCGAGCGTCTCGTTCGGCATGTAGCCGGTCATCTTGGGGAACCAGTAATAGAAGCCCGCAAAGATGGCGAACACGGCGCCGAGCGACAGCGTATAGTGGAAGTGGGCGACGACGTAGTAGCCCTCGTGGAACGAGCGGTCCGCGGCGGCGTTGGCGAGCACGACGCCGGTCGTGCCGCCGACCGTGAACACGAAAATGAAACCGATCGCCCAGACCATCGGCACGCGGAAGGTGATCGAGCCGCCCCACATCGTCGCGATCCAGGAGAAGATCTTGATGCCGGTGGGCACCGCGATCACCATCGTCGCGAACACGAAGTAGCGCTGCGCGTTCAGGGACAGCCCGACCGTGTACATGTGGTGGGCCCACACGACCGAGCCGACGATGCCGATCGCGCACATCGCGTAGACCATGCCGAGATAGCCGAACACGGGCTTCCTCGAGAAGGTCGAGACGATCTGGCTGATGACGCCGAAGGCGGGGAGGATGATGATGTAGACCTCGGGGTGGCCGAAGAACCACAGGAGGTGTTGGAACAGCAGCGGATCGCCGCCGCCCGCCGGATCATAGAAGGCAGTGCCGAAGTTGCGGTCGGTCAGCAGCATCGTCACGCAGCCCGCGAGCACCGGCAGAACGAGGATCAGCAGGAACGCCGTGACCAAGATCGACCACACGAACAACGGCATGCGGTGCAGGGTCATGCCCGGCGCGCGCATGTTGAAGATCGTCGTGATGAAGTTGATCGCGCCGAGGATCGACGAGGCGCCGGCGAGATGCAGCGCCAGAATCACGAAATCCATGGCGGGACCGGGCGTGCCCGTGTTGCCCGAGAGCGGCGGATAGAAGGTCCAGCCGCCGGCGAAGCCCCTCATGCCCGGCGCGCCTTCGACGAACATCGAGAACACGGCGAGGACGAGCGAGGCGACAAGCAGCCAGAACGAAATATTGTTCAAACGCGGGAAGGCCATGTCCGGAGCGCCGATCATGATCGGCACGAACCAGTTCCCGAAGCCGCCGATGAGAATCGGCATCGCCATGAAGAAGATCATCAGTACGCCGTGGACGGTGATGAACATGTTGTAGAGGTTCTTTCCCGCGTCCAGGGCCATTGCAGGATCGGCGCCATGCAGATATTGGGCGAGAACCGGAAACACCTGCACGCCGGGCTGCGCCAGCTCGGCGCGAATTACCGCCGACATGACAAATGCGATGATGCCGCCGATCGCGCCCACCGTGATGTAGAGCGTGCCGATGTCCTTGGCGTTGGTCGAGAACAGGAAGCGCGTCAAGGCTCCCGGCACATGATGGGCGTCAGCCGTTGTTGAGCTTGCCATTTGTAAGGTCCCTTAAGGAGTTCCGTGCTTTTTTGGATTTTTAGCGCTGCGCGTCGCTGGCGGCGATGCGAAGCTTGGCGTCCCCGTCGTTGGCGGCGAACTTCTTCTTCGCCTCTTGCAGCCAGGCCTCGTACGCGGGGCGGCTCACCGCGCGGATCACGAGCGGCATGTAAGCGTGATCCTTGCCACAAATGAAGTAGCACTGACCGTAGTAGACGCCCTCCTTCTCGATCTTGAACCAAGTCTCATTCAGGCGGCCGGGAATCGCGTCCTGACGCACGCCGAAAGAGGGAACGCCGAAGGCGTGGATCACGTCGTTCGAGGTCAGCTGGACTTTGATGACCTCGTTGACCGGAACCACGGCCTCGTTGTCCACCGCGAGGAGGCGCAGATCGCCGGGAGCGAGTTCCGCCTCCGGCTTCATCATCTGGTCGAACGCGAAACCGCCGCCCTGCTCCTCGGGATATTTCCAGTTCCAATACCACTGGTTGCCAGTAACCTTCAGCGTCACGTCCGCCGGCGGCACCTCGACCTGATGGGTCAGCAGACGGAAGGAGGGGATCGCGATGACCACTAGGATCAGCACCGGGATCAGCGTCCATACGATCTCGAGCGCGGTGTTATGCGTCACCTTGGACGGCACCGGATTGGCGTTCTCGTTGAAGCGCCACATCACGTAGATCAGCAAGAACAGCACGAACAGCGCGATCACCGTGATGATCGGCAGCAGCACCAGATTGTAAAAGGCCTGGGCCTCGTGGCCAACAGGCGTGACCATGGCTGGCAGGCCGAGGCCGCCCGGCGCGGGCTGGCCCTCGACCTGAGCGGCGGCCATGCCCGCAAATAGAAGCGCCGGAAGGAACGCCGCGGCGGCGAGCGCGCAGCGGCGGAAATTGGGTGATATGCCGGTCAGCATGAAGGTCGCCTTTCACACCTTATTGTCGGTGGTGTATTTTTTTGCAGCCGTCGCTTGCGCTACGCTGAACGTCGCTTATGCAAGGATCAGACCCGCGGCGAGAAACGTCGCGCAGAACGGCGGAGCGTCGATTCCGCTTCAATCACAATCCGGCGTCTCACGCAATTGCTGCGACGCGACAATGGCGCAGGCAAATCGCCGCACCCTTAGAACATCTTTTAGTTTCAAACGAATATAACTTTCAGCTTGACAGAGCGTGACGATTTGTCGCCCAATTTGCGCGGCGACGGTCCCGCCGTCGCGGCAAATGCTCTCCCCTGCGAAACTTCGGCGAGGGCGAACTCGGAGACATCCGGCATTGACGCGATCTTTCAGAAGCGATCCCGGCGTCGGCGCGCGGCGCCCCGCGTCGTGCAGCGCAAAACCTTGGCCGCGGACGCGCGCGCTCGCCGTTCTTGCCGCGGCGCTCGCGATGGCGCCGCCAGCGGCGCTCGCCGCCGTCAAAGGCAGATTCGGCGACTGGGAGATTCGCTGCGAGACGCCGGCGGGCGCGAGCGCCGAGCAATGCGCGCTAATCCAGAGCGTCGCCGCGGAGGACAAGGCGGACGTCAGCCTCGTCGTCATCGTGCTTAAGACCAGCGACGGCAAGAGCCGGATGCTGCGCGTCATCGCCCCGCTCGGCGTGCTTCTGCCTATGGGACTGGGGCTCCACATCGACCAAAACAACGTCGGAAACGCGGGCTTCGTGAAATGCCTGCCCACCGGCTGTGTCGCCGAGGTCATGATGGACGAGAAGCTCATCGAGCAACTCAAGAGCGGCAAAACCGCCACATTCGTGATTCACCAGACGCCCGATGAGGGAATCGGCCTGCCGCTGAACCTCGACGGCTTCAAGGAAGGCTTCGCCAAGCTGCCATGATTGATCTTGACGCACGCGCCCGGCGCGCAAGACTGGGAGCGTTGCTCGCGACGCTCGGCTTCCTGGGCGGCGGCGGACCGTCGTTCGCGGAAGAGCCGCAGGACATGCAGAGCCGGGTGCTCCAAATGTTCGGCTTGGGCGGCAAGAAGAGCGACGATCCGGCGCCGGCAGCCTCGCCGCCCCCAGCCGCTCCCGCCTCCGCCGCGCCGCCCGCCGCCGATACGCCGCCGAGCGCTGAGGAGCAGCCTAACGCCCTGGGGCTCTTGCTGGAGAAGGCGCTCTCGAAAAGACGCGGCGGCGGCGCCGACCCTAAGGCGAAAGGCCTCACGGATTGCCCTGACATCCTGGTCGACGGAGGACGCGCGGAGCTGCGCGTCCCACCCGACGCCGACAGCGCCAATGTCCGCTACCAACTGTCAATCGCCCGAATGGCGCGCGAATGCGCGCTGAACGGCGACAACATCACTGTTCGGGTCGGCCTGCAGGGCGCGGCGGTGCTGGGTCCCGCGGGGCAGAGCGGCGCCTATTCCGGCAGTCTGCGCATCGCCTTGCGCCGCAAGAGCGACGACAAGGTCTTCGACGAGAAGACCCACCGCGTCGGCGCGACGATTCCGGCGGGCGCGTCGCGGGGGGAGTTCACGCTGCTGGTCGAGGATCTTTCCGCGCCCTTCGTGAGCGCCAAGGCTGGCGACGATTACGAGGTCATCGTCGGCTTCGTCGGCGACGCGGGCCCGCCGGCGGCGCGTCCCGCAAAGCGTCGGCGGGGCGGATAGGCCTGCGCCTCCTTCGCCTTCGGCCCGAGCGCCCGCGCGTCATATGCGCGTTTCCCTTGCAGCCGATCGAGAACCGCCCTGTCGTCACTTCTTCGTGATCGCGCTCGGCAGATTGGCGAGCGCCGCGGCGCGCATCTTGTCCAATTCGGCTTGCGCCTTCGCCGCCTCGGCGCGCGCGACGCGCGCGGCGCGGCGCACCCCGGCGTGGCTGAGCCAGCTCGCAGCGCCCCCCGCCAGCACGCCGATCGCCATCGCAGCCATCACCACAAGGAACAACGGCGCCTGGAAAGTATAGTCCGCGAGATCGCCGGTCTGGAGCGCGTCGAGCGAAATCGGCACCGATCCGCGGTTTGCCAAAGCGAACCACAGGATCGCGAGAGCAAGCGGAAGATAAATGGTCCAGCGCAGCAGCGATCTCATCCGCACTCCACCTGCTTGGGAGACTAAAAGCTTCAGGCCTTGTCGTAGCCGTCGTTGAGGCGCTCGCGCATCTCTTTGCCCGATTTGAAGAAAGGCACGTTCTTGCCTTGGACGGAGACCTGCTCGCCGGTGCGCGGATTGCGACCCGTGCGCGCCTCCCGCTTCTTCACGGAAAAGGCGCCGAAGCCGCGCAGCTCGACCCGATCGCCGCGCGCCAGAGCCGAGGTGATCTCGTCAAGAATCGTGCTGACGATGGTTTCCACGTCACGCTGATAAAGATGTTCATTGCGGCTGGCGATGCGCTGAATGAGCTCCGATTTGATCATAACGGCCCCGTGCCTTGCTAAAGCCGCCGGTCTCTCATTGCGTGCGCTCCGGCGACAAAAGTCATTGACCTTATTGCGGTCACGCCCTCAGTTCCCAGCGGGAGCTTGCCAAATCGCCATGAGTCCGTCAAGGCCCGCGCCGCTCCGCTGCGCTACGACGTCGATCAGCCTCGCGGCCTCGTCAAATCCAAAGAGACGCGCGCCAAAGGACGCCATGCCGAAGAGCCCTGCGCGCTCCAGCGCCGGCTTCTTCTTCCAGTCCCGCACCGGCAGCTTCTTGGCGACGTTCTTGCTCGTCTCCAGCCATTCTATGGCCTCCTTTTCGCCGCCGATAAGATCGACGAGCTTCAGCGGCAGGCCCTGGCGCCCGGTGAAGACGCGCCCGTCCGCTACCCTGGCGAGCTCGGCGTCGTCCAGACGCCGGCGCTCCCTCACGAGCCCCTTGAACCAGTCGAAGCTGTCCACGACGAGCGCATTGATCGCCGCCCTCGCCGCCTCGCTCGTCGGCTCCAGACCGTTGGGAGAGGCCTTCAGCGGCGAGGACTTGATCTCCTCGACCTTCACGCCGATCGATTCGAGCGCCTTGTAAACATTTGGATACTGGAACAGAACGCCGATCGAGCCCACGAGGGAATTGCCGCGCACGACGATCTCGTCGGCGCCGAGCGCCGCGATATAGGCCCCCGACGCCGCCATGTTGCTGACGACCGCGACCGTCGGCTTCTTCTCTGCGAGCTTGCGCAGCTCGAGGAAGAGCGCTTCTGCGCCCGCGGTCGTGCCGCCGGGGCTGTCGACCGCGAGAATCACCGCGCTCGCTTTGGAGTCGGCGATCTCCTTGATAAGTTCGATTGTCTCCTTGTCGCCAGTGATGAGGCCTTCGATCGACAGCCGCGCGATGTGCGGCGTCGACTTCTCAATCGTGTCGAGACCGGAAAATTTGACGGTGAGCGCCAGCGCCGCGACGAGGGCGGCGCCGATGGCTGCGAGACGCCAGATCCCGAGCTTGCGCCGCAGCCTTCTGCGGTCGATCATGTAATCGGCGGGCGGGGACACGCGGGGCCTCCTTCACAAGGCTTGAGAGGACGGAAGCCGGGGGCTCGCCGCTGCCGCCTTCCGTCCTCTGTCCTCCGTAATCGGCATTCCGTCAAGCGTTCAAGCGACCGCGCTTTGCAGCTCCGCGTCGGCGTCCTGCTTCGGCCGGACGTCGATGCTCACCACGTCGCCGTCGAGCGCGAGCGAAACTTCGAGTCCGCAGGATCTCGCGACGAGGCCGGCGTAGTAGGCCTGGATCGAGCGGGCGTCGAGCGCCTGCTCCTCGGGCTCGCCATTAAGCAGCGCGGCGAGACCAGGGGCGACGCGGGCGTTCACGCCCCTGGCCTTGATATGGAAGGCCGCGTCGTCGCCGTCGCCGGTGGCGGTCACGCTGATGACGCCGCCGCGCGGGATCGCGGCGTCCGCGATAATGCAAAGGTTCAGCAGCAGCTTGACCCTGTTCTTGGGCATCAGCGCGCGCGGCGCGCTCCATTCCAGCGAAGTGCGCTCGTCGGCCAGGAACTGGCGGGTGACGTGCTCCGCATCGCCGGTGTCGATCGAGGCGCCCTTGGAGCCTGCGGCGCCGAAGGCCAGGCGGCAAAACTGCAGCCGCGCAGAGGCCTCGGCGGCGCTCGACTTGATAAGCGCCAGCGCATGGCGGCGCATTTCCTCGTCCTTTTCCTCCTCGAGAACTTCGAGACCGTTGACGATCGCGCCGACGGGCGAGATGACGTCGTGACACACTCTCGAGGAGAGCAGCGCGGCGAGGTCGAGGGGATCGAGCGCGAATTTGGTCATGGAGTTGTCCCGGCTTTGGCTTCGTCGGCGCGGCCGAAGGCCGCGCGCGCGTGAATGGAAGCTAAACTAGCTAAGCGAATCACCCTTATGAACCCGTTAAAGATTACGAGAGAAGCCGCGCGTTGCATAGGTCGAATGAGGCGCGCAGGGCGCTTTCTTCTCGCGCCGGGCGCGCGGAAAACGCGGTTGACGGAAGAGGCGCCGATCGTGTTCGGTTCGCCCGCTGCGCGCCAAAGCCGCGGAGCCGATCATGACGGCGGAGCGCCAGGCGCAACGCCGCTCGCACGAACATGAGGCCTGCGCCGTGACGAATATCAAATCCGGGCCTAAGGATTGGGCGTTCTTGGTGCTTCTCTGCGGGTTCGCCGCGCTCGCGCCCGCTTCGGCGGCGGACGACCCCAACCTGCTGCCCCTCGCCGCGCGATATGCGCGCAACCCCGGCTGCGCCCCGGTCACGCTGCCTCTGCCGCAAGGCGCCCATATGCCGCTCGATGGCGACGACATCTCCCCGCGGCCCTCGTTCACGCCGCTCTCCCAGGGCGACAGCGCGATCTGCTTCGCCTACGCCACCGCTGACATGATCTCGCAGCGCGTGGGGCGGGAGATATCGCCGCTCGACGTCGCGACCAAATATTATTTCGCCGATCCCTCGCGCCTGGGGCAGATCGGCGACGCCGCCCTGCGTGAGCAGCTGCGACGCATGGGCGACTGGCGAGCGGCCATCGCCGCGAGCCGCGCCACCATGGAAATCTCGCGCGACGCCAACTTCAATGGCATGCCCTACGCCGACAAGCTCGAGGGCGGCGAGGAGGACATCGCCGCGCTTCTCTACAACATCGACGGCCTTTGCTTGGAGAAGGACCTGCCCGCTTACGACGGCTACATGCACTTCCAAGGCTATCTCGATCTTTTGCGCGTGCGCATGCGGCTCAATCCGCAGGCCGACTATTGCCGCGTCCGCCTCGCCGGGGCCGGCGAAGCGCTGCAAAATCCGGCGACGGACGCCTTCAACGCCCTCTGGCTCGATCGAGTCGCGCGTCAATGCCGGCGTCTGCCGCTGCCCGCGCCTCTCCTGCCAGTGAGCTTCCGCGTGGCGAAGAACGAGGCCGCCTTCCTTCAAATGCTCGACGAGAACCGCGCACCGAGCCGGGCGGACGTTTCGCGCATGTTCGCGATGATAGATTACGCGCTCGATCACGGCCGCGCCCCTGCGGTCGGCTATAGCTGGTTCGTGCTGGAAGATGCGAAGCCTGACGATTTCGATCCTGTGGCCGACCACTCGAGCATCGTCATTGGAAGGCGCAAGCGTGGCGGCGTCTGCCACTACCGCGTCCAGGACAACACCGGCGAATATTGCGCGCATATGCGCCCGGGCATTCGTGAGCGCTGCGAGCTCGGCAGAATCTGGCTGACCGAGCAGGAGCTCGAACGCACGCTTTATAGCGTGACATATCTACGCTGAGCGCCGAGTCCCGGGGACGGGTGCTAAAAAGGCGCCCGGTGGCGTTGCTGCAAGGAACAAAACGAGGGGAGCTTCTCGGAGCCGGCCTTGGTTTCGAGCCAGCTCGAGTAAGTCGCTGGGCCGGATGCATCTCCAGCAGCGTCGAGGTCTGTCGCATCCGCTACGACGAAACCTACACGGTCCTGCCCATCGCTGGAGAAGAAAATGTACGTCAGAGAATTGAATATCTTTCCACCTCCTTCTTGCGGCTCCGAGAGACTCGCCTCGAACCACGGCGCAGGGTCTCTTACCTCAATCGTTCGCTTCGATTTTGGGGAGTAGAGAAGAAGCGAAGCGACGGCGTGCTCTCTCGGCACGAAGCTCACGAGCAGCCAGCTCTCTGGGGAAAGAGCGTTCTTTGCTTCGATGGCCGCGCGCGGCAGCCGAAATAGGCTGGCGCCGCCGTCGACTCCACGCTGCTTGGCGGCGTTTTGCGCCTCGGCCGCAAGCCTTCGAGCGTCGGTCCGAATACTTTCGGGCAGCGATTCAATCGTCGCGAGAGGTTGCTTGTCGTAACGCTCACACCACGAAGGCGCGTCAGCGCGGGCATCAATGGATGCCAGCAAATCGAAACAAAGACAAAAGAAGAGCATTACACCCGGAATGCGCCGGACAAGCGCGTTTTCCGACGAGCCCAATAAACTCTCCTGTATCAAGGCGTACCCTCTCTTCGAAAAGGAGACTCACAGTTAATTCAGATGGCCCCAAGCCCCTTAAAGCCGCTGTCGCCGGACTCAGCTTTGCCCTTGATGGGGTCAACGCGCCATGCCCGCCGATTTGGGGAGCGGGAAGTGAGAGAGCGTAACCGTCCCGCCATCTCTTTGCTCCGATCTGTAAAGGAAAAGTGACGCTCAATTTTAGTGCCCCTCGTTAGATTCGCCTAGGCCGGCAACATGAAGCCGCGCCCGCCTGTGGCGATGCGCCCCAGGCGGCCCAGTTCCGGGGCGAAACGCGCTTCTCGAGCCCTAGCGTCGCCGCCCGATTTCTAAGCCTTCGCAAAAGTTGCCCTTACGCCCCGCCGAAGGCTAAAACCCGCCCATGCCGTCGACCGCTCACCCCGCCCTCAAAGTCCAGGGCCTCGCTAAATCCTATGACGGGAGGCGCGTCGTCGGGCCGCTCGATTTCGCGTTGGAGAGGGGCGCCGTCACCGCGCTGCTCGGCGGCAACGGCGCCGGCAAGACCACGACCATCGGCATGATCATGGGCCTCATCGAGCCTTCCGAAGGCGCGATCGAGGCGCTCGGCTGCGACATGAGCGTCGAGCGCGCAAAAGTGCTCGGGCGGATGAACTTCGAGAGCCCCTACGTCGATCTGCCGCACCGCCTGACCGTGCGCGAGAATCTGCGCGTCTTCGCCATGCTCTACGGCGTCCCCCGCCGCGAGGAGAAGATCGCGCGCCTCGCCAAGGATTTCGCGCTCGAAGACTTCCTCGACCGTCCTGCCGGCCGTCTCTCCGCCGGGCAGAAGACCCGCGTCGCGCTGGCCAAGGCCCTCGTCAACGACCC
>Ga0187781_10001832_pt1 | contig 16185 bp, 16 predicted proteins | sample 0715_SJ02_MP02_2_FD_132447 | JGI IMG/M metagenome (GOLD analysis project Ga0187781, IMG submission 132447) | Tropical peat soil microbial communities from peatlands in Department of Meta, Colombia - 0715_SJ02_MP02_20_MG | ecosystem: Environmental > Terrestrial > Soil > Wetlands > Peat | place...
CGAGCGAATCCGGAATCGCAATTACGTTCATGGCAGGCACTGCGATCAGTTCGCAATTGCCCCCGTCCACCGCATTACCCAGCACTGTAAATTCGCGGCATTGGTTCTGCAGCCCGGCCAGGCACTTCGCGCAATGACCGCAAAAGTGCATGGGCGCGATCAGCACGCGCTGGCCAGTTTTGAATCCCGTAACGTATTCGCCGATCTCAACGACCTCGCCCGCAATGTCGCTGCCCAGAATATGCGGCAGCTTCACTCCCGGCAGTCCCTTGCGCACCCACAAATCCAGATGATTCAACCCGCACGCCCGCACAAGCACCAGCACCTGGTCTTTACGCGGCTGCGGGTCGGGAACATCTTCGTAGGTGAGCACTTCAGGTCCGCCGAATTGATGGATGCGTACGGCTTTCATAAGCGCTTTCTCCTGTTTGCAGTCTAAGCAGTCTAACAGCCCCCTGGGAATTTTGACTTTAGATGGCGCAGCGCTTTCAGCGCCTAAGCAGTAGCGGCGCAGCTTGCCCTTGTGAAGCAACCTAAGCCCGGCGTCATTCCGCGGCGCCGCGTTTTTCACCAGCGGCGCAAGGAATCTCCCGTGCAAACCGCGCTCTTGGGTCAAATGCTCCAATAATCGATTTGCTAAACCGCACTCTTTTCTGTTACTTTGCCGCGTAATTTAAAGCAACCGCTGCTGCGACCTCTCAGCTACGAAAACGGAAGGAGACTTCCATGGCATTCTGCAATATGTGTGGGGCCCAAATCGCCGACGGCGCAACCATATGTCAAGCCTGCAGCGCCCGATCCAGTGTGCCGCCGCCGGGAGCGGGCATGGCCGACAATGTGGCCGGATTGCTAGCCTATATCACCATCATCCCCGCCATTATTTTTCTGGTCATGGAGCCTTACAACCGCAGCCGTTTCGTTCGCTTTCACTCCTACCAGAGCATTTTCTTTTTCGTGGCCGTGTTTGTCATCCAGGTTGGGCTTTCGATTATCACGGTCGTACCTTTCCTGGTTCTCCTCACGCTACCTCTGCACGCGCTGGTGAGTCTGGCGGCATTCATCATCTGGATCGTGCTCCTGATCAAAGCCAACCAGGGCCAAATGTACAAGCTGCCAGTGATCGGCGATCTGGCGGAAAAACAGGCGGGATGAACCGCTTTTTCGCCCCACATTCTGCCGAGAGTGCCCCACCGTTCGCCGACAATTATGAGATAGCGGATTCATCCTACAGCTCGCATCTCCGCATCCGGGCTGAAGCAGTTCCAGCGCCGCCAAGAGTCTTCCCAAAATGGCCTCTCACCGCTGTCGAGTTCCTGATTTTTGTTGAAGCCAGTCGCGTTTTCTGGTATTGCATCCTGTGATCTTTACGCCAAGGGCGAGGGCGCTGGACCCATGATCGAGCTTCTCCTTTTGACTTGGAAAAGTTTCCGTTTCGCTCTCGGCCTTACCGCCGGCATGGGCCTATTTGTCTACTTCCTCTCCATTCGTCAGGTAGAGTTGGGAAAACTGTTCCAGGAGGAGGCCGACGCACGGAGTTCATTGGAGCAGCGGAAATCGGACCAGTTAAGCTCGGCAAAGGATTCGCAGAAGGCCGGAGTTACCGCAGACTACGACAAGAAATCGAGTGATCTTTTCACACAGTACGAGAAAAAGCGTTCGGACTTATTTACATTCTGCCTGAAGAGCCCCGATGTACTCGCACCCAGCGCCGATCTGAACCTCTGCCTGAATATTTATGCGTTGTTTCGTTACTGGCCGATGTTGTTACTGATCGGCTATATGCTCCACCGGTGGTTCTACGTCGAAAAAGTGAGCGTGCACAAAGCCGCAGGCTTGCACACTTTTGCGGAGGAGTGGCACTACGTAGCGATCGACGTGGTGATTAGTTTCGCGCTGTTGTTTCTCGCCTATCGTGCCATCATGCTTTTCAACCTGCGCGCGGCGATTCCTCGGCAGTATCGACCGTACCATTTGGCGGCCGTATACCTGCTCTTCCTTTCGGGGGCAGCCAGCCTAAGGGCGCAATACGGACGAATTGCAGGCGGCATTTCCAACTGGCCGAAAGGACTCGGTCTCCACCGATGGCTGATCCAACGGTTTTCCGCGCTTTGGATTAAACTGCGCCCAGGCAAGATCTGGAGCAGGGTGGGAGCAGCCGCTGTTCTCGGCAGCCTATTAACTCCTTATTGTGCATGCGACACGGATAGATTGCGCGGCTATCAGCTCGCCGCAGTGATGGGCGAAGGAGGCTGGTCTGGGTATCTGTTTGTTTTGGTCTACTTGGCGTCTTTTGTAGTGCTCTTCGTTTCGCTCATCCCGATCCGGGCGGGGCGAAGGGGTGTTCGAGCAGTCTGCTGGCTGGCCTTGAGCGCAAGCTGGGGCATGTGGTTGGGTTTTGTGTTCCAGGAGATTTCGGGGAAGTCATCGATCGCCGCCGGGGCCACTTACCGCGAGTTGGTGGCTGACCCCACGGTACATCACACTTCCGAGTTTGGTTTGCTCGATCCCAGTTCGATTCCCGATTGGTGCATCTGGACAATATGGAGCCTCGGAATCGTGGTTCCGGCACTGCTGTTTTTAGCGCGCAACTGGAGGATCGTGAGGCGACCGATAAATGCGCTGCCCGACGGGTTTAAAAGAATAACTCCCCGGATTTTTTACGCGCTCGGGGGCGCCGTATTCGCGACGACCGTATTTTGCTGCTGGAGGCAGTTGAGCGTTTTCTTGTGGGGAATGGCGATGTTTTTACTGGGAGGGTTGGTCGAACTACTCGGAGTCAGGCAAGAAATTCTCTCTGAAGCAGATGTGGGTGAAAAACAGCCGCCTGTACCGCCTGCCGACGGAAAATTAGTGGCGATCCCGGTAACCGCTGACCAGCAAGCGAGGGTATAAGTTCGCCACGATTACTTCCGAAAATGATGGCTGATCGCCTCCGCCTGTCCCCGCGTGACCACGGCGGATAGCGCAGCGGCATCCGCTTGTTTCACGGCCTGCAGGCTGCCGAAGTGTTCGAGCAAACGCCGGGTCGTGCTCTCGCCCACACCGGGAATTTCCAACAACTCCGTCGACCGGTCGCGCATTTGCCGGCGCTTGCGATGAAAAGTCACGGCAAAACGATGGGCTTCATCGCGAATCATTTGAATTAGATGAAGCACCGGCGAGTGATGATCGAGGGCGATCGGATCTTTCTCCTGCCCGTAGACGTAGAGAATTTCTTCGCGCTTGGCGATGGCGGCAAGCGGCTGATTGATGATTTCAAGCGAATCAAGCGCTTCAGCGGCCGCATGTAACTGCCCGAGCCCGCCATCGATCAGAACCAGGCTGGGCATCGCCTTTTCTTCCTGCTGCACTCGCTTGTACCGCCGCGTAACCACTTCGCCCATGGAAGCAAAATCGTCCACTCCCTCGACCGTACGGATGATGAACTTGCGGTAATCCGACTTCTTCATCTTCCCGTCTTCCCACACCACCATCGAAGCCACGGTTTCCGCACCTTGTATATGCGAGATGTCGAAACACTCAATCCGCTTGGGGAGCTCGGGTAGGCCAAGAACGTCTTGCAGCTCTTCCTGAATCGCCTTCGCGTTCGGCTTCAAGACACGAAAACGCTGGTCATACGACTGCTTGGCATTCGTGCCCGCGAGATCGATGAGTGCGCGCTTGTCTCCGCGCTGCGGGATGATGATTCGCACCCGCGTGGGGCGTGCACTCTTGCCTGCTTCCTGCTCCGAAAGCAAGTCTTCAAGTTCTTCTCGATCTTCGAAATCGACCGGCACGTAGAGATTGCGCGGCACGTACAGTTGGCCGATGTAGAGCTGCTTGAGCAGAGCGGAGAAGAATTCCCCGGGATGAAATTTCTCGCCCTTTTCATCGCGCGCTTTGTCACCCTGATATTTGTCATCCTGAGGGCCGCGTTCTTTGCGGGCCGAAGGATCTATGGACTCGTCAGGAGCGCCGATGCTGTCGGCACCCGCAGCAGCATGCACAGATCCTTCGCTTCGCTCAGGATGACAGGAAAAATCTTCAGTTTCTACGGCACCCGTCCCCGCAAACTCCGGCAACTCCTCCCAGAAAAATTCTCGCCGATCCACCACCCGCCCGCCGCGCATGTGAAACAAATTCACCGCCAACATGCCGTTTTCATAGTGATACCCAAAAACATCGGCATCGTCGCCCTCGGCTGCAGCAATCCGCTGCCGTTCCTGCAGTTGCTCGACCGTCGAGATCAAATCCCGATAGCGCGCCGCCCGTTCGTACTCCTCCGCGGCCGCCGCCTCTTCCATCCGCTGATGCAGCGACTTGCTCAAATCGGTGGGCCGGCCTTCAAGAAACAGCTTCACGTCCCGCACCGCCTCCTGATACGTCTCCGGCGTGGTCAGCGCCTGCACACAAGGTCCCAAACATCGCTTGATGTAATACTGCAGACACGGCCTCGGATGAAACCGCGTGAGATCCACCTTGCACGATGGGATCAAAAAATTCCGGTGGATCAAATCGACAATGCGGTACGCCAGATTGGCAGGGAAGTACGGTCCGTAGTAAGCGCTGCCATCTTTGCGCAGCCGCCGCGTAACGAAAACCCGCGGCCAGCGCTCGCTAAGCGTGAGCTTCACGTACGGGTAAGTCTTATCATCGCGTAACAGAATGTTGAAGCGCGGCTTACGCTGCTTAATCAGATTATTTTCCAGCGCCAGCGCCTCTTTGTTGTTAGCGACGACAATGTAATCGACATCGACCGCCTCGCGCACCAGACTTCCGGTCTTGGCGTCTTCCCATCGGCCTTCGTGAAAATAGCTCGACACCCGGCTTCGCAGATTCTTCGCCTTCCCGACATAAATCACTTCGCCTTCGGCGTTCTTGTACAAATACACGCCGGGATCGGTCGGAATGGTGCGAATTTTCTGCAGGAGATCCATGAAATTCCTATTTTACCCGCCCAATTACCAGGCTGATGCCTACACTTTGCGTTCATTGCATTCTCCGCCGAGCACGACTACGATTGATTATGAACAGGAGGTGCATGGCAAAAGAAGGAAAGCCCTTGAACGAAGGCACCACCGCCCAAAAAGGCGTGTCCGGGGATCAGGCGAACTATAAACCATCTGTACCCGCTAACTACAATCCTCCTCCGCCCATCAAAATTCCTCCGCCTCCGGCGAAGCAGGGCTCGTAGCGAGTAGCGGAGTATGCCGCAGGGATTGCAGGCATTTGCCGTTCTCTTAGTGCTGCTGCCAGGTTTTTTGAGTGCGCGCATCGTTCAGATGCTCTGTGCTCGTCCCAAACAAACTGAACTGGACAAGGTGGTGGAGGCGCTTGTGTTCAGCTTTTTCACCTACCTGCTCTTCTCACTTTCGATTGGACCAGAGCTTCCCTTATCGTGGTCAACGACGGTTCAACAGGAGGTAACGCACTATTCGCTAGACATCCGACGCGGACGCCTCGCGCTCCTCACCGCTTATGCCATAATCTTGGGCTTCGCGTGGAGCTGGATTGTGAACCACGACGCGCTCGTATGGCTCAGGAAGGGCGGATTTACCCAACCCAGCAGCCGTAGCTCCGTGTGGAATGATATCTTCCACGTTCTACGCGGGACGGTGCAAATTCAGCTCAAGGATGGAAGAATGGTTCGCGGCTGGTTGCGGTGCTATTCGGACGAGCCCGAGGATTCGACCCTGTTCCTTGAAGCGGTTACGTGGATTGACGCCGAAGGGAACCTGTATCCTGCGGAAGGCCCGGGAACCTTGTTCACCAGAGAATCTGGTATCCAGTTCATCGCGTTCCTCGATGACCCCACGGGCCCGACAGAACGGCCAGAGGCCTAACAAGGCCCCGGAAGCCCACCGTATAAAATTTCCCTAACCCGTGTGCCTTTGCTTGCCCTACGCCCCAAATCAGTTAATGGGCATCCTTCCGATGCCCTTTGCAAACCCTTGACAATCGATATACTTACATAGACTTCAGCCAGTCTCTGGAGACTGGCAACTTTCGTGCTTAATTAGCATCCGAATGGAATAGATGGGTACCAACTGCAAACCCAGGGTTTTGCAACACACCATAATGCGCAGAGTTTTGGCGGACCGAAAGTGAATCAAGGAGCATTGCAAATATGACCCGCACTTCGTTAACTGTTGTGCTTGCGCTTACCGTGGCAGCCACTTTCGGCTGCACCACGAAAAATTACGTCAAGCAGCAAACCACGCCGCTGATCAATAAAACCAACGAATTGGACGATCTGACGGCGAAGAACAGCAGAGATATCAAGGACGTCGATGCCCGCGCTCAGGCTGGCATCGCTGCCGTAAACGCCAAGACGGCGGAGGCCGATCAGAAAGCTCAGACTGCCGACCAGACTGCATCTTCTGCGCAACAAACGGCCGATGCCGCCAACGGCCGCGTCACCGTTCTGACCAACACCGTGGCGAACCTGGATAACTATCGTCCCGTCGCGGAAACATCGGTAAAATTCGGGTTCAACAGGGACAATCTCACGCCCGACTCGAAGAAAGCCCTCGACGAGATCGCGAACAACATCGCCAGTACGAAGGGTTACATCATCACGTTGGAAGGCAGCACGGATTCGGTGGGATCGGCCGAATACAACTACGATCTCAGCCAGCGCCGCGCCAATTCCGTGATTCAGTATCTCGCCTCGAAGTACAACGTGCCCGCGCACAAAATTTATGTGATCGGGTTGGGCAAGGATAAGCCGGTCGAAAGCAACAAAACCAAGCAGGGACGCGCCGATAATCGCCGCGTGGATGTGCGGCTGATGACGAATACCAGCGACGGCAACCACCCGGCCGCGGCTCCGCCGGCCGCCGGGCAGAACAACCCGTCGTCGATGTAAACGATTTTGACTTCCTCCTCCCCGGAGGACTTTGCCAACCAGGCCGCTCAATGCCTCCCCCTGAGCGGCCTGCTTTTTCTTGCATCGTGCTCGCTCCGCGCTTTCCCTCTCGACGTAAAATACTGCCATGAGCATTTGGTTGAAGGTGGTCCTGACAGCAGGGCTAGCAGTCACATTTTCCGCGCGGCAAGGATTAGGATGGGCGCAGTCATCTTCTCCTTCCGATTCCGCTTCCGACAACCCGCCGCAAGCCGCGGACAGTTCATCCCAGTCGTCGCCCGCGCCGAATCTTGATCCTCCGCGCTCCGATCGCGTGCAAGCCAGGGATCTTGGCCCGGCGCAAGGCGACAGTTCCAGCAAGGACACGGAAATCGATCTCAGCCCGCCCACCAACGACGTCAAGGAACATCCCAATAGCTCCTCATCCGTTTCGGATGCCGAAGCCGGAATCACGCCCGGCGGAGTCGGCGAATTCCATACCTGGAATCCGCACCAGGCAGCGAAGGAGCTCGAGGTTGGCGACTTCTACTATAAGCGCGGCAACTACAAGGCTGCGGAAGAGCGCTATCGCGAAGCGCTCAAGTATAAAGACAACGACGCGGTGGCAACATTTCGCCTCGCTCAGTCCCTGGAAAAACTAGGCCTGACCGATGACGCTTGCGCCGAGTACGACAGCTACCTCAAAATTCTGCCGCAGGGATCGGAAGCGAAGCAGGCGCAAAAAGCCCTGGAGCGGCTGAAAGCCAAGGGCGCAGGCAGCGGACCGCAGTGATGGACGGATCCTCTTTGGTTCCGCATTAGCAAGCCCGACTCCTGCTTCTGTCATTTCGAGCGCAGCAGAATTGCCCGAGCTCGGGCAATTCTGCGGAGTCGAGAAACCTGCTTTTTCTCTGTCCCGGACTAAGGGAGCTGGTTAAGCCAGTTTTTTACGCCGACGAAACTCATAAGCCGCAGCTTTTCCCCCGCGAAGCACTCTGCTTTCCTCCGCCTCACCCAGTATCAGATTTCGCGGCCAGGCCGGTCCTGAGCGGATACCGCCCTTGCTCCGCGCATTTTCCCGGACTAATACTTCGGCTGCATCGAGACAGGCATGGCGCATTTGTGTCCGCAGTGGATCGACCGCGCGGCCACGAATCATCAGCATGGCGGTCCCATGCATCAGCGACCAAAGCGCCAGCATGAGCCGGGTATGTTGCCGTGGAGCTCCTCCCAGCCGCTGCGTTAGCAGGTGGCGCAGATGGTTGAAGGACGGCCACGGCTCGTACAGCGAAGGCGGCTCGGCGAATTTGTCGTACAGAACTTCGTAGGCGTGCGGATGCCGCATGGCAAAATCAAGATAGCGCTGGCAACCCTCGGCCAGCGTGGTTGTGCCGTGCAGGGCGGCGAAAAGATCGGCGCGAGTTCGCAGCCGCAGGGCGCGGATCAGATCGGCGCGGTCGTGATAGCGTTCATACACGGTTGGAGTTGTGGTTCGCGCCGCCTTGGCAACGGCGCGCATGGTAAGCGCTTCCTCGCCGCCGCGCGCGCGCAGCCGGCTCGCGGCTTCGAGAATTTTCTCTTCTAGTTTAGGGTCTGGTTGTCGAGGCAAGATGCGGCTCCCGCAGCAGGATTTAGGGGCCCGGTGGAAAAATACTTTTACATCGTTCAACTAACGCTGTTAAACTTAAATTGGTGCTGCTTAACGAATCTTCATCGAAGGTTAAACGCTTCGGAGCCAACCGTGCCGCGAACGCCCTCTCCCGGTTACAGGCGCAGGTTCTTCTCCATAGACAGGAGAATAGATGTTAAACGATGAGTCGAGCAAACAACAAGCCATCGCGCGCCTGGCCTCCGATCTGCGGGCGGCGAAAATTGAGTTGCTAAGCGCGCAATGCGCAGCCGACCGGTTGCGCCTGCAATATTCTCTGCGTGACATCGTCGACTTTGGCGAACGGCAGGCCTTGACCCACGCCATCGCCTCGGCCGGCGCTCTCTGCCGCTTCTTCTCCGATCTTGAGAAACAGCTGAAAGTGGCGGAGCGGGAGAATCGATAGACGTCGATACGAACCTGCTGAACCCCTTATTTTTCAACCCGAATGAATTCCCCCGTCGAGGCATTCACCGCTACGGTGAGCTTTGCGTTGTCGCGGTCAGCTCCATAGATGACGTGCCAGATGAGTTCGTTCGTATTGTGGTTCCAGTCGCAGATATAAATCACCGGGAGTGAGGGATCCTTTTCGAGTACCTTGTCTCCTCCATGTTTCTGCGCGACATCGAATGCCTGGTCGGAATCGATCTTCAGGAAGCCGATGTCAAAAACCTGCGTCGAGCTGTTGCCCGGGTTGTAGACGTCCTCGTTTCCGGGAGACACACCGCGAGAAGGCGCATCTGGCGCCGTGCTTCCGGACCATGTGAAAGGCTTCACGCCGTGCTGCGCCGCTGAAGCGAAACTCGCCGTCCATACGGCCGATTTTCCGTCGTGCCCGTTGGCATCGCCGGTTGGAGTCGACTGGATGCGGAAAGGCTTTACGTCGGGCGCGTAATTGCGTGCGGCAATGAACACTTTTTGAAACACGGCAGCGCGCCCCGTGAGCAACTCCGTCGGCTTCGGCTCCGGCTTGGCCTCCTTAGTACTCGTTGGGGTTGAGTTGCAAGCTGAAAGCGCAGCAAAGATAAGCACTATCGCTGCGGCGAAACCCGCATTCGCAACCACTCGCGCCTTCAAACCCAGCGGCGAAGGGATGCCCTCCGCGATTTTGCTCTCAACGCGTTCCCCGGTCCTCATGGCAAACCTGCCTGCAAAAATGGGATGATGAATCGACCGCTCATTCTACCTGAAGCGGAAGGAAAGACAGCAATAACTGTATGGATTCGGATCTGGAGAAATTGCTGCAAGCTTTGCGGGCCGCCATGGAAGGGATGTCCGAAAAACAGTGGGGTGGGCATCCCGAGGGCAAGTGGTCAGCCGCGGAAGTTCTGGAACACCTTTATCTGACCTACACGGGAACGATCAAGGGATTCGAGCGCATGCTGGCGGAGGGCAAACCTCTGGCGACGGCAGGATCGATCAAGCAGCGCGTACAGACTCTCGTGGTTCTGGGCTTCCACTATTTTCCTTCGGGAAGGAAAGCGCCGCCGCAAGCGATGCCGCGTGGTTTACCGCGGGAATTAGTGAGAGCTGATGTGCAGGAAAAAATCGCCGCGATGGATCAAATCATACGTGAAGGCGAAAAGCGCTTCGGGAAGGGGCCGCTGCTCGATCATCCGATCTTGGGCCCACTCTCAGCCAAACAGTGGCGCAGGTTCCATCTCGTTCACGGGCGCCATCACGCGAAGCAAATCGAGCGCCTGCGCCAACAGATGCAGCAAGCGGCGAAATCGGGGAGTTCGAAGATTTGACAGGGCGCGGCTTCACAATGCGCTGAAGAACGCGATTTTGAGTGGCGCAGCGCTTCAGCGCTGCGATAAAGACACTCTTTTCTGTGAGGGCTTTAGCCCCTGAAGGTGCACAGCTCGAGTTTTTTCGCCAGACGGTTTACCCGCCGAGTGACTGGACCAGCGCAGCCAGGTCACGGCTCGCGCATAGACGCCGGAACACCCGCCTTACGCGCCTCTTCCTCCATGTCCTCGAGCTTCTGCTTGGCATCCTCAACCGCCTTCTGTTTGTCGGCGATCTTTTGCTTATAGTCCGCGTCTTCCTTATCCCACTGCGTGGCGTTGCGCAGGCGATTTCCCACATCGCCATACATCGCCGCCGCTCGCAGTTGATATTCCTTTTGTAAAACATCGAGTTCGCGCGACGCTAGATCGATGGCGCTTCTCTGCGCCGCCAGCTTGTCCTGCCAGCCTTTCCATTCCTGCTGCTTCTTGGCGTCATCGTCCTTTTGCTCTTCGGCAGCGGGTTGTTTCGCATCCGCCTCTGTGGCCGCGGGCGCACCCACAACGGACAACTTATCTTCAGCAGGAAGATTGTCGTTGTCGAACACTTTCGGTCGGGCTTTGACTCCGCTATCTTTGTGCAGCTTGCGCGCATAATCTCCCAGCGGAGCCTGATCCGCCGCGTTCGTTGTGCTGGTCGCGCTGGCTGTATTGGCGGTGTTGGTTGAACTCTGCGCCCACGAGTAACCTGCCAGAAAAGTCACCAACGTAATTGCGACTGAAATGCGCTTCATAAGTTTCTTCCTCCTCGGCAAAACCATGCCTCAGAAAAATTTCAACGGCTCCCTCTGTGAAACCCCGTGTCCTCTGTGTTTAAGGTCTTGTTCAAACAGAGAGCGAATCCTTCCTCCCGCGAACATGGTTACCACCAAAACTTCCCGTACCATTGCAAAAAGCGGTTGCCGGCAAACAGCGCCAGCAGCGCCATGCTGCCAAGAAATACCCCAAAAGGCATTTGATAGTAGCGGTACATCGTCTGCGCCGATTGCCATCCCCTGCGGCGCGCCGCTTGCAAATTGGGCAGCCGCCGCATGAATCGGCGGGTCCGCCTAATCCAAACCATCCCTACCGTGGCCAGCCCAAACACCGATCCCGCCAGCGAAGCGGTAAAGATGGTGAAGATGGTCAGCTTCATCCCCAGAAATGCCCCCACCATCGCCATCAATTTCACGTCGCCAAAACCCATGCCTTCCGTCCCTCGCCAGCGCAGATAAACCGCCCCCGCGCCGTAGATGAACGAAGCTCCCAGCGCCGCCCCCAGCAGGGAATCGATGACCGAAAATAAATGCGCCTCAATTTCGGCGCTGAAGGGCAGATTCACCACGCCAGGCAAAAACTGCGTTGCCAGATCGCGCACCGGAACAAACAGACTGAAGGCGAGGCCCAAAGCCAGCCCGGGCAGAGTCAGTTTGTCGGGAAGCAATTTGGTTTCGGCATCCGTAAAAATCAGGCCGAGCAGCAGAAATCCAAAAACGCCGTACTTCAAAGCAACCAGCGTCAGCCCGAAGTAAAAGTAACAACCGGAAAACAACGTTCCGGTAAGCAACTCAATAAAAAGATACCGTGGCGAAATCCTAGCCTTGCAATTACGGCAACGTCCCCGCAAAATCAGCCAGCTCAGCACCGGAATATTGTCGTAAAAGGGAATCAGCCGTTTGCAGCGCGGACAAGCCGAGCGTGGCGTAACCACCGATACGCCCAGCGGCATCCGATGGATACACACATTCAGGAAGCTGCCGAATAACAGCCCGAGGAGAAAAACCGTCCATGCGTAAACTGGGTCCATTATGTTGCTCTGTTCCAAGGGCGATCCTCGACTTCTCGGACACACACCTCCCTGCGGAACGCGATTTGAAAGCTGGTCTTGAAGCGATTATACGGAGGGATCTTTGCCGGGGCTAAGGTACTGAAGTCACTGGCCGGAAGGACAATTAGGCCGGGGACGGTATAACACAGAAGAAATGTGCCGATCTGCACAAATGAGCGCACTACGATGGCCGCGTCCTGGCAGGCGCGGTAGAGAGCGCGATCAGGTTCGTCCCGTTGCAGGGAAGCAAAACCCGTTTCATGATTTGCGCTCTGAGCCTCTACGGCCGCCACATTTGGCGTAGGATAACAGGACGCTGCGATCGCACCTGTTGCGCTCCATGTACGAAATTTTCAAGTCAAACGGCAATTTACTGCACTCAAATCCAACACAAACCTGAGCCGCCATTTTATAACTGCTTAAGAAATCACAGAAGCTCGACATGAAGCCCGACGAACCCAGCCGCATGGCCTTGATGGTCGCCCGCCAGCGAGCGGCTCATCAACTCCTCGATCATGGCGCAATTCTCGATGACGCATTTGCCATCAAGATCCTGCGCGAAGACGAAAAGGATATCCTTCAATTCGCGAACGAACACCCCTTGGCCAGCATCGGACGCCTGTTCGCCGCCGCACGGAGCCGCATCGCGGAAGACGCCCTCTCGAAAGCCGTCGAACGAGGGATTCGACAAGTCGTGATCCTCGGCGCCGGACTCGATACTTTCGCGCTCCGCAATCCCCGCGCCGCTCGCATAAGCGTCTTTGAAGTGGATCATCCCGCCACCCAGGCGTGGAAGCGCCGGCGCCTCGTGGAGGCGGAACTCGTTCCTCCGCCATGGCTCACTTTCGTACCCGTCGATTTCGAGCGGGACGATTTGCCGCAGCAGCTCAGCGACGCAGGCTTTCAGCCTGCCTCCGCCGCGTTTTTCACCTGGCTCGGCGTTGTCCCATACCTGACACACGACGCATTCGGCAGCACTCTGGACTACATTGCGTCAATCCACAACTCGGAAGTGGTGTTCGACTACATGGAACCTCCCGAGGGATTCTCGGAAGAGATAAGGGGAGTCGCAATCGAGAGGGCCGAACAGCTGGAGAAAACTGAGGAGCGTTGGGTCAGCCGTTTCCAGCCGCCCGGCATTGCCGCGATTCTTCGCGCGCACGGATTTTGTGAAATCGAGGATATTGGTTTCCAGCAGATTGCATCCACGTTCGGCCGTGGCGTGCAAGGGCTCGCGACGGGACAGGCCGGCGTTCATGTGGTCCATGCGAAGCATTAGCAAGCCGCTAAGCTCAAAATGGCGGAAGCGGCGGCGATAGGAACCCGTTTTTCGTCAACCTACCAAGCTGATCGCAGATTTCGGAAATCACCCTACTAATGTGCTGCAATAATCGCCAGCCCGGTGGCCGCCGAGATCGCTGCCGACATCCCTTCTCCCGCCGCCACTCGCACCCCGCTGAGCGGCACAAACAGAATGTCATCGGCCTGCAAGGGTATGTCGGGAGCCTTCGCTTCCAGCATCTTTTTCAGCGGAACCCTTGTCTCCATCATCCCATTCGGCCCTTTTCGGATGATGCTCACGCCATGCAGTTTCGCCGTGTGATTCGTGCCACCCGCCAGCGCCAGCGCCTGCAACACCGTCAGGCTGCCGTTATCCACCAGCAATCCCGCCGGATGGCCCACATCTCCCACCACGTAAACGATCGGCGCTTTGGGAACGGTGATCGTGTCTCCCGGAAAAATCTCAATGTTGTCCTGCAAATCGTCCGCCAGATTTCGCGGCAGGTTCACCGTAATGGGCGAAGACGGATCGCCCTGTCGAATCACGCTGACATTACGCCCGGCAGCCTGCGCGAATCCTCCCGCGGCCGAAATCATATCGTATAGCCTGCGGTCGCCCAGCAGCGGATACACGCCCGGCCTGCCAACTTCGCCGAGCACGGTCACTCCCTGATTGGCGGATTCATCCAGAAAAACCGTGACATGCGCGTTGCGGACGAATCCTCCATCGACCAGTCGCTTCTCGATGAGCGCCTGCGCCTCTTCCACCGTAAGGCCAGCCACGTGTACATAGTCGACCAGCGGCAAATAAACATCCCCCGAATTGCCGACTCGCGCCTTGGTGTTGAGCTCGGGCACGTTATACACGCTGATTTCGAGCAAATCGCCCGCACCGAGGCGCAGCGAAGTAGACGACGCATGCGGCCCTTTTTCCAGCTCCGCTGGCGCCGAAGCTTCGGGCTTTGTCGAAGCGGGGCGATCCGGAGAATTCCCCAGCGCGGTGGCCGACACTGTCTTCGCTCCTGAACTCGCCGCACCGCTAGGCTCGGACGATGGTTCCGAAGATTGAACCGGAGGAGATTGGGCCGAAGCCGAAGGCGCTGGTTGCGCCACAGACATAATCGCAAGGGAAAAAATCGGCAAAACGGCACGTGCAAACAGGCTACCGCTGCGGGCAAAATTTAATCTGCCGAACTGCATCTCAACGCCTCTGGGTTGGAAGAAGAATCGCAAAAAAGTTTAGCACAGCATCGTCGTGTGTATTCTCGCATTAATTTTCTAGTAGCATGCAGCTTCTTATTATGAATTCGAGACTGGCCCCGGAGTCATTCCGAAGCGCCGCGTTTTCACCAGCGGCGCGAGAGCCTGCCCTGAGCAAGCGAAGCGCGCCCAAGGGAATCTCCCGTGCAAAGTGTACCTTCAAGGTCAAACTGACCCACTGCCAATTTTCTTGTTGAAGCGATTTGCCCTGATCGCATTGCAATCTGCCCCAATCATTCCACGTTTTCCACAACTTTCTCGTTCCCGGCGATTGAATGCACTCTTGCAACGCTGCTAAATTTTCCTGCAACCCTCAATCGCAGACGAAGACACGGGACGTATCCGTTAACTTACTACCAGCGAGCTTGCGCTGCTGCAATACTTGACTGTCGGAAAAGGAAAGTGCACGTGCCGACATTGTTGTTAGACCACGGGCCTAGGGGGAACAGTTGACGGTCGTCTTTTTTGCGATCTTTTTCGTGTCCCTGCTGTTCTCGTTCGTTCTGACTCGCAATGTTCGCGATATTGCCACCCGGCATGGCTGGGTCGCGGTGCCGTCGCACGAGAGGCATCTGCACTCCGATCCGCTGCCGCGCCTGGGCGGCGTGGCCATCTTCGTCTCATTTTCGCTGAGCATGATCCTGGCCCGAGTCATCGGCGCCTACGCGCCGGATTTGTATCTCGCGTTTTCTTCGAAGATGCTGCTTACCATTCTCCTGCCGGGATCCATCGTTTTTCTTCTTGGCGTTTATGACGATCTCTACACCGTCGGTCCTTACATAAAGTTTGCCGTGCAAGGTCTGGCCGCGGCCATGCTTTTTGCCGGCGGGCTGCGCATCGTGAACATTCCGGTGTTGTTCGGCGCACATCAATTGCCGTGGTTCGTCAGCTTGCCGCTCACTATTCTTTGGGTTCTCGCCATCACCAACGCTTTCAACCTCATCGACGGACTCGATGGCCTGGCTGCGGGCTCGGCTTTGTTTTCGACGCTGGTGGCGTTCGTGGTCGCGCTGCTCAACGGATATTCGCTGGTCACTGTGATGACCATCGCCCTCGCCGGCGCGATTCTCGGCTTTCTGCGCTACAACTTCAATCCCGCTACGATTTTTCTCGGCGACTCCGGCAGTCTGTTTATTGGCTTTCTGCTAAGCGCGCTTGCCCTCGCCGGCGCGCAAAAGTCGCCTACCATCGTCGCCGTCGCAATTCCAGTCGTCTCTTTCGGACTGCCGATTCTCGAAACTTCGCTCTCCGTCCTTCGCCGTCTGATCAGTGGCCGTGGCGTGTTCACTGCCGACCGCGAGCACATTCACCACAAGTTGCTGGCCCACGGTCTTACGCATCGCCAGGTGGTGATCATTCTCTACGGAGTCTCGGCGGTATTCGCGCTGCTCAGTTTATTTTTGCTCTGGCCCACAGGAAGTTCGCTTGGCCTGGTGCTGGCTGTGCTTGGAACTGGCATCTGGATCGGCGTGCAGCACCTCGGATATTTGGAGTTGGGCGAACTGGCGCGTGTCGCTCAGCGAACCTTCGAGCAGAGGCAGATCGTCATCAACAATCTCGCCATCCGCCGCGC
>Ga0187781_10001834_pt1 | contig 16185 bp, 14 predicted proteins | sample 0715_SJ02_MP02_2_FD_132447 | JGI IMG/M metagenome (GOLD analysis project Ga0187781, IMG submission 132447) | Tropical peat soil microbial communities from peatlands in Department of Meta, Colombia - 0715_SJ02_MP02_20_MG | ecosystem: Environmental > Terrestrial > Soil > Wetlands > Peat | place...
AAGCCCCTTGATGGCGATTTCTGCAGGAAAACCGGCGTAAAAGCGCCAAACGAAACATCTCCGAAGGAAACTCAAGTGCTGCGATCTCTCGGTCTGGCAGGAATGACCGCGCTTGTACTGCTCTCAACGCCGGCGAGCGCTCTGGATGTCGTCTCCAACGACTACGGCGGCGAAGTCGGTCCCTACGCATCGCGCGCCGCGCGCGCCGATCGGCGCAACGAAGCGGTGCGCTTCGGCAGTGTCGAATGCGATTCGTCTTGCACGCTTCTGCTTGCGGCGCGAAACGCCTGCGTCTCGCCGAACTCGGTCTTCGGCTTCCACGCGCCCTGGTATGGAACCCCGCAGCACGGCGTGCTGGATCCGCGCATGACGCAAATGTTCGCCAACTCTTACAAGCCTGCCTTGCGCAAGCTGTTCTATGACCACATCCGCAACACCGGCGGGCAAGCTCCCGGGCCGCTGCTCAAGCTCACCGGCCTCCAGCTCGCCTCGCTCGGCTACCGCCTCTGTGGCCAGGGCGAGATGATCGCCTCGCGCTCGTCGCGTCCCGCCGCCCACTTCGGGCCGGTCAATCCGCACGCGATGGCGTCTGGCCCTCGGTATCCTGAAGGTCCGTTTGGTCCTGGTCCGTTCAGCGGTCCAGGCCCCTACGCTCCGCCCCCCTTCGCTTCGGGGTGGTGAGCGCAGGCTGACGCGAAGCTTCCCCGCGGGGGAGGAAGCTTCGCGCCGCGTCAGCGGTTTTCGCAGGCCGAAAGCGGGAGCGGGTCCAACCGATAGACCTTGTCGTCGCTTTTGGTTTTTCCGCCCTCGGCGCAAAAGCCGTCGAGCGGCAGCCCGACGTTGGCGTTGCCGAGCATCATGAAGTCCTTTTCGCCGCGCCGCAGGTAGATCGTTCTCTCGCTGTCGCTATCGCAGCCTGTCGTCTTGGTGTTTTCTATTTCCGCCGGCGTGCAGTCGGATCGTCCCGCCTTGCAGAGCGCCGCCGAGCACTCCCACTGATCCTCGACCGGCGTGCAGACATACCGCATCCTGATCGCCGCGCCATGAGCGCGCGTCGTCACCGACACCGCGACGCCCGCGCCGTCCGGCCAGTCGGCAAGCAGGTTCTTCGCCCGGTCGGCCGCGATCTGTCCGGCGTCGCGCAAGACTCTGATCGATGTCGTCGCCTGCTGCGGATGCGCCAAGAGATGCTGCGCGGAGTAGTCGCGGCCGAAGCAGAAAGATTGGTCGGCCTTAAGCCGCTCGCGCAGCGGCGCGCCGAGGCTGGCGTAGCGCGAATTGGTCTTGTTGGCTTCGGCCACGCAGTCCTCCAACGGGCGGCGCTCGAGACGAAAGCTCTTGTCGTCGGCCCCGAGCGTGAGCGCGCTCTCTTCGGCGACGCCGGCCTCCGGATTTTGCAGCACGCCTTCCGGAACGCCGTCCAGAACGAGATGCGCGTCACCGTCGCTGCGGATGTATCCGATCTGATGATCGCATTCGCCGCCGCAAAGCAGCTTCTTGGCGCGGGATTGAAAATTCGCGATCGAGGAGCACCAGCCGCTGACGTTTTCGGGCTTCGCCCGGCCGCGCAGCGTGACGAGCGCGGCGACCTGGGCCCGCTCATGCTCGGAGTCCTCGGCGTCCGGATGCGCAAATTTGTTGGGACTCGCCTCGCTGTGGCGCAGCGTGGGGTCTTCCCAATAGGCCGAGGCCCTGTTCTTGCCGATCAGGAAGAACAGGCGTTCGACTTTCTGCCGCAGATGGGCCGCAAGATGCGCCGGCTCGTAAACCCGGGCGAAGCAGAGCTTGCCTTGGGCGGCCACGAGCTTCTCCATCGGCGTAGGCTCCTGCGCCGAGGCGAGACCGGTCGCAAGAAAGACGGCGCCGAGCGAAACGCCGAGCCTTGAAAAAAACATGCCCCCTCCCGCGCTTGGGTTTATGGTCGAGTATGGCATAATCGCGGGCGCGGCAGGAGGAGCGTTTTGATGAAGAGGCGCGGCGTGTTCAAAGGCGCGATGCTGGCGGCGGCGGGATTGTTCTCCTCGGCGCGGGCGCAAGCCGCGGAAGGCGGGCCGATGCGGGTCGTCTATCATCTGGCCGATTTCGAAAAGGCCGACTTCGTGCTCCACAATATTCGCAATCATTACGAGGCTGCGGGCGGGCCGGAGAAGGTCGCCATCGCGCTCGTCGTCCACGGCCCCGCGGTGCGGGCCTTCGCGCGCGAGGCCTCCGCGGCGACCTCGGAGCGTTTCGCGGCCCTGCTGCGGCGCGGATTCTCACCCTATATCTGCGCTACGGCCTTGCGCGGGCAAAATCTGGAGGCCACGGACCTGGCGCCAGGCTTCGTCGTCGTTGAGGCGGGGGTCGTTCGTCTGGCCGAGCTGCAGCGCGACGGCTATCTGTATTTGCGGCCTTGAGACGAAGGGGAGCCGCCATGCCGTTGGAGTCCATGAACCGCCCGCCGCAAAAGCCCTCGGAGCGAAGCCAGACGCCGCTGTGGTTCGCCGCCGGGGGTCTTGCGCTAGCCGTTTACAGCCGCCTGGGCCAGGAGTCTCAGGTCGGCGACGTCATGCTTTGGCTCGGCCTCGCCTTATCCGGCGTTGCGCTGGTCTATTGGTTCGTCAATCCGAAGCACGGGTTTTGAAACGGTTTTCGCGCTCCAATTTTGCGCTTCGAGACTCGACGAGGCCCGCGAAACGCATTATGAGGCTTGCGCACAGCACGCGACGCTCAAGTGGAGCGGTTGTTGCGAGCCGCCATAGCTCAGTTGGTTAGAGCACCAGATTGTGGATCTGGGGGTCCCCCGTTCGAGCCGGGGTGGCGGTACCATCAGAACGGGCCGAACATCGCAAACGGTCGGGCAGCGCCGGCGCCCCGATGGAGGCGGCAAGCGCCTACGAGTCGACAAGCGCTCGGCGCCCGCGGTAGGCTAACGCGCTAGCCGGCACGATAGCGTCAATCCCGATTAAGCTTCAGCCGAACCGCCGGGAGATGACCGGAAACCTGCCGAGCCGCGGCTTGGGTCGCCGGGGGAATCGCAACGATCCCAGCCACAACCAAGAGAGTCGCCATTTTCATTGCACGTCTCCAAGATACTGAACATGCAGGAGATGACGTTGCGCCAGCGCGCCTCAGCCTGGCCAGTGCGCTGGGGAAATGGACCAAAGTTTTGAACGGAGCGCCCGGAGGGAGAGAGACGGCTCAAGAGCGGGGGTTGTGTCTCGGGATGGCGCTCGCGCCAACGAAGGCGCGGAAAGACGATTGCCCCGCTCTCCTTTACCGGGAATTAACTATGGCGCCCGAAAACGGAGCGACGTTCCTCTCGTTCGAAAAGCCGCGGCCTTTGGGCGGACGCAGGGCGCCGATCGGGGTAGTAGCTTTTGCTTCGCCGATAGACGCGTGCCCCCTATCGATCATCCTTCGGAGCGCGTCATGCGCATGAAGAAACTGCGGCGCCCCGGACTGGGGGCGAAGGCCGCTCGCGGTCTCGGTCAAGTGCGCGAACGAGCCTTTGCGCTCCGTTTCCCCGCAACATGCTTGGCGATGCTGACGCTTCTCGGCGGCTGCAGCACCTTTCGCTATAATTGCGAGCAGTACCCCTGTCCGGCGGCCTGCTACGGGTCGTCGTACTACGATCCTGACTTCCGCTATTGCCGGGCGCTGCCTGGGCCTGGCGCCACCCCCTATTATGACGATCCGGACGGTTACGCTTATTCTCGGTGGTGAGCAGCCCGCCGCCCCGCGTCGGCGAGCTAACGCACGCCATTCGCGGCGCCAATGTCATCCTGCGGGCGCAAAGGCGGCTGGAATCATCCGCTCCTGCGCGCGCGCGATTCGCTGCAGCTTGTATATTTCGAGCGGCGTGAGGCGCATCATGCTATCCGCCCACGTCTCCGCGAGAGGCTCCAGCTCGGTTTCGAGATCGCCCTGGAGTCGATTGAAGGTGCAGAACAAGGACATTCGGGCGGCGTGGATTGGCAGGGTCTGAGCCGCGTAGCGGCGCAGCCAGTTCTCGCCCTCGCCCGCGGGCGTGACGGCGTCGAGCCCCCCCAACGCCTCGAGCTGCTCGGCGCTGTAGCTTTGCCCGGAGTCGAGGATCTTATGCGCGTTGCGGATCCCGGTGTATCGGGAGAGCACGCTGACGTGGGCAATAGGAAGGTGATTAAAGTTGATTTCGGGATAGCAGAACGAGGCCTGCCGCTCCGCGACCATCAGATTGCATGAACGCGGAGCGTCGATCCCGCCGCCCAAGGCCTTGCCGTGAATGGTCGCCAGCGTGATCGCCGCGCCTCGCAGACAGGACGCGTTCCAGGCGATGCAGGCCGCGGAGGCGCGCGCGTAATCGCGGAGCGCCGCGCGGTCGCCCTTGGCGAGGCAATCCAGATAAAAGTCGAGGTCGCCGCCGAGCGTGTAAACCGGTCCGGCTCCCCGAAAAGCGAGGAAACGAACGGGCGCGTCCCGGTATTCTTCCTGTTTTCCCCACAAGGACCATATAGCTTTTTGGACACTATGCACGCTTTGCAAAACGTCCAACGTAAATACCGGCTTAGGTTGCGGCGCCAAAGTGATCCAAAGAGTTTTTATTTTGGACTCGTAGGCGATGAAAATTTGTGGTAAACTGCCAGCTTTCCATTTGATTATGTCGACAACCTCCCCGCTATGGTTTTCGTTCTCGTCGAGCGTCTCATCGATCTTTTCAGCTGCCATCGGCATACGCGGCCTCCTAGAATTACGCGTTCTTGCGACCGAACACTGTGGGTCTGGGAACGCGCCAAGGTTTATAATGGAATTATTAACCACTCAAGCTCAGAAGTAAATTGGTAAGGATAACCATATTGCCAAGGTTGGTTAATTGATTACATACACATCTGCGCAGCCTCAAGCAAATGTCCGATCGAATGTCGACAAGACGTTCGTAAGTCCGGCGCCCGGGCCGATAATGACGTCAATCGGCGCCGACGGCTTCTGGCGCCGGCCGCGGTTCGCGATCCGAGCGCAAACGCGAACGCTTCGGCAAGACCGCCGGCGACGCTCCCTAAGGACCGTCGCCGGCGCGCGAAGGGATTATACCGCTGGTCAAAATTCTTCCCATCTCTCCTGGGACCGCGCGTCTGCAAGCTTACGCACCGCGGAAGCGTCGTTGCAGACCACAGCTCTGAGGGGGGGACGCGAGGCTTGAAGAGCAAGCCGACCAGCGCCGGGACGAGCGGCTTCCTTTACGGTTGCTTTGGTTTGCGCGCCGGAAATCTGAAACTTTCCAACCGAACGAGCAAGGTTTTCGGCGTCTTCTCTGAGGCTATGGCTCGCGGCCGTCGTCTCCTCGACCATCGCGGCGTTCTTTTGCGTATCTTGATCCATGTGTGATATCGCGACGTTGACCTGCTGCAGCGCTATCGACTGCTCCTTGGCCCCCGAAGCAATTTCGGAAACGACGCCGTTAATTTCCACGACCTGCGTGGCGATACGTTCGAGTGTTTCGCCCGTGCGAACGACAAGGCTCACGCCGTTGCTGATTTCACTGGCCGAGGCCGAAATCAGGCCCTTGATCTCTCTCGCCGCCTCCGCCGACCGTTGCGCCAGCGCGCGCACCTCCGAAGCGACGACCGCGAATCCTCGGCCGGCTTCGCCCGCTCTGGCAGCCTCGACGCCCGCGTTGAGCGCCAAGAGATTCGTCTGAAAGGCGATCTCGTCGATCGTTGCGATGATCTGCCCGATGTTTTGCGATGATTTTTCGATCTGGCTCATGGCTTCGACAGCCGCACGGACGACTTCACGGCTGTTCTCGGCGTCCGCTCTGGCCGAGGAAACGAGGTCATGCGCCTGACCCGTGCCCGCGGCGGTCTTTCGGACCGTTTCGGTGATTTCCGAAATGGCGGCCGTCGTTTCCTCGAGATTTGCCGCCTGCTGTTCGGTTCGCCTCGAGAGATCGTCGGCGGCGGCGGCGATTTCTTGAGTTGAGGACGCGATCGAGGCCGCGCCGCTCGCGACCTCGGCGAGGGCGGCTTCAAGTTGCGTCATCGCCGCATTGAAATTTTGCTGGAGGCTTTCGTAAGCCGCCGGCATGTCTTCGGTCATTCTGTAGGTCATGTCTTTGGCCGCCAATTGCGCCATCGCGGCGCCGATCGAATTGGCGACGATCCCCCGCTCTTTCGCCTTCGCTTCCTCCTCCCCCTTGATGCGCATTTCTTCAGCGGCTTCCAGATAAACCGAAATCGCAAGATCCATATCGAGCAGCACGGCTTTCACGAGCGAGCCGAGCGCTGCGCCGGCTTCGTCGCCCGCGTTCCTCGAAGCCCGTTGCATCAGCTTCTTGGGCCACAGCTCCGAGACGACAGAGTTGATGAGATGCTCCAGAATCACGGCATAGCCGCCGATGTACCAGCGCGGCTCCAGGCCGATCCGGGCATGCGTTTGGCCGATAGCGCGCGCGTTTGCGGCGTAACGCTCGTCCAAATTGCCGGAACAGATCGCCCCCCAATGACCCAGCTGCGCCTTTTTTGCGCCAGCGACATGCGCGTCGGTTGCAAAGAAATGGCGCACTTCCGGAGTGGCGAGAACCCGACTGTAGAATTTATCCAGCCCGATTGGCAATTCCCGTAGGATGATGGGTTTCAATCCACGTATTTCTTCGCAGCTACTTGACTCAAGTTGCACAAACTCCATGCGTTCCTTGATATTTAGGTTCGATAGCGCTTTCGACATTGAATTCTCCCAAGGTCTGTGTCTCTGAGAAGCGGCAGGATTAAAGAGGCTCGCGGCCTGCTCGAAGGTTTCAGGGGCTTAACTTACGATAGCGCCCCGTTAAGTAAATACCTTACGCCACCTTGCGTGAAGCTTGAAACTGTGAGACGGCAGCGCTCTCGGCGCCGTTTTCTTGCCGCAATTTGGGCCGGGAGCCTGGCCGCTAGAGGCGCTGCGCAAGCTTAACCGGCCGCGCCTCCGTGCCGGCGACAAGGGCGGCGATCGCTAAGAGCCTTCCCCAGCAACCCTTGTGCGCGCCCCGCTGGTGGCGATCCTTCTAAGCCTCGGAAGGCACGGTCGCGCCCGGCGCGCCGGCGCGTACACAATGACGCCGCTCTCATAAAAATATTTGCAGTCTCGGTCTTGCGCGAGCTTGTTGAAAACCTCGGGCCAGACGTTCTTCAAGGTCCACCGGTTGAACCGCGTATAGGCCGTGTACCAGTGGCCGAACTCAGGGGGGAGCTTTCGCCAGGGCGAGCCCGTGCGAACGATCCAAAGAACTGCCTCTACGAATAGGCGGTTGTCGCGCGCACGGCGCCCGGGATCGCCTCCTTTGCCCGGTAAAATGGAAGCGATGAGGCCCCAGCGCGCGTCGTTAAGATAAAATCCAGTGAAGGCGGCCACCTCTGTCAAAGACGCGCTGCATCCCGTCGCCGGGCGCGGATTCGGGGTTGGCCAGGTTTCTTCAAGCTTATTTATTCCCCTATAGGCCATGTCTACACTCCATTATGCGATCATTATTTAGCGTTGACGCGAACGCACCAGATATCGCGTTTGATCGACGCTTAGCGGCGATTTGATTAACCTCAGGGTTTCGAGCTGAGCCTGCGACTGCGCTCGTCAAGCCCCGGTGCGAAAAGGGCTCCTGGATTACGATCCTCACATACCACCATGCCGCTCGGGTCTCTCAGCAAACAGGATGTGCATTACGTAATTCTGCTTATGCGCCATTGATTTACGTTAACACACGGAGAGACGTGCGTCAATATGACGCATCGCCACGCTTAAGCTCGATTTGCTGCGACCTCATCAGCCTCCTAGGATGCTGGCCGAATTGCTGGGTCTCGCATTGATAGCTGGGACAAGCGCAAGGCTCCGCGGGGCGCCGGGTAAGCCCAGCGCGCGCAAGGCTCGCTATGCTTGGCTGCGCCCCTTTGAGAGAGCGCAGCGTTCGCCTTTGAGGCCACCAATTACGCGGCCCGCTGCTCGCGTCGAGCTTCCAAAAAAGCTGCGATCTTATGGGGCGGCAAGGCTGAGCTGAAGAGGAAGCCTTGCACCTCCGCGTCGAACCATTCGTCACGAATCAAATCGAGCTGCTGATTGGTCTCCACGCCTTCGACGATTATGCGGAAGCCGAGGTCGAGGCTGAGCTTGATCATCCCGCGCAGCAAGGTCAACGAGGCTTCGTTCGCCAGAGCGCGGGCCAAGAAAGTGCGATCCATCTTTATTCGATCCAGCGGAAAATTGTGCAGGTAGCTCAACCCCGAGTATCCCGTGCCGAAGTCGTCGAGGCTGACGCCGACTCCCATGTCGCGCAGACGATGCAAGGCTCCTTGAACCCTGGCGGTGTCGTCTATCAAGAGGTTCTCTGTGATTTCTATCTCGAGCCTTTTGGCCGGCAGTCCCGAAGAGGCCAACGCCCGCTCAATCGAGGAGACGAGATCTCCCCTTTTGAACTGGCCCGCAGAGATATTGACGGCTACCCGTATGTGGCTCGGCCACGCAAGGCACGCCTTGCAGGCCTCTTCAAGCACGAAGTCGCCCAATTGACAGATGAGACCGGACTCTTCGGCATAATCGATAAATTCTGATGGCCCGAGCACCCCCCGCTCAGAGTGACGCCAGCGCAATAAAGCCTCGAAAGCGCTGACTCTTTCGTCTTTGACCGTCAAAATCGGCTGAAAGTGAACCTCAAACGCTCCTTCTCTCACCGCTTTGCACAGTTCGAGCTCGAGCCTCCTGCGCGCAGAAACCTCCGCATGCATCTGCTGTTCGAATAATCGCCAGCAATTTCTTCCGCTCGCTTTTGCGCGATAAAGAGCGGTGTCGGCATTTCGCAATAAGGTTTCCGTGTCCTGCAAATTCGAGTGCGCAATCGCGATCCCGATGCTGGCGCCGACTCGAACTTCCTGCCCCATGATCTCGAACGGTTGCTGGATATCCGAGATGATGCGCTCCGCCAGCGCGCCGACCGCGTATTCATCGCTCGCGCCCCCTTGGAGAATAACAAACTCATCCCCGCCAAGGCGCGCTACCATGTCCTCCTCTCTTACCGCCTGCCTCAGCCGCGCCGCGGCGTGCCACAACAATTCGTCTCCGGCGCCATGCCCCTGCGTGTCGTTGATTTGCTTGAAGTGATCAAGATCGATAAACAGCAGCGCAAACGGCCGAAAGCTCGAATTCGACGCGCTCACTCTCGCACTGATCGCGTTCAGCAAAGAGCGGCGATTCGGCAGCGCCGTGAGCTCGTCGAACCATGCGAGACGGTGCGCCGCTCGTTCCGCCCTGTGCCGTTCCGAGATATCCTCCGCCAAAATCAGAGCGCCGCCATCAGCCATCGAATGGTGCGAGAACTCGAGCACCTGCTCTTTGCCGATCTGAAGAAGGAACACATCCTTCTGCCGGAGTGCGACAAACCTGTTTAGGGCCCCTTCCAGCTCCGCCGATTTTTGCGCGCCCAGGACGCCATGCTCTGACGATCCGCGCAGCAGCTCGCTCAGTTCGACGCCGGGACGAAGAAGCTCGATTGGCAGCCCGAGAATTTTAGCCATGAGCGCATTGGCGACTGACAAGCGTTGCTGGGGGTCGAACATCAATAACCCCAAAGGCATGTTGGTGAGCGCGGCGTCAAAACGCTTGGCCAGCAACTCGGTTTCCCGCTGCTTGAGGGCAAGAACTTCTTGTTGCTCCTCGATTTTCTTACACGCCGCCATTCGTTCCAATATGATTTGGCGAAACTCGCCATAAGCGCGCGCGAGATCGCCGATTTCATCTGCGCGCGTCGCGCCTTCTATGTCGTGATCGGTTTCGCCTTGAGCAAGCTTCCGAAGAGCCGTTGTCGTAGCCCGCAGGGGTCTCGTCACCCAATTCCACACGGCTGCAACACCAAGAAGACTCGCCAGCACCGAAGAAAGCATAGTGAAGAGATTGCCGCTTATCGCATTCGCTCGCAGCCAGTCGATTCGCCAGTTTTCCTGCTCGACGTCCTGTTCCATCTCTGTCGTGAGGTTTTCCATGAGCGAGACGCTTCTCCCCACGTCCGCTCGAAACCTCTCCGCCTGGCCATCGAATTTCAGGAGCAGATCATCTCCCTCGCCCGCGCGACGAAGAAGATAGCGGCTCGCCATTGCCAGTCCCGCCTGCCAGAATTCTGGCGCGTCGTCGCTTTCCAATTTTGCGAATGAACCATGAAGTTCTTCGCTTTCGATCGTTTCGCTCAACCGCCTGGCCTCGACGATATCCGCATCCAGCCGCTCTTTGAGCTTCTGAGCTTGAGCGATTCCTTCCGCATGCTCCTCATAAATGCGGCTGGTCGCAAATTCGATCAGAAACCGCTGCATCTCGTCAATATCCATTTCGATCTTCTTTTGGAGGGCCGCCAATCTTGCCGCCGTTTCCGTAAACGCCCGCTGTTGCCGATAGTTCGACAACGCGACGGACCCTTCGGCCGAAAGTTGCATCAGGTTGTAAGCGGACCCCACCAAGAGGATCAGCAGGATCACGGCAAAAACGGAGGTTACCCAACGAGACAGGGATGCGGTGAGGAAGCGTCCGAGAGACGCAAATGGAAATAAGGTCATCTGCTGTTGTCCGGAATTTTAGAACCGCGAGCACGGCGTCGCGCTCTTGCCGCGGACTCTCCAACCCGCTTTTGTCGCCGAACGCGGCGAAGCCCCCAGAGTGCCCCCGGGAATAAGTTTCAGCTGCGGCCGCTGGCAAGGAAGACCAATGATTTTGCTGTGGCCTCTGACCGTGCTGTTGCTCATGGGCGCGCGGCGTCTCCATCCGCTCTCGACAGCAGGAGCGCCCGGGAGCAGTGCAAACTTTCTGATTGTCGCGAGGGATATCCCGGACTGGCGGGGAACGGCCCAGCGGCGTCATGCCTCAATCCAAGCGATCAAGAGCCCGGAATGCGCGTCGTGTTCAGGGAGGCTCATACTGGCCGGCGTTTAAGAGTCTCTTACTAAACCGCTCAAATAGGTAATTGAATTACGGCAAAGGTCGCGGCACCGAACAGGAGACGACCACTGCTGATTGAACAAGTACAATAAAGCAACCTCAGAGATCAATCCGCCGGCGGTTTACAACTATCTGAAGTACCGTAATTGCTGTCACTGTCAGCGACATTCAACATATCGTAAGCAGCGGCCTAACTTGTGCCTACTCCGCCATGGGGAGAAGGATCAGGCTAAATACTCTCTTTCCCTTGGCGTCAATGCTGGTAAGAATGACTCCAATCTGGCTGGGCGTCGCGTTGGCCGCAGGACGCTTTTGCGTTAGCGGCGGCTCGCCTGACTGAGGAAGGGCACAGAGTCGACGTCGCGTCGGGCTTGGTTCCACAATGACGGCAAACTCGGAGAGGTGCGGATCGCACGCTGAGATCACCGATGGGTCAAAATGGCTGACTTGCGAGAGAGATTTGGTGCGCTGGTCGCCGTGCACCGACGGCGCCGGGGCATGACACAAGAAATGTTGGCAAAAGCGGCCGAACTCAGCATCGACATGATCGGAAAGATCGAAAACGGCGCTAGCGGCGCCCGTTTTCCAGTGATAGAGCGGCTTGCTAACGCACTGTCCGTCGATCCGGCTGAGTTGTTTACTACTGCAATTCCCGACGCCGAAATCCGAAGCGAGATATTTGTTGAAGCTTGCATCCGAATCTCCAAGCTCAGTGAAGACAACCTTCGAAAGCTGCTAAGAGTGCTCGACGTGCTGGACGGTTCAGACAACAGAACGTGACATAGTGTTCGTTTCATGCATCTGCGGGCTGGCCTCCACGCTGCAGTGCGCATCGTGGCGACAGCCTGTAGCCAAAGCAACGCTTATGCTCAATCAGGCAAATGAGCTTGCTGCATATAAGTTTTTTCTGCAGCGCCTCCATAAGCGACGAGACAGCGATTTTTGTGAACTTTGAATCGAAAACTCCGGTTAGCAACATTTGCAGTTCGGTTTCGTCCATGTAGCCAGGCGAATGTGTAAGTAAATACTGATACAAAGCAGCCTCGGCATCCGTCCGCATATTGGAGCGCCCTAGCCGGCGCACCCGCTGCTTCACAACCTGGTCGACGCATTCGTCACATTGGTCCACGGCGCAAGACTCCATGTTCCCCCAATCGAAACGCGACAGCTTGCTCCAAGGCGCATCTCATAGAATGACGCACACGAAGGGCGAGCAAATCAAGCAGAAGTTGTAGAAGCGGCAAGCCGCGAAGCCAACAAGCGCAGCAATATCGTAAGAGGCTATAAATACCCGATCCCGCGCCGCTATCGTCAATAAGGGATTATCCTCGCAATGTTGCCCGGGTGTGTCTCCCGGGGCGCCGAACCGTTCGAGGCAAGTCGCTCGAGAGGCGGTCTTTTGGTGTAGTCGCGCATGGGCGAACGGGTTATGGTCGGGCGGTCCCGCACTATGGTCGGCTGAGAGGCGCGGATGACGGTGCGCCTTAGGCACCCCCATAGAACTCAGTTTCTGGCGATCGACTGAGCCGGACGAACCCCACACGAAGGCACCGGCGAGCAAAGCGGCGTCTCGTCTTCCGCCTAGCCGATCGGTCGCAAAATCAGGAAAAAGACTCGAGCCGCCCGGCGCGAGAAACAGCACGCTCCGCCAGGCGGTCGCGAATGGCGTCGATTTCGGCTCGTCTATCCGGCCAGGGCGAGATCATGCTGCGGAGCGTCGGCTTGAATTCGCTGCTTTCCTGGCCGCAGGACAAGATAGGCGCGCAGGGCTGCTCATCGGCCTTGGGCGTTCCGTGCTTACGAGCGTAATCGGAATAATTGTCGGCATCCTCGTCAACGTTCAGGAGCGTCTCGCAAAGAGCCCCTTCGGCAAAAATCACGTCATGAACCGCGAGCTTGATATGAAAGAATTCAAGTTCATGGAATTCGTCCGCAGGATAAAGCGTGATGGTCGTCCCGTTGACCAGACGGCCTACAGGCACGAGCACGCCGTCGAGATAGAGCGCATGCCCCTGCGTCAGGAACAGATCGGCGCGCGGCGCCTCAAGGGCAAGCGCTGATCGCGCAACGCGAACGGGCGACAAATCCTTTGCGGCTGGCTTCGCTGGAGCGTTCTCGACATGCCTATATCGCGCGATCCACTGAATGGGGCGCGGCCCTCCAAAAACAGTCGGAAGCAGATCGCCAACCGCCAAGTCTTCAACTTTGCGCGGTCCGCCGAGGGTTTGAACTTTCGTGCCCTTCAGGAAGCCGCGCCCCCAAGAACTCCCGCGCCCGCTCAAAGGAGCGCTCCTTCAAGGCGTCGCCTCCCGCTCGGGCTCGCCGCGCAGGAAATCGTTCGCGTCTTCATGATGTTGCAGCGGATCTTCCGCCTTCCGGCAAATTGACGACCGCGATCGATTTCGACCATCAGCTCCATGGCGACCTCGTTACACAACGCCAATCCCACGCGTCCCCCGCCACACGCCGCGTCAAAGAGTCCGGCCAGCGAACCAAGCTCCAACGCCAGCTAGGCGAACCGCGGAAATGTTCCCCGGCGAGAGGCTGGGCCATCCGCCTGCGGCGCAATCATAAATGATTGGGAGTCTTAGTTTGTGACTTTTGCGCCACATTTCGATTTTCGCGCCAAATATCCACAGAAAATTAACCGTGTGATCGATGCGGCGGGCCAGTTCTTGAAGCGCGTCGGCGTCCCACATCAGCCACGCGAGCGCAATTCTTCCGTCCGCGGTGGTTTGGGGCCGTTTCACAGTTGGGCATGACGCGATCCCTTCGGCGTAGGTTCCCGGCTTGGCCATCCGCACCATCATCGGCCCGCGCAGCCGGGCTGCTCGGGAGCAACGACGTTCCCCAGCGCTCAAACGAACGGCGCTTCGCGTGCCGCAGATGATTTCTCTGGCGCCCACCAGAAACTTAGCCGTTGCAGCGGTAATCGCCTCTATGGGAGACCGTTACCCTTCGTAGTTTTTTCGAGGTGGAAGCGCCCGCGGCCACGACTTGCTTAAAAAGCAATATTAATACTAGGTTATCGAGCCAACAGCCTTCCTATGTAAACGGAAGCGTAATAATTATGATACTCGCAGCGCGCCAAAACGAAGGCCTCGGGGGGTAAACAATGGCTGAGCTTCATACCGGACCAGGAAAACCGGCTAATATCGAAAGGGAAACGGGTGCGGTCGTGGACACGTTGCCTCAGGAGGAGCTTGGCGCAATCGGCCGGGAGAACGAAGACGTCAAGAGTCAATGTGCTGACGTCGTTCGCAAGTTCGATGAACTGGTCAATGTCCGCAGTAGCTTAATCAGCCTCTTCGACCGCGTCGGAACGATTCTGGGGGACAGGGAGCGAACCGAGTCGGCGCTCGTCGAACGCTCGATAATGCTCGCCCGTGCAGAGCGCGCGCAACATGATCTCAAGGCGCAGCTTCGTGCGCTCCATGAAGAAAGCGAGGGCCGCAAGGCCGAGAGCAGCCTTCTAACCACCGAAAACGAGCGCCTGAAAGAGTCGGTGCACAATAGTGAAGCCCGTATCGAAGCCGTTGAGGCAGAACTGCGACAACAGACAGAGCTGGCCGGGTCGGTCCGGAAGGAGCTCGAGGTCGAACGGAACCGAGTTTCTCAGCTCGGGGACGAGCTTCAGCTGCTCAAGTCGGAGTTGCGCCAAAACGATACGGTCATCTCTCAGTTGCAGATCGACCTTGCGGCCACACGTGACGAGAAAACCTTCGCCGAGAATCGTTTGGAGGCGTTGCAAGCGAAACTTGCTGAAAGTCAGCAGAACGAGGCAAGCGTGCAGCGCGCGCTTTCCGAAAGCCAAATCCATGTGAAAAATCTTTCCGAAAGAATCCGCGAAGTGGAAACAACCGTCGACGCCGAGCGACGTCAGATCAAAGAGCTGGAAGCGCTGCTCTCCTTGACGCAAAAGGAAAACCTTCAGGCGGCCGAGGAATCTCGTTTCGCCATTGCCGCGCTTGAAAGTCAGATTGACAAGCTCACCACTCACTCGCAAACCGGGGATAAATTGTTGGCCGACGGCCGCGCGCAATTGCAGGCGATGACCGACCAATTTCGAGGGGAAGCGCGGCGGGCCCAAGATCTTGAAAGCAAACTTAATCAGTCGCAGACGCGACAGGAAAACGACGCGGCGGAAATCGCGCAGCTCAAGCAGGCGCTCAAAGACAAGGAGATTGTGCAAGCGCGTTTGGCGGACCGAACCGAGGCCGTGATAAGACACACTCGGGATCTGAAGACTCGTTTGGAGAAGGCCGAGCAGCGCGCGCAGCTTGCCGGAGAGCGGCTTGCGGCCGAAACCAACCGCTTCGAGGAGCAGCGTGCGCATTTCGAACAAGCCATCCGCGACCTGACCGAGCAGCTTGAAAAGGAAAAACTGTCGAGAACCATGGTTGAAGGCGCGCTGGAAGCCGCCCGGGAGGGCCCCAACCGCGAGCTATCCTCAGACAAAAGCGCGCCGGATAAGGCGTTGCGCAAAACTGGCGAAACTGTCGCGCAAAAACTAAAAACTGCTCACGATGTTTCGAACGGAGCGGAGGCCCCTTGATCGGCCCCAGCGGCCGGTCTCTCCACTGCTCTTGACCGCTCGCGAAGCTTCTCCTCGGTCTCCAAACTCCAATAGGCCCTGTCGGCTTAGCGCCCTAGCCCGGCGCCGTCCTGTGGGATCGAGAACGTCGTCGGACTTCTGATCACGCGTCCCGCCCCTCAGCGGGCAATTGCGCGCGCTGACGTTTCTATGGAGTTCGCAATCTTGTTCGGACAAGGATTTGGCGCGCCACGGTCGATGACAGTGGGCAATACTCCTTCTCCATCCCATGTCGATCCGAGAGCCTACGCCGCGCGTCAGTCGCCAGCCCGGCGACCAGCTGCGACGTTGGGCGGCGCCTTTAAGGTTGGCTTGAGCAGCGTAGCGATCCGATCGTCAATGGCGCGTAGCATGGGGCCGCGCTTCTGAAAACGAAACGCGGGCCGCTATAATCTCTCTCAGAAGCTCGCGGCCGAACCCGCGGCGACGCCTCGCTGTTGGTTCGCTCGTGCAGCTATCGCGCGATGGGTTTTTTCAACGTTCATTTCGCAGGCTTGACTGCTATTTCCATCAGACGAGTTTGATCCAGTATCCGTTCCGCGACGCGGTCGCAGCGTCGAGGCTCGTCGCGGAGGAATAAAAACGTGGAGCACGCGCTCTATCTCAATCGGAAGCCCGACGACGAAACTCCGTCGGCAGGGATCGCAAGACGATGCGAAAGGATCGAACATGGCTGGGGTGCGCTATCACAA
>Ga0187781_10001835_pt1 | contig 16182 bp, 15 predicted proteins | sample 0715_SJ02_MP02_2_FD_132447 | JGI IMG/M metagenome (GOLD analysis project Ga0187781, IMG submission 132447) | Tropical peat soil microbial communities from peatlands in Department of Meta, Colombia - 0715_SJ02_MP02_20_MG | ecosystem: Environmental > Terrestrial > Soil > Wetlands > Peat | place...
AATCGCTTGTAGGTTAGATCCTCGCAGGCGGGACTCAACCGGAAACGCTATTGTACAGGACAGGGTGTGGTTTGAGCAATGATGGCATTGCGGTTCTGACGGACGCGGTCCGCATCCAGCAGCGCAATTTCCCAGATGGTCGCCTGAGAACCGGTGCCGTCCCTGGCGGGACTTGTTCGTTTTTTCCACGCGAGTCTTGCTCCGCCGTTTGCTTCTAATAAGTTAGCTCGCGCACAACTCTTCTGGTCTGCCGACACGGTTGTAACCTTTTCGGAGGGCCGGCAATGTTATATAGTTTGAGTTTGGGGGACTTCATGAAGCACAAGCATTCTCTTTTCGACAGCGTGATCATGCTGGCCATCATTGGGATTGTCGCCGGGGCGCTGGGCGGGCTGGCGATTGGCGTGGTGACCGGGCGAACGACGAGCACGACGTCGAGCGCGACGAGGTAAGAAGCGTGGGCCCTCAGGGTGAAGCCCTGATCCGCTAGAACCAGGTTATCGCTGCGCTGAAAGCGCTGCGCCACCCGAAAGCCTATCTTTCTGCCCTAAAGCCGATATTGCCGCCAAACTTCCTTGCTGTTGTCCTTTTGCCGCTGGTTCCTTCGAATTTGGTTGTCGAAAAATCCTTGCCCGAGGGTGATGGGGAGGTGCGGGCTCGGCTTTGCCTTCGCTGGACGGACCCTTCGATTTTGCTCAGGGCAGGCCAATGGGTCCGTCCCTACATGGTTCTTCCCTACACGAAACGCTGTGCGATACTGGGTTTATGCAGTCTCCTCTTAAGACGCCTACTGCCGCAACCGACCCCAAGTCGGTGAAGGTGCATCTCACTAGCGGGGCTGGAATGGATATCGGGTGGGGCGACGGACATGCGTCGCATTATGGGTTCGTCTACCTGCGCGATGCCTGTCCGTGCGCCATGTGCGAGGAGGAGCGGGCGAAAGCCGGACGGCGGCCCGGAGACCCGGTGAAGCTGGCTCCGGGGACGTTGCCGATGTATAAGCCTGCGGCCAAGCCGGTTTCGGCCGAGGGTGTGGGCAAGTATGCGATCAAGTTTTCCTGGAATGATGGGCACGATTTGGGGATTTATTCGTGGAAGTTTCTGCGAGAGTGGTGTCCGTGCGGGGAGTGTAAGGCGGGGCGGGCGGGTTAGAGAAGAGTGAGGAACCGGGAGCGTGTCCGAGGCTCCCACGTCTCGCAAAACCGGCGAGACCCTTCGGCATCGCTCCGGGCAGGCGTGGGGCATCCACGCCGAATTGACTCCGCCAAATTGCGCCATGAGCCAAGCGAAGACAAGTTCGCCCGCGCCATCCCGGATGGTGCGATCCCTTGTGAACGAACTGCTTGGGGAGCTGCACGCCAAAGCGGGCTGCGAAAAGGTCGGACTGGAGCGGGAGACGTTCTCCGCGATTTTGTGCGAGGTGGGGACGAAGTACGCCGCCACCTCGCCTTCCGAGGGTGAGCTACGCACATTTTTTCTGAGTCTGCGCATCGATGAGCTGGCGTTGGCGCGGGCCTGCGCTGCCGGGCACAATGCGGCATGGGAAGTATTTCTCACACGCTATCGCGAAAAACTCTATCTTTCGGCGCTGCGCATTGCGCGCGAAGATTCCGCCGCGCGCGAGCTAGCTGACACTCTGTATGCCGACCTCTACGGAACCACCACGCGCGAAGGACAGCGCATTTCTAAACTCGCCTCGTACACCGGCCGGGGATCGCTGGAGGGCTGGCTGCGTACGGTGCTGGCCCAGGAATACGTGAATCGTTACCGGCGCACGAAGCGGCTGGTGAGCCTGGATGAAGAGTCGGAAGAGGGTGTGCAGTTTCAAGCGCCCGATCCGGAGCCGGTGGCGGCCGTCGATCACCGGCTGGCTCAGGCCACCGACGAGGCTCTGGCGTATCTTTCGGGTGAAGACCGCACCATTCTAAGCGCGTATTATCTGGATGGGCGCACGCTGGCTGAGATTGCGCGCATGCTGGGAGTGCATGAGTCGACCATCAGCCGCAAGATCGACAAACTGGCTAAGTTGTTGCGAAAACAGATTCTTGCGGCTCTGGGGCGGCGGGGTATGACGCGGCGGCAGGCCGAAGAAGCGATGGACATTGACGTGCGCGATGTGCAGATGGACGTGCGGCGAAGCTTGGCGCAAGAAGCGCGGGGTGATGCGTTCTCTGAGAAGAGAGCGGAGGCGCGAGTCCGGGAGGGGGATGGATAGAGCTCGGCTTCGCCTTCGCGGGACGGACCCATGGGTCCGTCGCCACATGGGTCTTGAATCATGCAGGACGTTCCAAAAATCGTTAAGGAGCGGCTGAGGGCCGGGACTGCGACCGCGAATCATCCGGAGGCGGATGTGCTGGCGGCGTTCTCCGAGCGCTTGCTGCCGGAAGTCGATCGGGCGATTGTGCTGGAGCATCTGGGCCGATGTGCCCAATGCCGTGATGTGGTGCTATTGGCATTGCCTGCCGAGGAGCAGGTCGCTACGGTCGTCGCGGCATCGCCGAGTCGGGGATGGCTGGCATGGCCGGCTTTGCGCTGGGGGTTCGTTGCTGCAGGAGTCGTCATCGTGGCGTCGTTGGGGATTGTGCAGTATCGGCAGCAGGCGCGATCGATTGTGGCAGTGAAATCGGCTCCTGTCGCTCCCGTCGCGACAGAGGCGCGAAACGAAGAGGTGCCGCCTTCCGCAGCGACGGAGCCTGCCAAGAAACAAGAATCGAGCCTGAGTGCGCCCGCCGCTGCAGAAGCCAACGCCGATAAAGCACAGATGCCCGCGAAGGTGCCGCATCGCGTGGGTGGCGAAGAGGGATCGGCGGCGCGCGTCGAACCTTCCGTTGGCGGCGGTCGAGGGGCGGGCGTGGGCATGGCTTACGGAGCAACTCCGCACGGCCCGAGAATGAACATGCAGTGGTCGCAAAACGGCATGCAGGCCAACGTGCAGAATAATGCGCCAATACCCGCTGCACCGGCTCCTTTGTCAAGGATGAGGCCCGGCGGCCACGTGGCTGCGAACCCTCAAGTTCCGGCCGCTTCGCAGACCGTAACCGTAGAAGTTGCCGGCGCAGCTCCACCTGTGCAGACGGAGACGAATCAAGTTGCCGGCGCCGATCAAAGTGCCGCGTCAGCACCTGCGGCGAACGGTGAGGCTAGAGTCAGCCGAGGCAAGGATGCCGAGACGTCCGAAGCGACCGCATTGCATAGTACAGTTGCCGCCCCGGTGCAAGCTCCGATTGTCGGACGAAACGTTACGCAGTTGGTAAACGTCGCTCCGGGGGCGGAGCCGATCTGGAATATTAGTGCGGCGGGCGGGCTGCAGTGCTCGTTCGACCAGGGCCGGACGTGGCGGGATGTTGACGTCAGTGGTAACGGCGCTTCGATCGGCGCAAACGTCGGCGGACCCATTCCCAAAGCACGAGTCGCAAAGGCAATGCCGGCGCCTCCGGTCGTCTTCCGCACAGTTGCCGCTAACGGGCTCGACGTCTGGGCAGGGGGATCCGGCGGCCAGCTTTATCATTCCAGCGATGCGGGCGCTCACTGGAGCCGGATCATGCCATCGGCTGGGGATGCGACGCTGACCGGCGATGTGATTCGCCTGGAGTTCCCCGATCCGGCCCACGGCGCGGTTTCAACTTCTGCGGGAGAAATCTGGACCACAGCAAACGGCGGTCAGAGCTGGCAAAAGCAGTGACTGCCGCGCAGTTTTTCCGGGTAAATTCTCCTAAAATTCCATTACCAAAGTGACGTTTACAGAGAATGGGGGGGACTCTACCATCCAAATCGTGGTTTGGCAGTTCTGGGGGAGGGCTGCCGAGGCGTCCTGGACTGAAAAGTCGAGGGCGCTTTTTTTTAGTCCTGAGTCCCGAGTCCTGAGTCGCGAGTTTGATCCGCGGCCGCCATTAGCTTGGGTGACCAACCCGTAGGTCATTGTGGGGCCATGAGCGATGAGCAGTGAGCTATGAGCAAAGTCAGTTTGCTCGCTGCTCATTGCTCATCGCTCACTGCTCATTGCGAGCGGCGGCAGGCGGCGCAGTAGCCGCCGATTTCCAGACGCGAAACCAGCACACGGAAGCGACATTCCTTCTCGACCTGCTGCTTGAGTCGTTCAAAACTGTCGCTGACGAATTCCGTAATCTTGCCGCAGCGCAGACACGCCATATGGATGTGATCGCGCTCCAGCCGACGCTCGTAGTAGTGGCCCTCGCCTTTGATGTGCATCAGGTCGAGTTCGTCGATCAATCCGTGCCGTTTGAGCAGGCGCAGGGTGCGATAGACGGTGCTGCGATCGACGCTTGCGTCAATTCTCTGCGCCTTGCGGAGAATCTGGCTGGCATCGAGATGCTTGTTGGCGGTCTCGATGACGCTGAGAATGGCGCGGCGTTGCTGGGTCATGCGGATTCCGCGCTGAGAGAAGTGGGTCTGCAATCGGCCGGGGATTTCGGTTTGAGGCAGAGGCATGAGAGTTGGCTATGAATTGTCGCAACTGGTTGCAATCAAGATGCGACGGAATTTTCCCCCGCGGCTTGACCTTGAGGCACAGGTTCCCGCAAGATCGATAGTGTAATCCAGATGCGACTCGGTTGCAACTAGATGCCGCCGGACCGACGATACGGGGCATGAATCACAGTCATTGGGGGCGCCGCTTTCAACTGCCGAGCAGCGGTTGCATCTGGGCTCATCCGTCATTTTGCGACCGTTTATGAAAAGCTGTTGGCCGGACTATTGGAAAAACTGGATTTGCATCCTCGTGGTGTTCGCTCCGCTGGCGGGTGTTGGCGGGGGCGTCGGCGGAAGCATTTCGGGCACGATCCGAGATACGACGGGCGCGGTCATCGCCGGGGCTTCGGTCAGCGCGACCAATTGTGAGACGAAGGTCCGCAAAACCACGGTCAGCAACGACCGGGGCAACTATGCATTTCCGGTTCTGCCGGTCGGACGCTATGACATTGAAGCAGTGCAACCGGGTTTCAAGCCTTATCTGCACCTGGGCGTGACGCTCGATACCGACAGCGCGGTTGTGGTGGATGTGGTGCTGCAGCCCGGGGAACGGACGGATTCGGTCACGGTAAGCGAAAGCGCAGTGCACGCCGAGACCGTGAGTTCGCAGATGGGGGAGGTGATTACCGCCAGGCAGATGATGGCCGTACCGTTGGACGGCCGCAGTTACACCGATCTGCTGGCCCTGCAACCCGGAATCGCGCCGGAGACCTCGGTCACGTCGAGCACGGTGCAGGACGTGGGGGCAAGCGCATTTTCGCCTTCGGGCGATTTGAATCCCGGGACGATCTCGATCAACGGGCAGCGGGAGTTTGCCAACGCGTTTATGGTGAACGGCAGCGACGTGGAAGAAGACGTGAATATGGGAACCGCGATCATCCCCAACCTTGACGCCATCGCCGAATTCCGGATTCTCACCAACAATTTTGACGCAGAATACGGCGAGTTCAGCGGTGGGCAGATCAACGTGATCACCAAATCGGGCACGAATGCTTTTCACGGCAATGTGTTCGAGTTTTTGCGCGACACCAACCTGGATGCGCGTAATTATTTTTCTCCCACCCGGGGCGCATTCGGCCAGAACCAGTTTGGGGCGACCTTCGGCGGACCGATCCGCAAAAACAGCATTTTCTTTTTTACCGACTATCAAGGAACGCGGCTGACCCAGGGCGTGGATACGGGAGAGATCCCGGTGCCGTCGTTGAATGACCGCCTAGGCGATATATCAGACCTGCAAAGTCTGCTGTCCACAACTACGACGATCGTGGAAAATGGCCAGCAGGTCGTCGTAACCATTCCGACCGCAGTCAGCGGGCCTAACTGGGCGAGCATGCTGGGTCAGAACCTCTACTCGAACCCAAACAGCGTGTCTTCAGGTGAGCCCTACTACTACACGCAGGGCGAGCATGTGGCAAGCGGCGACCATACCGCAACCTATCCGTCGAATTGCACAACGACATCGGCGATACCGTGCGTTCTGCCGACGCTGACGATTCCGCAATCGGCGTGGTCGGGACCGGCAACGAATCTGCTGAAATACATCCCTGCGCCGAATAATCCTGACGGCACATTTTCCACTTCGGCGTACAACGAAACGCTCGGTGACAACAAAGGATCTTACCGACTGGACGCCAACACGCGCTGGGGGATGCTTTCGGCGTACTACTTCCTCGATAACTTTTCGCAGAACAATCCTTATCCGGTGGCGCAGGGCGGGGCGAGCGTTCCGGGCTTCGACGCGAAGAACGTGGGCCGGGCGCAAATGCTGGGCCTGAGCGATTTGAAGACTCTCGGGACGAATGCGGTGAATGAAGCTCATTTGAGCTATCTGCGCGACCGCACGGTGCTGGGAAAACCGCAGGGCGGGCTGGGAGTGAGCCTGGTTTCGCAGGGGTTTGTCAATGCTTCGGGCGCGCCCAGCATCGTTCCACTCGCACCGCAAACCGAGGGAGTGGAAAACATCATCTTCAATAACTATTCGATCGGCACGAACACCAACGAGCTGAACCAGGTCAATGATACCTACCAGGTGCTCGACAATTTCTCGAAAGTTGTGCGCAGCCACACCCTAAAGATCGGCGGTGAATTTCACTACGACCAGGTCAACACGCATGCGATTGCGCAGTTCAACGGGAGCTTTCTGTTTTCGGGCAGTGAAACGGGACTGGACTTTGCGGACTTTCTGCTGGGAATTCCGAGCCAGTATAACCAGAGCCAGTTGAACCCGTTTTATGGCCGCAACAAATATGCAGGCTTGTACGCGCAGGACAGCTGGCATGTGAAGCCTAGTTTGACTTTGAATTACGGTTTACGCTGGGACCGGATCGAGCCCTGGTACGAGAAATACAATCAGATTTCTACTTTTGTGCCGGGACGGCAATCGGTAGTGTTTCCCGGAGCGCCAGTGGGAATTCTCTATCCCACCGATCCGGGAGTGCGTCGAACACTGGCGCCCCCGGGCGATGAGTTTGCTCCCCGTTTCGGGTTTGCATATTCGCCGTCGGGCGATGCGGATTCATTCTGGGGCAGGATTTTCGGCGGACCGGGAAAGTTCAGTATTCGTGGGGGATTCGGAATGTACTATACGGCGATCGAAGCGCTCACGGTCAGCGTGCTGGCCGCGAATGCACCGTATGGAACGACCTACAGCAGTCCGGCGCCGCCGTTGTTTAGCAATCCCTTCATCACGGCTTCGAGCGGGCAGCCCCTGGGACAATATTTTCCTGTGAATCTGGCTCCGTTGAATTCTAGCGCCAGCCATCCCGACGCCGACGTGAACTGGTCGCAGTATGAGCCGATCAGCGGCATTCCGGGATATCCCATCAACAACAGGATTCCGTATACCGAGGAGTACACGCTTTCGCTGGAGCGGCAGTTCGCCGATAACACGCTGCTGAGTGTCAGTTACGTGGGCACGCAGGCGCATCGGCTGCTTGTGCTGGAGGAGGCGAATCCAGGAAATCCAGCGTTGTGCCTGGCGATAAACAATGAACTCACTCGTTCCTCGCCCACTTGCGGGCCGTTCGGCGAAAGCAATATTTATCAGACGACCTCGGGGCCAGTTTATGGCACGCGCGCTCCGCTCGGTTTCAACTTTGGCAGCGATACCGACCAGGCTTCGATCGGCAACTCCAACTACAACGCCTTGCAAGTCAGCCTGCGTCACGTCAGCGGCCGTTTGCAGTTTTTCGCCGGGTACACGTACAGCAAGTCGCTGGATCAGTCATCGAACCTGGGCGAGGAAGTGAATCCGATCAATCCTGCACTGAGCCGTGCGCTTTCCGCTTTCGATATACGGAACAACTTCGTGGTGAGTTATAGCTATGAGCTTCCATTCGAGCGGCTATTCGACAGGACCAACGGCTGGACCAAAGGCTGGACGGTTTCTGGAGTGAGCCGGTTCAGCAGCGGCTTCCCCGTGACGCTGTACAACTATGGCGACAATTCGCTGCTGGGCGCCGAACCGAACGGGGTGAACAATTTCGGAGTGGATGAACCGCAGTTTACTCCCGGCCCGCTGCAACTAAACCGGAATCCGCGGAACGGGCAGCCTTACTTCAACACCAGCCTGTTTTCGCTGCAGCCGCTGGGGGAACCGGGAAACGCACGGCGGAGATTTTTCTCCGGACCGGGCATCGACAACTACGACATCGCTCTGCGCAAGGAAATTCGGCTGGCGGAATCGAAGTTGGTCGAGCTTCGCATGGAAACCTTTAACACGTTTAATCATGCTCAGTTCTATGGACCGGCTGCCGTGAATGGCAACATCAACGGGGCCACTTTTGGACAGGTGGTGAGTGCAGCGGCGCCGCGGTTGATGCAGTTTGCGCTGAAGGTTGCGTTTTGATTCCTCGGGTCGTGCGTTTGAGGGGTCGACCGCTGACCTTTCCCCTTTTGTGCGCCTGGCCCTGGCCCGGAGTCTCAGATTTGCGACCTTTCCCCCTCGCGCGGCATCAAAAGGCAGTGTTACGATAGAAAGTTGCGCTCCCATCCGGGAAGCACTATACAAAGGCGCGTCGCGAATCGATTATGTTGAGGCTTCGCGGGCGGCGCATATCATGAGGAGAAGGAAATGGCAGGCAATGGAATCGTCGAAGTGACGGATGCAAACTTCGACCAGGATGTTTTGAAATCGGACAAGCCCGTTCTGGTGGACTTCTGGGCGACATGGTGCGGCCCCTGCCGCGCGATCGCTCCCATCGTCGAGGAACTGGCGAAGGATTTTGCGGGCAAGGTGAAGATCGGCAAGATGGACGTGGATTCGAACAACGCCACCCCGATGCGGTATAAAGTGACCGGCATCCCGACGCTGCTGGTGTTCAAAGGCGGCCAGGTCGTCGAGCAGTTGGTGGGCTACAAGCCCAAGGATGCCATCGCTCAGGCACTGAACAAGCACATCTAAGAGCTTTCAGCCTTCAGCTTTCCGTAAGAAACGCCCGGGCAAGTCCCGGGCGTTGTTGCGTTCTATCGGCGAGCTTTCACGGAGGGTTACAATGTCGGCTATGGTTCGCTGGTTTCGGCTGTTTCTGAGTGCAGCTCTGGTTCTCGCTGTGGTTGCGGGTCCAGCCTATTGCTTCGGATCTGAAGTGGAGCAGCATCTTCGCGACCAATACCGCGGCAAGACTTTCGTGTTGCGCGGCTTCTATTCCGGAGATCGCTTGCAGTACGACTCGGCGGGAACGCCGCCAGGCGATGCGATTCCCGGCGACTGGACCAGCGATGGGTTCGTCGTGGTCAAGGAGCTTCGCGTTTCTCATGGCCGCCTGACGATCGAGGCCGAGCGGCGGCTGGTGGTTCATTACGACGCCAAAGAGTTCCAATTCGCTCCGGAAGACAAAGACGAGAAGCGCAAGCTGAGGATCGAAGCCGACCTTGGGTCCGCGGGCGTTGGGCCCGAGCAGGCGGATGCGGTCATGGCCAAGATATTTGTTACGGCTCGCGAAGAGCTGGCGGACATGGTGCCGGACTACTGGAAACCGTGCGTGCGAATGGCGGGCAGTGGAGGCAACGACAAATGCCGTTTCTCCTCTGAGTTTCAATCCATTCCCGGAGTGGCGGCATCGGCAAGTGCGGAAAAGGTGGCGGCAGGCTGCGAGAGCCAGCCCTCGGCCTGCGGATGTCCGCCGATGCGCCGGGGAATCAATCCTGCCAGGACCACCTATGCGCCCAATCCTGAATTCACCGAGAGTGCGCGCAAGGCGAAATTTCAGGGCGTCGTGGTTCTGAAATTGGTCGTGGACGAGCAAGGCCTGCCGACGAACGTTCATATCACCAAGCCGATTGGGTACGGTCTCGACGAGCAAGCGCTGAAATGCGTGAAGAAATGGAGATTCAAACCGGCGGAAAAGGATGGTCAGCCGGTCGCTTCGGAAGTTGCCGTAGAAGTGGATTTTCACCTGTACTGATCAAGAGAAGCTGTCAGCTTTCAGCCGTTGGCTATCAGCAAAAAGCGAACGCCCGGGATTTGATCCCGAGCGTCTCTTTTTGGCTGAAAGCTGAGAGCTGACAGCTGCGAGCTTCCTCTAATACTTCCTCAATACTCCGATGACGCGGCCTTGCACATCCACCGTCGCAGCCGGCACGATGATCGGCTTCATGGTCGCGTTGGAAGGCTGCAGGCGGATGTTGTCCCCCTCGCGGTAGAAGCGCTTGAGCGTTGCGTCGTTCTGATCGACCAGGGCCACGACGATGTCGCCGTTGTGGGCGGTGCGGGCTTTTTCGACCAGCACGTAATCGCCGTCAAGGATGGCTTCGTCCTGCATGGAATTGCCGCGCACCTCGAGCACGAATACTTCTTTCGAGCGCACGAAGTCGGCCAGAGAAATGGTCTCCGGATTCTCGATTGCCTCGATCGGCTGGCCGGCGGCAATGCGGCCCATCAGCGGCAGCACCACGCCGGTGTTCACGCTCATCGACTGCTTCAGCTTGCCTTTGGGCGGCAACAGATCGATCGAGCGGCTGCGGTTGTAGTCGCGCGTGAGCAGCCCTTTCTTTTCCAGATTGGTGATGTGCTTATGAACGGTGGCGAGCGAATTCAGCTTCAGCCCCTGCCCGATCTCTTCAAACGATGGCGAGTAGCCTCGCTCGGTGACAAAGCGGGAAATGAAGTCGTAGACTTCGCGCTGTCTTCGTGTGATGGCCATGGCACGATTATTGGCGAAGGGAAGGCGAAAAGCAACAAGAATCTTCGGCCACGGATTTACGCGGATGGTCACGGATCATTCCCGGGTTTCCCCGGTCGCGGGATCCGTGGAAATCCGTGTTGATCCGTGAACAGGAAGGATTGAAACTTTTCCGACGCCAGTCAGTCCAATCTGGCAGGCTGCGGGGTTCGTACTGAGATTGGGAGAGCATTCCATGACACCAAGTCGGCTTTTGACGATTGTACTGGGGGCATTGCTGGGAACGGCCGCGTGCAACGCGAAGGCAAGTCCGCCAGGGCCAATACCCGCACCGGCTCTTGACGCGCCCCGCGCCTCGGCTCCGGGAAGGCAGATGACCGTTGTTTCCGGCGGTTGCTTCTGGGGAGTGCAGGCCGTGTTTCAGCACGTGAAGGGAGTGATCGGCGCGACGTCGGGTTATTCGGGCGGATCGGCCAAGACGGCCGCTTACGAAACCGTCAGCACAGGACGCACCGGGCATGCCGAGTCGGTGCAGATTGTGTACGATCCCTCGCAGGTCACCTTCGGGGAGCTGCTGCGCGTTTTCTTTTCGGTGGCGCATGATCCGACTGAGCTGAATTACCAGGGTCCTGACGAGGGCACACAATACCGCTCCGCCATTTTCTATAACGGCGACGAGCAGAAGCGCATTGCCGAGGCTTACATCACGCAGCTCGATAACGCCAAAGTATTTCGGCACAAAATCGTGACGCAGGTTGTACCGCTTGAAGCCTTCTATCCGGCTGAGGCCTATCATCAGAATTACGCTGCCCTGCATCCCACGCAGCCGTATATCATGTTCAACGATGCGCCCAAGGTGGAGCATCTGCGCCAGGAGTTTCCCGAAATGTACGTGGAAAAATAGCTCTTCGCTACGGAGAACGACTATGTTTGATTTCAATGACAAGTCGCACGACGCCGCAGGAAAACCAGGCCCAGTGCGGGATGAAACAGTAGATGTTCGTCGCCGCGTGTTTCTCGCCAGCGCCGCCGCAACCATTGGCGGCCTCGCCTTATGGCAATGGAGAAGGCCGGCGATTCTGCAGGCTGCGGCGCTGCCGTCGAGCGGGCCTAAGGAAGTCACGGTAGTTCTTTTCTCGGATGACGGCCAGCGGCTGAAGAAAGTCCGCATTCCGAAAGTCGTGAAGACGGCCGAGGAGTGGAAGCAGCAGCTCGCGCCGAACGCCTACAACATTACGCGCAACGCGGATACCGAGCTGGCGTTTTCCGGGCAGTACTGGAATGTGCACGACAAGGGCCTGTACCGCTGCATCTGCTGCGATAACGCGCTGTTCGACGCGGCGACCAAGTTCGATTCGGGCACGGGCTGGCCGAGTTTCTGGGAGCCGATCGCTCCCGAGAACATTCAGGAGATTCGCGACCTGAGCCTGGGCATGGTGCGGCTGGCGGTGTCGTGCACGGAATGCGATGCGCATCTGGGCCACGTGTTCGATGACGGGCCGCTGCCCACGCATCTGCGGTACTGCATGAATTCCGCCTCGCTGCGGTTTGTTAAGAGAACCTAGGGATAGTTAAGAAGTCAGAAGTCAGAAGTCAGAAGTAAGAAGGCAGAAGTCGAAGTCAGAATGGCGGTGCGCGTGTGTGGGTTCACTTCTGCATTCTGACTTTTGCATTCTGACTTCTACGCTGTGTCTGCGCGGGCTCGCTACTCCTTGGACGTCTATTGCCGCAATCCCATCCAATTTTCCGAAACCACCAGCGAGTTACCGGGATTCAGGGGATCGTACTTCACCGACGTGTGCAAGCCCAAGCGGCAGGAGTGCAGGTTGATCCAGTGGCGCAGATACGTCACGTCCTGCGAGCATTCGTAGCAGACGCCGGCCACGTCGTATTTGTAGATCAGCATGATGGCGGGATGGTGGTTCTTGGCCGCTTCCAGTTCCTGCACATCGATCACGGTGCCGTCGGTGATGCGGCCGATGCCTTCGAGCCAGGCGCGGCGTTCGCGTTCGAGCTCCTCAGCGGTTCTTGGTTTGCGCCGCAGAAGCGTGTAAGCGCCGAGCAAGGCAGCGCCCCCGGCCAGCGCGAATCCATACAGTCGAAGTGATTCCATACGGAGGGTGAATGCGGCGGCGTTCGCGGCATTCCTTATCAGCATAAGCGCAAACCCGGACGCGTGGAAGTGGTTCGGGGGTTACCGAGGTGGGGGGCAGACGAGTACGTTGGGTTTCCGAAATACGTGTTCCCGCGCATTGTAATTTTTTTGTGTTTTCTTCTGCGCGTGACCGCGGACGAATCCGCTTGCGTTTACGATGTGGTCAACGGCAAGTGGGGAGAACGGATGACACCTAGAAGTGAACATTCATGCCAGTCTTGCAACTAGTGATCCAGCAGCCTGTAATCTTGCAAGTTCTAGTGAAGTGGATCGCACTCATACTGAATCCTTAAGCTGCGACAAACATCCCAAGGGAACTCGGGCCCGCGTTCTGCTGAGTTCGGTCTTCGGTCCCTACGCACAGGACGATGAGTTCGGCAGCCGCTCCATCAATCCGATGGAGCTCTATCACAATCAGGTCACGCGCGCCCAGGGCAGCTTCTCGCTGCGCATGTTTCACCGCTCCTGGGGCATCATGATGATCCAGGAAAACATCTCCGCGCCCTGCACAGTGCTCGACTTTCCCGCGCGCGAGGATTTTGCCCGCGAACTCAAAGCCCACAGCTATGACGTCGTCGGGATTTCTTCGATCATCATCAACGTGGGCAAGGTGCGCGAGATGTGCCGCATGGTGCGCCGGCTTTCGCCGCAGTCGGTGATTGTTGTGGGCGGTCATGTGGCGGCGATTCCCGGTATCGAAACCATGATCGACGCGGACCACATCGTGCGCGGCGAAGGCGTAGCCTGGATGCGGCGCTATCTGGGCGAAGATGAAAACGCTCCGGTGCGGCACCCGAAAATTGTTTCCGGCATGCGCACGCGCATCATGGGCATGCGGCTTCCCGAACGGAAAGGAGCCACTGCGGCCACGATCATTCCATCGGTCGGTTGTCCCATGGGATGCAACTTCTGCACGACTTCAGCCTTTTTCGGCGGGAAAGGCAAATTCGTCAACTTCTTCGAGACCGGCGACGAGCTGTTCGACGTGATGAGCCGCATGGAAGACGAGCTCAAGGTGCATTCGTTTTTCGTGATGGATGAAAACTTCCTGCTGCATCGTGACCGCGCCCTGCGGCTGCTGGAGCGCATGAAACATGCGGGTAAGAGCTGGGCGATGTCGGTGTTTGCCTCAGCCAACGCGATTCGCAAGTACAGCATGCAGGAACTGGTGGATCTGGGCGTGTCGTGGCTGTGGCTGGGTCTGGAGTCTCCGCAGGCGACCTACGGCAAATTGAACGGCATGGACACGCGGCAGTTGACGCGGGAATTGCGCGAGCACGGAATTCGCGTGCAGGGATCGACCATCATCGGGCTGGAGCACCACACGCCTGACAACATTGTGGCCGAGATCGAGCATGCGGTTTCGCATAACACCGATTTCCATCAGTTCATGCTGTATACGCCGGTGCCCGGCACGCCCTTGTATCAACAGATGAGCGAAGAAGGACGCATGCTGCCCGACGTGGACTACGCCGACGTGCACGGCCAGTTCAAATTCAACTTCCAGCACGCGGCGATTTCGCGCGACGATTCGAAACGGTTTCTGGATTGGGCGTTCTGGCGCGATTTCGAGCTTAACGGGCCGAGCTTATACCGCATCGCGCGCACGCTGCTGATGGGCTGGCAGCGTTACAAAGACTGGCCGGATGCGCGCGTGCGCCAGCGGTTTGCGCAGGAGATGCACCGCCTGAACGGCGTTTACGGCTCGGCGTTGTGGGCCATGGAAAAACAATTCCGTAAAGTGAACGCCAACGTCAGCGAGCAGATTCGCGCGTTGCGCGGAGAATTCCAGCGGGAGGCGGGAATCATGTCGCGCATGATGCCGGCCGTGCTGGGCCCGGTCCTGTTGTGGACGACGCGGCGGGAGGAAAAGCGGCTGGCCCGCGGAAAGACCTATGAGCCGCCGACGATTCTGGAAAGAAGGAATTGGGCCGGCGCTTGAAATCATGGCTGCCGTGGCGAGCTCGAGTCTCTGCTAAGGCCGGTAGCTGATCGCAGCGAAAATTCCCAACCCCAGAACCACGAGACCCGCAAATAGAAGAATGATCTGTGCGCGGCGCGGATTCGGACGCAACTGCACCAAGCGCTGCGACCGCGGATCCACCGCGGGGAACGAGGAACAAAGCCCGTCCAGCGCTCGCCGGTAGACATTCCACAGCAGGAGCCCGGGGCCGATATAGAAAAGCATCGCGGAGATCGCGTACACAATAAGGCCTAATTTCAATTTGTGGGCCAGCGGCGCGCAACGGTCGCCGAACGCGATCGCCTGGGCAGAAGCGATGCTCGCATTCGAGCCGATCAGATTGATCAATGCGGCGGCCACGACATAGATCTTCACCAGCGATTTGATTTTGGGTTCATCGGTGGTCGCGACGAGGTACGCAGTCCGGCGAGGGCCGCGCGGAAGAAATACCAATCTTCCACTTTCATCCTTCGCGAACTGGCGGTCGGCGAGATTGTCCCAGATTCCCATCGCGGTTTCTCCGCATGGATTCTCAATTGCGTACGTTCTATGGACTGAGCCTACCGCAAGGAGAGTTCCGCACAAGTCACAGAAGTCATAGGGGGAAGTAACGTGCCCCTTGGGTGGACCTCAAGTTTAGACGAGGAGAGGAGAGTCCGGGCGCTAGCCGGTTCTGCGGGCGGAGAGCAGCTCCAGAATTTCCCGCAAGCCCTGGCGGATGTGCTGAATCTCTGGCGTGGACTGAGACGGGAACGGAATCGCCGATTGCGTCTTGTCGGACTTGGTCTCCGCGCGCATCTGCTGGCGGGCACCGGAGATGGTGAATCCCTGCTCGTAGAGCAGTTGCTTGATGCGCAGCACGCTTTCGACGTCGCGCTTGCGGTACATGCGCTGTCCGGTGCTCGATTTGACCGGCTTGAGTTGCGGAAACTCCGACTCCCAGAAGCGCAGCACGTAGGCAGGCAGGTGGCACAGAGTGGCGACTTCGCCGATGCGGAAGTAGAGCTTGTCGGGGATGAGAATCTCATCCACCCGGCTCTTTCCCGAGTTCTTTTTCTTTCTTGGCATCGGGCTCCGGCAACCGCGTTCAGCCTATTGTGACACAGGACGGCCGCCGGGCATGGATTTTTCGTCTAGCCTCGCCGTGAGCCCGGCGTCCGCCCACAAATCGCAGCTCACCGCTCGCAGCACAAAGGTAAAGCCCCCTAAGAGGTGCTTCTCCTAAGGGGCCTGTGAAAACTCGTGGTGTGTGCGAGGTTCGCCCTCGCCGGCGGTTAGTGTTTCTTCTTTTTTGCCTTCTTCTTGGTTGCCATGAAGGTTCCTCCGTGAGCGATTTTCCCTTGCAAGAGTTGATAGGGCCCGAAATTCGCAAGACCGACCCTACTTGTAGTAGGAGAAGATCTTCTAACCCAAGATATTGCGGCAGGAGGGATAAAGTGTCAACAGAAATCTGC
>Ga0187781_10001836_pt1 | contig 16180 bp, 14 predicted proteins | sample 0715_SJ02_MP02_2_FD_132447 | JGI IMG/M metagenome (GOLD analysis project Ga0187781, IMG submission 132447) | Tropical peat soil microbial communities from peatlands in Department of Meta, Colombia - 0715_SJ02_MP02_20_MG | ecosystem: Environmental > Terrestrial > Soil > Wetlands > Peat | place...
GCCGAACTGCGGATCGAATTCGTGTGCCAATTCGCTTGCTGCACATTGGGTGCCGGGCATGCGGTGCAAGTCAGATTGTTTCGAGCGCCGCAAAACCGGCCTCGCAACCGTTGCGGTAGGCTTCACCGAAAAGATTCAGGTGATTGAGGTAATGGTACAAATTGTAGATCTGCTTTTTCAGCGGGTACGTCGAGGCCTCGGGTCGCTGTGCCCTGTAGGCCGCGTAAAACGGCATCGGAAAACCGCCGAACATCTGCGTCATCGCAAGGTCGACATCCGGATCGCCGAAATACGGCGCGGGATCGATCAGCCAAACACGACCGTCTTGGCCGCACAAAACGTTGCCATTCCAAAGATCGCCGTGTACCAGGCTCGCGGACGTGAGCTCACTATCGAGGAACTCGCACAGCAGCGCCGCCTTTTGTTGCAAGCGCTGCGAATACCCGCGTCGGCACCGCGGATCGGCAATCAAACCCACCTGAAACTGCAGCCTTTGTTGCAGGAAAAAACTGCCCCAACGATCGCTAAAACCATTGGGTTGCGGATTTAATCCAATGTAGTTGTCCTCGTCAAAACCAAAGCGCGGCTGCGGCCTTGCGTGGATCAAGGCCAAGCCTTGGCCCAGTTTCATCCATTGCGCGGTTGAACACCGCGCCGACTGGATAAACGGCATCGCCATCGATTCTTGATCAACGTGCATGACCTGCGGCACGTCGATACCGGAGCCACTGGCGGCGCGGCGCAAGGCGTCAAGACCGTGTGCTTCGCGCAGCAGGTGGTCTGCGTAGCGGCTATGGTTTCGCTTCACGTACGGCGCAATCATGCCCTGACTTGTGTCCTTTTCGCCTCGGTAAATGACAATCTGCATGCAACGATATCTACCTACCGCCTACAGCTGCGCGAAAGCTGCGGCTGCCTCCGCCCCAGGAGAAGCGGTCACAGCGAAAGGTGCAAGAACTGATTAAACGTGCTGGGCTGGTACTGCGCAAACGCATTGCCGTCAACAAACCCCCGCCGGCGATAAAGCGACAGTGCCGCCTCGAAGGCCGGGCCCGTGCCCGTTTCCAAGCTGATGCGGGTCATGCCACGAGTCCTTGCGACACGGATAATGTGCTCGAGCAACGCGGAGGCGACGCCGCGTCGAAGAAATTGCGGGTGGGTGCGCATCGACTTTAGTTCGCCACAGTGCTCGCCAAGATCCTTGAGCGCGCCGATTCCGGCGATCGCATCACCCGACCACGCGGACCAAACCGTCACGTCCGGCCTCTTCATGCCCGATAAGTCCAGCGCGTACACGCAGTCCGGAGGCGAGTTCGCGTACATCTGTTGCAGGTGCAGGCGAATCAGGTGGCGCGTGGCTTCACGAGATAGGTCGTCCTCGCGGATCGTGAAGGCGCGACGGTTTGGCGCTGGCATCGTGTGGCATTCCGTCGTTACCGGCCATCCGCCATCAAGTAAATCCGATTGCCTCATCCAAGGCGGGGATGCGGAGAACTTCACCACTGCCGCCGCGCGTTGCGCCATCCATCCTACTGCCCCTTGCCAGGACAAGGTCGATGTCAATGCCGCAGCGCAGCAAAGACGCCGGCCCGTACGCAGGGCCCAAGCGCAACGGTGAACCGGCCGCGCGCAAAGAATCTTGCCCGATGAGCTGGGCGTGTGGCCTGAAAAAGCAAGTGCGCAATTTGCGCGGGAGCTTTTCGTTTTTCTTGCGCGCAGGCTTGGGGTAACTGCATCCCTATCGCCGAATTGCCACTTGTGCTGCAAGCCAGGCAAGTAGCGCGCCCAGCAGCGCCGCGCCAACGCAAAACAAAGCACCAGCCCAGATCGGCAAGACGGCCGGTTCCCAGCGCAGCGCATAGTCCTGCGCGGCCGCGCCAATTAGCGGTTCGAGCCAGGCGCTTGCCGCCGCTACCATCCACCACGCCAGCGCGGCCGCCACGAACAAGCTCAATGCCCCAGCGTACACGTACGGTCGTTGCATCACCGAGGGGTCCGCGCCCAACAAATTGAGCACCTGGACCTCGTCTGGATCAACACGAACCCACAAACTGGCTGCAAGGGCCACGCCAATGATCAGCGCCGCAGTCAGCGGCGCGGCCAGCAGCCAGCAAACACGCCCGGCCAATTGCGAAAGCCGTGAAATTCTTCGATACAGCTCGGGCTGATACTCGACGCTTTCGACGTTTTTGACTTTGCGCAATTCCGCAACCGCGGCCTCGACCGCCTCCGGCGCAACGCCGGCGACAAAGCGCACCAAAAATGCGTCCGGCAAGGGATTGGGGTGTAAATCGGTCAAACCAATCGCCGACAGACTCTTGCGCTGCGCAAGCTCGGCCAAGGCAGCATCGCGCGCCAGAAAATCGGCAGAAGCGACGATTGTCACTCGACGCAACGACGTCTGCACGGCCGCCAAATCGATTTCCCCTTGTGCCCCTGCGGCGAGCACCAGAGCCTGGGGCCGCATCCACTGCGGTTGCTCCAACGGCAAGGTGCGCCAAAGCGTCAGTGCGATGAGCGCAAGCGACGCGAGCATCGTCGCGCAAGATGCGACGAGAAGCCCAAACTCGATCGGCCGCCCAAAGGTGCGCCGCAAGGCCTCGCCCATGGCGGAGACGCGACTCGTGGTGTAGCTCACTGGGCAAGCTTCCCATCAAGCAGCCGCAAGGTACGCGTTCGTGACGGCCAGACCGTGGAGGACACGGTGCCGGCGGCGCCAGCTCGCACTGCGGCAACGACGGTCACCCCGGCCGTCGAGAATTGGTCAAGCACATCGATGATGCGTGCGGCGGTGGCCTCGTCAAACGCTGTGAGCGGGTCATCGAGCAGCAGCAGGGCCGGCCGGTTAACCAAGGCACGGGCCAATGCCACGCACTGACGCTGTCCGCTTGCCAGACGCTGGCAGCTTGCGCCACCGTAACGCTCCACATCGAGTCCGACGAGCTCCAGCGCGGCCCTGGCTCGCCGCATACCCTCCTCAAACGTGCTTTCCGCTACCCAAGCGGCCAGCGCGACGTTCTCCACGACGCTGCGCCGGCGCAGCAGCGAGTCGCCGGGCGGCAGGATGCCGATCGATCGGCGAAGGTGCCGTAGGGCGCGGGGCCGCATCCGCGCCAAATCCTCGCCGGCGATCCTGATGGCTCCGGAGGAGGGCGCTTCGAGCCCGGCCAGCAGCCGAAGCAGGACACTTTTGCCCGAACCGGCCGGTCCCTGAACCAGCACGAACTCGCCGCGGCCAATCGTAAGATCCAATCCCATCAGAGCCGGACGAAATTCGCCGTAGCGCTTTTCCACCGCCTCACAAGAAAGAAGCGGCGCTTGCACGGTGGCGTCCGACAAGTATGGCTCGGTTCTCATGAAAGGCGACGCGAGCGCGGCACTAGGATCGGCTGCATAGCTGCCAGTAAAATTATTTGTGAGGCGACGGATTGCCCGCACGCGACGAGCGCACGGGGCTTGTCGCCGCGGCGATTGTACGGCCCAACATGTCTCGTCATAGGCCGATCATAATTGCCCCCGATGCTCGCGACGGCGTGTTCCGAGCGAACAAGCGATAAGGATTCAAGATCACTACCGTTTACGGTGCCTCACAGCGGTTCCTAAACCGGGAGCTATCACAGCTTGCTTTCAACGAGCGCGTACTGGCCCTGGCGCTGCGCGCGAACGTGCCGCTCGGTGAGCGACTTCGGTTTTTGTGCATCGTCTCGGCCAACCTCGACGAGTTCTTCGAAATCCGGGTGTCCGATCTGATGGACACGTTGCGGGAGTCGGCCGAGATGGGCGCTGGCTCGCCGCAATGGGAGTCGTTCGTTCAGATTTCAGAGCGAGCACACGCGCTGGTCGATCAGCAGTACGCGCTGTACAACAACAAAATCATGCCGGCGCTGGCGCGTTCGCATGCGGTGGTCATCAATCACCAGCAGCGCACGCCCCGGCAGCGCGCCTGGGTTCGCGATTATTTTCACCGTGAGGTCCTGCCGCTGCTTTCGCCGATCGGCTTGGACCCCTCGCACCCGTTCCCGCAGGTGATGAACAAGGCGTTAAATTTCATCGTCCAGCTCCAGGGCAAGGATGCATTCGGCCGCCCCTCGGCGATCGCCATCGTCAAGGTGCCACGCACCTTGCCGCGCGTGATCGCGATGCCGCAGGCGCTTTGCCTGGGACAACAAGCGTTCGTCGTGCTCTCCTCCGTGATCCGTGCGCATCTAGCCGACCTGTTCCCACGCCGCAGGCTGGTCGGCTTTTCGCAGTTTCGGGTCACGCGGGACTCGGATCTATGGGTCGATGAACGCGAGGTCTCCAATTTGCGCGAGGCCTTACAGTTTGAATTGACCCAGCGCCATTTTGGCAACGCGGTGCGGCTGGAGGTGCTGCGCACGTGCCCCGGACATCTGGAAGAGCTTCTGCGCCAGCAGTTCCAATTGCCGCATGAGGCGGTCTACCGTGTTGAGGGGCCCGTGAACCTGGTGCGGATGAACCAGCTGGTTGATCTGCTTGCACGGTCCGATCAGCGCTATGCCCCGTTGCTGCCAGCCTGGCCCAAGCGAATCGCCAAGGGTGAGGACATATTTGGCCTGATTCGGCGCCGTGACATCCTTTTGCACCACCCGTTTGAGAGCTTTGAACCCGTGATTGAATTTTTGCGTCAGGCATCGATCGACACACAGGTCGTCGCCATTCGCATGACCCTGTACCGCACTGGCACTGGCTCGGTTCTCGTGGAATTGCTGGAGGATGCGGCCCGGCGCGGCAAGGAGGTCACGGTTGTAGTGGAACTGCAGGCCCGGTTCGATGAAGAGGCCAACATCAACCTCGCCGAGCGGCTCGAAGCAATCGGCGCGCAGGTCGTATACGGTCTGGTCGGAATGAAGACCCACGCCAAGCTGCTGCAGGTCGTGCGTCGGGAGGAACGCCGCGGGCGAACGCGCCTGGTCCCGTACGTGCATCTGGGAACCGGCAACTACCATCCGACCACAACGAAGCTATACACCGATTTTGGGATGTTGACGGCCGAACGCGCCATATGCGCCGACGTGGAAAAGATCTTTCGGCATCTGACGAGCCTGACACCGGCGCAGCGCCTGCGGCGCCTTTGGCTTGCACCGTTCACCCTGCAAAAGCACATCATCGCCGCCATCGCCGAGGAGGCCCGAGCGGCGCGCAGCGGCAAGGGCGGGCGCATCATTGCAAAAATCAACGCGCTTTCTGACGAAGCCACCATCAACGCGCTGTACGAAGCATCCAGTGCCGGGGTGCGCATCGACCTGATCGTGCGCGGTGCCTGTTCTTTGCGGCCGGGCGTGAAGGGTTTGTCGGAGAACATCCGGGTGCGATCCGTCGTCGGTCGTTTTCTGGAACATCACCGGATTTATTATTTCGGGGCGGGCGGCGCCGAGCGGGTCTACCTCTCCAGCGCCGACTGGATGGGCCGCAACTTGCTGCGACGGATCGAGATTGCCTGGCCGGTGCTCGATCCGGTATTAAAGACCCGCGTCATCGAGGAGGGTCTGAATCCCTACCTGCACGACACGGCTTACGCTTGGGTCCTGAGCTCCAGCGGCAAGTACCGGGCGCCCCGAAATCCGGCCACCGGCTATAGCGCACAAGCCGCCCTGCTTGAAACCCTTGCAAAACCGTCGGAGGGGGCGTAATGGACCTGTTGCTTTGGCGCCATGCCGAGGCCGAGGACGGCCTGCCGGATTTGGCGCGCGAACTCACCGGCAAGGGAGAAAAACAGGCTCGCCGCGTTGCCCAGTGGCTCAATGACCGCTTGCCCAACTCGGCGCGCATCGTCGCTAGTCCCGCACTGCGCACGCAACAGACGGCGCGTGCGCTCACGGAGCTGTCCAACCGCAAGCTCAAGATACTGCCGCAGCTGGCTCCCGGATCTGGCGTGGAAGATTTTTTGCGCGCGGTGGATTGGCCGCACGCGCGTGGCGCGGTCGTTGCGGTCGGACATCAGCCGATGCTAGGGCTGGTTGCCAGCAGGCTGCTAACCGGGATCGAGCAACCATGGGCGATAAAAAAGGGGGCGCTTTGGTGGTTTAGCTCGCGCACCGAGGAGGCGGACTCTTCCGCAATCTTGCTGATCGCCGCAATCAGCCCCAACTTGCTGTAGGGGGCCGCCTGGGCGCGCGCACGGCGAGCACGGGCACCGCACCTGCGTTGTTAGATCTCGCGCACGTAAAACGAGATACCCACGCGCGACCATTGCTGCGTCTCCTCTTCCAGCAGGTGGCGCGTAAGAGGCCGCCGCGCGATCCACGCGCGCTCGATGCCAAATTCGATGAACCGATGGGCACGCAAGCGCCAGCGGGGTAATCGCACCGGGCCGCGTGCGTGGTGCACGATGGTCGCCAGGCGCAGCGCCAGCAGCCGCCCGGCACGCAGCGGGTCCCACAATGCGCCGAGAACCTTGCGCAGATTGCCGCGCTGGCCAAGCACAAGCTCGGCGATACGTTCTTGGTCCGAAGTCGAAAAACCCGGCAGGTCGCCGTTACGCACCAGATACGCCGAGTGCTTGTGGTAGTCGCTGTGGGAAACGGCAAAACCGATTTCATGCAGCTGGCAGGCAAAGCCCAGCGTGCGCACCGCATCTTCTGGGGCGTCGGGCAGCAAGGCGTGATAAAACTTCTGCGCCGTAGCCGCCACCATGCGAGCGAGCGGGCGGTCCGCGCCGTAACGCTGCTGCCAGCGCAGCACGGTTGCGTCGCGCACGTCGTGACGAGCGCGCCGCCCGAGCAGATCGTAAAGCAGTCCCGCTCGCAGGGCCCCTTTGGCCGGTCGCATTTCATTGATGGCGAAGGTCTCGAAGATGGCCGAAAGAGCGGCAACTCCTCCCACCAGCACCTCGGCGCGCTCGGCCTTGATCGAGTCGAACTGCACCCGGCGGATCTCACCAAAATCGAGCAGGACTTGCCGCAAACGCGCCAATCCGTTCGCCGTGATCGTGCCGTCTCCCCAGCCGTAGTTGCGCAATATAACGGCCGCCGCCCCGATGGTGCCACTGGATCCGTACGCCTCGTCCCATCCGTAGCTATGAAAGGCTGTCCGCGCCTCTTCCAATTCGGCCGCGCAGGCCACTTGCGCACGGCGAAAGCAGGCCCGGTCGATCCGCCCATCGGGGAAAAATCGAAGCGTAGTACCGACGCAGCCAACTTTGAAGGATTCGGCGTGGGCGGGAATAAAACCACGGCCAACGATGACTTCGGTCGAGGCGCCGCCGATATCCACCACGAGTCGGCGGCGCTTGCTCAGCGGCAGCGTGTGCGTGCAGCCCTCAAATATGAGTCGGGCTTCTTCCCGCCCGGAAATGATTTCGATCGGATGTCCCAGCGCCCGCTGTGCCAGCTCCAAAAACTGATCCGAATTGAGCGCCTGGCGCAACGTCTGCGTGCCCACCGCGCGAACTTGCACCGCGTCCATGCCCTGCAAGCGTTCCCGCATTCGGGCCAAGCAAACGCACGCGTTCTCGATGGCCCGACGACTGAGGCGGTTATCCACGCCGATCCCCGCCGCCAGGCGCACGGTTTCTTTCCAATAGCCGCGTCGAGCGATGTGCGAACCCGTCGCCTGACCGATTTCCAGTCGGAAACTATTGGAACCAAGGTCGATTGCTGCCAGCAGCGTCATCGGCGATAGCGTTTCCTAATGTCGCGTAATCGGGGTCTCGCGTGGGGCTGCCGATCGTCAATAGTGACGGGCAGGGCGGATTTTATGGGAACCGCGCACATGGCGCTGTGAAAATTACTCCTCCCCAAGCAGCGCAGCCGCAAAATCGGCTGCCACGAAGGGTTCCAGGTCCTGAAGCGATTCGCCTACCCCAACAAACAATATGGGAACGGGCTGCGATTGGCGCTCGCGCGCCAGCGCCACGATAATGCCGCCCTTGGCCGTGCCGTCCAGTTTCGTGACGATGACACCGGTGACACCAATCGCGGCGTCAAATGCCCGCAGCTGGGCGAGCGCATTTTGGCCGTTGGTGCCATCGAGCACCAGGACGACCTCATGCGGCGCCCCTGCCAGATTCTTGCCAATGGCGCGCTTAATGCGTTTGAGCTCCTCCATCAGGTGGGTCTGCGTTGGCAGCCGTCCTGCCGTGTCGGCAATCAGCACGTCGCGGCCGCGCGCGCGCGCTGCGCTCACCGCATCAAATACGACCGCGGCAGGATCATTTCCCGATTGGGCAATAACCTCTACCCCGTTGCGTTGCCCCCACACAGCAAGTTGCTCGCGGGCGGCAGCCCGAAACGTGTCGCCGGCGGCCAGCAAAACCGTCTTGCCTTGGTCGCTCAGCCAATGCGTCAGTTTACCGATGGAAGTGGTTTTGCCCGAGCCGTTGACTCCGGCAACCATCACCACAAAGGGTTTGGCGGCAGAAACGTCCCAACGCTTTTCGCAAGGTGCCAGCAGTTGCGCAATCTCCTGCTGCAAGGCGGCGCGTACACCGGCTGCATCGCGCACGTTGGTCTCCCGGATGCGTTCGCGCAACCGCGCCAGTAGAAACTGTGTGGCAGAAATACCAACATCGGCACTTATCAAGGCGACTTCGAGTTCCTCGAACAAGGCCTCATCGAGCGTTGCGCCCGAAAACGCCCCACTGAGTTTCGCGCGCGTGCGCGCCAAGCCCGACCGCAGACGGCCAAGCCACCCTGTTTTCTCTGAAGCTGCCATTTCTGTAATGATGTGACACTCCGCGGCCGCGCAGTGTAGTGGATCGGCACGCATACGCATTTGCACAAGGACAAATGAACCAGCGCCCGCACCATAGCGCCACTTCTTCGGCAACACGCTCGCCGCTAGGGCGGATACGCATCATCGGCGGTCAATACCGGCGCACTCCCGTTGCGGTGGTTGCTGCGGCCGGGCTGCGACCGACGCCCGACCGGGTGCGCGAGACGGTATTTAATTGGCTCGAACATCTGCTGGGTGATCCAAGCAGCGTACGCGCCCTGGACCTTTTTGCTGGCACCGGCGTTTTGGGATTTGAGATGGCGTCGCGTGGCGCCCACCGGGTCGTTCTGGTAGAGAGCAACGCACGCATCGCCCAGGCTCTTCGCGCGCTGCAGCGACGCCTGGCGGCCCCCGCAGTGCAAGTGATGCAAGCCGATTGGCGCTTGGCCCTTACCCGCCTGGCGCCCGAACTCTTCGACGTGATTTTTTTGGATCCACCGTACGGATCCGGAATTCTGGACCGCGCACTGAACGCCGCCCGCCCGTTACTGGCGCCGGGTGGTCTGGTCTACGCTGAGGCGCCCCGGCCGCTGGAGGCGGCACGCCTGGCTGAACAAGGTTGGGAGCCTGTGCGTGCCGGCAAAGCGGGGGGTGTTTATTTTCATTTGCTGCGGGAGCGCTCGTGTTGAATAATTGCCGGCCCTGAAGTCGGCGTCCGCAGTCCGGTACCGCGACGAGCCAGAAGGCGAAGGCGCTCCGGGTGGCGGCGCGATGGCCAGTGAGGTGCGCTGGGTTTGACCGTTAAAGGAAATGACCATGGTGATCGCCGTTTATCCAGGCACTTTCGATCCGCTCACCCGGGGGCACGAAGATATCGTGCGGCGCGCCGCGGGCTTGTTTTCCAAGCTCGTGGTCGGAATCGCGGACAGCAGTGCCAAGAACCCGATATTCTCACTTCAGGAGCGCCTGGATATCGCGCGCGAGGTGCTCGGACATTACCCGAACGTCGAAGTTGCGGGCTTTCACGGTCTGCTAAAAGATTTTGCGCGCGAGCAGCAGGCGCGTGTCATCGTTCGCGGCTTGCGTGCGGTCTCGGACTTCGAATACGAGTTCCAAATGGCCGGTATGAACCGCTACTTGCTGCCGGAGGTCGAGACCATGTTTCTCACGCCCTCGGATCAGTATCAGTTCATTTCCGGCAGTATCGTGCGCGAAATCGCCTTGCTTGGTGGCGACGTTAGCAAGTTCGTGTTTCCGTCCGTCGAGCTGTGGCTAAAGACGAAGATTTCCAAGCTGCGCAACCCCAGCCAGGCAAGTTGACGCACCCGGCGTACCGTAATCAAAACGTCGCGTCGTGACACGCATCGCCGCCGGTCAAAAGCGCAACGGAAGCGTAGTGGCTTCGTGCGTCCTGCGATGGCAAATCCAATTGCAAGCGCATACGCTGTGAGCATGACAGCTGGCCGCACGGGATGTGTGCCTCACTATTCCACCGCCCACAAGCGCCTTGCTAGGCCAGATGCCGGCACCGAGTGAGTGCACGGGTTGTGTCCAGCACGCCGGATTCGGTCAGCGGTCCCGCACATCCGGGTTGGCGGATCGAGCGCATCGACGCGCTGCGCGGCCTGGCCCTGATGGGTATTTTGCAAGTCAATATCCAGTCCTTCACTTGGGGGGCCGGTGAGCCCCTGGGCTATCTGTCCCGTCCGCCCGGTGCCGTCGAATCGGTCCTGTACTTTGTGCAAGCGGCCTTTATCCAAGGCAAGTTTTATCCGATTTTCGCCTTCTTGTTTGGCGTTGGCATCGCACTGCAGACGCGCAAACTTCGACAACGCAAATACCACGATGCGCCCGCTGTGGCGTCGACGTACCGGCGCCGCCTGATGTTTTTACTGGTGCTCGGAATTGGGCACGGCGTCTTTTTGTACTGCGGCGATGTGCTAACCGCCTACGCGATTTGCGCCCTTGCCTTCGTTTCCTTCGCCCCAACTCGTCTGCGCTCGCTCCCCGCTTTTTGCCTTTGGTCCGGCGCAGCCGCGGTGTTGAGTATTTTTTTGCCCGTCGTATTGGCCGGCGTGCTCGATCTGGACAGCGCGGGAAGCGAGATCCCACCCAGCATCGTGCGTGCCCACGACATCTATTGTTACGGCGGTTTTCTTGCCCAGTTGAGGCAGCGGTGGATCGACGAGCTCTGGCAGCAAATCGCCAGTATTCCGACATTTTGGCCGCAAGTGATCGCTTTGATAGCTCTTGGTTCGCTTGCGGGCCGATTGGGATGGCTGGAGCATCCCGGGCGTCATCGCGTCGTATGGCGACGCGCATGGGCGATCGGTTTGGCAGTGGGCTTACCGACCGCGTTGCTTGGCGCGGCGATGAGTTACGTTCGCACGCGCGACTTGCCCGGTGCGGAAGGCGGGTGGGACCAAGTGGTGCTGGGGACAAGCAGTGTTTTAGCGGCAGCCTACGTTGCGGCGGCGATGTATGCCTTTGACCAGCCTTGGGGTCGGATGGCCCGGCGCTGGTTTGCCAGTGCCGGGCGCATGTCGTTAAGCAACTATCTGTGCCAATCGGTGCTCATGGGTGTGCTGCTGTCGGGATGGGGTCTAGGACTGGGCGCAAACGCGAGCCGCGCGCAGCTCGCGACGTTGGCCCTGCTGATTTTTATCGCGCAGGTTGCCCTGAGCAACCGGTTATTGGAAAATTTTCAGCAAGGACCGATCGAAGCGCTTTGGCGGCGCTGGACCTACCGAATCGTGCGTTCGCACCGCTAAGGACGGGCTCCCGGATCGGCCACGACGCGCACCCACACGGTCGGCTGCGAGGGTGGCTCCGCGGTAACTGTCAGCGTCTTGCCGGTAGAGACAAGATCGACATCGCCCAGTGCAATCCACTCGCCCATGCGCCCAATCAGCGTAACAGCGCGCGGGCTCGCCCCACCTGGAGCGGCAACAAACGGTGCGGCGACTGCCCCGGCCTGCAAGGGCATCAGTTCGATACGAACGTTACTGCCCAAGAGCGCAAAGCGCGCGGCAAATGCGGAAACGGCTTCAAAGTAGACCACGCCCGATGCGGCCGGAGCCGACGCGCCGATCGGGACCTTGGCAACCCCATTGCCGGGGGTAGAAGCCGCGCCCGATGAAGTCGCACTTTTGCCGAGCGGCACGTGAAACTGCAGCGTTTGCACCGTCGGCAGATCGACCCGAACGGGCTCGCCTTCCCGCACGCGCACCAGGCGAACGCTATTGGAGGTGGAGAGCACCGTTGCGTTGTTCGCTCCAGCGCCCTCGCGCTCGTCTCGATCTGCGCCAGAGCCCGTGGACACCGTATAGGAGCGATCGCGCTCATGCAAAAAGTTGGGTCTGGCGCCTGGTGCCGTATCACGCACTTGAACTAGCAAATTGCGGGGTTGGGGTGCGGCTTGTGCGGCCGCGTCCTGCGCAATGCCCACAAAGAGCAGTGCGCAATTGAAAAGCGCGCCGATGGCTAGCCAAGCCCCAGTGCGATGGTGAAATCGAGCGGCGTTTGCCGCACACGCTCCTATGACAAGGCGCGAAACCAGCGGCGACACATCGGGCGGCAACATGTTCATACGATACTCGAGACAGCGCAGCGGCGCGCCAGCGCATCGCCCAAACCGCCTGCCTGGCGACGCTTCGTGGCAGCTCGTACGCACGACAGCCAACATTGTGCAGAGTTTTCGCACACGTCTGTTGCGATACTAAAACGCTCAGCACTTACGTCGTCATACAGATCGCAGTGCGTTGTCATGGCAAATATTTTCTAATCCTACGTCGCTTCATACTCGCTTTGCTGTGCGCCCGAGAACGTAAAATCCGGCCCGATCCGCTGCCTAAATCGGCTATCAGCTTTTTACTGCCAAGCGCAATGCCAGGGCGATGAACTGGTTGTCGACACAGTAATCCTGCACGCCAAAAAAGAAATTCGACGCTGGCCACGCTGACACGACATTATTTTGCAGGCGGCTCGATCTCGGCGATCTATGCCGGTGCGAATCTCTTTGACTACGCCCAGAAAGCGGGGACTTCCCCCCAATCTCGATTCGACCGTCAAGGAATGTTTTGTTAGACGTAAGATCGTCCGCAAAGCCAGCACCGAGAATTTTTCTGGCAAAAGCTCACCAACGCGATCGGTCTGGTACACAATCGGCCAAGGGCGGTACTACAAACTGGACTTCGATTACTTTTAAACCAGACGCCGATAATCTTTTGGTGCCGATTTGATCCAACGCGTTTGACATCCGACAGCGATGTTTGCACAGCGTGACGGGTCCGCTTTCATTGTCGCGACCGTATTGGCTTGCGTTGCGGGTGCTGCAAATGCCACAAACGGGCTGCTTTTCATCGGCTCTGGTTCCGAATCTTCGCAGATGGCCGGCGCCGACGTTGCAGTGGCGCGCGACGCCTGCGCCGTGAATACAAATCCCGGGGGACTCACCCAAATTGCGAACCGTTCGCTCGAACTATATCAATCTACGGCACGCGCACTGGACGTCGTCCACGAGGACCAGTTTGGAAACGACCTGGGTGTCTCGAATAAGTACATCCCTGTGGCGAATGCTGCATTTGCCGATCGTCTAGGGGACTCGGGGTGGATCGGCGCGGTCGGCGTGTTCGTTCAAGGCGGTGCCGGCGACGTGTACGAGAATGTGAACACCGCCTTCGGGACGCGCGATGTCATGTCCTCGCTATTTGGCATCCTGGAATTGACGGCGGGCGCTGCGTATCGGGTCAGTGACTCGGTCTCGATTGGCGCTAGCATTGCGGGGCTATATGCGAAAACCACGCAACGCTTTTTCCCAACGACTTCGGCATTCAATCCGGCCAATCCCCACGCGTCCTTTTTTGGCTATGACCTGGGCGAACTAAGCGGTGTAAATGCGGGCGCACGCGTTGGGGCAATGTGGCGGGCCGGGGTCGATCTAACGCTAGGGGCAACGCTTTCCAACCGGGTAACGTTGCCGCAGAAAAACGGCCAAATGGACGTCGACATGAACGCTACCGGGTTGGGGACCGTACACTACTCGAACGTGCGCATCGACGGGCTTGCGCTTCCCCTGGAAATCGCACTTGGTGCTTCCTACCGGCCCGATCCACGCTGGTTGATCGCCTTCAAGTGGAGCTGGCTGAACTGGTCCGATGCCCTGAGGAGCTCCACGCTCACGGCCACCGGGCCAAACAATCCGCTTGCGCCGCCAACCGTGAGCAACACGGCAAGCCTGAACTGGCACAACCAGAACGTCTTCGCCATCGGTGCCGAACGCGTGCTCGATGACAGGACCGTGGCGCGCGCGGGACTAAATTACGGCAAAAACCCGATCCCACCGCAGACCCTCAATCCCTTGCTCGCCGCGATCGGCGAGACGCATCTGACGTTCGGGTTTTCGAGGAAGCTCGGACAGACCTGGTCGTTGGACTCTGGTATCGAGTATCTTTTTACAAAGAAGGTGTCCTACACGAACCCTCAGCTGCCATTTGGCGAGAACGCGCAGGAGCGGGACGGCTATATCGCGCTGTCGATCGGCCTGAGCCGTGCGTGGTAGGGCGCAATTTCGTCGAGACGGCCCTTGGCTTGCCCTGGCGCGCGTCAGACGCCATTGATGCGTGCATGCAGTTTGCGTGTCTCGGCCGATGGTTCCATCCCGAGCCCGGTCCATAAGAGCTCGCGACATCGCTCAAAGGCATCCTTGGCTTCGCACCGGCGCCCAAGCGCGATCAGTGCACGCATCAGCCCGTTGTGAAACGACTCGGCGTGCGGATCCAATGCGATGCCGTGGCGGTTTAACTCCACGGCGGCTTCGAGCGCGCCAGTTCGCTCCAACATCTGCGAGAGCTCGGCCGTCGCCTGTACGAACCGGCTGCGAAGCTGCTCGCGCACACCAATTGCCCACGGCTGCTCCTCACCCGGAAGGAAGTGTCCGGGATAGACCGTCATTAGTTCCTTTGCCATTTGCTCCGCTTGCAATCGGGAACATGCTCCGTTTCCCACGCAGCTATGTACCCGCAGCGCCAGGCCGCGGAAGGCTTGGGCGTCGACCCAGGCATCGGTCATGTTCAGCGACGCGACACCTTGATCGACCTCGATGGCCGAATCGTCGCCCAGCACTTTGCGCAAGCGGTGCATCGCGACATGGCATGCGTTGCGCGCGGCATCGCCCTCGAGCTCGGGCCACACGGCGGCCTCGAGTGCACTAAGACTCACCTCGACCGGGCCCATGCCGACTAACGCCTTGAGCACTTCCAGCGGTTTGTGCGCCGAGCTGCGCGCCCGCTCGAGAGCCTTTCCGTCGATCAAAAGCGCGAAGTGCCCCAGCAACTGGATTTGCAGCCGTACGGGCCAGTCGATCCCGGGCGGCAATTGTGGCGGGGCCGCAAGCCTGCGCGTCCGGATCAGTTGGCGCAGGTACTCGGGCTCAATGTTCTCGCGCAGCGCCAGGGCCAGCAACCGCGCCGTTCGGGGCCTTTGAAATAGACTCACGCCGCCCCGCAGGTCGCGCCGCGCCGCCAGCGGTAGGGCCTCTCGCAGCCGTTCCAGTGCGCAGCGCTCCGCGCCCCTTTCCAGTTCAATTCCCGCTCGCAGCATTTGGGTTTGGAACACCCAACGATCGCTTGGCAACCGCTTCGCAAGCTCAAGCGCCCGGAGGGCGCATGCCGACGCTTCTTCCAGCGCGCCGGCCTCGAGCAGGGCAGAGGTCAAGCAGCTTAATGCGAAGGCAGCCTGCGATGGTGCCTCCTCCCAACCGTCGAATGTCATCATTTCGCGTGCCAGCGCTGCGCCCTCTGCCGTCCGACCGGCAAGACCGAGCTGCATGGCTTTGCCCGAACGGCAAAGCTGCAGAGCGAGCACCTGTTGCGGATATATCAAGTCCAGAGTTTCTTGCACGAACCGACCCGCCTGAAGCGCGTCGCCCGCGCTGAGCGCGCACATAGCTTGTGCCCACGCGAGCACTGGTTCAAAAAGTCGCAGGCCCGCATGGCGACAGCGCTCGCGCGCTGCAGCCAAGAGTTTGAAACAGCTTTCGTGTTCGCTACGTTCCCACAGCAGGATCGAATGCCACACGTCAAACGAGAGCGATGCCAATGTCGTTTGCGTTTGATCCGTGCCACCCCATTGCAATTCATCGATCAACGCCCAGGCCGCCGCGTCGTCACCCTGCCACGTCAATTGCCCGATCGCAACCCCGCCGATGGCCCATCGCAGGTTTGCATCGGTTACGTGCGGGGCCAGCACTCGCGCGCGCTCCGCCAGATGGCGCGATAAGGCAAGCTCCGGGCAATGGCCAACCATGGCGCAAAGCGCGCCGAAGACCTGAAGTTCAACGTCCTCGGGGATGGCACCGCCGTTATCTAACCGCAGCGCCTCAAAAATCCCGATCCATTGACGCACTTGATTGGGCTCAGAGCCCCAAGTCAAGAACAAATTGCCGATCATGCCGGCGGCGGCTAGCCACATGCCTTGCTGAACCCTGCAAGCCTGGAATTGCTCATAC